>Ga0164243_10005161_pt1 | contig 20016 bp, 11 predicted proteins | sample OricompcompostOP_FD_108781 | JGI IMG/M metagenome (GOLD analysis project Ga0164243, IMG submission 108781) | Organic Plus compost microbial communities from Emeryville, California, USA - Original compost - Organic plus compost (OP) | ecosystem: Engineered > Solid waste > Mixed feedstock >... | reverse complement strand
TGCGCAGCGCCATCGCCGCGCTGCCGGTGCCCGGCGGCGGCGCGCTGGGCGAGACCTTCATCCGCCCGCCCGAGGACCCGTACCGCGGCTATGCCCTCAAGTGGGACGGCGAGTGGCAGATCACCTACGAGACCTTCCGCGACATGGGCCTGGCCTATGCCGTGGGGCTGGTGCTGATCTACCTGCTGGTGGTGGCGCAGTTCGGCTCCTACCTGCTGCCGCTGATCATCATGGCGCCCATCCCGCTCACGCTGGCGGGCGTGATGCCGGGCCACGCGCTGCTGGACGCGCCCTTCACCGCCACCAGCATGATCGGGATGATCGCCCTGGCCGGCATCATCGTGCGCAACTCCATCCTGCTGGTGGACTTCATCGCGCTGCAGCAGGCCCTCGGCGTGCCGCTGGCGCGGGCGGTGGTCGATGCCGCCGCCACGCGCGCCCAGCCGATCCTGCTGACCGGCCTGGCGGCCATGCTGGGCGCCTTCTTCATCCTGGACGACCCGATCTTCAACGGCCTGGCCATCTCGCTGGTGTTCGGCATCCTGGTCAGCACGCTGCTGACGCTGGTCGTCATCCCGCTGCTGTACTTCGTCGCGATGCGTCGCCGCGAAGCCGCCCCGCCTTCCCTTCCCCCTTCCCCCACTGGAGAACGACCATGACCTCCTGGCAACTCGTGCGCATGTTCGCCGGCACCTTCGTGCTGGTCTCGCTGGCCCTCGGCGTGCCGGGCAGCCCGGTGTTCTACAGCCCCTGGTGGCTGGCCTTCACCGCCTTCGTCGGGCTGAACCTGCTGCAGAGCGCCTTCACGCGCTGGTGCCCGCTGGAAATCATCCTGCGCAAGCTGGGCGTGCGGCCCGGCTGCTGAGGCGCACCGTGGCACGACGGGGCAGCAGCGCAGGCCGGCGGCTCGCGGCGCTGGCGTTCGCCGCCGCGGCGCTGGTGGCGCCGCCAGCGCGGGCGCTCGACCTGATGGACGCCTGGCGCGCCGCGCTCGAGCACGACCCGGCCCACGCCGCCGCCCTCGCCGCTCGCGAGGCCGGCGCCACGCAGGCACGGCTGGCGGACGCCCTGTGGCGGCCCACGGTCGCGCTGCAGGCCGGCGTGGGCGCCGCCAGCGCCGAGAGCGCGACGCGCGGCGCCCATTTCTCGGCGCCGGGCACCGGCAGTTCGGACGGCGTGGCCTTCGACACCTCCGTGCACGGCGGCACCCGGACGCAGGCCGGCCTGGAGCTGCGCCAGCCGCTGTACGACCGCCAGCGCGACGCGCAGGCCGAGCAGCTGCGGCTGGCGGTGCAGCGCGCCGAGCTGGAATGGAGCGATGCCCAGGCCGCGCTGATGCTGCGCACGGCCGAGCGCTACTTCGACCTGGCCCTGGCCGCCGAGCAACTGCGCCTGATCGAACGCCAGCTGGAGGCCGTGACCCGCGCCCGGGTGGAGGCGCAGGACCGCTTCGAGCTGGGCGACAAGCCCATCACCGACGTGCACGAGGCCGCCGCCCGCGCCGAGGGCCTGCGCGCCCAGCGGCTGGCGGCGCAAGCCCAGGTCGAGCTGCGGCGCGCCGCGCTGGCCGACCTCACCGGCCTGCCGCCGGGGGAGATCGCGGACCTCGCGCTGCCGGCGGGCCTGCCCGCCGACGGCGAGGCGGGCGACCTGATCGAGTGGCTCGGCCGCGTGGCCCAGCACAGTCCCGTCGTGCGGCAGGCGGTGCTGCGGCTGCACGGCGCCGAGCAGGAGGCGCGCAAGACCGATCTGCCGCTCTCGCCGGTGGTCGACCTGGTCGCGCGCGCGGGGCGCGAGCGCCTGTCGGGCAGCGGCGATTTCGGCCGCGCCAGCCAGCGGCAGACGCAGGCTTCGGTGGGCGTGCAGCTGACGCTGCCGCTGTACACGGGCGGTGCGCGCAGCGCGCGGCAGGACGAGGCCGTCGCGCGCGTGGCCCAGGCGCAGGCCGAGCTGGACCGCGCCCGCCAGGAGGCGCTGCAGCAGGCGCGCGCCGCGTGGCTCGGCGTGTCCGTCGGGCGCGGCCAGGCCGCGGCGCTGGCCGCCGCCGTGCGCGCCGGCGACGCCCGGCTCGACGCCACCCGCACCGGCCGCGAGGCCGGCGACCGCACCACGCTCGACCTGCTCAATGCCGAGAACGACGCCGCCGCCGCGCGGCTGGCCCTGGCGCAGGCGCGGGTGCAGGTGCAGCTGGACGGCCTGCGCCTCGCGCGGCTGGCCGGCGCGCTGGACGCGCCGCGGCTTCATCGCCTGGCCGACGCGCTCGGGCCCGGCCGCGCGCCGGCGGACTGAAGCGCCCCTGCCCCCGGACATCAACCCAAAGGAGACATCGACCATGGCCCACATCGTCATCCTCGGCGCCGGCATCGGCGGCATGCCGGCCGCCTTCGAGCTGCGCGCCCGCCTGGGCGCCGCGCACCGCATCACGGTGGTCAGCGCCGTGGACCACTTCCAGTTCGTGCCCTCCAACCCCTGGGTGGCGGTGGGCTGGCGCGAGCGCGGCGCGATCACGGTGCCCATCGCGCCGGTGCTGCGCAAGCGCGGCATCGACTTCGTCGCGCAGCCCGCCACGCGCATCGACGCCGACGGCAGCTTCATCGAACTGCAGGACGGCGCCCGGCTGGACTACGACTATCTCGTGATCGCCACCGGCCCGAAGCTGGCGTTCGACGAGGTGCCCGGCGCCGGCCCCGAAGGCCATACCCAGTCGGTCTGCACCGTGGACCACGCCGAGCGCGCCCGCGCCGAATACGAGCGCTTCCTGCGCGCGCCCGGGCCGGTGGTCGTCGGCGCGCTGCCGGGCGCCTCGTGCTTCGGCCCGGCCTACGAGTTCGCCTTCATCCTCAGCACCGACCTGCAGCGGCGCAAGCTGCGCAGCAAGGTGCCGATGACCTTCGTGACGCCCGAGCCCTACATCGGCCACCTCGGCCTGGCCGGCGTGGGCGACTCCAAGAGCATGCTGGAAAGCGAACTGCGCAGCCGCGACATCCGCTGGATCACCAACGCCCGGGTCACGCGCGTGGAGCCGGGGCGCATGTTCGTGGCCGAGCTGGACGAGCAGGGGCAGCCGAAGAAGGAGCACGAGCTGCCCTTCGCCTACGGCATGATGCTGCCGGCCTTCCGCGGCGTGGACCCGGTGGCGGCGGTGGAGGGCCTGTGCAACCCGCGCGGCTTCGTGCTGGTGGACGAGCACCAGCGCAGCCGCCGGTGGCGCAACATCTTCTCGGCCGGCGTGTGCATCGCCATCCCGCCGGTGGAGGCCACGCCGGTGGCCACCGGCGCGCCCAAGACCGGCTACATGATCGAGACCATGGTCACGGCCATCGTGCACAACATCGAGGCCGACCTGGCCGGCCGCGCCGCCACCGCCCGCGGCAGCTGGAACGCGATCTGCCTGGCCGACATGGGCGACACCGGCGCCGCCTTCGTGGCGCTGCCGCAGATCCCGCCGCGCAACGTCAACTGGTTCAGGAAGGGCAAGTGGGTGCACCTGGCCAAGGTCGCCTTCGAGAAGTACTTCCTCTACAAGGTGCGCAACGGCTCCTCCGAGCCGGTGTACGAGAAGTACGTGCTCAAGGCCCTGGGCATCGAGCGGCTGGACCGCCCGGCGGCCACCGAATGAGCGTTGCCGCGTGCCGCTCGGCGAACGTAGTCCATAAGCCTTAGGCCATCCTGCAAATTGGCCCCGCAGGGGGCCGCTCCCTAGACTGCCCCGGCGTCGCCGAAGCGCGACCGGCCGCCGGTGTGCGGCGGCGGGCGCGGCGCGGCATTGGGGGTCGAATGGAACGATTGGCGACGAAGAGCACCGTGCGGTACCCGTGGCGCCGGCGCATGGTGCATGGGCTGTGGCTGGGTGCCGTCATCGCCGCGCTGGCGGCATCGCCCGGAGCCGGGGCTCAGCAGGCACCCGATGCGGAGGCCGTCGCGGCCAGGCAGGAGCAGGCCCGCCTCGCCGACACCGACACCCTGCTGGCGCTGACCAACGACGGCGCCATCCTCTACTCGCAGGACCAGGTCAAGCTCAGCGGCTACCAGTACTGCAGCCAGGCGGTGGCGCTGGCCGAGGCGGGCGAGTTCCGCCAGAGCGTGCGCGCCGCCAGCAAGGCGCTGCACCTGGCCGGCGAGACGCAGGACCCGAACCTGCGCGCCATGGCCAACCGCGACCTGGCCATCGTCTACAGCTACTCGGGCCAGTTGGAGAAGGCCGAGCAGTTCGCGCGCGAGGCGCTCAAGTACCCGGCGCGCGACCCGAAGCTGGTGGTCGGCCCTGCGCACAAGGTGCTGGGCGACGTGGCGGCGCGGCGCGGCGACTATGCCGGCGCGGTGCGCAGCTACGACGAGGCGCTGGCCGCCAGTTCCGAGCGCTACGCACCGCTGGTGCGCGCCTCGCTGGCCAACGCCCTGATCGAGGCCGGCGACACCGCCCGCGCGCGACAGGTCGTCGACGAGCTGGGCACGCCGCGCGACGCCGCCCTGGCCGCGCAGGTCGAGCGCACCCGCGCCAGCCTGCTGCTGGCCGAGAAGAAGCCGGCCGAGGCCAAGGCCCTCTACGCCGACCTCACCACGCGGCAGATGGGCACCGACACCGAGTACTACCGCCTGTGGGCCTGGGACGGCCTGGCGCGCAGCGAACTCGCGCTGGGCGACAAGGCCGCCGCCGCCGACGCGCTGGGCCGCGCCGTCGGCAACGTGGACAAGGTGCGCGCGCGCTTCCGCAGCGAGGAATTCAAGATGGGCCTGTTCTCCGACCTGCAGTCGGTGTTCGAGCGCGCCATCGGCCTGTACGCGGAAGTGGGCGACGCGCAGCGCGCCTTCGAGATCAGCGAGCGCAGCCGCTCGCGCGCCCTGCTCGACGCGGTGCGCGGCCGGGCGAAGCTCAGCGAGCAGGCGATGCAGTCCATCGACCTGCCCGCGCTGCAGCGCGCGCTGCGGCCCGACGAGCGGGTGATCGAGTTCCACGTCCTGCCCGAGCGGTTGCAGGTGTGGGTGATCGGGCCCGACAGCATCCGCACGCAGAGCATCGCCGTCACGCGCGACGAGCTGACCGACCTGGTCGACACGTACCGCAACTCGGTGGTGCGCGGGCGCCGCACGGCGGTGGCCAACGGCGAGAAGCTGGGCGAGGCGCTGATCGGCCCGCTGGGCCTGAAGGCCGGCGAGCGGCTGGTGATCGTGCCGCACGGGCCGCTGCACTACCTGCCCTTCCAGGCGCTGCGCGTGGGCGGCCGCTACCTGATCGAGACGCACCCGATCGCCGTCGCGCCCTCGATGAGCATCGCCGTGCAGCTGGCGCAGCGCACGCCCAGCGCGCAGGCCGACCTGACGGCCTTCGGCAACCCGCGCATCGAGGACAAGTACGACCTGCCCGGCTCCGAGGCGGAAGTCAAGCAGCTCGCGCGCCTGTTCCCGAGCAACCGCGTCTTCATGGGCGCGCAGGCCACCAAGACGCAGTTCCGCGAGGCGGTGGGCCGCGCGCCCATCGTGCACGTGGCCGCGCACGCCGAGGCCGACCAGGTCGATCCGCTGTACTCGCGCATCCTGCTGGCCAACGAGGGCGGCCGCCAGAACTTCCTGGAGGCGCACGAGATCCTGGAGCTGCCCATGCAGAGCAACGCGCTGGTCACGCTGTCGGCCTGCGAGTCGGGCCTGGGCCGCATCGCGCAGGGCGACGAGGTGCTGGGCTTCACGCGCTCCTTTCTCTCGGCCGGCAGCTCCAGTCTGATCGCCTCGCTGTGGCCCGTCTCCGACGACGCGACCGAGGTGCTGATGAGCACGCTGTACGGCGAACTGGCCAAGGGCCGCGACCTGCAGCAGGCCATGCAGGCCGGGCAGCTCGCGGTGCTGCGCAACCCGAAGCTGGCGCACCCCTTCTTCTGGGCGCCCTTCAACCTGATCGGCAACTGGCGCCTCACCGTCACGGCGGGCGGCGCATGAGCAGCAGGAAGAGCATGACGCACACCCCTCGACGCCCCATGCAGCCGCACCCCGTGGCGATCGCCGCCGCCGCGCTGCTGCTGTGCGCCGCGCCCGGCGCCGCGCGCGCCCAGGGCGCGACCCAGCAACTGCCGCTGCTGCCCACGCAGAACCCCTGCGACGCCTGCGCCCGGCCCACCGCCCAGGGCGCCGCGCCGCAGACCCTGCCGGCCGCGCCCGCGCCGGCCGTCTCCTTCCGCCTCAACGACCTGCGCCTGAACGGCGCGCAGGCGCTGTCGTCCGAAGACCTGCGCGAGCTCACCGCCCCCTACATCGGCCGCGACGTCACGCTGGCCGACCTGGAGGCGCTGGCCGGCGCTATCACGCAGCGCTACCGCGAGCGCGGCTACTTCCTCGCGCAGGCCGTGGTGCCGGTGCAGAAGGTGCAGGACGGCATCGTCGAGATCAGCATCGTGGAGGGCCGCATCGGCAAGATGGAGGTCAACCTCGCGCCCGAGGCGCCGATCAGCGAGGCGCGCGTGCGCGGCTTCCTCGCGCCGGTGGCGGTGGGCGAGGCGGTCAGCGCGCCGTCGTACGAGCGCGCGATGCTGCTGCTGTCGGACCAGCCGGGGCTGCGCGTGGGCTCCTCGCTGCAGGAGGGCACCGCGCCCGGCACCACCGACCTGGTGGTGGACGTGAACCCCGGCCCGCGCTGGCGCTTCGCGGCCGAGGCCGACAACCACGGCACCAAGGAATCGGGCCGCTACCGCCTCGGCGGCACCGTGCGCTGGGCCAGCCCCTTCGGCATCGGCGACAACCTCGACCTGCGCGCCATGGTCTCCAACGGCAATGCGCTGCAGTTCGGCCGCATCGCCTACGAGGCGCCCATCGGCACCAACGGCCTGCGCGTGGGCGTGGGGCTGGCGCGCGTCAACTACGAGCTGGGCGGCGAGTTCGCCGAACTGGGCGCGCAGGGCAAGGCCGACGTGTTCGACGTCTCGCTGAACTACCCGCTCATCCGCCAGCGCCAGCACAACCTCTTCCTGCGCCTCTCGGCCGACAGCAAGAAGCTCACCGACGAGTACAGGGCGGTGGACTTCTCGGCGCGCAAGCGCGTGCGCGGCTTCGGCCTGGGCTGGACCTGGGAGCGCCGCGACGAGTGGCTGGGCGGCGGCTACTGGGCCAGCGCCGGCACGCTCTACCGCGGCCGCCTGTCCATCGGCGACGCCGACACCCTGCTGGCCGACCAGGGCGTGGGCGGCCACCGCACCGAGGGCGGCTTCAGCAAGGCGACCTTCCAGTTCTCGCGGCTGCAGGCGGTCATCCCTGGCCATTCGCTGTACCTGGCGCTGGGCGGCCAGTGGGCCAGCAGGAACCTCGATGCCTCGGAGAAGCTGTCGCTCGGCGGCGCGCGCGCGGTGCGGGCCTACCCCTCGGGCGAGGTGCTGGCGGACCAGGGGCTGATCGGCACCGTGGAATGGCGCTGGTCGGCCAACGCCGAACTCACCCCCTTCGTCTTCTACGACGCGGCGCGCGGGCGCCAGATCAGGAACCCGACGATCTACGACGCCGTGCCCAATTCGCGCAGCCTGCGCGGCGCGGGCATCGGCCTGAGCTGGGTGCGCCCGGGCAACTTCGCCATCAATGCCACGCTGGCCTGGCGCGCGGGCACCGAGCCGGCGCGCGCCGACGGCGGCGGGCGCAACCCGCGGCTGTACGTGCAGGCGCAAAAGACATTCTGAGAGGCGCCATGAGAAACCGTGATCTTTCCGCGAAGGCCATGCCGCGGCACTGGCGCCTTCGGCCGCTGGCGCTGTCGCTGGCGTGCATGGGCGCCGGCATGGCCTGGGGCCAAGCCATCATCAACGGCGGCCCGAGCCCCGTTGGCGGCTTGCCTCAGTTCGGCAACGTGATGGCCGGCTCCGTGACGGGCAGCGTGGCCGGCAACGTCATGACGATCAACCAGGCGTCGCAGCGCGGCATCGTCAACTGGCAGAGCTTCTCGATCGGCCAGAGCGGACACGTCAACGTGGTGCAGCCCAGCGTGGCCAGCGTGCTGCTCAACCGCGTCACCGGCGGCACGGCATCGGTGATCCAGGGCAAGCTCACCAGCACGCTGGCCGGCTCCGACGTGCCCGGCTCGGGCGGCTCGGTCTACCTGATCAATCCCTCGGGCGTGGTCTTCTCCCAGGGCTCCAGCGTGAGCACGGGCGGGCTGATCGCCTCCACGCTGGACATCGCGGGGCCGGACGAGGCCACGCGCAACGAGGCCTTCATGGCCGGCGGCAAGCAGTTGATCCTGGGCGGCGACATCAACGACGCCAACAGCACCGCCCGCGTGACGGTGCAGCCCGGTGCCACGATCAGCGTGGGCGAGGGCGGCACGGTCGGGCTGATCGGCGCGCTGGTGCGCAACGAGGGCGAGATCAACGTGGCGCGCGGCTCGATGGGCCTGGTGTCGGGCGCCCGGGTGACGCTGGACTTCGAGGGCGACGGGCTGACGAAGTTCACCGTGCCGGTCGATGGCGGGCTGATGAACACCTCGGTCGCCGTCGTGCAGGCCGACCCGGGCGGCAGCGCGGAGGAGGCGGAACTCAACGCGAGCACCAAGGCGCTGGTGATGAACACCGGCACCATCACCGCCGACGGCGGCCGCGTGGTGCTGGTGGGCGCGTCGGGCGTGGCGCAGCAGGTGGTCAACCAGAGCGGCACCGTGCGTGCCCGGTCGCTGGTCAACCGCGGCGGCGAGATCGTGCTGGAAGCGATCGGCGCCAGCGTCGACGGTGCCGCCGGCCTCGAGGTGGGCGGCACGCTCGATGCGCGGGGCGACGCGGCAGGCGTGAAGGGCGGCGAGATCCGTACCTCGGCCGGCAACCTCAGCGTGCTGGAGGGCACGAAGATCCATGCCGGCGGCGGCGCGGGCGGCGGCAACGGCAGTTGGACGGCCGAGGGCGGCCAGAACCTGACGATCGTGGGCGACGGCGACACCGGCAACATCGCCGCCAGCGTGATCGGCAAGGCATTGAGCCAGGGCGCCGACGTGACGCTCACCACGCGTTCGTCCGGCACGGTGCCGCAGGAGAACGTCGGCGTGGTCTTCCAGAGCGGCGCGCAGGTGATCAAGGACAGCGGCGGCGCGGCCACGCTGCGCGTGAACTCGGCGGGCAACATCGAGATGCGCCAGGACGAGGGTGGGGGCGCCATGATCGCCTCCGAGAGCGGCGCGTTGGACGTCGAGTTCAACGCCGATGCGCAGGGCCTTGCGCTCGCGCAGGCGGGCAAGGCCGACAGCGCGGCGGCAGCCATCCGGCTGGATGGGGCGGTGATCGATGCCAACGGCGGGAACATCCGTTTCTTCGGCCAGGGCAAGAGCGACGGCAGTGCCGTCGGCGGGCAGGTCAAGGGCGAGGAAGCCGATGTCGAGGGCGAGGTACGCAGCGGCATCTGGCTGGGCGAAAGCACGCTGAGCACCCACGGCTCGGGCAGCATTTCCCTGCGGGGAGAGGGCGGCATCGGCAGCGCGTTGGGCAGCGGCGTTCTGAGCGCCTCGCACGGCGTGAGCATCGGCAACGACAGCACGCTGAGCACGGAGGCCGGCAGCATCACCCTCACCGGCCGCGGTGCCGCGGGCGCCTCGGGCGTGCGGGTGAGCGGCGACGACTACTCGGCCAGCCTGTCGTCCAAGAGCGGCGACATCGTGCTGAACGGGACGGTGCGCGACTGGGCCACCGACGACCTGGTCGGCGAGGCCGCAGGCGGTGCCGGCGTGTCGATCACGGGTGCGGAACTGAGCACCGGCGGCAGCCTGCGCATCTCGGGGCAGGGCGGCGACCTGTCCGGCATGGCGTCCGGGCTGCCGGATCTCGCGACCTCGCTGAGCACCGCCTTCACGGTGCAGGCCTCGCACGGCGTGCTGATCGACGGTTCGCGCCTCGAGGCCGGCGCGGGCCGCAGCATCGAGATCAGCGGCACCGCGGGGAGCGCCGGCTTCGGCGTCGACGAGACGGGTGCGCCGGCGAGCTTCCAGCCGCTGGACCTGGATGTCACGCCCTTCGCCGTCCAGGTACGGTCGCAGCAGGAGACCGACGGCCTGCACGCCGCCGGCGGCAACATCACCATCGCGGCCGGCACGGGCGACGTCCGCCTGACGGCCGGCGGCTACGACTCGCCCCTGCTGGACGTCGTCAGCACCACCGGCGTCGGCGGCCACATCGGCGTGAGCGGGCGCAACATCCTGGCGGAGACGGCGGCCGACATCCCCCGCCTCGCCGACGCCAGCGGCCAGGCCGGCGGCGGGAGCATCGACATCCACGGCGCCACGGCGCCCGGCGCCGGCAACGAGGATTCCGGCGTGGTGGCGATCGGCTCGGCCTTGTCGCTGCAGGCCAATGCGCTGGGCGGCACCGGCAACGGCGGCAGCATCCGCGTCGTCGGCGATCGCTCGCTGCGCGCCTTCGGCAGCTTCGAGGCCAAGGGCGGCAGCGCCGGCGGCAACGGCGGCACGATCGAGACGTCGGGCGGCTCGTTCGAGCTGGGCGGCATCCTGGTGGACGCCTCGGCCCCTGCGGGCCAGGCGGGCAGCTGGCTCATCGACCCCTACAACGTGACCATCCAGAGCGGCGTGGCCAGCGGCTCGCTGCCCACCAATCCCTTCGTGCCGGTGGCCACCTCCACCATCCAGGACGGCGACATCAACGCGGCCCTCAACAAGGGCACCAGCGTGACCATCACGACCGGCACCGGCGGCACCGATCCGGGCAACATCAACTTCGACAACGGCGTGCTGATCGAGCGCAACACGGGCGCGGCGCCGGTGTTCTTCCAGCTCGACGCGGCCGGCAGCATCGGCCGCACCTTCGCCGGAACGGGAGCCGCCCCCACCATCCGCTCGACCACCGGGCCGATGGACGTGACCTTCAACGCCGGCACCGGCGGCGGTGCCTTCAACTCCCTCGGCTTCTCGGGCAACTCGGCGGCGGACCGGGCCACGATCGCCACGCAGGGCGGCAACGTGACGATGCAGGTCGCCGGCACCACCTTCTCGAACCTGTCCATCTTCAACGCCGACATCGACACCGGCGGCGGCAACCTGACGCTGCAGGCCGGCACCCCCGGCGCCGCCGGGACGAATTCCACCGTTTCCCTGAACGCCGCCCAGGTGGCGACCGGCGGCGGCGCCCTTTCCATGGCGGCCTATGGCGACGGATCCTATGTCGGCGTCGGCTCCGGCACCCAGATCACGACCGACGGCGGCGGCGTGTCCATCCTCACCGGACAGCCCGGGGCGCCGGCCGGATCGGTGGACGTCACCGCGGCGCTGATCGACACCCGCGTGGGCCAGTCCGACGCCGGTGCCGGCGGGGGCGTGAGCATCGCCAGCGGCAGCGTGAGCCTGTCCGGCGCGACCATCGCCACCTCCACGGGCAACGTGGACATCACCGCCACGGGCAACCCGCCGTTCGGCTACTCCGGCGTGGTGATCGGCAACAAGAGCAGCATCACCACCACCAGCGGCGAGGTGCAGGTCCGGGGGGTGGTGCGCTCCAACCCGTCCTCGGCCTATGCGGCCACGCACGGCGTGCTGGTCACCGGCGGCAGCGGCATCGTCACGGGCAGCGGCAGCATCCGCCTGCGCGGCGCCTTCGACGCGGACATCTACGACGGCACCGACAGCGGCGTGCGGCTGGAGAACGGCGCGCGCCTGGCGACCACCGGCGGCGGCGACATCGAGCTGACCGGCAGCGCCACCGGTGCGAGCACCGGCGTGTCGATCCAGGCGGGCGGCGCGCCGTCCCTGCCCGGCGCGGCGCCGCAGGTGCAGTCCAGCGGCGACCTGATCCTGCGTGCCGCCAGCGGCGGCAGCACGCCGGCCCTGGTGGTGGAGGCGCCGGTGAGTGCCGCCGGCACCATCAACCTGCGGCCCGGCGGCATGGACACGGCGCTGAACGTCTTCGACGCCACGTCCTCGGCCATCACCGTGGGCGGGGCGCCGGCAGCGGGCTTCGCCGTCTCGGACGCGCTGCTGTCCCAGTTGAACGCGCCCACCCTGGTGGTGGGCAGCAACACGCATGCCGGCGCCATCACGGTCGCCGCGCCGCTGACCCGCGGCGGCGCGCTCACCCTGCAGAACGAGGGCGCCGGCAGCGGCGGCATCGCGCTGAACGCTCCGGTCACGGCCGACCGCCTGGGCCTGCTGTCGGCAGGCGACATCACGCAGACGGCGGGCGCGCCCGTGGTGGCCCAGCACCTGCTGGCGCGCTCCACCGGCGGCAGCGTGCTGCTGGACCGGGCGGTCAACAACGTGAGCGAGAACAGCCTGGCGGGCGGCGCCGCGGGCGCCTTCCGCTACCAGGACGTGGACGGCGTGCGCCTGGGCGCCCTGTCGGTCACCGGCTTCGATGCCGCCAGCAACCAGCCTCAGGTGGTGTCCGCCACCTCGATGGCGGCGGACACGGTGTTCGTGCGCACGCTCTCCGGCGACCTCACGCTCGACATGCCCGTCAACAGCACCTCCGGCGTCGACCTGGTGGCGGCCGCGCGCTTCCAGAACCCGGGCGGCGGCAGCATCGGCGGCGCGCCCTGGCGCATCTGGGCCGACACCTGGGAGGGCGAGTCGCGCGGCGGCCTGTCCGGCTCGGGGCAGCGGCCCGACATCTTCGCCTGCCCCTATCCAGGTCCCTGTCCCGTCGCCGTCTCGCCCGGCGACAACCACTTCATCTATGCCCGGGGAACCAATGCGCCCGATCCCGTCGTGACATGGCGCCTGCCGCCGCTCGTCGGCCCGGATCTGGTGCGCGAACTGCCCAGCACCTACACCTACACCTTCGACCGCAACATCGGCGCGGCGCCGATCTGCTTCGCCACCGGCCCGCTGGGCGGCGACCGCGCGCAGCAGGGCGACGACCTGCTGGCGCGCGAATGGTCGCGCGTGCGCTCGCGTCCCAACCTGACGAGTTGCGTGGACACCGAGCGCAAGAACGGCTGCGCGGATTTTTGAGGCACCCCCGGTCTTTTCGGCCGTCAGTCGTCCCGCGCCGTGATGACGAACAACTGCGCCATCAGGTCGGCCAGCAGCCGCAGTTGCGGATCGGCCGTCAGGGGGGCATGGCGGTAGGCCGCGACGTGGCCCTCCAGCCCGTCGACCGGGCCGGCGAAGAACAGCCGCCGCAGCGCGCCGCCGAGCGCGTCGTTCTCGGCGGCGCGCGGGCGGTCCGCGATGGTGCTGCGCGCATGGCTGTCGAGCATCGGCGTGGCCAGGAAGGGTGCGAGCACCGCCGCGCGGATGCGGCCCTCGTGCACCAGCCGGTTCAGCGTGAGGTCGAGGGGTTGGGCCGGCCCCGCGGCCAGCGCCTCGCGCAGCAGGGCGGGCAGCGTGCGCAGTCCGCGCGGCGTGGCCAAGTAGGCCACCGCGCCCCAGTTGTACAGCCCGCGCGCGTCCAGGATCTCGACGCCGGCGGCGGCCTCGCGCGGCGCGCAGGCGTCCGTCGGCAGGTGCCGCTTCAGGCTCTGCCACAGCGCCAGCAGCGCCGGCGCCGAGGTGTAGGGCAGGCATTCGAGGAACACCAGGTCGAAGGGCTCCAGCCGCGCCAGCGCGTCGCTGCGCAGCAGGGCCGGCAGTGCCCGGCTCAGCAGCGCATCGTCTTCCAGCACCAGGTGGAAGCCGCCGGGCGCGGCCGCCTCCAGCGCCGCCAGGTGCGAGAGGAAGCAGGCCTGCTCGCCGGCGGAGATGGCGGCGCCCGCCGCGGCCGGCGGCAGGCCGGCCGCGTCGATCGCCTCCAGGCGCCGGATGCCGGTGAGGCCGAGTTCGCGCAGTTGCGCCTGCATGGCCTCGCGCCGCGCGCTGCTGCGCTGCAGGTTGATGAAGCAGCCGTTCATGATAGCGGGATGGAATCGATGAGCCCGGATGGCGCATTCTCCCGTGCGGACGAGGACGCGGCATGACGCCGTGGCTCAGCATCGTGCTGCCCTTCTACCGCAAGCTCGCGGAGTTCGAGCGCGTCGCCGTCCTCAACGCGCCCTACTGGGCGCGTCCCGGCATCGAGGTGGTGATCGCGCTCGACGACGGCGCCGAGGAGGCGCCGCTGCTGCGGCTGCTGCAGCGCTTCCCGGCGGTGTGCTGGACGCTGCTGGTCAACGACCGGCCGCATGCCTGGCGCCCGCCCTGCCGCGCCATCAACGCCGGCGTGCGCCACAGCGCCGGGCGCTTCGTGCTCGTGCATTCGCCCGAGTCGGCCTACGTGGGCGACGCGCCGGCCCTGGCGCTGCATGCGGCGATGTCGCAGCCGCGCGCCGTGGCGCTGGGCCGGGTCGGCTTCGCGCGCTTCGACGAACTGGACGGGCATGAGCCCCCGCCCGGCCGTTCCGAAGGGGGCTCGCACCGCAGCGCGTCAGCGCGAAGGTACCCGAATGAGCCGCTGCAGGCGCTGTTCGCGGCCAGGGTGCCCGAGGCACCGTACCTGCGCACCTTCTACGGCTCGCTGTGCTGCGCACGCGAGGCCTTCGATGCGGTCGGCGGCTACGACGAGTCCTTCGAGGAGTGGGGCGGCGACGACGACGACTTCCGCGTGCGCCTGGAAATGGCGGGCCGGCAGTTGCTGGCCTGCACCGCGCTGCGGCTGCTGCACCTGTCCTTCGAGGTGCGCGACGGCGGCGAGCGCTTCGACGCGGACGTCGACTGGCAGCGCTGCACCCCCGCGGCGGCGCGTGCCAACGGGCCGCATGAGGACGGGTGGGGCCGTGATTTCTCGCGCATCGCACGCCGCGACGCGCCGCAGGCGGCGGCCGCGCCCGCCTGGCTGCAGCCCGCGCCGGTGCTCGCCATGGGCTCGCGCCGCCAGTGCGAGATCTGCGCGCGCATGCTGCACCACGAGCCGGCGCCGCACTACTTCTGCCCGCGCTGCAGCGCCGGCGCACCGCAGCGGCTGACCTCGCGGCTGCGCATCGTCTGCGTGATGCAGGTGCGCAACGAGGCGCAGTGGCTCGAAGGCTGCCTTGCGCACCTGCGCGCGCACGTCGACGGCTTCGTGGCGCTCGACGACGGATCGACCGACGCCACCGCGGACATCCTGCGGCGCGAGCCGAAGCTGCTGGAACTGCTGTCCAACCCGCCGCGCGAGCCGCATGTCTGGAACGAGCGCGAGAACCGCCGCCGGCTGCTGGAATGCGCGCGCCGCCACGGCGCCGGCTGGGTGCTGCCCTGCGACGCCGACGAGCGCTACGAGACGCTCTTCCTCGAACATCTGGGCGCGATCGTTGATTCGCTGCCGGATGAGCGCTTGTCCTGCCTGTCGCTGGCCAACTGCGAGCTGTGGGACGCGCCCGACCGCTTCCGCGTGGACGGCGTCTGGGGCCGCAAGTCGCGCGTGTGCCTGTTCCGGCTGCCGCAGCAGATCGCCTTCGATGCCGCGCCCGCGCTGCACGGGCCCTGGTATCCCGACGTGGTCGCGCAGAGCGGCGAACTGCTGCGCAGCTACTACCGCTTCTATCACCTGGGCTCGATGCGCCGCCAGGACCGGATCGCGCGCCGCGAGCGCTACAACCGCCTCGATCCCGAGCGCCGCTTCCAGGCGATCGGCTACGACTACCTGGCCGAGGAAGGCCCGGCGCTGCGGCTGGCCGCGGTGGCGCCGGGGCGCGGCTACGACATGTCGGGCCTGCCGCCGGAGCCCGCCAGCCTGCGCGCGAAGTCGCCGCGGTAGGTGCGCGCGCCGGTGTGGCTCAGGCGCGAGCGCGTGTCGACGAGCACCCGGCCGCCGATCGACTGCCAGCGGCGGCAGAAGGCGAAGTCCTCGCTGAGGTAGCGGCCGTTGCCGGGCTCGGCCCAGACGTCGAAGAAGCGGTAGTGCGGCTGCGCGGCGGCGGCCGCGTCCTCCATGTGGTCGGGCGTGTAGCGCAGCTCGGGCATGGCCTGGGCCAGCCGGGTGAACACGCTGCGCTCGATCAGCATGAAGCCGGTGGGCGCGTCCTGCACCTCGACGAAGCCGTCCGCGTCCGCGCGGGCCGGCGCCGGCCCGGCGAAGTTGACCGGGAACTCCGCATGCCGCGCCTCGAAGTCCTCGCGCGTGCTGCCCGCGGGCAGCGGCTCGGCCAGGCCCTGGGCCGGCCAGCCATCGGTCTTCTGCGGGTATGCGCCGGCCACCACCTCGTGCCCCGACAGCAGCAGGCGCAGGGCGGCCTCGGGCTCGAAGCCGACGTCGGCGTCGATCCAGAACAGGTGCGTCCAGCGCGCGTCGGCCATGAACTCGGCCACCAGCCGGTTGCGCGCGCGCGGCACCAGGCTGTCGCCGTCCAGGAAGCGCGTCTGCATGGCGAATCCGTGCGTCCAGGCCGCGTTGACCAGGCCCAGCAGGCTGCGCACGTAGACCGAGGTGAGCGCGCCGGTGTAGCTGGGCGTGGCGACGAAGGGGCGGATGTCGCGCAGGGCGGTGAGGTCCTTCATGGGCCGCATCATGCAGCCAGGCGCCGCGCGGCGAGCAGCGCCCGCAGCTTGGCCGGCGCCACCGGCTTGGTCAGCAGCATCGCGCCGTGCTGGCGCAGGCGCTTGAGGTCCTCCGGCCCGGTGGCGCCGGAGACGATGACGGCCTGCGCCTGCGGATGCAGCCGCTGCGCCGCCGCCACCACGTCCATGCCGTCCTCGCCGCCGGCCAGCTGCAGGTCGCACAGCAGCACGTCGTAGCGCGCGCCGGCGGCTTCCAGCAGCGCCAGCGCCTCGCGCGCGGTGGCGGCGGTGTCGCAGCGGCACTCCCACTGCCGCAGCAGCGCGGCCGTGCCTTCGAGGATGGCCGGGTCGTCGTCCACCACCAGGCAGCGCAGGCCCGCCAGCCCGGCCGGCACCGGGGCGGGCGCCGGCGCCGGCGCGGCGGCCGCGCCCTCGGCGGCCGGCAGCGCGACGGAGAAGGTGCTGCCCAGCCCCAGCGCCGAGCGCAGCGCGATGCGCGTCTCCAGCAGCGCGGCGATGCGCGCGCAGATCGCCAGCCCCAGGCCGAAGCCCTGGCGCCGGTCGCGCTCGGTGTTGGCCACCTGGTAGAACTCCTCGAAGATGCGCGACTGGTGGATCGGCGCGATGCCCACGCCGTTGTCGCGCACCTCGATGCGCACGCCGGCGGCGCAGGGCCGGGCCGCGACGAGCACCGTGCCGTCCAGCGGCGCGTGGCGGATGGCGTTGGCCACCAGGTTGCCGACCACGCGCTGCAGCAGCGCGGCGTCGCTGCGCACGGCGTGGCCGCGGTCGCGCCACACCAGGCGCACGCGCGCCTCGGCCGCGCGCGCGGCGTGCTGCGCCGCCAGCGCGTCGAACATCGGCGCCAGCGGCACGTCGGCCAGCGTGGGCGCCAGCACCTGGGCGTCCAGGCGCGAGATCTCCAGCAGGTCGTCCAGCAGCACGCCCATGAAGGCGGCGCTCTCCTGCAGGCGCGCCAGCGCCGGGCGCTGGGCCTCGGTGGCGCCGTCCAGCAGCCCGTCGATGAACAGGCCCATCGCGTGCAGCGGCTGGCGCAGGTCGTGGCTGGCGGCGGCCAGGAAGCGCGCGCGCGACAGGGCGGCCTGCTCGGCCTCGGCCATGCGCATCAGCGCCACCGCCGTGGCCTCGCGCACCCGCTGCTCGCTCACCTGCTGGTGCTGCTGCAGCCGCTCGGCCAGGCGGTTGACGTCGCGCGCGAGGTCGGCGAACTCGTGGTGCGGCGCCTCGGCGCGGCCGGCGCGCGAGAAGCGCGGCGGCGGCGCGGCCACGTCGCAGCGCGCGTCGAACTGGCCGGCCTGCAGCGCGGCGACGGTGCGCGTCACGCGCCGCAGCGGCCGCGCGATGCTGCGCGCCATGTGGCGCACGGCGGCCCAGGCCATCAGCAGCGCCAGCACCGCCAGGCCGATGCCGGTCATCAGCGTGCGCGTGCGCTCCTGCGCATGGGAGGTGGTGTCGAGGAAGGCCTGCACCAGGCCGATGGGTGCGTCGCCTGCGGTGGTGGAGCCGGCCGGCGCGAAGGCGGCCGCGCGCGAGGCCTCGCGCAGCGTCACCGGCGCCGAGAAGGTGCGCAGCGGCGCGTCGCCCGCCGGCGCGGGGCCGGCGGCGACGAAGATGCCGGCGCTGTTGCTGATCTCGATGCGCGCCGCCTGCCCGCCGCGCAGCGCGGCGCCGACGACGTTCTGCAGCGCCGGCACGTCGCCGGCGTACAGGCTCAGGTCGGACATGGCGGCCACCTGCCGCGCGATGGCCTGGCCCTCGGCGTTGAACTGGGCCTCCAGCGTGGCCAGCCGGGCGTGAGTGAACCAGCCGGTGAGCGCCAGCGCCAGCACCGCGCAGGGCAGCACGCCCAGGCGCACCAGGTCGCCCTGCAGGCTGCCGCGCACGCGCAGCGGCGGCGGCGCCTCGGCCGCCAATGGCATGGGGGCGCTGTTGCTGGCTGCCGCCTCGCGCAGCGCCGCGGGCACCGAGGGCGGATCGCTCATGGCCGGACGGCGCTCATCTGGGCGCGCTCAGCCGTTGCGCCAGCTCCTGCTCGCTGGGCACGCGCAGCTTGAGCCCGCGCGCCACGGTGGCGTTCACGCGCACGCTGGCGGGCGTGGCGCCTTCGACGAGCGGCGCGGCGGATGCCTGGCCGGCCGAGGCCACCAGGCGCTCGCCCAGGCCGCGCGCCTGCCGGGCGAGCTGGGCGGGCGTGGAGACGGCCGCCGCCAGCGCGCCGGAGCGCACCATGCCCTCGCTGGTGCCGAACACCGGCAGCCCGGCGCTGGCGCCCGCGCGCAGCACGGCGAGCGTGGCAGCCTGGCTGTCGCCGATCAGGTCGGGCAGCACCATCAGCGCATCGCTGTCCTGCAGCACGACGCGCAGGGCGGCGGCCAGCGAGCGCGCGTCGGGTGCGGCCTCCACGTTCAGTTGCCAGTCGCTGCCCATGGCGGCGGCGGCGCGGCGCAGCTCCTCCACCATCGGGGCGGACTCGCCGGTGACCACCAGGCCCAGCCGCCGCTTGCCGGGCAGCACGGCGTCGACCAGCGCGAGCTGGTCGGTCATCGCCGGCTCGCGCAGCAGCACGCCGACGCGGCGCTGCGCCTGGCGCAAAGCGGGCAGGCTGCGCAGGTCCTCGTAGTCCAGCCGGCTGAGCATGGCCAGCAGCAGCGGCTCGCGCCCGGGCTGGGCCAGCGCGGCGCGGGCGGCCGCGGCACCAAGGGCGATGGTCAGCCCCTCCGGCGGCAGCGCGTGCGCCGCGGGCGCATCGCGCGTGAGGCTGCGCGTGCGCACGCCGGCCACCACGCTGTCCTCGTTGCTCTCCGGCGCAGCGGCGGGCAGGGCGCCGCCGGCGTCCAGCCGGACGATCTCGATGGCAGGGGCGGCCGCGGCCTGCCCGGCGGGCTCGCGCAGCGCGCGCACGAACTCCGCGTGCGCCGGCAGGTCGTCGGCGGTGAGCACCCGCCAGGCCAGCGCGTGGGCGGGCCCCGGCAGGCCCAGGAGCGGCAGGCCCAGCAGCAGCGCCGCGAGGACGCGCGCCACCGGGCGGCGGAGAAGCAGGACAAGGAGGCGGAGGGCCGGAGGCGTCATCGGGGCGGCGGAAAGGAGGCTGACCCGCCGGAAAGGCGGGCGCTTCCAATGTACGCAGGGGGGTGTCGCCAGGCGATAAGGCAGAGGGCTTAGAACACGCGCGCACGGCGGCGGCGGCGTGCACGATCGCACACCTGCCCCCTGCGATGGACCGCCGGCGGGATATGCCTTACGGCAGAGCCGACTCGCGCACCTTCGCCAGCTGCGCCCGGATGGCCTGGCGCAAGGCCCGCGGCGCCACCGGCTTGTAGAGCACGGCGACGCCGGCGGCCGCCACCTCGCGCAGGCGGTCGGGCTTGGTCTCGCCGGTGACCAGCAGGCGCGCGGTGGCCGCGCCGATGCCGTTCGGGTGCCGCTCCAGCGCGGCCAGCAGGTCCAGGCCGTTGTCGCCGCCCTGCAGCAGCAGGTCGCTCACCACCACGTCGGGCGGCGCGTCCCAGCGCGCGGCCAGGTCCAGCGCCTCGGCGCGGTTCTGCGCCGGCAGCACGCGCGCGCCCCAGTTCGACAGCACCACCTGCAGGCCCTCGAGGATGGTGCGCTCGTCGTCGATCACCATCACCGTCACGCCGTCCAGCCGC
>Ga0164243_10005159_pt1 | contig 20022 bp, 17 predicted proteins | sample OricompcompostOP_FD_108781 | JGI IMG/M metagenome (GOLD analysis project Ga0164243, IMG submission 108781) | Organic Plus compost microbial communities from Emeryville, California, USA - Original compost - Organic plus compost (OP) | ecosystem: Engineered > Solid waste > Mixed feedstock >... | reverse complement strand
GTGGTCGCGGAGCCCCACTTGATCGAGATGGAGCCCGTCGAGCCGGCGGGCGACCAGTACGTGCCCATGTCGCCGTCCCGCACGTTGCCGTAGCTCGTCCCGTCGGCCTTGCTGGAGCCGTCCGAGCCGGCGCCGATGCTGAGGTTGACGCCGCTGGGCTGGGTGGGCGTCGACGTCGGCGTCGGGTTGGTCGTGGGGTTGGTGGTCGGGTTCGGGTTGCCGGTCGAGGTGGGGTTCGGCGTCTGCGGCGTGCAGGTGCCGTTGGACACCCGCATTCCCTTGTTGGCGCCGGCAGTCTGGCGGACGACGTCCGGCACGCAGTTGGCCGCGTCGAGGCTGTACGCGTACGGGATGCTCACGCTGGTGTTCGACTGCGGGTTCGGGCCGGCCGGGTTGGTGTCGCCGCCACGGGCGGACCAGGTCACGTTGTCGAAGATGTTGCCGCTGACCTGCCAGTAGCCGGCCTCGTCGGTGTAGAAGGTGCCGAGCACGTCCTTGGCGTCCTCGAAGTAGTTGTTGTCCACCTTGGCGCGGCCGCCGGCCCGGGAGTTGATGCCGGACTCGTGGATGTTGCGGTAGTGGTTGTTGTAGATGTGCGCGATGCCGCCGCGCAGCAGGGGTGTGCGGGAGTCGATGTTCTCGTACAGGTTGTGGTGGAACGTGACGTAGCCGTTGGACCGGTCGCTCTCGCTGGATCCGATGAGCCCGCCCCGGCCGGAGTTGCGCAGGATGCTGTACGACAGCGTCACGTACTGCGTGTTGTCCTTCATGTCGAAGAGGCCGTCGAACCCTTCCGACTCGCCGCCCGAGGCTTCGAGCGTGACGTGGTCGACCCAGACGTTGCGTACGTCGCTCTCCATGCCGATGGCGTCACCTCCGTTGGAGGTGGGCGACCCGGACTTCTTGACGTTCCGCACGGTCACGTTCTGGATGATGATGTTGCTGGCCTCCCGGATGTGGATGCCCAGCTGGTCGAAGACGGCTCCGCCGCCGACCCCGACGATCGTGACGTTGCTGATCTGCTTGAGTTCGATCTGGCCGGCGGCGGTGTTGCAGCTCGCCCCCGACACCTTGGTGGTGTTGCCGTGGTTGATGGTGCCCTCGACCTCGATGATGATCGGCGTGCTGCTGCTGGCCCGGCCGCAGAGGGCCGCGTGGATCGCGGTGCCGGTGGTGGCCCGTACCCGCTGCCCGCCCGCGCCGCCGGTCGTCCCACCGTTCTGGGTCGCGTAGCCGGTGGCGGTGCCGGACGCCGCCGAGGCATCCGGTGTGGACAGGACCACCCCGACCGCGACCCCGACCGCCGCCGTCGCCAGCGCCGCACCGAGCCGTACCGCTCCTGCTCGTCTCATCTCGCCTCACCTTTCGTCTTCAGGCTGTGACATGGCATGGCGGCGCCGGCGGTGAGCACGAGGACTCCCGCCACCGACTGGAGAGGTGAAGGCATCGCGGGGCACTGCCCGCGGCCCGGACGCCGCACACGGCCACGCGTTCCGCGTCCCTGGCCCGGTCAGGGATCGAAACATCGATGAAACTCAGACTAGGAAAGCGCTTACCTCGGACACAAGGCTTTGCGCTTGCAGGTTTGTTGCAGGATGGGCCGGCTCAACCGACGCGGTCCCGGCGGTCGCGGAGATACCGGCGTTCGGCGGGGTCGTGGGTCAGGTCGATCGCGGCGTCGTACGCGGCCACGGCTTCCGCCGTGCGGCCGAGCCGGTCGAGCAGGTGCGCGCGGACCGCGCGGGCCGGCTGGAAGCGGCGGCCCGGCTCGCCCGCCGCGGCCAGCAGGTGGTCGAGCCGTGCGAGACCCGCCGCCGGCCCCTCGACCTCGGCGGTGACCGCGGCGAACGCGACGTCGCCGCCGAGCGACGGCGCCACCCGGTGCAGCACGCGGTGCAGGTCGCGCAGCGCCGGCCAGTCCGTGGTGCCGGTCCGCGCGCGTGCGCAGTGCACCGCCTGGATGGCCGCCTCGATCTGGAACCGCCCGAGCCGTCCGCGCGCGTGCGCCGCCCGCAGGTGTGCGTGGGCCCGCTCGATCAGCCGGTGGTTCCACCGCGCCGGGTCCTGCTCGGACAGCGGCACGAACCGTCCCCGCTCGTCCACCCGGGCCGGGGCCCGCGCCGCGGACAGCTCGACCAGGGCCGCGAGGCCGTGTGCCTCGGGGTCGTCGGGCACCAGCGAGCTGAGGACCTCGGCGAGGTGCAGGGCCTCGGACGGCAGCGCACGGGGCTCCGGCCCGGTCGTCACCCAGTCGATCACGTACGCGCCGTAGACGGCCTCCAGCACCGCCGCCATCCGCGCCGGCAGGTCGCCGCGGTCGGGTATCCGGAACGGGATGCCCGCGGCCTTGATCCGTCGCTTCGCCCGGACCAGCCGCGTCGCCATCGCCGACGCCGGCACCGAGAAGGCGCGACCGACCTGGTCGGCGGTGAAGCCCAGCACGGTGTTGAGCATGAGCGGGGTGTGCACCGTCCGGTCGATCGCCGGATGCGCGCACACCAGCATCAGCTCGAGCCGCCGGTCCGGGATCGCGTCGACGTCGACGTCGTGGACGTAGGCCGGGGCGTCCCGGTCCACGACCAGCGCGCGGGTCCGCCGGGCCGCGGCCGACCGCCACGCGTCCCGGAGCCGGTTGCGGGCGACGGTGAGCAACCAGGCGTCCGGGTTGCGCGGCACGCCGTCGCCGGGCCACGTCCGCAGGGCCCGCTCGAACGCGTCGGCGAGGGCGTCCTCCGCCGACGCGAGGTCGCCGGTCGAGGCGGACAGCAGTGCGAGGAGCCGCCCGTAGCTGTCCCGGGCGGCCACCTCCGCGGCGGTCAGCGGGTCCATCCGCCATCGATGTAGGCGGTCGCGGTCGGCCGCACCTCCACGACGCCCCACTGGGCGGCCGGGCACTTCTCCGCCCAGCCGATCGCCGCGTCCAGATCCGGCACGTCGACCAGGAACACCCCGGCCAGGGCCTCCTTCGTCTCGGCGAACGGGCCGTCCTGCACCCGCAACCCGCCCTCGCGTCGGGTGACCGTGGTCGACATCGCGGTCGGTCGCAGCACGTCGGCCGAGAGCAGCACCCCGGCCTGCTCCAGGGCCCGACCGTACGCGCCGAACGCCTCCTGGGCTTCGGCGATCGCCTCCGGGCTGATCTCGCCCTCGGCCGGCTCCCGGTAGTGCAGCAGCAGTGCGTAACGCATGGTCCTCTCCTCCGTTCACCAGTGTCGCGCCGTTCGACGCGCACACCGGGATGACGATCCACCTCCCGGACGATCGCCACCTGGTTTGGGCCGAATTGCCCGCAGCCTTCCCTGAAGTGACGGCCAAACTGACGAAATTCGTCGGTCTAAAGCCTCAAGATGACGAGTTCGTAAGATCTATGGACAAGAAGTGGCGCCCCTCGTAGAGTCCGTGCATCTTCCGAAGATCTGGAGATGACGTGAACACTGCCGCCCCGGAAGTCCCCGTCCCGTCGGCTACCGAGCTGCACGCCGCCGCCACCGTGGTGGACGGAAGTACGGTCATCGAGCTCAGCGAAGCCCACCTCGACCGCATCCGGCGCGGTGGCGTCACCGCGGTCAACCACACCGTCACCACCCCGTACGTCGACACCGTCACCGGCCTGCGGCAGGTGAACGAGTGCCGCCGGTGGATCGACGACCACGCCGACGCCGCCCTCCTCGCCCTGACGGTGGCCGACATCGAGCGGGCCAAGGCCGAGGGCAAGGAGGCCGTCATCCTGGGTCCGCAGGACACCGAGATGATCGGCGTGGACCTCGACCTGCTCGGCACCTTCTACGACCTCGGCGTCCGCATCCTGCAGCTGACCTACCAGCGGCAGAACCTGCTCGGCGCCGGCTGCGGCGAGAACGTCGACCCGGGCCTCACGCACAAGGGCCGCCGCTTCGTCCAGGCGATGAACGACCTCGGCATCGTCGTCGACGTCTCGCACTGCGGCGAGCGGACCGGGCTGGACGCCATGGAGGTGTCCGCCACACCGGTCGTCGTCACGCATTCCTTCTGCGACGCGGTGTCGCCGCACCTGCGGGCCAAGTCCGACGGTTTCCTGCGCAGCCTCGCCGCGCAGGGCGGCGTCATCGGCATCACCACGCTCTCCGGGTTCCTCTACTACCCGGAGGACCCCACGCGGCGACCGGACCTGCGCCGCTTCGTGGAGCACGTCGCGCACGTGGTGGAGGTGACGGGGATCGACCACGTCGCCATCGCCACCGACTACGACGAGACGCTCACCGAGGCGATGCGGGCCGAGCAGCTCAAGGACAGGGAGTTCAAGAACCTCCTCGGTGACTGGAAGTGGGAGGAGCGCCGCGCGATCGGCATGGACGACGCCTCGCAGTTCCCGAACTTCACCGAGGCGCTGCTGGCCGGCGGGTTCTCGCCGGCGGACGTGACCAAGATCCTCGGCGGCAACTGGCTTCGGGTTCTCGGGGAGGCATGGAAGCCGGCTGACCGGTAAGCGCGTGTTGTGACATCAGCCAAGGAGAACCATGAGAACTCGATTTCTGACCGGAGTGCTGGCGGTGGGCGTCGCCGCGGCGCTCACGGCCGGTTGCTCCGGAGGCGGGGAGCCGCCCTCCACGACCGGTGGGAACACCAACGACGGCCTGACGGCGAACGTCCGCCTCGAGGACGAGACGCAGCCGACAGGTACGCCGAAGTCGGGCGGCCGCCTGCGCATCATGATCCGGCTGGACGCCAACGAGCTGGACCCGCACCGGATGTCGGAGACCTCGGCCTTCGTCATCAACGAGCAGATTTACGAGTCGCTCGTGCAGTCGTACCGCGGTGAGATCAAGCCGGCCATCGCCGAGTCGTGGGAGCAGAGCCCGGACGGCACGACCGTGACGTTCAAGCTGCGCGACAACGCCTACTTCCACAGTGGACGCAAAGTGACCGCGGCCGACGTGAAGTACTCCATCGAGCGCATCAAGGACCCGGCGACCCGGGCACCGCGGGCCCGCAGCTACGAGGGCATCACGGCGGTCGAGGCGCGCGACGAGCGTACCGTCGAGTTCAAGCTCGCCAAGCCGAACGCGGCCATCCTGACCCTGCTCTCGACCGCCGCCTCGTCCATCGTGGACCGTGAGGTGATCGAGGAGCACGGCGACCTCAACGGCAGCGTCGACGGCGGCAGCGGCCCGTTCAAGCTGGCGTCGCGCGTCGCCGGCCAGACCATCAAGCTCGACAAGCACGACCGCTACTGGGAACAGGGCGTGCCCTACCTCGACGGGCTCGACTTCACCTTCAACCCGGACGACAACGCCCGCGCCGCGGCCGTCCGCAGCGGCACGGTCGACTTCCTCTGGCGTCCGGCTCCCGAGTTCATCGACGCGCTCAAGCGCGACGAGAAGCTCAAGTGGTACGGCGGCTCCGGCTCCCTCTCGCTGCACCTGCGGCTCAACACCTCCAAGGCGCCGTACGACAACGTCAAGGTCCGGCAGGCGATCTTCCTCGCCCTCGACCGCCAGGAGATCCTCGACGTGGCCAACTCCGGCTTCGGCACCGCGCTCAACGCCGGCTACCTGCCGCCGGACCGGTTCGGCGCGCTCACCCAGCCGGTCTACGGCAAGCCCGACATCGAGAAGGCGAAGGCGCTGCTGGCCGAGGCGGGCCACCCGGACGGCTTCGAGGCCAAGCTCATGGTGATCGCCACGTCGGCGTTCCAGGTGCGCTCGGCCGAGGTGGAGCAGCAGCAGCTCGCGAAGATCGGCATCAAGGTGACGATCGAGTCGGTGGAGTCCACGATCGCCGACACGAAGACGAAGTCCGGCGATTTCGACATGTACCAGTCCGGCTTCGGCCTGACCTATGACCCGGACGAGCGGTTCACCGCCAGCTTCCTCAAGGGCGGCGGCCTGAACTACGGCAACTGGAGCGACCCCGAGTACGAGAACCTCATCGTCGCGGCCCGTTCGGAGCTCGACAAGGACAAGCGGGCGGAGCTCTACCAGCAGGCCGAGAAGATCCTGGCCGAGCGCGGCCCGGTCGCCATGACCTTCCTCAACGCGGACTTCGACGTGGTGCAGAAGGACGTCATGGGTTACCGCGGCGACCCGACGCCCACGTACCGCTTCTACCGCCACCTCTGGCTCGACCGCTGACGAGCGGGGAGGAGGCGCCGAGTCCCGGGGCGCCTCCTCCACCCATCCCCTCACGAAAGGCAGCACCATGACGTCCGTACCCCTGAGCCACCGCTATGTCATCGCCGCCCGGCTCAAGGGCTACCTCAACAAGCACGCCGAGGCCGTCGCCCTGCTCACCGAGGCGCTCGAACTGGAGCCGGGCAGCCCCCGCCTGCTGCGCTTCCGCGGGCACCGGCGCATCTCGATCAGCGACTACGCCGGCGCGATCGAGGACCTGCGCGCCGCCGCCGACCAGCTCGACGGCGTCGAGGACGAGTACGAGATGTACCAGCCCGAGGTCGAGAAGGACGTCGTCAGCCTGATCCTCGGCCGGCCCGAGCAGGTACGGCCGCAGCACCTGACCGACTCGATGGCCGCCGCGGACCCCGGCGCGCTGAGCCGTTACAACACCACCCTGCACACCTCCGTCTGGTACCACCTCGGCGTCGCGCAGTACCTGTCCGGCGACTTCGAGGGCTGCCTGCCGAGCTTTCGCGCGGCCGAGCGCTCCGCCCGCCACCAGGAGGGCCTGGTGGCGGCGCAGGACTGGCAGTACATGGCGCTGCGCCGGCTCGGCCGCCCGGCCGAGGCCGAGGAGGTGCTGGACCGCTTCCGGGCGATCACCCTCGTCGAGGAGGACCACCTCGTCGGGTACGAGGGCCGCATGCGCCTCTACACCGGCGAGATCACCCCCGAGCAGCTGTGGGCGATGTGCGACGGCGACGGCCTGCGCACCGTCACGCAGGGATACGGCCTCGGGAACTGGCACTACTACAACGGCGACGTCGACAAGGCGCGTGAGGTCTTCGACTCCGTGCTGCGGACCGGTGTCACGCACGCGTTCGCCTACCTGGCCGTCAAGGCCGAGTACGCCCGCAACCCGGACTTCGCCGGGGCGACCACCACGAAGGAGAACTAGCAACCATGGCGATCATCCGTGCCGAGATCGGCAAGCGCGACCAGGAGACCAAGGAGGCGATCATCGCCGAGCTGACCGACGTGCTGGTCAAGTACGGCTCGCCGCGCGAGAACACGCACGTGATCCTCTACGAGGTCTCCTACGACAACTGGGCCAAGGGCGGGGTGACGTACAACAAGCGAAAGCTCGCCCAGGAGAACTCGTGACGGGACCGCACGTTCTGCTCACCCCGAACCTGGCGGAGCTGCTGCCGCGGCTGCGCTCGCGCTACCCGTACTGCCGGTTCACGCCGATCCCCGAGGACGAGCCGGTCCGCGAGGAGTGGCTCGACGCCGAGGTGATCCTGCGCAGCGCCATGAACGAGGACACGTTCGAGGAGCTGCTGAGCAAGTGCGCCGGGCTGCGTTGGGTCCAGATCACGGCGGCGGGCTTCGACTGGGTCGCCGGCGAGGTCATGCGGCGCCGCCTCGACGAGGGGCTGATCTACACCCGGTCGCCCAACTCCTACAACGTGCCGATCGCGGAGTACGTCATCGCCGCGGTGCTCATGCACGGGCGGGCCTTCGCCGCGCTGCGCGCGGCGCAGGAGCGCCGGGAGTGGGTCCGCCTGGTCGCGCGGGACGTCATCGGCAGCACCATGCTCGTCTTCGGCACCGGCGGCATCGGCCGCGAGGTCGCGCGGCGGGCCCGTGCCCTCGGCGCCACGGTCATCGGCGTCAACCGCGCCGGCACCCCCGCCGAGGGCTTCGAGCGGGTGGTCGGATTCGCCGACCACCTCTCGGTGCTGCCCGAGGCCGACTGGGTCGTGCTGGCGATGCCGCTCACCACGGAGAACCGGTACTTCTTCGGCGCCGGCCACTTCGCGGCGATGAAGGAGACCGCCGTGCTGGTCAACGTGGGCCGCGGCGCGCTCGTCGTCGAGGACGCGCTGGTCGAGGCCATGCACGAGGGCCGGATCGCCGGCGCCGTGCTGGACGTGTTCGAGGTGGAGCCCCTGCCGCCGGACCACCGGCTGTGGGGGCTGCCGAACACCGTGGTCACCCCGCACACGTCGTTCCGCGGATCGGGCAACCTGGAGCGGCTGTACGCGGACTTCTGCGCCAACTTCGACCGCTACCTGGCCGGGGACCCGTTGGCCGGCACGAAGCGACGACCGGAACTGGGCTACTGACCCCACCGCGTAAGGAAGGGGCCCTTCCTAACGCTAGGGCGATGGGAAGGGGCCCTTCCTAACGCTAGGGCGATGGGAAGGGGCCCTTCCTTCGTGCGTCAGCGCAGGAGTGCTTGCGCGGCGGCCAGCACGTCGTGTTCGCGGAGCAGGACGTGGTCGGCGGCGGGGCCCAGGGGCACGTAGCTGTCGGCGCTCGTCACGCGGGCGATCCGGCCGGCGAAGCCGCCGTCGACCAGCGCGGTGACGACCGCCTCGGAGACGCCGCCGCTGGCCCGCGTCTCGTCGACGACCAGCACGCGCGAGACGCCGTCGAGGGCGGCGCGCAGGCTCGCCGCCGGCAGCGGCGCCAGCCACTGGAGGTCCACGACCCGGGCGCCGACGCCCTCGCCGGCCAGCTCCGCAGCCACCCGCAGGCTCATCGGCACGCCGTTGCCGAACGTGACCATCGCCAGGTCGGTGCCCTCGCGTACCGTCCGGACCTGGCCGATCGGGATCTCCGCCCACGCGGCCGGCGCGGCGTACGGGGCCAGCCACCCGCCGTCGCCGTCGGTGTGCAGGTCACGCCGGTGGTAGAGGGCGATCGGTTCGAGCAGCACGCAGACCCGCCCCTCCTGCTCGGCCAGGGCCAGGCACTGCCGGAGCAGCGCCGGTGCGGTGGCCGGATGCGACGGGACCGCCAGCGCCAGCCCGGGGATGTCGCGCAGCACCGCCACCGAATTGTCGTTGTGGAAGTGCCCGCCGAACCCCTTCTGGTACGCGAGCCCGGCGATCCGTACCACCATGCCGTTCTGGTACTGCCCGGCCGAGAAGAACCGCAGCGACGCGGCCTCACCGCGCAACTGGTCCTCGGCGTTGTGCAGGTACGCGAGGTACTGGATCTCCGGGATGGGCAGCGTGCCGGCCAGCGCGCCGCCGAGCGCCACGCCGAGGATGGACTGCTCGTCCAGGAGCGTGTCGAAGACCCGGCTGGCGCCGAACACCTTGCGCAGCCCGCGGGTGACGCCGTAGACGCCGCCCTTGCGGGCCACGTCCTCGCCGAACACCTGCGCCGCCGGCCAGGTGAGCAGGGCGTCGTGCAGGGCGGCGTTGATGGACTGGGCCAGCGTGAGCGGGCCGCGTGCCTCGGGAAGCTTCCCGCCGAACGCCGCCTCCCGGCCGCTGCCGGCCCGTCCGGCGGCCGCGCTGACCCGCGCCTCCCGCCGGGTGGTCAGCGGCGCGGTCACCGCGGCCCGGTCGGGCAGCCGCTCGACCCGGCCGACCATGAGCCGTGCCTGCTCCATCACCAGCTTTCGGGCGTGCTCGTAGCGGGACAGGCTCCCGGCCGGGTCGAGGATGCCGCGCCGGGCGAGCAGCGCGGCCGTGGCCAGGATCGGGTCGCGTTCGTAGTCGGCCAGGATCTCCGAGCGGGACCGGTACGCCAGTTCCGCGTCCGAGCCGGCGTGCCCCATGAACCGTACGGTGCCCAGGTGCAGCACGGCGGGCCGCCGCTCGGTGCGGACGCGGTGCGCCACCTCGGCCGCGACCGCGAGCAGCCGGGCGGGGTCGGTGCCGTCGGCGTACGCGTATTCGATGCCGGGCAGGGCCGACAGCGCGCGCCGGACCCACCCGCGCGGCGACCGCGTGCTGATGCCGATGCCGTTGTCCTCGCAGACGAGCAGCAGCGGCACCGGCAGCCCCTGGTGCGCGCTCCACCCCACCGCGTTGAACGCGCCGGCGGCCGTCGAGTGGTTGGCCGACGCGTCGCCGAAGCTGCACACCACCACCGCGTCCGCCGGATAGCCGGTCTCGGCGACACCCCGGTCGAGCGCGAACGCCATGCCCATGGCGCGCGGCAGGTGCGAGGCGATCGTCGAGGTCTGCGGGATGATGTTCAACGCGCGGTGGCCGAAGACCTTGTGCCGCCCGCCGGAGATCGGGTCGTGCCGGGAGGCCGCCGCCGAGTGGAGGACGTCCGCGATGGGCGTGGAGCCGGCGACCTGGCGGGCCCGCGCGGCGTAGAAGCCGCCGGAGCGGTAGTGCAGCAGCGCCGGATCCGTGGGACGCAGGGCCAGGGCGACCGCGGCGTTGCTCTCGTGGCCGCTGGACCCGATCGTGTAGAAACCCTCGTGCTGGGACTGCAACCAGCGCAGCGCGAGGTCGAGGTGGCGGCTCTGCACCTGCGCGTCGAGGTGGGCCAGGAGGACGTCGGGGTCCACCTCCACGTCGGGCGAGGGGTCCTCGGGGAGGGGTTCGCCGGCGCACCACGCGGTGAGCCGGCGGACGCAGTGCTCGTCGATGGTTTCCACGCGTGGGCTCTCCTCGTGGGTCAGCGGCTTGACCGGCCCCGCAGGCGCGGGTCCAGGACGTCGCGGAGGGTGTCGCCGAGGAGGTTGAACCCGAGCACGGCGATCATGATGCAGACCCCGGGCACCACCGAGGGCCAGACCGACATCTCCATGAACGCCTTGCCGTTGGAGAGCATCGAGCCCCAGGACGGCTGGGGCGGCTGCACGCCGAGGCCCAGGTAGCCCAGCGAGGCCTCGATGAGGATCGCGTACGCGATGCTCGTGGTGAACTGCACCGCGATCGGCGCGATCGAGTTGGGCAGGATGTACTTGAAGATCAGTCGCGTGTTGCTCAGCCCGACCGAGCGGCCGGACTCGACGTACGGCTCCCGGCGCACCGACATCGCCGTGCCGCGCACGATCCGGGCGAAGCTGGGGATGAAGACGATGACCAGCGCGAGGATCAGGTTCTCCGTGCCGGGCCCGCGCGCGGCGACGACGGCCAGCGCCAGCAGCAGGGTGGGGAAGGCGAACATGATGTCGGTGACGGGGGTGATGATCGCGTCGAGGACGCCGCGGTAGAAGCCCGCGAGCAGCCCGAGCAGCACACCCACGGCCGCGGCGCAGGTCACCACGATCAGGCTGACCGACAGCGAGGTACGCGCGCCGTAGAGGGCACGGCTGAGCAGGTCGCGACCGGCCTCGTCGGCGCCGAGCAGGAAGTCGCCGCCGGGCGGCGCGAGCCGCTGGTTGGACATCGCGGTGGGGTCGTACGGCGCGAGCAGCGGCGCGAAGGCCGCGGCCACGGCCATGAGCACGACGATGACCAGCCCGACCGCGCCGACCTTGTCCCGCGTCAGCAACCGCAGCCAGGTGCCGCGGCGGCCGCCGGCTCTGGCGAGGAGGGACGGCCGGCGGGTTTCGACTTCAGTGACCACTGCGCAGCCTCGGATCCAGGTAGGTGTAGGCGAGGTCGACCAGGAAGTTGACCACGACGTAGAAGAACGCGAGGAAGAGCAGAGTGCCCTGGACGACCGGGTAGTCCCGCTGGCTGATCCCTCGGATGACCATGGTGCCCAGCCCCGGCCACGCGAAGACCTGCTCCACGATGACGGTGCCGCCGAGCAGCGCGCCGAGCTCGATGCCGAGCACCGTCACCACCGGGATCAGCGAGTTGCGCAGCGCGTGCCGGACCATCACGACGGGCTCGCCGAGGCCCTTGGCGCGTGCGGTGCGGACGTAGTCCTGGTTGAGCACCTCGAGCATGCTCGACCGGGTCATCCGCATGTTGATCGCGGCGAGGCTCGCGCCGAGGGTGACGGCGGGCAGGATCAGGTACTTGACGTTGGCCAGCAGGCCCTCGCCCTCGCTGGCACCCTGCGACGGCAGCCAGCCGAGCGACACCGAGAAGATGTAAACCAGCAGGATGCCGAGCCAGAAGTTGGGCACCGACAGCCCGATGAGCGAGGCGACGCGGGTGCTGGCGTCCAGCAGGCCGTTGCGCTTGGTGGCGCTCAGGACGCCGAACGGGATGGAGATGAGCACGGCGACCAGCAGCGCCGACACCGCCAGCAGGAGCGTGGACGGGAAGCGCTGCATGATCTCGTCGAGCACCGGCTGGCCGGTGCGCATCGAGGTGCCGAGGTCGCCCTGGACCAGGCCGCCGAACCAGTGCAGGAACTGCTGCCACACGGGCATGTCGAGGCCGAAGTAGCGGCGCATCTCCGCCTCGACCGCCGGGTCGCCGAAGTCCTGCCCCATGATCGAGCTGATCACGTCGCCCGGGATCATGCGGATCACCAGGAACGAGATCACCGAGATCCCCAGCAGGACCGGAATGACCGTCGCCAGACGGACCAGCGTGATGCGGAGCATGCCGTGACCCCCGGCCCCGTCAGGCTTCCGAGCCCGGCAGCCGAGGCTCGGGGCCGCCGTCGAGGGCCGACTCCTCCTCGTCGGTGACGGCGATGTCGCGGGCCCACTCGTGCGCGCGCTTGGCGACCCGCAGCACCATCACCGCCCGGCTCTCCATCACGCCGTCGAGGTGGCCCAGCCGCTCGGTCCAGAACCGTCGCATGGCGTTGTTGGAGGCGAAGTAGCCGACCGCGATGATGTCGAACTGCCCGGTCACGTGGTAGACGTAGGCCATCTCGGGCATGCCCGCGAGCTTCTCGATGAGCTGCTCGGTGGCACCCGGAGCGCTCTGGATCTCGAACAGGGTGTGCACCGGCCGGCCCATGAAGGCGGCGCTGGGTATCGCGGAAAACGTCAGCTTCCCCTCGGTGAGAAGCCGTTCCATCCGCCGGCGCACCGATCCCTCGGAGAGGCCCACTTTCGCCGCCAACGCGACATTCGACTGCCGCGGGTTCTGGACGAGCTCCCGGATGATGCTGCGATCTTTCTCGATCGAGCTCTTGGATGTCATCTCGCTCCACCTCGTAAGCGACGTAATTCGTCGCGTCCGGGAGCCTAGACGACGAACATCGTCTGTGCAACACTCCCGCTTGACGAATGGCGGCATTCGAGAGCCAAGCATCGGGAGTGTCGATGGCCTTGTTGGAGGTGCGGGACCTGCGCACCGAGTTCCGCGCGGCGCGGGGCTCGGTGACCGCTGTGGACGGTGTCTCGTTCACCGTCGACGCCGGCGAGATGGTGGCGCTGGTGGGGGAGTCCGGCTGCGGCAAATCGGCGACCGCGCAGTCCATCATGGGCCTGATCGTCCCGCCGGCGGGCCGGGTCACCGGCGGCCAGGTGCTCTTCGAGGGGCGGGACCTGCTGCGGCTGCGTCCCCGCGAGCTGCGCGCCGTGCGCGGCAAGGGCATTGCGATGATCTTCCAGGATCCGATGACCTCGCTGAACCCGGTGCTCACCATCGGGCGGCAGCTCACCGAGTCGCTGCGGCTGCACCTTGGCCTGCGCCGCCGGGCCGCGCGGTCGCGCGCGGTGGAGTTGCTGGAGATGGTGCGCATCCCCGCGGCGGAGAGCAGGCTGGGCTCCTATCCGCACCAGCTCTCCGGCGGCATGCGGCAACGCGTCATGATCGCGATGGCGCTCTCCTGCGACCCGCGGCTGATCCTCGCCGACGAGATCACCACCGCGCTCGACGTCACCATCCAGGCCCAGATCCTGGAGCTGCTGCGCGACCTGGCCCGGGAGACCCGTACCGCCGTCCTGTTCATCACCCACGACCTCGGCGTCGTCGCCGGCATGGCCGAGCGGGTCAACGTCATGTACGCCGGCCAGATCGTCGAGCGGGCCGAGACCGTCGACCTGTTCCACCGCCCGCAGATGCCCTACACCTGGGGCCTGCTCGGGTCGGTGCCCCGGCTGGACCTCGCCCGCGGTGGCCGGCTCCGGCCGATCGCCGGCCGCCCGCCGGAGCTGTCGGAGATGCCGGCCGGCTGCCGGTTCGCGCCGCGCTGCGCGTACGCCCGCGAGACCTGCCAGCAGCGGACGCCCGAGCTGATCGCCACCCACGAGACCCCCGACCGCGGCCAGCTGACCCGGTGCTGGGGCATGCGACCGCCGGACCAGGGCGGTTGGCTGTCCACACAGGACCGCTACGCCGAGCCGTCGACCGAGGAGAGCTGATGTCGCAGGACCCGAACCTGGTGCGCGTGCGCGACCTGGCCGTCGACTTCAAGGTGCCGAAGCGCGGCTCGCTGCTGCCGGCGCGGCTGCGTGCGGTGTCCGGTGTGGACCTCGACATCCGGCGCGGCGAGATCATCGGTGTGGTGGGCGAGTCCGGCTGCGGCAAGTCCACGACCGGGCGGGCGATCCTGCAGTTGCTGCGGCCCAGCCGGGGGACGGTGACGTTCGACGGCACGGAGCTGACGACGCTGCGCCGGGGCCCGCTGCGGGCCATGCGCCGCCGGATGCAGATGATCTTCCAGGACCCGTACGCGTCCCTCAACCCGCGCATGACCATCGGCGAGCTGATCGAGGAGCCGCTGCTGGTGCACTCCGACCTCGCCTCGGCGGGGCGGCGCGCGAAGGCGCTGGAGACCATGCGGCTGGTCGGGCTCAGCGACCAGTGGCACGACCGCTACCCCCACGAGTTCTCCGGCGGCCAGCGGCAGCGCGTCGGCATCGCACGGGCCCTGGTCAGCAACCCGGAGTTCGTCGTCGCCGACGAGCCGGTGTCCGCACTCGACGTCTCGGTGCAGGCCCAGATCGTCAACCTGCTCGAACAGCTCCAGGAGGAGCTGGGGTTGACGATGATGTTCATCGCGCACGACCTCGCTGTCGTGCGCCACCTCTGCGACCGCATCGCGGTGATGTACCTCGGCACCGTCGTGGAAGTCGGCGTCTGCGAGGAGATCTACCGCCGCCCGCGGCACCCCTACACGAAGGCGCTGCTGTCGGCGGTCCCCATCCCGGACCCGGTCGTGGAGACCCGGCGCCAGCGCCTCATCCTCACCGGCGACGTCCCGAGCCCGCTCGACCCGCCGAGCGGGTGCCGGTTCCGCACGCGGTGCTGGAAGGCCCAGGAGGTCTGTGCCACGCGGGCACCCGCGCTGACCGCGACCGCCGAGGGTCACCAGGTCGCCTGCCACTTCCCGGAGAACTCCGAGCCGCGGGACCAGCCCGCCGCCATCGTCGCGGGTGGTCGGTAGCCGTGCCGGTGCCGCTCCACCTCAACCTCGTCGGCGGCGAATGGGTCGACGGCGAGCGCCGGCCCAACCTCAACCCGGCCCGGCCCGGCGAGACCGTCAGCGAGTACGCGCAGGCCGACCGCGACACCGTCCGCGCCGCCGTCGCCGCCGCCCGCGCCGCGCAACCGGCCTGGGCCCGCGGCTCCGTCGCGAAGCGGATGGAGATCCTCGACCGGATCGGCGCCACGATCCTGCACCGGGTCGACGAGCTGGCCGTCCTGCTCGCCCGCGAGGAGGGCAAGCTGCTCGCCGAGGCGCGCGGCGAGGTCACCCGGGCCGGTCAGACGTTCCGTTACTACGCGCACCAGCTGCTGCAGCCGCAGGGCGAGGTCTACGCGTCCACCCGGGAGAACGTCCACGCCGAGGTCCGGCGCCGGCCGCTCGGCGTCGTCGGCGTCATCACGCCGTGGAACTACCCGCTCGCGATCCCGGCGTGGAAGGTCGCGCCGGCGCTCGCGTACGGCAACGCGGTCGTGCTGAAGCCGGCCGAGCTGGTCACGGCGTCCGCCGGCGAGCTGGCCCGGATCGTGGTGGAGTGCGGCCTGCCGCCCGGCGTCTTCAACCTCGTCATGGGTGCCGGCCGGGTGGTCGGCGAGGAGCTGCTCACCTCGCCCGGCGTCGACGGGATCTCGTTCACCGGCGGCACCGGCACCGGCGCGCACGTGGCCCGGCAGTGCGTCGCGCACGGCAACAAGCGGTTCCAGCTCGAGATGGGCGGCAAGAACCCGCTCGTGGTGCTCGACGACGCCGACCTCGCCGTGGCGGTGCGCTGTGCCCTGGACGGCAGCTTCTTCAGCACCGGCCAGCGGTGCACGGCATCGAGCCGGCTGATCGTGCAGGCGGGCATCCACGACCGGTTCGTCGAGGCGCTGGCCGTGGCCACCCGCGACCTGCGGGTCGGCGACCCGCTCGACCCGCGCAGCCAGCTGGGCCCCGTGGTCAGCCCCGAACAGCTCGCCCAGAACCTCGACTACGTACGGGTCGGAGCCGACGAGGGTGCCACCGTGGTGGCCGGCGGCGGGCACCGCGCCGACGAGGGGCAGTTCATGCGGCCCACCCTCTTCGCCGGCGCGCGCAACGACATGCGCATCGCCCGGGAGGAGATCTTCGGCCCGGTCTCCTGCGTGATCCGGGTCGACGACCTGGACGAGGCGATCGGCGTGGCCGGCGACACCCGCTACGGGCTCTCCGCCGGCATCGTGACGACTTCGCTCGCCGCCGCCGAGCGGTTCAAGCGGGACGTCCGGGCCGGCATCGTGACGGTCAACCTCCCGACCGCCGGCACCGAGCTGCACCTGCCGTTCGGCGGCACCGGCGACTCCAACCACGGCCCCCGCGAGCAGGGCGGCTACGCCCGCGACTTCTACTCCGTGCCGGTGACCTGCTACACCGGCTGGTGAGGACGGCATGACCCCTCGAATCCTGCTCACCGAACCCATCGCGGCGGCGGGCCTGGACCTGCTGCGCACGGTGGGCGAGGTGCACATCGCCCACGTCACCGACCCGGCCGCCCTCGCCGCCGGCCCGCTCGCCACCGCGGACGCCCTCGTGGTGCGCTCCTCGCCGGTGACGGCCGGCATGCTCGAATCCGCCCGGCGGCTGCGGGTCGTCGGCCGCCACGGCGCCGGCCTGGACGGCATCGACCTGGCCGCCGCGGAACGCCTCGGCATCCCGGTGGTCAGCACGCCCGGCGCCAACGCCGACTCGGTGGCCGAGTTCGTCCTGCTCGCCGCGCTGGCCCTGGCCCGGCAGCTGCCGGCGGCCGTGGCGGCGCTGGCCCGCGGCGCCTTCGCGGCCGGCCGTTCGCTGCCCGGCTCCGTCGTCGCGGCCGGGCTGACCGGCACCATGCTCGCCGGCCGCACGCTGGGTGTGGTGGGGCTCGGCGCGATCGGCCGCGGCGTCGCGACCCGCGCGCGGGGTCTCGGCATGACCGTCCTCGGGTACGACGTCGCCGCGGCCGCCGCCCCCGCCGGTGTCCGTCTGGTCAGCCTGGACGACCTGCTGCGCGACTCCGACGTCGTGAGCCTGCACGTGCCGCAGACCCCGGCGACCACCGGGCTGATCGGCGCCGCCGCGCTGGCCCGGATGCGTCCCGACGCCCTGCTGGTCAACACGGCGCGCGCCGGTGTGGTGGACCGCACCGCCGTGCTCGCCGCCCTCGACGCCGGACGGCTGCGCGGCTACGCCGTCGACGTCTTCGCCCCCGAACCACCCGACCCCGACGACCCGCTGCTGCGCCACCCCCGCGTCCTCGCCACCCCGCACATGGCGGCGATGACCCACGACGCGCTGGACGCGATGGCCGTCGCCGTCGCCCGCGGCGTCATCGCGCACCTGACCGCCCTGGAAGGAAAACCGCTGTGACCCTCACCGTGCCCGCGCCGACGCTCGCGTACTTCGGCGTCGACGCGCTCGTCGACGACGAGACCCGGGACCTGCGGGCCGCGGTGCGCGCCTTCGTCGACCGGCGGATCCGGCCGCACATCGCCACCTGGTACGAGGAGAGCCGCCTGCCGGTCCGGGAGCTGGCCCGCGAGCTGGGTGGGCTGGGCGTGCTCGGCATGCACCTCGAGGGCTACGGCTGCGCGGGCACCTCGGCGCTCGCGTACGGCCTCGCCTGCTTCGAGCTGGAGGCCGGCGACTCGGGCCTGCGGTCGCTGGTGTCGGTGCAGGGCTCGCTCGCCATGTACGCGATCCACCGTTTCGGCTCCGAGGAGCAGAAGCGGGAGTGGCTGCCCCGGATGGCCGCGGGCGAGGCGATCGGCTGCTTCGGCCTGACCGAACCGGACTTCGGCTCCGACCCCGGCGGCATGCGGACCCGGGCCCGCCGTGACGGCGGCGACTGGGTCCTCGACGGCACCAAGATGTGGATCACCAACGGCTCGGTGGCGGACGTCGCCGTGGTCTGGGCCCGCACCGACGAGGGCATTCGCGGCTTCCTCGTCCCCGCCGGAACCCCGGGCTTCACGGCGCCGGAGATCACCCGCAAGCTCTCCCTGCGCGCCTCGGTGACCTCGGAGCTGGTGCTGGACGGCGTGCGGCTCCCGGCCGACGCGATGCTGCCGGAGGCGGCCGGGCTGTCCGGGCCGCTGTCCTGCCTCAACGAGGCCCGTTTCGGCATCGTGTTCGGCGCGCTCGGCGCGGCGCACGACTGCCTGGAGACCACCATCGCGTACGCGCGCTCGCGGCAGATCTTCGACCGCCCCCTCGCCGCGTACCAGGCGACCCAGCTCAAGCTCGCCGACATGGCCCTCGAAGTCGGCAAGGGAATGCTGCTGGCGCTGCGGATCGCGGCGATGAAGGACGCCGGCACCCTCGACCACCGGCAGATCAGCCTGGGCAAGCTCAACAGCACCCGGGAGGCGATCGCCATCGCCCGCGAGTGCCGGTCCATCCTCGGCGCGGCCGGCATCACCCTTGACTACCCGGTGATGCGCCACGCGGCGAACCTGGAGTCCGTGCTCACCTACGAGGGCACCGCGGAGGTGCACCAGCTGGTCATCGGGCAGACGCTGACGGACCAGTCGGCGTTCCGCTGAGGTCCGCGACCGCCCGCGGCCGCCCGCCGGCGAGACCCACGACGAGCAACAGGTACGCCGCCAGCTCGACGGCCGCCGTGAGAGCGGCGAGGGGGTACGGCATCGACGGCGTCGGCGTCAGCGGAAGCGCGGCGGACAGCGAGGTGCGGCCGGCCGCGTGGGGCGGCAGCGGCACCGCGCCGATCGCGGCGTCGAGGTGGGCCAGCGCGACGACGACCAGCAGCACCGCGCCAGCGGCGAAGGAAGGGCCCCTTCCTAACGTTCCACGTATAGGAAGGGGCCCTTCCTCACCATCGCGGCCGGCCGGCGCCGCGGCGAGCGCGACGGCGGCCAGGGCGAGCGCCACGGGGGCCAGGACCGCCAGGATGACGTCACCCACTCCGTCCGCCGGTCCGCGTCCGTTGTGGACGGCACGGGAGACGTCGACGACCCGCACCACGGCGTACCCGACGACCAGCGCCGCCGCGGTGAGGGCGGTGACCACGGCGCGCCGGTGCCAGCCTCCGCGCCGCCACCCCACGAGCAGGAGAACGACGGCCGCCAGCGGAGCCCAGCAGAGGCGCAGACCCTGCGCGAACGCCGACGGCGGGCCGGCGTCCGGGCTGAGGTACACCCCGTGCGGCGCACCAGGCGGCACCGTCGCGACCGCGTCCACGAGCAGCACGGCGAAGGCCACCGGCACCATCCACGGTTGTCGACTGAGGACGGTACAGGCGAGCAGCAGCCCGATGGACGCCACCTCGGCGTACCGCCAGACCGGGTTCGCGGTCAGGACGCCAGCCGCGTGCAGCGTCCCGCAGGCGGCCGCCGCCGCGAGCACCACAAGAGAGGCACGACGCACCAGGGGATGCTGCCACAGGTCGGCGCTGGCCGGCGACTAGCCTTGGCCCATGGCGGAGCGCAAGGACGGGCGGGCACCCGTTCCCACCGAGTCCGAGGTGCGCCACGAGGAGTGGGGTGACGAGGACATCACCGGGCGGGTGGCCGAGCGGGTGGCGTTCGTCGACATCGACCTGACCGACGTGCGCGGCACCGGCGCGGCCTTCACCGACTGCGTCTTCCGCGACTGCCGGTTCAACGCCTCCGTGCACACCGACGCGGCGTTCGTGAACTGCACGTTCGTCGGTTGCGCGTTCTTCGACGCGACGTTCACCGGATGCAAGATGGTGGGCAGCATGTTCGACCGGTGCACGTTCGGCCTGCTGAAGGTCGACGACGGCGACTGGTCGTTCGCGGGCCTACCCGGCGCCGACCTCGACGGCTCGGTCTTCACCGGCACGCGCCTGCGCGAGGCGGACCTGACCGGCACCCGCCTGCGCGGCGCCACCCTGCGCGACGTCGAC
>Ga0164243_10005155_pt1 | contig 20037 bp, 15 predicted proteins | sample OricompcompostOP_FD_108781 | JGI IMG/M metagenome (GOLD analysis project Ga0164243, IMG submission 108781) | Organic Plus compost microbial communities from Emeryville, California, USA - Original compost - Organic plus compost (OP) | ecosystem: Engineered > Solid waste > Mixed feedstock >... | reverse complement strand
GTTCGAACGTTTCCGGCACCACGAAAGCGTCCTCGACCAGCGGGCGAACTGTCATGGCGGGAGCCTAACGGCCAGCCGAAACTTCTACCGTCAGCCCAAGATCAAAAGCAAGTTCAGAGAACGGTATCTGATCCGGGACGCGGACACGCAGAAGGCGATCAAGGGCACCCGGTGGGCCGGCTTCCAAGCCATCACCGAGTACGTCGACCACTTCGCACCCGCGAAGACCGACCTCCTGCGGGCGACGCGGGCGCTGTCCGGTGCCGGTGCGGACCTCAAGGCCCGCGCGTTCGAGCTGCTGGCGGTCTGAGATGGCCCGCCACGGGGGCCGGGCCATGACCAGCCCGCCCGGCCCCGACCCCGCCACGCACCCCGGAGCCATGAGCGCGCCAGTCTCCGCCGCGCCCGCTGTCGAGGCGATGGTGGCGCCGGTGCACGCACCGGCGATGACGGCCGAGGCGGTGACCGCGTTGGCGAACGAGGTGTGCGCGTGCTTCGCGCGGGCCGAGGTCGCCCGCGCGATGGCCGGACACGCGGCCAGCGACGCCGAACACGCCCACCTCAGCGCCCGCGCCGCCCATTGGGATGCCATCGTCAAGGACCGGTGGCCGGCGCTGGTGGAGGCGATCCACGCGGCGTTGCCCGACGGAGCGCAGCTCGAGCGGTTCATGCCCGTCCGGCCGCTCGCCAACGGGCATGTCGAGGTCCACGCCCACGACACCTCCGCTCGCCGCCTCGTCCTGCTGCTCTCCGGCGCCCAAGCCGTTGCCGTGGGCACGCACTTGACCGTCTACGGAGCGGTCAGTCTCGACCGCATCGGTCAGAAACTCGACCCCGGCCTGCCAGTCACCGCCGTCCCGCCGTTCGCCGCGACCAACCCCGCCGGACCGCCGACCGACACCGACAGCCCAACGGCCGCCCATCCCTAGCCCGCCGCGCCATGCCACGCGGCCCGGTCCAACCCCGGACCACGCCCGGCACCTCGAGCGTAATAAGCCTTCCGACCTCTTGTACGGAGTACTGCCATGACCCCAGAGCGACTCTTCGACCTCGCGGCCGAGTTCGCCGAAGCGGCCGGCAACGCCGGGCTCTTCCACGCCCGCGCAGCAGCCACAACCGGCGACGAACACACCACGCACACGGCGAACGCCGCGCGGTGGGAGGCGATCGTCGCCCGCCGACGCGAGCACCTGCGCACCACGTTGCGCGAGGCACTGCGCGGCACCGTGACCGCGATCCCCGACGACAGGCTGCCTGTCGCGACCTGGCAGCGAGGCCGCGTCGAAATCCGCGCCACCACCACCGCTTCCGGCGGTGCCCGGGCCGTGCGGGTCCGCTACACCCCGGCCCAAGCCGTCGCCGCGGGAGCCGCCCTCATCGCCTGCGCCGCCATCACCGACAAACAGACCGGCGGCAGCCTCGCCGGCATCCTCGCCGCGTTCCCACCCAACCCCACACCCCACGACGAGCCCGGCAACAACCCAACGGAGACGCGGTCATGAGGACCCACGCCGATTCACCGGTCGAGCCGGCCACGGCGGTCTGCGCGGCGACGTACTACGCCGACCTCATTCCGGCGTGCGCGTTCGTGTTCCGCCTCACTGCAACCGATACCCGCTTCACCGTGTACGCCCAGACCGAGGACCACTGCCGCCTCAGCGAGGACTACACACTGCTGCTGGCACCCCGTAACGCGGCACCCCTGGCGGTAAGTGTGGAGCACGCCGAGTCCCTTGCGTCACCACCTGCAAACGCCGCCCGGCGGTGGGGCGAGGCGAGGACCGAGACCGACGCCGGAGCCGATCGGCCGCGGCAGCGACGCCCTCTCGGGCCCGGCCCGGTCGCCCGCGAGCCTAGTCGCGCCCACGCGCGACATCTGTTCGCTGACGAGGTCGGCCGCATCGAACACCTCGACGGTCGGCTCGACGAACACGTCGACGCCGTGCGGTCTGCGCGCCGGGACGGAGCTCCGTCGTGAATGCCACCCTGCCGCCCGGGCCACCCGTCGAGGCGTTGTACTGCCGACGCTGTCGCCGTGCGGTGAACACGCACACCGGGACAACCGGCGTGACCTACTTGCACGCCATCGAGCTGCGCGGCCACACCGTCGACCACCAAGCCGAACCCGTCCCCGTCACCGACATCAACGACCCGCTGATTGAGTGTGACTTCTGCTCCGCAGCCAATGCCGAGTGGATCTACCGGTGCGCCGACCAACGCACCGACCTCCACACCATCACCAAACGCGTCGTCGGCGCGCGGGACTACCGCGACCGCCACCACGCCGCCCGGACCCGACGCACCGAAACCGAACACGCCCTCACCCACGCGTGGGGTGAGCAGTGGGCGGCCTGCCCGCCGTGCGCGGAGCTGATCGAGGACAGGGACCTGTACGGGCTGATCGGACGGGTAGTCGAGGCGCTACCGGCCAAACTCAGCCGAGGCAACCGCCTCGCCCGCATCCGCGGCCAACTCCACGACCGATACGCCACCGTCTTCGACACCCTCGCCCCGGGCCGAGGCCGGATCGAGCCCGGCCACCCGCTCGGCGTATGGCCCAACCCACCCGGCACACCATGACCACGCCCGCACACCGCGACCGTCAACGCCCGACGTTCACCCAGGCCACGGCCGTCCACCACCCCGGACCCGTCTGCGGCGCCGGCAACGGGCCGGCAACCCGGGTCACCGACGATCGACACCTCGTGGACTGCCCAGACTGCTCCGAGCTGGCATGGATTGAGGCGCTACCCGACGATGCGACCGCCGGTGACCCGCGCGTGATCGAGCTCCTCCGCGAAGTCACGCGCGGCGCGTTCCGCAAGATCGACGGGGTGGTCGTGGACGCGGCCACCGCCGCCGCGATCCTGACCGTCTACGACGCGATCAAACCCGCCACCCGAGCCAAGCTCGCCGCGCTGCCCATCGATCGGATGGCACAGGTCGCATGGCGCCTGCTACGCCCACACGTATAGCCGGGCCGGCCGGTGGCCGACGGGCACCCGACCGTGCGTCTGCAGCCCCAACCGGCACGCGCCAAGATCCGTCGCGCACACAATGCCGCATCCACGCCGCACCCGTGAGCACGCTCAGAGACGCGGGACAACCGGCCACCTCGCCCACCCCCGGCGCCCGCCGTCCCACACGGCCGCATCTACCTGAGCCGGGCATGCCACCGAATCCACCGGCCACCCTCGACGCGTTCACCCGCGACGCGGCGGTTGACCGCGGCGACGGCCATCCACGCGGGCCGTGCGGCGGTCAGGAGAGGATGGGCGGCGTGGCCAGACGCACAATCGGCGAACGGACCGCCCTCGACCGGGCCGGCGTCGCCGCACACACCCGAGCGGCGTACTCCACAGTCAACCACTGGCACCGCCACCGCGACCGATTCGGCTTCCCGAACGGCCTCCACCACAACGGCATCGACTGGTTCTGGCTCGACGACATCGACGCATTCCACACGGCGCATCTGGCTGCGAAACGCGCCGCCCTCACGGAGATCGACCGCCGCGGCCACCCCGACGACCTCGTCAGCTCCGGCACCGCAGCGGACATCCTCGGCTACGCCTCCTACCGCAACCTTCCCGACACCCTGCTCAACCACCCCGACCACGTCGAGGAGCTGCCCGATGGGCGGATCCGCCGCCGGTGGTTCCGCCGCACCGTCTGGGCCGTCGCCGACGCCCGCACCGGCCGGCAATCCACCGGCCGCACACCCGGCACCACCGGCCCCCGCAAACCACACCCCTACGCTGACGACCCCCGAATGCAGGCAGCCATCGAACTGCTGAGGGAGGCTGCCACCGCCGGACGAGACCGGCACGGCCTCGGTGTCGAGCTGGCGCAGGCCCTCGGGATCCCGCCACGTACCGCCCAGCGTCTCCTCGCCGCCGCGTCCACCGCGACCGGCGACACACACCCGTGACCGTCGAGCACGGCCGAGGCGCGGGCCTCGGCTTTAACAGAGCCGCCGCGCTGGCAAAATCCCTGGAGAACAGGCACCAGCTGTTCGTGACCTTCGAATCCACCTCGCACACGCCCGCCGCGCCGATGTCAATGAGAACGGGCCCCTTGCGGATCAACGCAGAGCTATCGCCGGTTAGGTCGCCGTCCGCACCAACTCACTGGAGCCGGTCTTCTCGCGATCACTTTTGGCCATTGGCTGCAAAGTGCCTACGGCAGGTGTGCTCAACGCTGTCGTACCTTGAGTAGGACGGAACACGCTGAGTCCTGCTCACTCGGCACCCGCGCTAGATGCGTCAGAGACCCGCCTTGTTGACTCCGTAGACGGCCTGCGAGTGGGTGAATCCCTCGCCGGCGTCCGACTCCAACTGCTCGATGAGTCTCTTGCGGGAGAAGCCTGACAAACTGAGGTATCTCTTGGCCGATTTGGTAGCCTGCTCGTTGTAATTGATGTCTAGGGAGTCCACCGCTTTGGTCGATGCCTGCAGTGAGTAACCCTCACCAGCGTCCGACGACAGCTGCTCGATCAGCCGCTTGCGGGAGAACGCGCCGGTCTCGAGGTAACTCTGGGCCGACCGAACGGCGTTCTGCTGCTCCGCCGACACCGGCTTGGCGGTGGGGACCGTAGTGGTGGGCTTGACGACTGAGGGTGCAGTTGTCGCGTCCACCATGGGCTCTGCTGTCGGCTCTGTGGTGGCGTCGATGACGGGCTCGGTCGTCGGGTCACCAGCCGCGACCACTGCTGCGGGGACGGTGGCCGCAGCCTTCGTGCGCACGGTGGCGATGTCTGCCGTACCAACCATGTCGGTGATGCGTTGCTTGCCCGCGTCGGTCTTGGTCGCGAGCCGTTCCAGCAGCGCAAACAAGACTTGTGCTGAGGCGCGGGCGGCGAATTTTTTATAGCGGTCGTCTTTCTTGGTGTCGGCGTGGTCCATCACGCCCTTGGCGACAATCCAGGGAAGTCCACGATCATGGGCAACAGTCGCGATGGTAGCGGCCTCCATCTCGATGGCGGTGATCCTCCGTACTCCCATGGCCTTCAACCGGCCCCACTCGTCGGGGTCGGCGATGACGGCGCTGCCGCTGGCCATCGGGGCGGCCAGCACGCGAAACGGAAGCCGCTGCGGTCCTTCCACGTCGTCGTACAGTCGTCGTTGCACATGGTCCGATCCGTCGCTGGTCAGGACGGCCTCGCCGGTCGGCTCGCGGCGGATCAGGCCTTGTTCCTCAAGTCGCGCCAACCGCGGCTGCCAGGTGCCGCTCGGGAAGTATTGGCTGAGTGCGGGATGCTTGCGTGGCTGCTGCCCGCGGTATAGCTGTTCGAGGAACCACAGCAAGGCCTCGTGCTCGCTGGCCTCCCCATAGCTGGCCAAGCTGACGGGGTCGAAGTCTTGCGCAGCGCGCAGCCAGCGGGGACTCAACGGGAATTGCCGGTGATCGCCCTCGAAACTTGAAGCTGAATGCCTGCCCTCGTCCCATTCGTAGACGGGCGCGCCCACCACGACGTCACCCAGCGCCGTGCTCGCAGGATTACCCGCGCATACGCCGCACATGGCCACGGATGCAGGGTGGAGCCGGTCCACAAGTGTCGCCGCGAACGGCCCCGTCGTGCGGCCACCCATATGCGTCGGCCGCGCCAGCGCCACAGCGAACCGCAGCATCCCGTCGATTCGGTACTCGCCGAACACGTACGGCAAGGACCCATCCAGGTCTCGTTGTTCCCACAGGGCGACTCCGCGACCATTGGCGTCCCTAGCTGATGCGGCTTCTCGGGCCGCTTCGAACTCCTCGGGTAACGCTGCCACCACCAGCACATCGACGGGTTCCATGGCTCGCCCGGATCGATTGGCGGTGCTGTCGCGGGCTGCCGGTACAACCATCCCCTGCCATCTAGCCGCTGTCTCACGTCTGGCTTCCGGCTCAAGGAATGCCGTCGGAGTCCTCGGCGCCGGGGAGCGCCCCGCTGCCGGCACGGGTTCGTCCGGCAGCCAATGCTTCGGGCGAAGTTCCCAATATGAGGCAATGTCAGGGATGTGCCCGAACCGGCGGACTTCCCGACCTATCTGGACCTCCCACGTGTCGGCGCCCAGGCCACCGAAGCTGGTCCACCCCCACCTTTCCGTGTACAAGATCGCGCCGAGCCGCTTCAGCAATGCCGCGTCTTCGGGCAAGGTAAGCCCCAAGAGCGTTGCTACATCGGCCGAGACTAAGCCTGCGTGCAGATCTGGCCGATCAGATGGCGGGTCGTAGTCGCGTTCCACCGCGACGGCGTGGCGTACGGTGGCCAGGAACAGATCGAGTTCTCGCTGCGCGCGTCCGGTCGCGTCAGCGCCCGCTGCCGTAAGCCCAATCGTCGTCGTACCGGCGATAGGCACTACGCTGCCGGCATCCACGCCGTAAAGCAGGCCAGGCGGCAACTTCGTTAGCAGGTGGGCTGCGTCGAGGTCATGAATCCGGTAGAGATATTGATCAAGCTCTTGGAAGGTGGGCCAACAGCCGCCGCGCAACAGCAAACCCCAGATCGCGTCAAGGGCGATCTTCTGGGTAGCGTCGGCCGGCTCGGGCATCGTCATGTTGCGATTGTCCGCCAACCCGGCGTTGGCCAATCACTCAGGTCCACTGAGGTTCCACTGATCTGAAGGGTCACCCCACACCGCTTACACCCACACGCCGGCGTTCACGGGGTCCCGAACCGCCGCGTGCGAGGACTTGCCCACGTCGGGCTAATCCTCGGCGGGGATCCGGTCCATCGCGCCATCATTGTACGAGATCAAGTACTGCGTCATCCCACGGACGCCCTTGTCCCGGCGGCCTTCTCCGGCGGCCGTTCGCCTGTTCCATAGACGACGTCTGTCGCCATGCAGAAGAATTTTCGCGGGATCTCCGCGACTCGGTGCTCGTCATGTCGCCCCTGTTCGCGAGGATCATCGCCGCCGTCACCGGCTACGAATAGTTCCACGAACTCATTTGCCGCCAAGTGCTCGACGAGGTGGCTGGCTGGCCGAGGACCGTCGTAGGTTGGGCATCGTCCTCGTGAGGGCTTCCATCAGGTCCTTGGCGTACCTACCTAGCGGCAAAGTGGTGTCTGAGTTTGTCGCGATCATGTGGAGCTCGGGCTCTGGCTTGCCGCGGGGGTGACGAAAGGGCTGCTTTGACGCTGCGGGCATGGCCGTCGGCGTCGATGCATCGCTGTTCCGGGCGTACCCAGGCAAGGCAGTTGATGAGGACCGCGGCGCAGGCTCCTCGGCGTCGTCGAGTCACCCCGAGTGATTGTCCCTATGGCGTTGAGGACTTTGTTGTAGGCATGCTCGCCCTCCTGCGCAGTTCGCACGCGCCGTAGCCGCCTGATGGCGGCAATGGCCACGGCGGGGGGATCAGCGCCGTGGTTGGGCGCTTGCCGTGGGCGTTCGGACCGCGGCATAGGTCATGCGCGTTCCCATCCGTCGCCGTTCGGGTACACGGCGGTGATGTTGACGGAGGATAGGTAGGCAAGCAGGTCCGGACGCGGCCGGCTCGGTACCAACACGGTCATCTGTTTCGCGTCGGCGAACCGTCCATAGTCCAGCAGCTGCCCTACCGCTGTGCGGAGGTGTTCGCGGCTGACTGTTGCTTTTGCTTCGATGAGGTCACGGGTTGTCAGGTCCCAAAGATCGCAGTACAACGGCGACGTCTCCCCCGGAGGGACCAGCCGCAGCCGCTGGACGTCGTGTCCAAGCCGCTGCAGGTACTCGCGGTAGCGGTATACCAGGCTCGCCTCGCGTCGCTCAAGCTCGTACGGCTCCCGGTCGGGCGTGACGAACGCCCGCTCGGTGTTGTGTTCTTCCACTGCAACGACGTCTACCCGAGGTGTGCTGGGGCGGGTGAATGGTGCGCGGGGCATCGCGACCGGCACCTTGTGTGTCGGCTGGAGCCGGAAGACGACGACTTGGCGCATGACGTCGCTGCCGGTCTCGTGGGCGTCGGTGAAGTAGTAGTCGACCAGTCGGAACTCGCCCAGATACGTCACGGTGGTGCCGGAAGCGAGGAACCCTTCCAGCGTTCGACCGTCCGCGACGTGGTTGAGGATGCTCTTGTTGCCCTGGACGAGTCGCTGATCCCCCGTCTGTCCCTCACCGACATAGTTGAACAGCCCGTCCGCATCCCACCCGTCGTAGTAGCCATGCCGATGTCCGCTCACCGGGTCGGTGAAGAACAAGACCACGGGTGTCTTCGATGACGGGCCGATCCCGCCCTGCTGCCGCCCACCGAACCGCGTGTGGACCTCCCGACGTGCGAGTCGATCGCCGGGCTTCAAACCCTCCAGCACGTTTACCCCCAGATTTTAGGTATCCTTGGAGACCTAAATGTAGCATGCGGGGTGCGGGCGCCGCCGCGTCAGGGTGCCGGGGCGTCGTCGCGGGGGCGTCTAGCGGGTTGCTGTCGGCGGGTCCTGTATTGGGTTGAACTGGAGTCGGATTGCGCGACCGATGACGTGGTAGTGGTTGAGCCCGCCGTGGTCGAGGGGGTTGGGCAGCACGGTGATGCGGCGTTGGTTTGTGTCGAGGACGTGGGTGACGAAGAGGATGATGTACTCCTCGTCTGGGGCGAGGTTTTGGGCGCGGCGGACCTCGGTCTCGCCCAGGGTGAACTCGGGGTGTTCGCCGACGGTGGCCTTGACCTCGAGGAGTCGTACACGGTCGCTGGTGACGATCTTGAAGTCGTAGCCGAGGGAGTCGTCGCCGCGGTTGTCGCCGAGTAGGTCGTTGCGGTAGCCGGATACCCAGCTTTCCTCTGGGGGGATGCCGTACTGCTGGCGGAGCCACTCGCCCGCGACGATTTCGCCGGTCAGTCCGATCAGGCGAAGTGTTTCGGGTGGCGTGGTTACGGCGGCGGCGGTCCAGCGCTGGCGGTCGCCGCCGGGAGTGGAGTTCGCTGTGGGGGCAGGGCCGATGTCGGCGAGGCGGGACGGTTCTGCGGACGTGTTGAGCAGGTGTGGGCTGATGGTGCTTCGTACGGTGTCAGCGAGCGCGATGATGTCGGCTGGCTCGCTGGAGTAGGTTTTGTCGTCGAGCCTGATGAAGGTCTGCGCGCGTCGCTGCTGTTCCTTCTTCTCGTCGAGGTCATGGCGAGCGCCGGTGAGGTCCTGGTCGGTGAGACCGAGTTCGGTTTGGTTGGCGGTGGGCGGCATCTGGTCGGGCCATTGCCGGTTGGCGCGCAGCCAGGCGACGACCGTGGATTGGGTCAGCCGTTCGAAGTCGAGGGCGCCGGCCTGGGTCATCATGTCCGCGATGTGGGTGAAGTCGGCTGGGCGTTGGCCGTGGCCTGCGGCATGGCGGTGCAGCCATGCCTCGACGATGGGTCGTACGTTGCTCAGGATCCTGCTGAGGCTGCGCCGGTTGGCGTCCCTGGTCGCGTCGATCGGAAGCGGGGCTGTCTCGTCTGGTCCGTCGGGGACGTGGTCGTGGAGCCAGCGTTCGACGTGTTCGGCGAGAATGTGGCGGGGCAGGTCCCAGTACTGGTCGAGCCACGTCTCGTCTGGTTTGAGCCCGGGCAGTTGGCGAAGACGCAGGTAGTCGTGTAGTGGCTGGCCCGATCGGTAGGCGGGTAGGAAAGCGTCGCGGATGCGGTCCTGCAGGGCTTGGCGGTGCTGTTGGAGGTAGCCGGCGAACTGTCGGCTGTGTCCGTCGCGGTTGTGTACGGGTGGCAGGGCCATGGCGCGCAGGCCGGCGTTGGCGTCGGCGAGGTCGATGTTGAGTACGCGGACGGCTCCGTGTAGGTCGCCGCGGTCGGCGAGGTCGATCACCGTGTCGGCGGTCAGGTCGTGTCGGAGTAGCCGCGGGGTCAGCCACGCCCGCAGTGTTTGCGGGCTGTCGATTTGGTCGTGCGTTCCGCGGAGTTCCTCGGCGAGGTCGACGTTAAGGCAGGCGAGGACGGGGATGAGGTGGGAACGGTCGGACAGCCAGGAGGTGCGTTCGGCCATCAGCGCGGTCACATCGTCGGTTCCGACGCCGAGCACGACGGCGATGTCCGCGGGCGTTGGGGCGATGCTGTCGCCGCAGCGCTGTTGAAGATCGACAAGTGCGAGTCTGAGGGTGTCGGCTGTTGTCGGCATGCCGACGAGTTCGGCGATTGCAGGGCTTGCGGCTTGGAGGGTGTGCCACGGCGATGTGCGTCCTGCTCCCGCGATGATGATGCGGGGTTGGTCGGATGTGTTGAGCAGGAAGGAACGCGACGGGCGCGGGTCGTCGACGGGGTGACCGTCGACGGAGGTGCTGATGCGTTCGGCGATGGTGACTGTCGCCGCGTCCAGGTGGTGTGCGGCTTGGGTCAGCTGTGCGGCGGTGGTGGGCGGGAACGTGCGGCTGTGGAACTCCATGACGGCGAGAACGAGGGTGGTCAGCCACGACCCGACGGTAGAAAGGAGTGGCGTGTGTGGTGCGGTTTCGGCTGGGGTGTCATCGACGGTGATCTTGACTTCGGCGTCGCTGGTGCTGCGTAGCCGGCTGGCGCCTGCCGTCTTGAGTAGGTGGTGGATTCGTTCTGCGAGGCCGCGGTCTCTGATGGGGAACATGAGGATGGGGGCCTGTTGCAGGAGCTGTTCCTGGACGATCCCCGACTTGTCAGCGACGTAGACGGTTTCGGCGTCGTCGTCGATGGGGACGACGAGTAGACGTCCGGTGCGGGCGGCGATGATCTCGAGCCGGTCATGGATCGGTGCGGGTTGCCTGCTTTCGATGAGGTCGCGCCACGCTGTCTCGTATGCCTTGCGTATGCCAAGGCTCTGCTGGCGGTATGCGCCGAGGGTCCGGGAGGCGACGAGATCAGTCAGTTCGACGAGGCGGTGCGCTGCGGTGGCCGGATCGTCCCAATACCGTATTCCGATCTTTCGGAGCCGTTCGAGGACCCGGGCGGTCGCGAGGTTGCGCAGTGATGCTGGCTGGGCGGGCAGGTAGGCCGGAGTGTCGGCGGTTTGCAGCCACCACGCTTGCGCCGGTGGCCTGAATTCCACGTCGGTACGTTGGCCGGGTGTGGTCTGTGGCAGCCAGTCCGCGGTGCCGAGAAACGCGGCGAGCGGTGTCGGCCACGCTACGGTGCGATAGCTCGCCCGTGTGTACTGGAACTCCAGCGCGGTGTCTGGCCAGTGGTCCAAGCCGTGCAGAATGAGCTCCGCGTAGAGGCGCCGCGTGTCGCGATCGAAGGCGTGGTAGTCGAATTGTCCGGGTAGAGACGCCACGTCGGTGGCGGGCGCGTATTCGACGGTGGGGTATTGCGGCGGCAGGCGGGGCCATTGTGTCGCGAACTCGCGCCACCGTCGTTGAAAGTCTGCGTTCGCCTGGATCGCGAAGTGTGGCGCGGTCGCGGGGTCACCGACCTGCTTGCCGGTCATGCGGAACAGTGCGCGGCGAAGCCAGATCGGCGTCAGTCCGTGCTGCACGCCGGCGTGCTCGAGAAACACCCGCAGCGCATCCACGTCCACGGCCTCGTCCTGGCTGATCGCCGCAGGGCCGGGGATGACCCGTCCGGCCAGATCGTGAAGTGAACGCGAGGCCGCGGCTCCTCGTGCGAAGAACCGCACGAGAAGATCGTCGAGCTCTTTCTGGGGCCCGGCCCAGCCGCGACCGAAAAGGGCGAACTGGGCTGCCGTCCAGCCCTGCGAAGTGGGCACGAGAAGACCGGCTCGGGCCACCGCCTGTGCTGCGCCATCACGCGACGTGCGGTGCCAGACCTGAAAAGCGAAGATGAGGCACGCACGCAGGAACGCCTCGTCTTTGGAGTCAGCGGCCTGCATCGCGGTTCCGACGACATCGAGGACGGCGTCGGTGCGGTACTCCCGCAGCAGGTCATGCTGCTCGAGCCAGGCACGCCCTGGCCGGGTTCGCCGGGTCGGGTCGAGGGTGCGCCACGGTATGGCGGGGTGAGTGAACGCCAGCCGCGCGGCGATCCCCGGCGGTGGGCGCAACGCTGGCACCGCGTCGCCGTCGCCTGACTGGGGGGATAGGAAGACGGTGAGGGTGCCGTCTTTTCCGGTACCGGCTGCGATGACGTCTTCGCGTTCGTCGACGATGATGCGCCGTCCAGCCAGTGAAGCACCGCGGCTCATCGTCAGTGGGAGATCGTCGTAGAAGTCTGCCCACGCCTGCGGACCAAAAGACTCGCTGCCGAGACGCAACGCGTACGCCTCGGCCCACGCCGCGAGCCTCTCGTCGCTTGGATCGAGGGATCTGTGGTTGTCAGCAGCCAGGCCGGTGAGCCGGCGTAAGCGGTGGGGGTGCAGGTTCGGATCGATGATGTCGCTGATGCCAGCCCCGGAGACGGCCTCGGCGGTGAAGCGGCGGCCTTTGCTCTGCCACAGCCAGCCACGCCTCAACGTGGTGCGCGGATGGTCTTCGCCGAGAGCAGGAATGAACGCAAGATCCTTGACGTCCTCGTCAAGTTCTTCGAATGCCTTGGTCAAGCGCGGTAGCTGAGACGGCTGCCAGGCCACAATATCCATGAGCACGTCCCGAGGCACGTCGACCTTCCCGGCCACAGCCAGCAGTGCGACACGCGCGCACAGGACAGCCGCCCGGTCGAGGAGCAGGTCGTTTAAGGGGATCTTAGTTTCGAGGCTTCGCCGGTCGAGCCGGGCGAAGAACGGAGCGTTGACGAACCCCGCTAAAGGCGCCTGCGCCTCCTCCCCCATGGGCAGAAAGGTATACAGCCGGCCCTGCGCCAACGGCGTGCCGACGGGCAGCGCCACGCACACCTGGGCGTCGCCGCGCCACCGATCCCAGGCTCGGCCGAGTCGTCCCTCGCTGCGGCTCCGCGCGATCGCGGCCTTAACGGCGTCCTCCTCGACCGCCATCCGCAGCATCAGAAAGCGCTGCGAACCCTGCAACACCACGTCATCAATGGCAACGCCGTCGCCGGCGAACCTCGGGGTCGTATGCCTGGTACACACCGTGCGCCGCACGTCGCCATCCACGCCCACACGGGTCACCGTCATCTCCGCGACCCGGTCAAGGAACAGGTGGAACGGCACCTGCGAGGAGGTGAGTTCGTTCAGCTGACGACGGACCCGCTCGCGTGCCTCGGCGGAACGCAACACCAAACGCACCACCGTCGCGAAAACCTCAGACGAAAACGAAGAAACCTCGTCGGGATAGTCGTCGACCGGGACAGGAACCTTCAGGGAGGCGACGTTCTCCCTCAACTCGGCGCCAAGCCCCGCAAGGTCAGGAGCCACCCGGGCGGCGAGCACGTCGAAGTCGTCCGGTTGAGCGAACCGGAAGCAGTACCCGTCAAATACGGGCGACTCCGAGTCGGCGCGGCTGTAGATCTCAGGGCTGTCCGCAAGCTGAAGCACACTCTTGAAACCGACACCCTTGTTGCCGATGCCCTCATCCGGACGCTTGTTCGACATCGCGACATGACACATCGCGGTGAAGTCGTCGTGACCCACCGGCCGGCCACCGTTAGCCACATACAGCACACCCCACGCGCCTTCGTCCTCCCGCAGGAGGAACTCAAGCCGCCCGTCACTACGGTCGGCCGTATGGGCGTCATGCCCGTTCTGTAGTAACTCGACCAGAGTCCGGCCGTCATAGTCGGTCGCGACGATCCCCTCGATGAACTCCTTTTGCTCACGGGTCGCAGGTTGATCGATCTGCTTGCCGTAGAGGTAGAGCTTCGCCACGCCCTCAGCCTCGGCGACGATCCGACGACGGAACTCCTCACGCACAGCCGCACACCGACCTATTCCGACGTCGTAGGTGCACATAGGAAGATCACGACGATAGCCGCTTCGACCCTCGCGACGGAATCGTCTCCTCGGTGATAACACCACCAAGCGCCACGCGCCCAGTCGACCACATCGACACCGCCCGGCAATCATTGACAATCCTCGAACAGCGAGGTAGCTGATATTAGCTCGGGAGAAGTCGGATCAAAGACTCCGCACGCTCGCCGCTGAAGCTCGCGACGAGTCCTCATCAGAGTCGACACCCGCGAGAACGTCGCAATGCCACCTTGATAGTGATCCCCGTGGGCTAGTCGCTATCCCCGCGGCGGTGCCGACCTCTCTACCCGGTCAGCGGCGGCTCCGCGCCCTCGCGAATATCCCCCACCCCACCTCGCCACGACACGTTGATCGAGACCACGAAGGCCAAGATGTGGGCCCGCCTCTCTCTGGATTCGACGAAGACATCGTTGAACGCGCATGGCCTCGACCTCCGAACAGGAGCCCGCCCGCGCGATGAACACCGCCGAGCGCTATCCGAACAGGGCAGGAACGGTCACGACGTACGAGTTGACCTGGCACGTTGCACCGACGCTATGGGGTGCGAACCGTTGTCAGATGATGCCTCCTGGCGCAGGAGGGCGAGCAACTCGGATACCCCGCTGTTGCGGATCGAGTGGCCGTTGCGGCGTAGCTGCCGAGCAAGAGCGTCGCGGTTGACGGTGCGACCCTCGCGGGTCAGCTCGTCGCGTGCTGCGCGGGCGGCAGGCATCAACGGCACCAGCTCCGTTGCGGGTTCCACCCTGACGCCGCTGCATGGTTTCTGCTTGTTCGGACGGCCTTGATCCGGCTCGGTGTCTGAGGTCTCGGCGGCCTCACTGTCGACGCGTTGGCCGCCGGCCGGGCAGCGCTGGTCACCATCGAGCACATCGCGCAGGCCCTGTGCATCGACGTCAGCGCGCTGGTACTCAAGCGGCAAGGTCAGTCCCGCCGGCGGCAGATCGCGGGCGGCGGCCGCTCGCGATTCTGTCGGTGCGACGGTCACCAATGCGGGGTCACTAGCGGCATCAGCGGCCCGGTGCGTAACGGCCGCGGCCAGCGGCTCGCCCGGTGGCAAGCGGTGCACGGTGTCGGTGTCACGGCGGCGGCCGGCGAGTTCGACGAGCGAGACGGACGCCACGACAATCAATCCGTCAACAGACAGCGGCAGAAGGTAAGGCACGGTACCGCTTTCGCCATAACGGGCGACCATTATCCGGACCTTGGCCCGTGCCGTCTTTGACGTCTTCCTCGTTGGTCGGGGCAGTGCCAGGAGCCCGTTATGGACGCTTGGTAGTGGTGTGTCCATGACGGGGAGTGCGGGTGCGGGTTCGGGTGCAGCGGCTGCGTACAGCGGGCACGGGCGCGGTGTCGTTCACCGTGGTCGGGGGCGACGGGTTGCCGGTCGAGGCGGTGGAGGTGTTCCTGGCGCATCTGGCCGCGGTAGGTCGCTCGCCGAACACGGTGGCCGCGTATGCGCATGACCTGCGGGACTTCGTGGAGTGGCTGGGCCAGGTGGGGCAGGACTTCCGCGGGTTGAGCTTGGAGGAGCTGACCACATTCTTCGCCTGGGTGGCGAGGCCGGTGCCGGTGCGGGTGCCGGGGGTGTTCATGTTGCCTGGCACGCCGTCGGGGGTGGAGCCGGCGACGCTGCTGCGCAAGCGGGCAGCGCTGGCGAGTTTCTACAGGTTCCACGCTCGCCGGGACGTGTCGGTGCCGGCGTTGCTGGGCGAGTTGGTGGGGCCGCGGGCGACTGGTCCGTTCGTGCCGATGCTGGCGCACACCCGTCGGGGCCAGCTGGGGGCGGAGGCGTACAGCCCGGTGCGGATTCCGTTTGCCCGCAAGCCGCCGGTGACGCTTTCGGAGTCGCAGGTGGCGCGGCTGGTGGCGGCCTGCTGGCGGCGCCGGGACCGGTTCCTGCTGGTGCTGCTGGATCAGACCGGGTTGCGGCTGGGTGAGGCGTTGGGGCTGCGGCACGCCGATCTGCGGCTGCGCGCCGGTGAGGTCGCGGTGGTGCCCCGCGACGACAACGTCAACGGGGCGCGGGTGAAGGGTTTGAAGGCGCGGGTGGTGCCGGCGCCGCCGGTGGTGTTCGACGCCTACGCCGACTACATGGAAGCCGAGTACGGATCGCTGGACTGCGACTGGGTGTTCGTCAACCTGTTCCGTCCGCCGCTGGGCGCGCCGATGACCGAGGACAATGTGGCCAAGCTGGTGACTCGGCTGCGAGCCCGGTCCGGGATCGCCGGGTTCTCCCCGCACGTGCTGCGGCACGGGTATGCCACCCGGCTGTTGCGGGCTGGGGTGCCGATCGAGGTGGTCGCCGAGCTACTTGGCCACGCCAGCGCGACCACCACATCGCAGACCTACAGTCACCTCACAGTGGAGGACCACCGCCGGGCGTTGGTCGCCGCCGGAGTGTTGTGGTGACCGGCCGCCGGTCGGCGACCGCCGCCGGTCTGCCATGGCGCGGTGGGCTGCTGGAGCGGCTGATGGAGGCGGTGGGGCCGGAATTCCGCGCGGACGTGTTCCGCCCGGACCGCGACGACGCCGTGTTCGTTCGGGGCGAGTGCCGACTGGCTAACTGCCCCAACATGGTCGGGCACCCGTCGCGAGGGCTGTGCGACAGCCACTACCAGAAGTGGCTGCACGACCCGGGCCGGGACGCATGGGAGAGCTGGCTGGCCGCCGAGGACGAGCGGCTGCCCCATCGCGGGGTCCCGCCGGTCTGCCGGTTGTCCGGCTGCAACCGGTCGACGGCGCAGAACGGGCTGTGCCAGCGGCACCACCGCCAGTGGGCGACACGAGGCCGCCCGGAGCAGACGGTATGGCTCACCCACACCGACTACACACCGACCGAGTTCGGAGAGCGGGACTGCCGGTTCCCCGACTGCCCTCGCTGGTCCGATAGCGCGGCCAAGCCGTACTGCCGTCACCACTACGCCCGGTGGAAGGTGGCCGGGCATCCCGAGCCGGCCGGCTGGTACGCGGCGCTGGCCCGTGAGGCGGCCGGCCGGCAGGTCCCGCACGTCAAGCTGGGACGGCTGGGCCGGCAGGCACGCCTGGAGGTGCAGTACGGGCTGCAGTGCCGCCACGACGAGGCCGTCAAGCGCACTCCGATGCTGCAGGTGACCACCGCGGTCAAGCACATCATCGACGCCGGCGTGAGCAGCCTGCTGGACCTGGACGAGCCGGGCTGGCGGCAGGTGTTCGGCGCTGGCCGGCGCATCCCGTGCGGACAGCGCAACTACGCCTCGATCTCGTTACGGTTCGTGCTGGACACCCGGCAGCGGCTGATCCAGCTGCTCATCGCCGACGACCCGTGGGCCGACCAGTACCCCCGCGACACCTGGGACCTTCGGCTGCTGGGTATCCCGGCGGGCCAACCGCGCCTCATGCACTTCGCGGGCATCCCGCAACCGTGGCTACGTCAGACGGCCAAGAGGTGGTGCCGGTGGCGGCTGGCCCGCGGCGTCACCGCAGAGACCGTCGCCCGCAACGCGATCGGCCTGGCCGGGTTCGGCCAGTACCTCGCTGCCCGCGGCGGACCGGAAACGCAGCCGGCCGATCTGACCCGGGAACGTATCGAGTCGTGGCTGGCCACCGGACCGCTGCGGGACCACATCGGGGCGCTGTCGGTGTTCCTGCGCGACGTGCACCGCCACGACTGGCTGCCCGCCCTGCCGGTCAACGCGTTCGTATTCAACGACGACAGCCCACCGCCCAGGCCGGCCAAGCCCCGCTTCATCAGCGAACACCTGATGCGACAACTGGAGGCCGAGACCAACCTGGACATGTTCGACGGTGACGACGCCCGGCTGGTCACTCGCATCCTCATCGCCTGCGGGCTGCGGCTCAAAGACGCCCGCCGGCTGCCGTTCGACTGCCTGATCCGGGACAACACCGGCGCCCCCTACCTCGCCTGGGTCAACCACAAGATCCGCGAGCGGGTGGCGTTCTTCCCGATCAGCGAAACCCTCGCCCGGCACATCGCCGACCAGCAGCAACAGGTGCTGGACCGCTACCCGGCCGGCTGCCGGTGGCTGTTCCCGGCTCGCAAGGTCAACCTCGACGGCAGCCGGCCGATGCCGGACATCTCCTACCGCGACTACCTCAACACCTGGCTGCGGCGCATCCGCCTCGTCGACGAGCACGACCGACCCACCGCGGTGACCCCGCACCAGTTCCGGCACACCGTCGCCACCAGGCTGATCAACGCCGACGTGCCGCAGCACATCGTGCAGCAGCTGCTGGACCACATGTCCCGGGAGATGACCGCCGTCTACGCACGGCTGCACAACAAGACCCTGCGCCGGCACTGGGAGAACGCAACCAAGGTCAACGCCGACGGCCAGACCGCCGCGATCCCCGCCGACCATCCCCTCGCCGACGCCGCCTGGATGAGGCTGTCCATGGTCCGCGCGAAGGTGGCCCTGCCCAACGGCTACTGCGGCGCCCCGGTGCAAACCGAGTGCGAGTACGCCAACCCGTGCCTGGACTGCCGATTCTTCATCACTACCGCCGACTTCCTGGACCAGCACCGCCGCCAACGCGACGAAACCGTCAAGCTCATCGACGACGCCCAACGCTCAGGCCTGGCCCGCATCGCCGAACGCAACCGGCGCACCCTCGGCAAGCTCGACGCCATTATCGACGCGCTCGAAACCACCGAACCAGGCCAGATCGTGGCCGGCGGCACCGTGGAGGACCTCGATGCCGCCGGCTAACCACACCACTGCCCTCACCCGGGCCGCCCGCCAGCGGGCCGAACAGGCCCGCGCCCGCGCCGAACAGGCTCTGGCCGCCGCCGGGCGCACCGGCCAGCCGGTCACCGTCGCGGGTCTGGCCAAGACCGCCGGGGTGTCCCGGTCCTGGCTCTACACCCAACCCGACCTCATCGCCGCGATCCGGCAACTCCAGCAACGCCACCCCGCACCCGAGCGCACCGGCCCCCAGCCGGCGAGCGTCACGTCGCTACGGCACCGACTGGACACCGCGCTGGCCCGCATCAAGCAACTGCGCGCCGACAACGCCGACCTGAGCCGCCAACTGGAAACCGCGCACGGCGAAATCCGTCGCCTGCGCCACGCACCCACTACACCAGCGCCGGTAAGGGAGCCGTGATGTTCGTCTACCGCCTCAGCGAACCCATCGACATCTTCGACGGGCTCTCCCCACTGCCGGACTGGCTGGCCGGTGCCTCCCCGCACGCCAACCGTTGGGCGCTGCAAGCCGTCCTCGCCCTCGCCGACGCCGGGCCCACCATCGGTTGGCGCGGGGACATGCGCCACCTACCCTCGGTCGGCGTGATCCCGACCCCGCCCGCCGTCACCCCCTACCTGGTCGTCAAGCAGGACAACAACGGCGACACGTTCATCGTCACCGCCGACGAGGCGCTGTGGCTCACCAACGACGCAGCCGACTGCATCCTCGTCCCATCCCGCCTGATCGGCGCCTGGACCCATCCCACGACGGACGACATCCCAACCCAGACCGCTGAAGCCAGCCACGACACCGACCCAGCTGCACACGAGAACGATCCAGCGTTCTGACCGAACCGTGTGCAGACCTTGACCGACCACCCATCGGGGCGTCACCCGCTGGCGGACCGTGACACCGCCGGCACGATATCAACAGTGATCATCATTTCCTCGCGGTAGTCGTCCAGGTTGTCAGCGACCCAGGACCGGTCGCCACGCAGCTGATGAAAGCGAAACGTGCCGTTGGTCGAACCCGCACTGATAATGCAGCGAACCGACGCAGGCTCAGGCAGTCCCCGGACCAGACGGCCGACCTCGCCGGCCAACTGCAGACCCAACCGCAACATGATCACCCGATCGTCGTGGTCGATCCACGGTCCCCCGTCAACGTCCGTCACCGTGACCGGGGCGTGATCGTCAAGATGAAAGCTGGTCGCCTGACACTCGTACTGGGTCAGGTCCCAGCCCATCCGCGCCATCGCTGCCCCGGCGCCGGACCTACGTCTAGCAACACCGAAATCGGTGCCGGCGAAGACGAGCGCACCATCGTCGTGGATCAGCCCACGCACCACCATCTCGCGAAGCTGGTCATCCAACTCCACCCCAGAACCCACCGGGCCACTACCTGTGAACAAGTCCAGCGCCCGCGCCGCCTCGTCGTTCATCCGCACCGCGATCACGCCGACGATGCTCGGTTCGCTCGAAGCGTCCGTCAACCCAGAAAGGGCTGTAACCCACCAAAGTCCTGTCCAGACCCGTCGCCAACCCCGACATCATGGACATGTCCACCACGCAAACCAGCAGGTCAACATGCACGACGCGACCTCAGCTCCACATAACCGCGACACCGACCAT
>Ga0164243_10005154_pt1 | contig 20039 bp, 14 predicted proteins | sample OricompcompostOP_FD_108781 | JGI IMG/M metagenome (GOLD analysis project Ga0164243, IMG submission 108781) | Organic Plus compost microbial communities from Emeryville, California, USA - Original compost - Organic plus compost (OP) | ecosystem: Engineered > Solid waste > Mixed feedstock >... | reverse complement strand
CTGCCCTTGGTTGTATAAGATTCCGGACGAGATCTGGTCCGCGGCGTGACTGAGATCGGAGCAGTCCGGAAAGACGATTGCCGGCGATTTGCCGCCGCATTCCAGCCAGACTTGCTTCATGTTGGATTCGGCAGCGTAGCGCAGGAAGAGCTTTCCGACGGCGGTCGAGCCGGTGAAGGCGAGGCAGTCGACATCCATGTGGCGGCCAAGCGCCTGTCCTGCCGTTTCGCCGAACCCCGGCACCACGTTGAGAACGCCTGCGGGCAGGCCCGCCTCCAGCGCGAGCTCGCCAAGCCTAAGCGCCGTGAAAGGCGACTGCTCCGCCGGCTTGAGCACCACGCTGTTGCCGGCGACGAGCGCCGGCACGCATTTCCACACCGCCATGTTGAAGGGAAAGTTCCACGGTACTACGGCGCCGATGACCCCGAGCGGCACTCGCCGCACGATGCCGAGATTGCCGGGCGGCAGCGGCGCGACCTCATCATAAACCTTGTCCGCCTCTTCGGCGTGCCATTGCAGTATGTCGATGGCATTCGCGATGTCGTTGTCGTGGGCGTCGCGGACCAGCTTGCCCATGTCGAGGGATTCAAGGGCCGCAAGTTGAGGCAGCTCCGCGCGCAGCAGTTCCGCCAGCCGCAGAAGCACCTTCTTACGCTCGGCAGGCGTGCGAAGGCGCCATACGCCCGTATCGAACGCGCGTCGCGCGGCGGAGACAGCCGAATCGACATCGGCGCTGTCGCAGGCTGCCACATGCGCCAGCACCTTGCCGGTCGCCGGGTCTACGGATGCGAAGGTCAATCCCGACAAAGCTGACACCCTGCGGCCATCAATGATGGCCTGCGTCGGGAAGGTCAGCGCCGCCGCAACCCTGTGCCAGTGCTCACGATCGACCATGACAACTCCTCTCTAAGGATAGGAATATTTCTGTGCCATCGGGTGCCAATTTGAACTCTTACCGCTGAAAAACAAAATTTCTTTGGGCCCGAATTGCATTTCCACGTTGATACATTGTGCGATCTGCGATCGCAATATATATGTGGGTGAAATTGCAGGCGACCACGACAAGCGAGGAGTGAAGACGCAATGCCCACTCAGGTAATGCCCACCCAGGCCAAGCCAAATCTCATTGGTGGGCGATGGGTCGAAGCTGCGGATGCGCGGGAGAATATCAATCCGTCCGATATTTCGGACGTAGTTGGCATATATGGGTCTGCTGACCCCGACATGGTCCATCAGGCTGTGGCTGCCGCGCGCAGCGCTCTCGAAGATTGGTCCGTCTCTTCGCCGCAACATCGCTTCGACATCCTTGACCGGGCCGGAAGCGAAATTCTTGCCCGCCGGGATGAGCTTGGCGAGTTGCTTAGCCGGGAAGAAGGCAAGATCCTTGGCGAGGGTTGCGCCGAGGTCGTGCGGGCCGGTATGGTCTTCAAGTTCATGGCCGGCGAGGCCTTGCGGACGACCGGCGATGCCGTGCCTTCCCTTCGGCCGGGCATCACGGTCGATGTGACGCGCGAGCCGGTGGGCGTTGTCGGCATCATCACGCCCTGGAACTTCCCGATGGCGATCCCCGCCTGGAAGATCGCGCCGGCCCTGGCCTACGCCAATACGGTCGTGTTCAAACCCGCCGACATCGTGCCGGGCAGCGCCTGGGCGCTAGCCAATATCCTGGTCCGCGCCGGCTTGCCCGACGGTGTATTCAATCTGGTGATGGGAGCGGGGTGCTGCGTCGGCCAAGCCATCATCGACCACCCCGGCATTGACGCTGTGTCCTTCACCGGCTCGGTGCCTACCGGTCGGCGCGCGATCGCCACGGTTGCTGCGCGAGGCGGTCGGGTGCAGGCAGAGATGGGAGGCAAGAACCCTTTCGTCGTGCTGGATGATGCCGACTTGTCCGTGGCCGTGGAGGCGGTGGTGAACGGCTCGTTCTACTCGACCGGCCAGCGCTGCACGGCATCGAGCCGTATTATCGTGACGGAAGGTATCCATGATCGTCTGGTGGCGGCCTTGCGCGAGCGCGTGGCCGGTCTGCGCGTCGGTCATGCCCTCGATCCGCTGATCCAGATCGGTCCGGTGGTCGACGAGCGCCAGTTCGAGCAGGATCTCGACTACATCCGTACAGGCCGCCAGGAAGGTGCGAAGCTCGAAGCCGGTGGCGAACCGGTGGAGCGGGGCACGCGGGGCTATTTCCTGCAACCGGCGCTATTTTCCGAAACGACCAACGACATGCGCATCAACCGCGAGGAGATTTTCGGACCCATTGCGGCCGTGATCCGCGTGCGCGACTATGAGGAGGCGCTTGCGGTGTCGCGCGATACCGACTTCGGCCTCTCCGCAGGCATCGCTACCACTTCGCTAAAGCATGCAGAGCACTTCAAGCGGCATGCACGCAGCGGTATGGTCATGGTCAACGTTCCCACCGCTGGCGTCGACTACCACGTGCCGTTTGGCGGCACCAAGGGGTCTAGCTACGGCCCGCGCGAACAGGGCAGCTATGCGCGGGAATTCTACACCACGGTAAAGACAGCCTACACCGGATGAATGATTACTGTATGGGCGATGATCTCTGCGCCCTTACCACTTTTCCGTTGAAGTCGGCGCGGGGCGTTCCGGTCTCGCAGGTAGGCGTCGGAGGCTCTCCGATGATCGGGTTATTCCCCTCGCTGACAGGAATTCGTCGCGCTCCATAATGCCGTGGTATCTGCGCCGGCCAGTTACCAGGCTTCGCGACCTTCGAGCGCTCTGCTTCCGTATGAGGCAGCGAGCGCCTTGCGAGGAATGGCTGCAGCATGGTGGCATGCTGGCGATCCAGCTATCTGGAGTGATTGTCGTCCGCGCATGAGCGATCGCGGCTGAAGCGGCATTGTTGGCCTCGCGGATATGGCCTCGCATCTTCTGACCAATACGGTGTCGTTCGCGCTGTCGAGCCTCGCTGCGACACAGCCGCCGGTCGCCGGCGATAAAACGAGTGACATGAAGATGTTCCGTTTTGTGGCGGAGCCAAAAGTCTACGGATAATGGAGCAGTTTGCTGTCGCTGCCGTGCCCGGCTCGGCATCATGGTCATGGCTTCAAGATTTGCCGTACTATGCAGAATCTCTGGCTTCTCACGTGCATGGTCGGCATATCGAGCGGAATTTTGATCCAGGTAATTGTGCGATCTGAGATCGCAGTGTATAGACTGGCTACGGCTCTCGAATGTTGGCCGGAGTTTATGGGGAGACAGCCAGATGAACTACGCTTCCGGTCAGCAGTTCGATAATGCGCAACTCGTGGAAGTGGATCGCGGATCGTTCCTCCATCCCTTCACGGCGATCGCCGACCATCAGGCGAACGGCGGTCTGGTGATGGTGCAGGCGAATGGGTGCCGCATCATCGATGCGACTGGTCGCGAGTTCATCGACGGCGCGGCCGGGCTCTGGTGTGTAAATGTAGGCTATGGCCGCGATGAGATCGCTGATGCGATCGCCGCCCAGTCGAAGCGCCTGCCTTACTTCCACACCTTCAACGGCGTCTGCAACGAACCTGGCATACGTCTGGCGGACAAGCTGCTATCCCTCGCTCCGGCTGGTATGAAGCGCGTTTTCTTCGGCTCGTCAGGGTCTGATGCCAACGATACCGCCGTCAAGCTGCTGTGGCACTACAATATCTGTCGCGGCAAACCGCAGAAGCGCAAGATCATCTCCCGCGAATATGCCTATCATGGCGTTACCGTCGCCTCCGGCAGCCTCAGCGGCATCCCCATGGTCCATCAGCATTTCGGCCTGCCGCTGGATTTCGTTCGCCACGTCTCTCGACCTGATCTCTATCGCGATGCGCCGTCGCGTCAGTGCCACACCGAGGAGGCATACTCGCAATGGCTGGCGGACGAGCTTGACCGGCTCATTGTCAGCGAAGGACCCGATACCGTCGCCGGTTTTGTTGCCGAGCCTGTCATGGGCACCGGAGGCGTGCTGCCGCCGCCGCGCGGCTATTTCGAAGCCTTGCAGAAGGTTCTCGACCGCCACGATGTCCGTCTCATCTCTGATGAGGTGATCACGGGCTACGGTCGCACGGGCACGTGGTTCGCTTCGGAACCGGCCGGCATGCGCCCCGACATCGTCCTGACTGCGAAAGGCATCACCAGCGGCTATCTTCCGCTGTCCGCCATCTTCGTCGGCGAGAAGGTGTGGTCCGCCATCGAGGATGCATCCAAGGACGGGCGCGTCTTCGCGCATGGTTTTACCTATTCCGGCCATCCGACCTGTGCCGCGGCTGCCCTAGCGAACATCGAGATCATCGAGCGCGAAGGGTTGGTCGGGCGTGTCTCCGAAATGTCGAAGACATTCAGGGAAACGATCGTCTCCGAAATTGCCGATCTCCCCATCGTTGGCGATATCCGCACCGCCGGCTTCATGATGGGTATAGAGCTGGTTGCCGACCGTGCAAGCAAGGAGCGGATTCCCGTTTCGGCCAAGACGGCCGGCCGCGTCGCCATGGCTGCCCGCAGGCACGGCGTACTGGTGCGCGCGCTGCCCAATTCGGACATCATCGCACTGTCGCCGCCCTTTATCGTCACGCAGCAGGAACTGGAGACTATCGCTGCCGGTCTGCGCCTCGCGCTGGAAGAGGTTGGCAGCGGCCAGAAGGCCGAAGGAGTAATCTGAGGCATGAGCGCCGTAAGCGCCTATCGCGGGAAAGAGGACATCCGCACTGTTGCGATGATTGGCTGCGGGCTCATCGGTGGCATGTGGGCGGCCTATTTCCTGCACTGCGGGCTCGATGTCCGGGCCTGGGACCCCGCACCAGATGGGGAGCGGCAGCTTGCGGGTTTCGTCGACAGTGGACTGCACGATCTGGAAGCGGTGGGATCATCGTCCCGTCCGCGGGGGAGGCTCATCTGGTGTTCCTCCATCGAAGAGGCGGTAGCCGGTGCGGACTATGTTCAGGAAAATGCTCCTGAGAAGGTTCCCCTCAAGCAGTCGCTGCTGGCCGGCATCGATGCTGCCTTGCCAGCCGATGTGGTTATCGGGTCAAGTACATCGTCATTTCCGGCGAGCCTGCTCCAGGCCCAATGCGGTAGCCCGGAGCGCGTCATCGTCGCCCATCCCTTCAATCCGCCGCATCTGGTGCCGCTGGTGGAGCTGGTCGGAGGCGAGAGGGGCGCGCCGGTGGCGATAGATGCCGCTTACGGCTTCTTCGAAAGTATCGGCAAGGTGCCGGTGCGAATTGCGCGGGAGGCGGTTGGCCACCTTGCCAACCGCATGAGCGCAGCGCTCTGGCGAGAAGCCGTCAACATCGTGGCCGAAGGCATTGCCTCGGTGGAGGACGTCGATCGCGCGATCCGCCATGGGCCCGGCCTGCGCTGGGCTGTTGAAGGTCCGCACATGCTCTATCATCTGGGCGGAGGCGAAGGCGGGCTCGAAGCCTATCTGGAGCATCTGGGCCCGGCCCAGGAGGCCCGGTGGGCGACGCTCGGCACGCCGCTGCTGGATGCGGAGACGAAACGCAAGCTGATCGAAGGCATGCGGGCCGAGGTTGCGGGACGCTCGATGAGCGAATTGAAATGGCGGCGAGATCGTCTGCTGATCGGCATCTTGCGCCTCTTGGCAGACGACGAGGCCGCGAAATGACCAGTATGATGGCTTTGCCGCCCATCATGGTTGCCCCGAATGGTGCGCGGCGCAACAAGGCGGATCACCAATCGTTGCCCATCTCGATCGAGGAGATCGTCGAGGCTGCCGAAGCGTGCTGGAAGGCGGGCGCGGGTGCGATACATGCGCATGTGCGCGACGAGGCAGGCGGCCATACCCTCGATGCCGGTCTATACGGCGAGCTCATCACCGCGCTGGCATCGCGGGTTCCGCAGATGGCCATCCAGATCTCGACGGAGGCGGTTGGCATCTACAGCCCATCCGAGCAGATGCAACTGGTTCGCACGCTGCGGCCGCGTGCCATTTCCGCCGCCATTCGCGAACTGGTGCCCGACGCGGCGGGAGAGGCGGAAGCCGCGCGCTTCTATGGTTGGTGTCGGGATGAGCAAATCCATGTGCAGCACATTCTCTACGACGCCTCCGATGTGTCGCGGCTGGGTCAGCTCATGTCCAACGGCGTAATCCCGGCAGGACAACCTTCCGTCATCTATGTGCTCGGCCGTTATTCAACGAACCAGGAGAGCACTCCCGGCGATCTCGGCCCCTTCCTTCGCGCGGCCGCGGCCCTGCCGCAGCAACTCGACTGGATGGTGTGCGCCTTCGGTCGCAATGAAACGCATTGCCTGGAGGCGGCAATGCGCGCCGGCGGCAAAGTGCGCGTCGGTTTCGAGAACAGCCTTTGGAATGCCGACGGCATGCTGGCTGCTTCAAATGCCGAGCGGGTGGCGGAAGTTGCCGGCCGCGCCCGTTCGCTTGGTCTTCGGTGACGTCGAGATGCAGGAAACTCCATATCGCATTTTCAATGTTCATCTGGTGGAGCGTCAGCTCTTGACGCCGAACATGGCGCGGCTCGTCTTCGGTGGGCCTGATCTTGCGGCGATGATGGCCTGCGCGCCGGACCAGCGCATCAAACTCTTCCTCCCGCATGCCGACGGCACACCGCCGACACTTCCCGTACACCCCGACTATTACAAGCTCTACAGGTCCTTGCCACCCAGGGAGCGCGCGCCGATGCGCACCTACACCATCCGCGCAGTCGATCCGATCGCGCGGCGTCTGGTCATCGACTTTGTCATACATGGCGACAGCGGTCCTGCCTCGCGATGGGCGATGTTCGCCCGGCCTGACGACCGGATCCAAATTTCAGGGCCTAACGGACGCTATGAAGGCGAGATCGGGGGCTTCGACTGGGAGCCGCCAGCCAGTCTCACCCATCTGCTCATTATCGGCGACGAGACCGCGTTGCCTGCCATCGCCGGAATCCTGGAACAGATAGACGGATGGAAAACGAAACCGCGCGCGCAGGTGTCGATAGAATTGCCTTCTCCGGACGATGCACAGGACTTGCCGGTGTGGGCAGGTCTCGACCTTCGCTGGATGCCGCGCGAACCCTCTAATCATCCACATGGCGCCCCGATGATAGAGGCTGCGCTGGCAGCGGACATACCCCGAGAGGCGGTTGGGTCAACCACTGCCCAGGTTCCATCTGTCGATGTCGACAATGACACCTTGTGGGACAGGGCCCAGGCCAACAGCAACTTCTATGGCTGGATTGCCGGTGAAACGGCGGCCGTAAGCCGAATCCGAACGCATTTTCTCGTCGAGCGAGGTATCGATCGCAGCCACCTTACGATGATGGGCTACTGGCGACACGGTAAGGCTCATGCATAGCCATTGTGTCTATCCGTTCCTCTCCGCTTCAGCCCTCACGCCCTCGCCCCGAACGCGACGGGCGGAGTTGCTGCGGCTTTGCGCCAGGATCGGCTACTCGCCCCCCTTTCGGTCCTCTCCATAGTCAGAACCAGAGGAAGGAAAAACACGATGACCTATCAGAATCTCTCGCGTGCGAACCTCCAGGCTATCGATTCCACGCATCATCTCCATCCATTCACCGATCACAAGGAACTTCGCGGCACTGGTGCACGGATGATCGTGCGCGCCGACGGGCCATTCATCTATGACAGCGAGGGCACACAGATTCTCGACGGCATGGCCGGGCTGTGGTGCGTCAATGTCGGTTACGGCCGCGAAGAGTTGGCCCGCGCCGCTTACGACCAGATGCAGGAACTGCCGTTCTACAACTCGTTCTTCCGCTGCACGACGCCGACGCCCGTGCTGCTTTCGGGCAGGCTTGCCGAGCTGGCGCCGGCAAACGTCAACCAGGTGTTCTATGGCTCGTCGGGGTCGGAAGCCAACGATACAGCGCTCAGGCTGGTCCGGCATTACTGGGCGCTGGAAGGCAAGCCATCCAAGCACATCGTCATCTCGCGCAAGTCTGCCTATCATGGCTCGTCCATCGCGGGGGCCTCGCTGGGCGGGATGGATGGCATGCACAGCCAGCTTTACGGTGCCGTGCCCGGCATCGTACACGTGATGCCGCCCTATTCCTTCGAATTCGCCCTGCCGGGCGAGAGCGACCATGACTTCGGATTGCGTGCCGCACGTGCTGTCGAGACGGCCATTCTCGAAGCCGGTGCCGAAAACGTCGCGGCCTTCATCGGCGAGCCGGTGCTGGGCGCGGGTGGTGTGAAGATCCCGCCCGCCAGCTACTGGCCGGAAATCCAGCGTATCTGCGACAAGTATGATGTGCTGCTGATGATCGACGAAGTCATCACCGGCTATGGCCGCACTGGCGAGTGGTTCGCCTGCGAGACTTATGGCATCAAGCCGGACACCATCACGACCGCGAAGGCGTTGACGTCGGGCTATCAACCGCTTTCGGCGTTGCTGGTCGGGGACCGCATAGCGTCCACGGTGATCGAGAAGGGCGGCGAATTCTATCACGGATATACCTATTCCGGGCATCCGGTGGCATGCGCCGTCGCACTCAAGAACCTCGAGATCATCGAAAGGGAAGGCCTCATCAATCGCGTTCGCGAGGATACGGGACCTTATCTCGCCGGTGCGCTGGCCGAACGTGTCGCGGCGCACCCGCTGATCGGAGAGACCCGTGCCGTCGGTCTCATGGCTGCGATAGAGATCGTCAAGGACAAGAGCGACCGCAGCCGTTTCCAGGTGGCCAACGCCGGCGACAGGGTGCGCGACCTTTCCATAGCCAATGGCTTCATGGTGCGGGCGGTCGGCGACACGATCATCATGGCTCCGCCCCTGATCTGGACCCGCGAGAATGTCGACATGGCTTGCGATCGGTTGCTCAGGACTCTCGACGCTGCGGAGGTCGAGCTCCGGCGAGCGGGATAAGGTGTCCCGAGAAAGCGTGGTGGGTCGGAGTGCGCCTCCGATCCACTCACATTCAGCCAGCCGGCCGGCATGTGCGCGCAAAGCTGGTTTCGGCAATTTGGCAAGCGCGATTGTCCTGGACCTCCGATGGCATCTCAGCTCGCTTGCATCGAATGTTGCGTGAGAAATCGGGAATATCCTTTTTCCATCATATAATTAGAGGATCAGTAGCTTGGTGAAAAGCGAGCTTGCAAGGCGATCGACGGTCGCAATATCTCGAAGCGTATCCTCAGAGCGAGAGGCTTGAAATGACGAGTATGACAGCTATTCGCCGCGCCGACATCGACCTCGGCAACTGGCGTGAACGTCCCTATTCAACCTGGTCGTTCCAACATGTTGCGGAGTTCGTCCCATCTGCTCAGATCGCTGGCGCGCGCATCGAAGAAGCGCCGACATTGCCGCTCGGGCACTTCGCGGACATCAGAGTTTCCAATGTCGCTGGCGAGAGCCGGCGCCTGCCCGACTTTCTCACCGAGACCAACAGTGATGCGCTGGTGGTGATGCGCGGTGGGGAAGTGATTGCGGAGTGGTACGCGTCCCATGTCGATCCGGCGCGTCCTCATATCGTATTTTCGATCTCCAAGTCCTTTACCGGATTGCTCGCGGGCGTGCTGGAGGCGGAAGGCAAGCTGTCCTTTGACCAAATGGTCACCGACTTCATCCCCGACGCGGCCGGCTCTGCCTATGACGAGCTGAAGGTGCGCGATCTGTTCAACATGACCGCGGCACTCGATTTCGACGAGATGTATCTCGATCAGAACGGCAGCTTCGACCGCTACCGCAGAGCCATGCTGTGGAAGCCGGAGCGTGCTGATGATCCAACGACCTCACTGCGCGATTTCCTTTGTAGCCTTCCCCGCGCCGATCATCCCCATGGCACGCGCCATGCCTATCGTTCACCCAACTCCGACATGGCGGGATTGATCGTGGAGGCAGCTTCTGGAATGCGTTTCGCAGAGTTGCTGAGCACGCGCGTGTGGCAGCCGATGGGTGCGCATACCGACGGCTTTATCACCGTGGATCGCGCCGGCAATCCGCGCACTTCCGGCGGTATTTCCGTCACAGCGCGCGATCTTGCCCGGCTGGGCGATATGATGCGCGTCGGCGGCCGAGGCGTTGTTCCCGCCGAATTTGTCGAGCGCCTTTGGGCTGGCGGCGATCGCGCATTGTGGGCCGCAGGCGACCAGTGTTTCCTGTATCCCGGAGGCAGCTACCTGAACTACTGGTACGAGACCGGGACGGGCGCGCTCGCGGCGATGGGCATTTTCGGCCAGTTCCTTTGGATCGACCGAGCGTCGGAAACGATCGTCGTCAGGCTGGCTTCGGAGCCGCTTCCCATTAGCGACGATCTTGACCAGAAGACGATTGCAGCGATGAAGGCGATCTGCGCTGGCTGAGCCTCGGAAGCTTGCAATGTCAGCCGCGTGGCACCCCTTACCCCTCTGTGTTTGCGATGCAGGAATTTGCAAGCCAACTGGAGTTGATACCGTGATAGCTACGGAACCCGTAATTAAGGCCAGCAATCTCTCGATCAATGTGGGTCCATCGGGATCACGGGTGGTCGACGGCCTCGATTTCGCAATAGATCCCGGCAGCATGCTGGCCCTGGTCGGCGAGTCCGGCTCGGGCAAGACAATGGCGGCGCGCGCCATACTGGGGCTGTTGCCTCCTCCGCTCGTTGTCGCGCCGGAAAGCGCCATCCGATTCCAGGGAAGCGAACTGACCGGGCTCGGCGCCAAAGCGATGCGCTCCATTCGCGGGGCTCAAATCGGCATGGTGTTCCAGGAACCGATGGTCTCGCTCAACCCGTCCGTGACCATTGGCGAGCAAATGGCCGAAGGCTTGCGGTTGCACCGGAAACTGGGGAAAGTCGAGATCAGGGACCGTTCGCTCGCGATGCTGGAGCGCATCCGGATTCAGAACCCGGCACGGTGCCTGAACGCCTATCCCAATGAGTTTTCCGGCGGCATGCGCCAGCGCATCATGCTGGCTTCGGTCATGCTCCTGAAACCGAAACTGCTGATTGCCGACGAGCCGACCACCGCGCTCGATACTCTTGTCCAGCGCGATGTGCTGGACCTGATGGTGGAGCTAACGCGCGAGAACGGGACGGCAGTGCTGTTGATCAGCCACGATCTTGGCATGGTTTCGCATTATGTCCGCGACGTCGTCGTCATGCATGGCGGTAAGGCGGTGGAAGTCGGGCGCAGTGCCGAGGTGCTGAAAGCGCCGGTCCACGAATATACGCGGCGGCTCGTTGATGCGTTGCCCCGGCGGGCTGCCGGCGGAAGGCGTACGAGCGAGCCCCGTGACACGATTCTGGAGATCGATGGCATCGTCGTCGACTATCCGGGTCGGCGCACGCTTTTTCGAAATGGGGAGCCGAAACGGGCGATCGACGGCGTCACTCTCAAGGTGAGCCGTGGCGAGACGTTGGCGCTCGTCGGCGCTTCGGGCTCGGGCAAGTCCACACTCGGACGAACTATCGTCGGGCTGGTGCGTCCGAGCAATGGCGTCATGCGATTCCGCGGGGCGGCGGTCGATTATGCCCGCAGCGTAAGATCCAGAGTGCAGCGCAAGGACATACAGATCATCTTCCAGGATCCCTACTCCTCCCTCGATCCGCGTCAGCGCATTTCCGAAATTGTCGGTGAGCCGCTTCTGCTTGAGTCGGGAATGACCAAACAGAAGATAAGGGACCGCGTTCGCGAAGTTCTGACGGAGGTCGGGCTTCCGCACGAGTTCCTGGGCCGGTTTCCCCATCAGCTCTCGGGCGGCCAACGCCAGCGTGTTGCCATAGCCCGTGCGATCGTCCGAAATCCTGCCTTCGTGGTGGCCGACGAACCGGTATCCGCTCTGGATATGACCGTGCAGAAACAGATTCTGGAGCTCATTCGCAGGCTCCAGGAACGTTATGGCTTTGCCTGTCTGTTCGTCTCGCACGATCTGGGGGCTGTCGAACAGGTCGCGGACCGGGTCGCGGTGATGGAGAATGGACAAATTGTGGAAATCGGCGAACGCGACGACGTGTTTGATCGCCCCGAGCACCCATACACCAAGCGCCTACTTGATGCGGCTATGCTGCTCGACAGAAAGTTCGAGGCTGCAAAGTAGCGGCTCTGAGCCGGCCGACCTATTTCCGGTGGCGATCCAGTCGCCTCGAAGCTGAGCCATGGGCCGCGTCGATGAATGATCTCGGCCTTGTAGAGACCGCTTGTCGTCTCCGCCAGCGGGTTGGCGCCGACGCTTCCGACGGATGGCGTGATGCCCACTTCGACCGGGTCGTTTGGAATACCTGATCGAACGCTACGGTCCATGTGATGCAGCAGACCGCCGCCTTGGACGGAACGCCGATGATGGAGAGTCAGCTCCGGAGCATCGAGGACAAAACCCGCATGAACCGTTCGGCTCACGCGCCAGTTGACGATGCGCCGAGCAGATATGTCGATGACAAGCGCGTTTGCTTTGCAAAGTAGGCAAGTGGCAACGGGAGGTCTTGACAAGAACTGCGATCTGCGATCGCATAAAGAAGACGTCGAAGGCATGTCGGGAGGCAGCCTTTGACGCCGGGAGAAAAGCCGTGAGGCGTGTCGGCGTCGATCCAGGGGAGGAAACCAATGAGAAGTCTTGCAAGAATTGCGTTGGCGGGTCTGGTTGCGGTTGGCCTGTCGGCGCCGCTTACCGTTTCGCCGGCGTTGGCGGAATCGGTCATCCGCATCGCTTCGCCTTATCCCGCCACGACGCTCGACCCCTCGCGCTCGGGTGCCGCGGGTAATATCGAGACCTTTGGCCAGCTTTATTCGCGCCTGCTGCGGCGCAATTCCGAAACCGGCGAGCTCGAGCCGGGCCTGGCCGAGAAGTGGGAGGTTTCCTCCGATGGCCTCGTCTACACCATGCATCTGCGCGACGCGCAGTTCTCCGACGGGTCACCGATCACAGCCGATGATGCCGTCTTCAGCCTGGAGCGCGTGCGCACCGACAAGGAGTCGGCGCTGCCCTCGACGCTTTCGGCGATCGAGTCGGTGACGGCTTCCGATGCCAGGACCGTCGTCATCAAGCTGAAATATGCACTGGCGCCGATGCTGGGCAATCTCGAGACGTGGAATGTCGGCATCGTCTCCAAGGTCGATGTCGAGAAACGGGGCCTGCCGGCGGCCTTCGTCACCGATCCGGTCGCGTCCGGCCCCTATATGGTCAAGGAGTGGCGGCCGGGCGAGAAGCTGGTGCTTCAACCCAATCCGCACTATTGGCGCACGGGCTACCCCAAGTCGGACGCCACCGTGGAGATGGTGGAGGTGACGGAGCCGGAAACCGCGGCGGCGATGCTCAAGGCTGGTGAGGTCGACGTGATGCGCTCGGTCAACTGGGCGCAGGTGGACGATCTCAAGGCCACCGAGGGCATCGACATGCGCATGGAGCCGTCCAACATCGTCTTCGTCGTGCTGCTCAACCATTCCCGCGAGCCGTTCTCCAACCTGAAGGCGCGGCAGGCGGCAGCCTATGCGCTGGACAACAAGATGCTGACGCAGGCCGTCACGCGCGGCTATGCGAAGCCGGCGAACACGCCGCTGCCGGGCTCGCTCGATTTCCATGACGACAGCTATCCGGGCATCGTGGCCGACATGGATAAGGCCAGGCAGCTCATGGCGGAATCCGGCATGGAGGGCAAGGAGGTCAAGATCATCCTCGGCGGCGGCTCGACCAACCAGCAGATGGGCCTGCTGATGCAGGCGCAGTGGCAGGCGATCGGGCTCAAGCCCGTGCTCGTCAATGTCGATACGCCGGCCTGGTGGGAAGCGACCGGCAAGGGCGACTACGACGCCACGCCGACCTGGTGGATGAACGAGGTGACGGACCCTGACCTGGCGGTGCGCTGGGCGCTGTGCGGCACCTGCGATTCTCACGCCTTTAACACGTTCTACGACAACAAGCGCATCGATGAACTGACCGAGCAGGGCACGCGCGAGCAGGATCCCGGGAAGCGTGCCGGGATCTATCAGGAGATCTCCCGCATCGCGACCGAGGAGGTTTCGCAGATACCGCTCTATTACTCGCCCTATGCAGTGGCCTATTCCACCAAGTTGAAGAACCTCAGGATCACGCCGGCCATGCAGTGGACGCTCGAGGACACGACGATCGAGGAATAGCGGCAGCGTTGCCGCGTTCCGCTCCGTCGTCATGCGAGGATGGTGATTTGCAGCTAGTCGCAAAGCGTACGCTCCAGCTTGTCTTCGTGCTGGTGGGCATCTGCGTGATAACGTTTCTGCTGGTGCACATGGTGCCGGGCGATCCCGCCCGCATCATCGCCGGCGACCGCGCCAATGCCGAAACCATCGAGGCGATCCGCAAGAGTTTCGGGCTGAACCAGCCGCTATGGCGCCAGTTCCTGACCTATGCGGGAAATCTGCTGCAGGGCGATATCGGAGAATCCATGCGCTACAAGCGCCCGGTGGCCACGCTGATCGGGCAGTTCGTCTGGCCGACGCTTTTCCTCACCGGTTACGTCGTCTGCCTGGCCGTGCCGCCTTCGGTGGCGTTGGCTATCGCTAGCGCGCGCAAGCCGGGCGGCGTCGCCGACCAGATCATCCGCTTCATCGGCATCGCAGGCATGGCCATTCCGGTCTTCTGGCTCGGCATCATGATGTCGCGTTTCTTCGGCGTCGCGCTCGGCTGGTTTCCTGTGTCGGGCTATGGCAAGACCTTCATCCAGCATCTCCACCACCTGTTCCTGCCGGCGCTCTCCACCGCGATCTGGATGGTGCCGGTGCTGGTGCAGAGCCTGCGTGCGGCGTTGATCGAAAAGGCAGGCGCCGACTTCGTCGTGGCCGCGCGTGCGCAGGGGGCGAGCGAGCGCGAGATCTTCTGGCGCACCATCCTGCCCAATGCGGTGTTGCCCACGCTCAATCTGTTCGGTGTCATCATCGCTTTCCTGATCGGCGGCACGATCGTGGTGGAGGCTGTCTATGCGGTGCCCGGTCTCGGCTCGCTGATGATTAATGCCCTTCTGGCGCGTGACTACCATGTGGTGCAGGGGCTGACGCTGATGTTCGCGGTCACCACCGTGGCGGTGACCTTCGTTGTGGACCTGCTGTCCGCGCTGATCGATCCGAGGGTTCGGCTATGAGCATCGCGTCGCCCGTCCAGACGGAGGCTGCGCCGCAGCCCCGCTTCCGGTTGAACTGGACGATCGCCATTGCAGCCGCGATCGTCGGCGGTTGGGTGCTTCTGGCGGTGTTCGCACCCGTCGTCGCGCCTTTCGATCCGAATGCGGTCGACATAATGCATGCCCTTGCGGCGCCGGACTCCGCCCATTGGTTCGGCACCGATCAGGTGGGACGCGACGTGTTCTCGCGCGTGCTTCATGGTGCGCGGGTCAACCTGCTGATGTGCGTGGCCGGCGTCCTGCCGCCGCTGGTCATCGGCACGATGGTCGGCCTGTTCAGTGGCTATTATGGCGGTGTCGTGGATTCCTTGCTGATGCGCATCTACGATCTCACGGCCGCCTTTCCCTTCTTCGTGCTGGTGCTGGCCATCGTCGGCGCGCTCGGGCCGGGGCTGCTCAACTTCTTCGTCGCGCTGGCGCTGGTCGGCTGGGTAACTTATGCGCGGCTGGTGCGCGCCGAGGTAATGGGCGTGCGCGGCAGCGAATATATCCAGGCGGCGCAATGCCTCGGCTTTTCCGACCGGGTCGTGCTGTTCCGCCATCTGTTGCCCAATGCGTTTGGTTCGGTCGTCGCCTATGCGGTGAGCGATTCCGTGCTGGTGATGCTGGCCGGTGCGAGCTTCGGCTTCCTCGGGCTCGGCGCGCAGCCGCCGCTGGCGGAATGGGGCGTCATGATCGCCGACGGCAGCGCGTTCATCCGGCAGGCCTGGTGGATATGCACCTTTCCCGGCCTTGCCACGATCTCGCTGGGGCTCGGGCTTGCCTTCCTCGGCGAAGGGCTCGGCCAGTTGCGGCGCAGGCAGGTGTCGGCATGAACGGCCCGGTGAAACCTCTCGTTTCGGCACCCGGCATGCCGTTGCTCGACGTCGCCGATGTTTCTGTCGCCTTCGGCTCGGCGCGAGTGCTGCGCGACGTGTCGTTTCGCATTGCGCCAGGCGAGATCGTCGGCATCGCCGGCGAAAGCGGCTCGGGCAAGTCCACCATCTGCCGCGCCGCGATGGGCCTGCTGCCTGCGACCGCGAAAGTGACTGGTGACGTGAGGCTGGACGGCAAGCCGCTGCTCGGGCTCGGTGAAACCGATTGGGCGCGGATTCGCGGCCGGGACATGGGAATGATCTTCCAGAATCCCGCCTCGCATCTGGACCCGCTGCGCACGGTCGGCCGGCAGATCGCGCAGCCGATGCTGCGCCATCTCGGCCTCTCGCGCGGGGAGGCCATGGAACGGGCGGTTGGGCTGCTTGACAGCGTCGGCATTCGCGAGCCGGCGATACGGGCGAAATCCTATCCGCACGAACTGTCGGGCGGCATGAAGCAGCGCGTGATGATTGCCGCTGCCGTAAGCTGTGCGCCGAGGCTGCTGATCGCCGACGAGCCGACCACGGCGCTCGACGTGACGGTGCAGGCCAAGATTCTGCAACTGCTCAAGCAACTGAACGCCGAGCGCGGCCTCGGCATCATTCTCATCTCGCACGATCTCGGCGTGCTGGCCGACATCTGCTCGCGCATCGTCATCATGCGCAATGGCGAGATCGTCGAACAAGGCGCGACGCAGCAGGTCATCTACGATCCGCGCCACGACTATACCCGGCTTCTGGTGAACTCCCAGCCAGGCCGCAAGAAGCTGGTCAGCGGCTGGAACGATATGCCGGCATTGGCGCCGCTGCTCGCGGTGGACGGACTGAGCGTAACCTTCCCGGTCAAGCGTGACCTGGTCGATATCGTGAAGAACAAGCCGGCCGCCGGCTTCAAGGCCCTCGACGGGGTGAGCCTCGAAGTGGACGCCGGCGAAACGGTCGGCATCGTCGGCGAAAGCGGCTCAGGCAAGAGCACGCTGGCGCGTGCGATCATCCGCCAGAACACGGCTTCTTCCGGCGTGATCCGGCTGGAGGGGCGCAATGTCGCCGACCTCTCGGGCGCGGAACTGGCCGAATTCCGGCGCGGTGTCCAGATGGTGTTCCAAAGCCCCTATGATTCACTCAACCCGCGCATGACCGTGGTCGAGGCAATTGCCGAGCCGATCTGGCGTCACGGGCTTGCCGACCGGCGCGGCGCGCTCGAGCAGGCCGCCGTGCTCCTCGACATGGTCGAGCTGCCGCGCGCGCTGGGCGAACGTCGGCCGCGCCAGCTTTCGGGCGGGCAATGCCAGCGTGTGGGCATCGCCCGCGCCCTGGCGCTCAAGCCCCGGCTGCTGATCGCCGACGAGATCACCTCGGCGCTGGATGTCACCACGCAGGCGCAGATCCTCGAACTGCTGGCGCGGCTGCAGCGCGAACGCAAGCTCACCATGCTCTACATCTCGCACGATCTGTCGGTGGTGAGTTCGTTCTGCCAGCGCGTCTACGTCTTTCGCGCCGGGCGCATCGTGGAAAGCGGCCCGGCCGCCGACGTGCTCACGCATCCTCGCGAAGCATACACGCAGGAGCTTGTGGCCTCGCTGCACCGGCTGACAGGCAGCCCGTCCGCGCAACCACAGACAGCCGACGCCGCCGGCCAATGAACGCCATGGAAGGAACCAGCCGATGAACACCAGCAGCATGCCGCAACGCCCGCGCGACCCGATGAGGCCCGGCGCGCCGATCATCCCGCGCCATGAGTGGGATTGCCCGCCGCATCATCGCTGGACCTTCCAGCACATTCGCGAGATGACGGCAACCGCGCAGATCTGGCGCGGACCGGGACCCGTGCTGCCGCTGCCGGCGAGGCCCATGGATATCGAAGGCATCGAGTTCGAGCTTGGTGGTCGCCGCCGGACGGTGCGCGACTTCCTCGACAACAGTTTCACCGACGGTTTCCTGGTGCTGTCGCGCGGCGCGGTCGTCGGCGAAATCTACATGAACGGCATGAAGCCGCATGGCCAGCATCTGGCCATGTCTGTCACCAAGTCGATCGTGGCGACGGTCGCCGGCATTCTCATCCATCACGGGTTGATCGATGTGTCGGCGCCGGTCACGCGATATCTGCCCGAACTGGAAGTCACCGCCTATCGCGGCGCGACGGTGCAGCATGTGCTGGACATGACCACAGGCGTGCTGTTCGACGAATCCTACACCACGCCCGGCTCGCACATGCAGAAGCTGGACAATGCCTGCGGCTGGAAGCCGATGAGGCGACTTGACTGGCCGCAGACGATGTGGGAACTGATCCTGTCGCTCACCGAGCAGGAGCGGCCGCATGGCGAACTGTTCCGCTACCGGTCGATCGAGACCGACGTGCTCGGGCTGGTCATGGAACGTGTCACCGGCCAGCCTCTTGCGGAACTCATCGGCACCGAGTTGTGGGCGCCGATGGGCGCGGAAGAAGATGCCTATGTCACCGTCGACCATGCCGGCTACGCGTTGGCCGATGGCGGCTTCAATGCGACGCTGCGCGACTATGCCCGCTTTGCCCTGTTGCATCTGCGTGGCGGCAAGGCGAACGGCCGGCAGATCGTGCCCGCCGAATGGATCGAGGCGACTCGCGGCGGCAACCACGACATCTACCAGGGCGTCTATCGCGAGGTCCTGCCGCGTGGTGCCTATCACAACCAGTTCTGGATCGAGGATCCGGATCGCCGCGCCTATATGTGCCGTGGCATTTTCGGCCAGTACATCTACATCGACCCGCAGACCGATTTCGCTGCGGTGAAGTTGTCGACATGGCCGGAATTCGTGAGCGCCGAACGGTCCATCGAGGCGCTGGCCGCCATCCGCGCGATCCGCGACCACTGCGACAGAAGCTGACGTTCCCGAAGCCAATGATGGCCGGGCGAAGAAGGGGAGTAAACCATGAAATGGCGTAATCTGGCGGGCGCGACCTGCCTTGCGGTGATGGCTTCGGCTGGCTTGGCCCATGCCGAAGGCGAGCTCAACATCTACAACTGGGGCAACTACACCAACCCCGAGCTGGTGAAGAAGTTCGAGCAGAAATACAACGTCAAGGTCACCGTCACCGAATACGATTCCAACGACACCGCCCTTGCCAAGGTGCGTCAGGGCGGCAGTGGTTTCGACATGGTGGTGCCGTCGGCCTCGGTGGTGAAGATCTGGATCGACGAGGGCCTGGTGCTGGAAAGCCGGCCCGACCAGTTGGAGAACTTCAAGAATGTCGAGCCGCGCTGGGTCGACGTGCCGTTCGATCCCGGCCGCCATTATTCCGTGCCGTGGCAGTGGGGCACGACGGGCGTGACGGTCAACAAGTCGGTCTATTCCGGCGACATCAACACCTCCGCCATCTTCATGGACCCGCCACCGGAGCTGGTCGGCAAGATCAACGTCGTTCCGGAAATGTCGGACGTCATGTTCCTGGCCACCCGCTATGTCGGCGCCGAACCCTGCACGAGCGACAAGGAGGTGCTGAAGAAGATTCGCGATGCGCTCGTCGCGGCCAAGCCGAAATGGGTGTCGATGGACTTCGGCAACATCGACAAATATGCCCGCGGCGACATCGCGGCCGGCGTCAACTGGAACGGCGCTTCGTTCCGCTCGCGCCTGCAGAACCCGGATGTGCTCTACGGCTACCCAAAGGAGGGTTATCCGCTCTGGATGGATAATCTGATGATCCTGAAGGATGCCAGCAACGTCAAGAACGCCAAGCTGTTCATGAACTTCGTCATGGACCCGGAGAATGCGGCGATGCTCTCGACCTTCGCGCGCTACGCCAACGGCATCAAGGGTTCGGAGCAGTATATGCCCGAGGACATGAAGACCGCGCCGGAGATCAACATCCCCGCCGAATTCGTCGACAAGGGCTCGTTCAACCTGGCCTGTCCGCCGGAAGTGCAGGCGATGTACACCAGGATCTGGACGGACCTGCTGAAATAACCGATGCCGAGGTAGCGCCGCCGCCCGTGAAAAGGTGGCGGCGCGCATTGCGAGGAGAAGTAGATGCCGCTCGATCCCGACATCAGGGCGATGCTCGACAGGCTGGCGGCCGAGCAGGCCGTCTCGCGGGAGCCGGTCACGCTGGAACGTGCGCGGCAAGACTATCGCCGCCAGTATCGCGAGATGAGCGCGGCGCCGGAAGGCGATG
>Ga0164243_10005151_pt1 | contig 20050 bp, 30 predicted proteins | sample OricompcompostOP_FD_108781 | JGI IMG/M metagenome (GOLD analysis project Ga0164243, IMG submission 108781) | Organic Plus compost microbial communities from Emeryville, California, USA - Original compost - Organic plus compost (OP) | ecosystem: Engineered > Solid waste > Mixed feedstock >... | reverse complement strand
GTTCGCGTCACGCGAAGAAGAAGAGGTAAGCGCCATGGCTCGTTCCGTCTGGAAAGGCCCGTTCGTCGACCTGCATCTGCTGAAGAAGGCAGAGGATGCGCAGGATCAGGGCACTCGCGCCGGTCCGATCAAGACCTGGTCGCGCCGTTCGACGATCCTGCCGCAATTCGTGGGCCTGACGTTCAACGTCTACAATGGCCAGAAGTTCATCCCCGTCTCGGTCAACGAGGACATGGTCGGCCACAAGCTTGGCGAGTTCGCGCCCACGCGCAACTTCCCGGGCCACGCTGCCGACAAGAAGGGTAAGCGCTAATGGGCAAGCAGAAAGCTCCCCGCCGCGTCGGCGAAAATGAGGCGCTGGCCGTCGGCACCACCATTCGTGGTTCGGCACAGAAGCTGAACCTCGTTGCGGGCCTCATCCGCGGCAAGAAGGCAGAGGAAGCCATGAACATCCTCACCTTCTCCAAGCGGGCGATGGCCAGGGACGCGCAGAAGGTGCTGGCTTCGGCCATTGCCAATGCGGAGAACAATCACAATCTCGACGTCGACGCGCTGGTCGTTGCAGAAGCGAGCGTCGGCAAGGCGATTACCATGAAGCGTTTCCACACGCGCGGCCGTGGCAAGTCCACGCGCATTCTGAAGCCGTTCAGCCGGCTGCGCATCGTGGTCCGCGAAGTCGAGGAGGCCTGATCGATGGGTCAAAAGAGCAATCCGATCGGGCTGCGCCTGCAGATCAACCGCACCTGGGACAGCCGCTGGTATGCCGAGGGGCGTGATTATGCGAAGCTGCTCAAGGAAGATCTCGAGCTGCGCAAATATGTGATCGAGAACCTGCCGCAGGCGGCGATCTCGAAGGTTGTGATCGAGCGCCCGGCGAAGCTTTGCCGCGTTTCGATCTATGCCGCGCGTCCGGGTGTCATCATCGGCAAGAAGGGCGCCGACATCGAGAAGCTGCGCGCCAAGCTTTCGACCATGACTGAGAGCGAAGTGAAGCTGAACATCGTCGAGATCCGCAAGCCGGAGATCGATGCGAAGCTCGTCGCCCAGGGCGTCGCCGATCAGCTGGTGCGCCGCGTGGCGTTCCGCCGGGCGATGAAGCGGGCGGTTCAGTCCGCGCTGCGTCTCGGGGCCGAGGGCATCAAGATTACTTGCGGCGGCCGTCTCGGCGGTGCCGAGATCGCGCGTGTGGAATGGTACCGCGAAGGCCGCGTTCCGCTGCATACGCTGCGCGCCAATGTCGATTATGCCGAGGCCGAGGCGCTCACCGCCTATGGCATCATCGGTATCAAGGTCTGGATCTTCAAGGGCGAGATCTTCGCCCATGATCCGATGTCGCAGGATCGCCTGATGATGGAAGCACAGACTTCCGGCGTTCGGCCGGCGCGTTGATCGGAAAGCTGAGTAGAGACAATGCTGCAACCGAAGAAAACCAAATTCCGCAAGGCCTTCAAGGGCCGCATCCATGGCAATGCCAAGGGCGGTTCGACGCTGAATTTCGGCTCCTACGGCCTCAAGGCGCTTGAGCCGGAGCGGATCACCGCTCGTCAGATCGAGGCCGCACGCCGTGCGATCACGCGCCACATCAAGCGTCAGGGGCGCTTGTGGATCCGCGTGTTCCCCGATGTGCCGGTGTCGAAGAAGCCCGCCGAGGTCCGTCAGGGCAAGGGCAAGGGTTCGGTCGAATATTGGGCCGCGCGCGTGAAGCCGGGCCGGATCCTGTTCGAGCTGGACGGGGTTGCCGGGCCGCTCGCCGCCGAGGCATTCGAACGCGCAGCGATGAAGCTGCCGGTCAAGACCAAGGTCGTTGCCCGCCTGGGCGACACCTCGCACCTGGAGGGTTGATGATGGCCGGAATCGAAGATCTTCGCGCCAAGACCGACGATCAGCTGGTGGCCGATCTGGTCGAGCTGAAGCGCGAGCAGTTCAACCTGCGTTTCCAGGCCGCGACGAACCAGCTGGAGCGTCCCGCGCGGATCAAGGAAGTCCGCCGCGAGATCGCCCGCATCAAAACGTTGCAGACCGAACGCGCTGCGACGACGGCCAAGGCTTAAGGAGTCCACGATGCCGAAACGTATCCTGATCGGGACCGTAGTCTCCGACAAGACCGACAAGACCGTCACGGTCAAGGTCGAGCGCAAGGTGAAGCACCCGCTCTACGGGAAGATCATCCGCCGCTCGAAGAAGTATCACGCCCATGACGAGGCGAATGAATACCGGGCTGGTGAAACCGTGCGGATCGAGGAGACCCGCCCGATTTCGAAGACCAAGACCTGGAAGGTCCTCGATCGCGTCAGTGCCGGCAAGGGCATCGCGCTTGAGGCCGATCTCGAGGTCGAAGCCGCCGGCAACTAAGCGGGCGCAGGAAGAGTCAGTGGAACTGCCGGACTGGTTTCGGCAAGCCGAGTAAGAAGGAACCGGATCGATGATCCAGATGCAGTCCAATCTCGACGTCGCGGACAATAGCGGCGCCAAGCGGGTGCAGTGCATCAAGGTGCTTGGAGGTTCCAAGCGCCGCACCGCTGGCGTTGGCGATGTGATCGTCGTATCCGTCAAGGAAGCGCAGCCGCGCGCCCGCGTGAAGAAGGGTGACGTTCACCGCGCGGTGATCGTGCGCACCCGCAAGGACGTCCGCCGCCCCGATGGCAGCGTGATCCGCTTCGACAGCAATGCCGCCGTGCTCGTGAACAAGAACGAAGAGCCGATCGGCACGCGTATCTTTGGCCCCGTCGTGCGCGAGCTGCGCGGCCGCGGCTTCATGAAGATCATTTCGCTCGCGCCGGAGGTGTTGTGATGTCGGCTGCGAAGATCAAGAAGGGCGACACCGTTGTCGTCCGCTCGGGCAAGGACAAGGGGCGCACCGGCACGGTGGCTCAGGTTCTGCCCAAGGAAGGCAAGGTGCTCGTGCAGGGCATCAATGTCGCCGCGCGCCATCGCAAGCCGTCGCAGGCGAACCCGCAGGGCGGGATCGATCGCCGCGAGGCGCCGATGGCGATTTCGAAAGTCGCGCTTGCCGACCCGAAGGACGGCAAGCCTACCCGCGTCCGCTTCGAGGAGCGCGATGGCAAGAAGGTCCGTGTGGCCGTCAAGTCCGGGGAGGTCATCAGTGGCTGACAAGTACACCCCTCGCCTCAAGCAGCGCTATGAGGATCAGATCGCGAAGGCGATGACCGAGAAGTTCGGTTACAAGAACCGCCTTGAAGTTCCGCGGCTCGAAAAAATCACGCTCAATATGGGCGTGGGCGAGGCCAGCCAGGACAAGAAGAAGGTCCAGGTCGCGGCCGAGGAAATGGAACTGATCGCGGGCCAGAAGCCTGTGATCACCAAGGCGAAGAAGTCGATCGCGCAGTTCAAGCTGCGTGAAGGCATGCCGATCGGTTGCAAGGTCACCTTGCGCCGTGACCGCATGTACGAGTTTCTCGATCGTCTCGTGACCATTGCAATGCCCCGTATTCGCGACTTCCGCGGCCTCAATGCGAAGAGCTTCGACGGCCACGGCAACTACGCGATGGGCATCAAGGAGCAGATCATCTTCCCCGAGATCAGCTACGACAGAATCGAGAAGGTGCGTGGGATGGACATCATCATCACCACCACCGCCAAATCCGACGACGAGGCGCGTGAACTGCTGCGCCTTTTCGGTTTCCCGTTCCCCGCTCCTGAGGATCAGGACGCGCAGGAAGAAAAGGAGGCGGCGTGAGCCGCTGAGAAAGAGAGCTTAAGTCCATGGCGAAACTGAGTTCCATCAACAAGAACGAGCGTCGCAAGAAGCTCGTTCAGAAGTACGCTGCCAAATACGCGAAGCTGAAAGCTATCGCCGATGACGAGTCGCTTGACGATACCGAGCGGCTGATGGCGCGGCTGAAGATGGCGGAGATCCCCCGCAACGGAAATCCGACCCGCGTACGCAATCGTTGCACCACCACCGGCCGTCCGCGCGGCTATTATCGCAAGTTCGGCTTGAACCGTATCGAGCTGCGCGATCTGGGCAACAAGGGCATGATCCCCGGCCTGACGAAGTCGAGCTGGTGAGGAGCTGACGAATGGCTATGACCGATCCTTTGGGTGATATGCTCACCCGCATCCGCAACGGCCAGCAAGCGAAGAAGGACTCGATCCTCTCGCCGGCATCGAAGCTGCGTGCGAACGTGCTCGAGGTTCTTCAGCGCGAGGGCTACATCCGTGGCTACAGCGAGGACCTGACGGGCAAGCACAAGGCGCTGCGGATCGAACTGAAATATTTCGAGGGCGAGCCCGCTATCAAGCATCTCGCCCGCGTGTCGAAGCCGGGCCGCCGCGTCTATTCGGGCTCCAAGGAGCTGCCGACGGTTCGCAACGGCCTGGGCATCACGATCGTCTCGACGCCGAAGGGCGTGCTTTCGAACAACGAAGCGCGTGCCGAGAATGTCGGCGGCGAAGTGCTGGCGGAGGTGTTCTGATGAGCCGCATCGGTAAGAGGCCGGTGGCGATCCCCAATGGCGTCACTGCTGCCATTCAGGACGGCACGCTGACTGTGAAGGGCCCCAAGGGCACTCTCACGCTCGGGCTGACGGACGAGATCAAGTACGAAGTTCGGGAAGGCGAGATTTCGGTCCAACCCGCCAATGATACGAAGCGCTCCCGGTCATTCTGGGGAATGCAGCGCACGCTGGTGTCCAATCTCGTCGAAGGAGTGACCGAGGGATACACCACGGTGCTCGAGATCAGCGGTGTCGGCTTCCGCGCGCAGGCGCAGGGCCGGAAGATCAGGCTTCAGCTTGGCTTCAGCCACGATGTCGACCTGGATGTGCCCGAAGGTCTGGAGGTGAAGACGCCCGATCAGACCACGATCGAGATCAGCGGCATCGACAAGCAAAAGGTCGGTCAGTTTGCCGCCGAGATTCGCCGCTGGCGCAAGCCCGAGCCGTACAAGGGCAAGGGCATCAAGTATCGCGGCGAGTACATCTTCCGCAAGGAAGGGAAGAAGAAGTAAGATGGCCAAGCTTTCCCTATTCGAACGCCGCCGCCGCCGCGTGCGCACGGCACTCAAGGCTCGCGCCGGCGATCGCCCGCGCCTTTCGGTGCACCGCACCGGCCGGCATATCTATGCGCAAGTCATTGACGATGCCGAAGGCAAGACGCTTGCGGCCGCTTCGACTCTCGGATCGAAGAGCACCGGCGCGAATGTCGATGCCGCCGCTCAGGTGGGCAAGGACATTGCTGCAGCTGCAAAGAAGGCCGGCGTGAGCAGCGTCGTCTTCGACCGCGGTGGCTTCCTGTTCCATGGCCGCGTCAAGGCGCTGGCCGATGCCGCGCGCGAAGGCGGGTTGGAGTTCTGATGATGGCAGACGAAAACAAGACCGAAGAGAATCAGCAGGCCGAGGCAGCGGTGAACAGCGCCGGCAGCACGCCGACGCCCTCCACCGAACCCAGCCAGGCCGCCGAAGCGCAGTCAGTTGAGCAGGCCGCACAGCCTGAGCAGCAGCGCGAAGGCGGGCGTGGTCGCGGCCGCGGGGATCGTGGTGGCCGTGGCCGCCGTGATCGTGACGACCGCCGCAATCGGGGCGGGGATGATGATGGCGAAGAGCTGATCGAGAAGCTGGTCCACATCAATCGCGTCTCCAAGACGGTCAAGGGCGGCAAGCGCTTCGGCTTCGCGGCGCTCGTGGTCGTAGGCGACGGCAAGGGCCGCGTCGGCTTCGGCCATGGCAAGGCGCGCGAGGTGCCGGAGGCGATCACCAAGGCGACCGCTTCTGCCAAGAAGAAGATGGTCCGTGTTCCGCTGAAGGAAGGCCGGACCTTGCACCATGACGGCAAGGGTCGTTTCGGCGCCGGCAAGGTCAATGTGCGCACTGCGCCCGCGGGTACCGGCATCATCGCCGGTGGTCCGATGCGCGCCGTCTTCGAAAGCCTGGGTGTTGCCGACGTGGTTACCAAGTCGGTCGGGACGTCCAACCCCTACAACATGATCCGCGCCACTTTCGACGCGCTGGCGAACCAGACCTCGCCGAAGTCGGTGGCGCAGCGCCGGGGCAAGAAGGTTGCAGACCTGCTTGGCCGCGGCGGCGCGAGCGAGGCAGAGGCGGAAGCCGAAGCCGCGGCGCTGACGGAGTAATCACCAATGGCTCAGGACAAGAAGAAGACGATCAGGATCAAGCAGATCGGTTCGCCGATCCGCCGGCCTGAAAGCCAGAAGAAGATCTTGCTCGGCCTCGGGCTGGGCAAGATGCACCGCGTCGTCGAGCTGGAGGACACTCCCGAGGTGCGCGGCGCTATCGCCAAGCTTCCGCACATGGTTGCTGTGGTCGACTGATCGCGTGCGCCATTGAGACAAAGAGAAGCCCCGGCCGGATGTGCCGGGGTTTTTCGTATGGGGCTTGGCGGAAGTTCGGGCTATGGGCGCGGCATGACCAGTGAGCCGAGCGGCGGGCAGCACGTTGCCCCGCGGAAGGATGACGGCTCCTACCTCTCATTGATCGATGGCGTGCGCGGGCTCGCTGCCATGGCGATCCTTTTCTATCACTATGTTCACTTCTTCATGCCGGGGCCGAGCCGCCAGGCCCCGCCCGGCGCGCAGGATGTCTACCCCGCGCATGAGCAGTTCTGGCTGCTCTACGATCACGGTTACCTGGCGGTGCAGGTCTTCTGGCTGATCTCCGGCTTCGTCTTCAGCCACGTCTATCACGGCCAGTCCGCCTCGACGCGCAGCTTCGTCGTCAATCGCCTTGCCCGTCTTTACCCGCTGCACATCCTGACGCTGGCAGTGGTTTGCCTGTTGCAGTGGATCGCCCTGGAGCGGCTCGGCTACACGCCGATCTACGGCAAGTTCGACCTTGTCCATTTCATACCGCACCTGTTTCTCGCTTCGGCCTGGTGGACGGAAGGGGGAGGCTATTCGTTCAACGGCCCCGTCTGGTCGGTGTCGGCGGAGGTAGTGATCTATGCCCTGTTCTGGCAATTGCGCGGGCTCGTCGCACGCGGCGGCCTGCCGCTGGTGCTGGCGATCGTGCTGGGGTTCTATCTCGCGCACCACTATTTCGGCGACTACAGCCCGGTCTTCGCCTGCGGCTTCTACTTCTTTACGGGGAGCGGTCTCAGCCTTCTGTGGCAATCGCGCAGCGCAGGCGGGAGGCCTCTTGCGGCGATCATTGTCGGTCTGGCCGCGTTTGGTCTTGCCGGCGCCTTCGGAGGCTCCGACTGGGCGCTGCGCTATCTCGCGCTTCCTGGCCTGTGCGGAGCGCTGTTCCTGCTTCTGGCGGCCGCCGAGAGGCGGGCTCCCGGCGGTCTCAGGCGCGTGTGCCAGTGGCTCGGCGAGAACACCTATGGCGTCTATCTCTGGCACTTCCCATTGCAGCTATGCGCGATGTTGCTGATGATGCCGTCCGTCTATCCCGGGGAGATCGCGTCGAATGGCTGGTTTCTGGCTGCCTATCTGCTGGTAGTGGCGACAGTCGCGCGGGTCAGCTTCGTCTGGTTCGAACGCCCGTTGCGGGACATCATCCGACGCCGCTTCTCCGGCGGGCGCCAGGCTGGCAAAGTGGGCGCGCCTTAGCAAAGGGGCTTGCGGCGGTTAAGGGGGTGACAAGCCCGCAGGGCGGAGCTATGGGCCCGGCTTCCCAATCAGCGCGAATTAAAGCGAAAGCGAGTGCACGACATGAAACTCAACGATCTCCGCGACAATCCCGGTGCCCGCAAGGGGCGCATCCGCGTCGGCCGTGGCATCGGCTCTGGCAAGGGCAAGACGGGCGGCCGCGGCCAGAAGGGCCAGAAGAGCCGTTCCGGCGTCTCCATCGCCGGCTTTGAGGGCGGGCAGATGCCGCTTCACATGCGGATCCCGAAGCGCGGCTTCAACAATCCCTTTGCCAAGGACTATGCCGAAGTGAATCTGGGCATGATCCAGAAGTTCATCGACGCCGGCAAGCTCGACGCCAAGGCGGTGGTTGATCACGACGCGCTCAAGGCGGCGGGTCTCGCACGTGGCGGCAAGGACGGCGTGCGTCTGCTCGGCAAGGGCGAGATCAAGGCCAAGGTCAATTTCAAGGTTGCAGGCGCCAGCAAGGCCGCCGTTGCAGCGGTCGAAAAGGCCGGTGGATCGGTGGAGGTCTCCACCCCCGCGAAGACCGAAGCCGCCGCGGCGACCGAATAGTCCAGCAAATTTTGCAGGCGGGGGTGGTTGCATCTCCGCCTGCGACCTATATGGGCAAGCCTGGATTGAGGGGAGGGCGGCACAGGCCGGTTCGCCCAGTGAAGGTTTAGCGTTCCGATGGCATCACGCGCCGACAATATTGCAAGCAACCTGAGCCTCGCCAATTTCTCGAAGGCGACCGAACTCAAGCAGCGCATCTGGTTCACCATTGGTGCGCTGATCGTTTTTCGCTTCCTGAGCTTCGTTCCCCTGCCGGGCGTCAATCCGCTGATCCTGCAGGATCTTTACGCGCAGACGCGGGGCGGCATTCTCGACCTGTTCAACACGTTTTCCGGCGGCAGCCTGGAGCGCATGAGCATCATCGCGCTGGGCATCATGCCCTACATCACCGCGTCCATCGTGGTGCAGCTCGCTTCCGCGCTGCACCCCACCCTGGCGGCGATCAAGAAGGAAGGCGAAAGCGGACGCAAAAAGCTCAACCAGTATACGCGTTATGGCACCGTGTTCCTGACGGCGATTCAGGGCTGGTTCCTTGCCTCCGGCCTGGAAAGCTACGCCGCCCAGAGCGGGCTGCAGGCCGTTGTCGATCCTGGCTATCTCTTCCGCATCGTTGCAGTGATCAGTCTGATCGGCGGCTCGATGTTCCTTCTCTGGCTGGGTGAACAGATCACCAGTCGTGGTATCGGCAACGGCGTGTCGCTGATCATCATGGCCGGCATCGTCGCCCAGTTTCCGACCTTCACAGCCAACCTCTTCGAGGGCGGGCGGTCTGGATCGATCAACCCCGCCATCATCATCGGCTTCGTGGCCATGATCGTCATCCTCGTGCTGGTGATCTGCTTTGTCGAGCGAGCGCAGCGGCGATTGCTGATCCAGTATCCCAAGCGGGCGAGCCAGCACGGAATGATGCAGGCGGATCGTAGCCATCTGCCGCTCAAGCTCAACACCGCCGGCGTGATCCCGCCGATCTTCGCCAGTTCGCTGCTGTTGCTGCCGCTGACGATCAGTCAGTTCGCCGGGAACTCGGTCAACACCGAAAGCACTGTGGGCCAGGTCGTCATAACGCTGAACCAGTACCTTCAGCACGGCCAGCCGATCTACATGTCGCTTTATGCGATCGGCATCATCTTCTTCTGCTTCTTTTACACAGCCGTGGTGTTCAATCCGGAAGAAACGGCCGACAACCTGAAGCGCAATGGCGGATTTATCCCGGGTATCAGGCCGGGCAAGAATACCGCGACCTATCTGGATTATGTCCTCACACGCATCACCGTGGTGGGCGCGATCTACCTGGCTCTGGTGTGCTGCGTGCCCGAATATATGATCGCGCAGACCGGCATTCCGCTTTTCCTGGGCGGCACCAGCCTTCTGATCGTGGTGAACGTGACGGTCGACACCATCACGCAGATCCAGTCGCACCTGCTGGCACATCAATATGGCGATCTGATCAAGAAGGCGAAGCTGAAGGGTCGGCTGCGCTAGCCGATCGCCATCGGCCGGCATTCAAGTTGATCCTGGGAAAGTGGGGTAGGGCCAAATGAACATCATCCTCCTCGGACCGCCGGGCGCGGGCAAGGGCACACAGGCGTACCGATTGGTCGAGCGCCACGGAATGCGCCAGCTATCCACAGGCGACATGCTGCGTGCCGCCGTCAAGGCCGAGACCCCCACGGGGCTCAAGGTGAAGGCGATCATGGAGGCGGGCGAACTCGTCTCGGACGAGATCGTCTCGGCGTTGATCTCGGATGAGCTCGAGGTGCTGAGCCTGAATACGGGAGTCATTTTCGATGGCTATCCGCGCACCGAGGCTCAGGCACTGTCGCTCGACGAGATTCTCGCGTCCCACCGCCGCAAGCTTGATCGGGTAATCGAGCTCGAGGTCGACGAGGATGCGCTGGTGGAGCGGATCACCGGGCGTTTCACCTGCGCCCGATGCGGTCAGGGGTATCATGACCGCTTCAAGCCCACCCGCGTTCCCGGCATATGCGACGATTGCGGTGGCTCTGAATTCAAGCGCCGGCCGGATGACAATGAGCAGACCGTGCGCACGCGAATGGCCGAGTATCGTGCAAAGACCGCCCCGATTCTGCCGATCTACGAAGAACGGGGGATCGTCACGCGGGTGGACGGCATGGCCGATATCGACGAGGTCAGTTCGCAGATTGAGGCCGCGCTGGGTCTGGAGGAGTAGGCCCGCCCACCCGGGAAGCGTCGGCATTGTGGACTGCGAGGTTCTCGTTTTTTTGACGTCGACGCGAGATTGAAGTATAAGTGCGTTAACGCTGCGTGTGATCGCGGGCGGGGTGCAGGGTTTTTCCTTGCGCCCAGCTTGCTGTTGACGACGGGCGAGAATCGCCCTAAGCGCCTTTCATTCGACAAGAACGGTTCGGTCCGGCAGGCGGCATGGGTTGCGCGCCATCCGGACTTTTTGCTGTGGAACGGCATTCCTGGCTTGCCGAATGGAAAATCGCGTTGAGATAGGGGGCGCGCCCAATCCCCTTTCGGGGTTGCGCCGACTCCCTGTGGAGCAGGAGAATTCAGTGGCTCGTATTGCCGGGGTTAACATCCCAACCAACAAGCGCGTGATCGTGGCGCTTACTTACATTCACGGAATCGGTCCGACGAAGGCGAAGGCCATTGCGGACAAGCTGGGTATCGAACACAGCCGGCGCGTGCAGGATCTGTCCGACGCGGAAGTGCTGCAGATCCGTGAGACGATCGACTCCGACCTGGTTGTTGAAGGCGATCTTCGCCGCGAGACCGCCATGAACATCAAGCGCCTGATGGATCTGGCCTGCTATCGCGGTCTGCGTCATCGCAAGGGTTTGCCTGTTCGCGGACAGCGCACTCATACGAATGCCCGCACCCGCAAGGGCAAGGCCAAGCCGATCGCCGGCAAGAAGAAGTAAGCTGGCCGGATACGGTTGGCCCATTTTTCGTTCCAAGGACAGGATTAAGAACCCATGGCACGCGAACCTCAGCGCATTAAACGGCGGGAGCGCAAGAATATCAGCAGCGGCGTCGCGCATGTGAACGCCAGCTTCAACAACACCATGATCACCATCACCGACGCCCAGGGCAATGCCATTAGCTGGTCGTCGGCGGGGATGATGGGCTTCAAGGGTAGCCGTAAATCGACACCCTATGCTGCTCAGGTAGCAGCCGACGATGCAGGCAAGAAGGCCGCCGAGCACGGTGTGCGGACACTGGAAGTCGAAGTGAAGGGCCCTGGTTCGGGCCGGGAAAGCGCGCTGCGGGCGCTGCAGGCGGTGGGTTTCACCATCACCTCGATCCGCGATGTGACACCGATCCCGCATAATGGCGTGAGGCCTTCCAAGCGCCGCCGCGTCTGATTTGAACCTGCCTCGCGGTTCGCAAGGGCCGCATAGCGTGTTGGATCGGTCGCGGCGCTTTCAGCGTCTCGGCCGTTCTTGCAAGAATACATACCTTTAGGGGAAGTCCATGTCCGTCAATACCAAGAACTGGCAGGAACTGAAGAAACCCAATAGCCTTGAAGTGAAGTCCGGAGGCGACTCTCGGCGCAAGGCGACCTTCGTTGCAGAGCCGCTGGAGCGCGGCTTTGGCCTTACGCTCGGCAACTCGCTGCGCCGCGTATTGCTCTCCTCGTTGCAGGGTGCGGCGATCACCTCGATCAAGATCGAGAATGTGCTTCACGAATTCTCCTCGCTGGCTGGCGTGCGTGAGGACGTGACCGATATCGTGCTCAACGTGAAGCAGATCGCGCTGAAGATGGAAGGCGAAGGCCCTAAGCGGCTTCAGCTTTCGGCAACCGGCCCGGGTGCGGTGAAGGCCGGGGACATCGCCGTTACCGGCGACATCGAGGTGATGAACAAGGATCTGGTGATCTGCCATCTCGACGAAGGCGCCACGCTCAACATGGAACTCACTGCCGATACCGGCAAGGGCTACGTCCCTGCAGTTTCCAATCGCCCGGTCGATGCGCCGATCGGCCTGATCCCCGTGGACTCGCTCTATTCGCCCATTCGCCAGGTCAGCTACAAGGTCGAGAATGCTCGCGTCGGGCAGGAGCTCGATTACGACAAGCTCAGCCTGACGATCGAGACCGACGGCACCGTGACACCGGAAGATGCCGTGGCCTATGCCGCGCGCATCCTCCAGGACCAGCTGACGCTGTTCGTCCATTTCGAGGACGGCATTCCGCAGGCTGCCAGCCCGATGATCGGCGTTGCCGCCCAGCCGGAAGAAAGCGACGCCAACCAGCTCAACCGCTACCTGCTCAAGAAGGTGGACGAATTGGAGCTGTCCGTGCGTTCGGCCAACTGCCTCAAGAACGACAACATCATCTATATCGGCGATCTGGTTCAGAAGACCGAGGCCGAGATGCTGCGCACGCCGAATTTCGGACGCAAGTCACTCAACGAGATCAAGGAAGTGCTCTCCAGCATGGGCCTCAGGCTGGGCATGGATATCCCGGGCTGGCCGCCCGAAAATATCGAGGAAATGGCGAAGAAGCTGGAGCAAGAGCTTCTCGGCTAACCTTGCAGGGTGATGGCGGCGACCCGCAACTGCCGCCTGGATGGGGTTACCTGACACGGACCCTCTACGAACGGAGAATGAAAGATGCGTCATAAGATTTCCGGACGAAAGCTTCAGCGCAAGAGCGGCCACCGTACTGCGCTGCTGCGCAACATGGCCGCGGCGCTGATCAAGCATGAGCAGATCCAGACGACCACCGCGAAGGCGAAGGAACTGCGGCCCTATGTCGAAAGGCTGATCACGCTGGCCAAGCGTGGCGGGCTTTCCAACCGCCGGCTCGCTCACTCGCGGCTGATGGACGAGGCGCAGGAGAAGAAACTGTTTGATGTGTTGGCTGAGCGTTACGCCGGCCGCGACGGTGGCTACACCCGCATCATCAAAGCGGGCATTCGCGCCTCGGACGCCGCGCCGATAGCGATCATCGAACTGATCGATCGTGACGTCGAGGCCAAGGGCCAGGACAGCGGCCCCGTAATGAGCGACGAAGAGCTGGAGATGGCTGCAGCCTGATCCCACGCATTCACTTACGCATTTCGGAGGGCGGCTGCGGACGTTTATGCTCGCAGCCGCCTTTCCTTTAGGAGACAGCCATGCGAGCTGCTCTGCGCGTCGCGGTCGGCGCCACAAGCTTCCTGATTTCCGTTGCCACTCCTGCCCATGCTGACGAGATGACCACACTTTCCTATCCCGATACGCGCCGCGACGAGGTGGTGGAGGAGATCTTCGGTGAGAAGGTCGCGGACCCCTATCGCTGGCTTGAGCAGGATGTGCGCCACAGCCCCGAAGTGGCGGACTGGGTAAAGCGCCAGAATGAAGTGACGGATGCGTATTTGGCGCAGTTGCCCGCGCGTGACTGGTTTCGCCGGCGGATCGCCCAGCTCACCGATTACGAGCGCTTCGGCCTGCCGGTAAAGGCGGGGGAGCGCTACTTCTACACGCGCAACAGCGGCTTGCAGAACCAGTCCCCGCTTTATGTGCGCGAGGGATTGGAGGGCGCGCCGCGTCAACTGCTCGACCCCAACGCCTGGGCGGATGACGGCGCGACGGCGCTGAGCGGTTGGAAGCCGTCCCCGGATGGCAGCAAGCTGCTGTACAGCGTGCAGGACGGCGGCACCGACTGGCGAATCCTGCGGGTGCTGGACGTGGAGACCGGGGAGCCGCTGGAAGACGAGGTACGCTGGGCCAAGTTCACGGACCTCGCTTGGGTCGGCGAAGAAGGCTTCCTCTACTCCCGTTTTCCCGAGCCTGAGGAAGGGCAGGATTTCCAGGCGCTGAATTACAATCATGCGGTCTGGTTCCATCGGATTGGGACGCCCCAATCGGCCGACCAACTGGTCTTCGCCACACCCGAGGCGCCCGAGCGCAGCCATATTGCCGAGGTGACGCACAATGGCCGCTGGGCGGTGATCTCCAGCAGCGTTGGGACTGACGCCAGGCACGAGATCCATGTGATCGATCTCTCAGCCCGCGAACAGAAGGGCTGGGCCGCCTGGCGCCTAGTCGAAGGGTTCGAGCACGCATGGAACCTCGTCGATGCGATCGGCAGCCGCCTGTGGTTCGCCACCAATGAGGGCGCGCCGAAATATCGTGTCGTCTCGATCGATCTTGATGCCGAGGGCGCTGAATGGTCTGTCGTCATCCCTGAAAAGGACCAGCCCATCGACGGTGCGACTCTAGTGGGCAACAAGCTTGTCGTTTCTTACCTCAAGGATGCGACGTCGCTCGCTCGGATACACGGTCTGGACGGCGTGCCGATCAAATCGATCCAACTCACTGGCCTGGGCACGGCCTCAGGCTTCTCCGGCAAACCCGGGGACCCGGAGACATTCTACGCCTATACCAGCTTCAATCAGCCGGGGGCGGTTTACCGGCTCGACCTGGATACCGATGCGACCACCGTCTTCGCCAAGCCCGCCATTTCCTTCGCGCCGGAAGACTATGTGGTCGAACAGCGCTTCTACAGCTCGAAAGACGGAACGCGGATCCCGCTATTCATCGTTCGCAGCAAGGCCGTGGCCAGTGCCGGAGCACCTGTTCCGACCTTGCTCTATGGCTATGGCGGCTTCGATGTTTCCCTTACGCCTGGCTATGCTGCCGGCCGGATGGCGTGGCTGGAGGCCGGCGGGGCCTATGCGCTCGCCAATATCCGCGGCGGCGGCGAGTACGGCAAGGAATGGCACGATGCGGGCCGCCGCGCGAACAAGCAGAACGTGTTCGATGATTTCATCGCGGCGGGCGAGTTCCTGATCGCCGAGGCCATTGCGCGCAAGGACGGGCTGGCCGTCCAGGGCGGTTCCAATGGCGGGTTGCTCGTCGGTGCAGTGGTCAATCAGCGCCCCGACCTCTTCGCTGCCGGCAATGCCGCAGTCGGGGTAATGGACATGCTGCGCTTCGACCGCTGGACAGCGGGCCGCTATTGGGTGGACGATTACGGCTACCCTGATCGGGAGGAAGATTTCAGGATCCTGCGCGCTTATTCGCCGTACCATAACCTCCGAGATGGCGCGGATTACCCGGCTTTGATCGTGACCACGGCCGACACGGACGACCGGGTCGTGCCGGCGCACAGTTTCAAATATGCGGCAGCACTGCAGGCGGCAGACCTCGGCGAGAAGCCCCATTTGATTCGCATCGAGACACGGGCAGGGCATGGCTCCGGCAAGCCGACCGACAAGGCGATAGAGGAAGCCGCCGACGTCCTGGCGTTCCTCGCGCGCTGGACCGGCTTGCATCCACCGAATGTCGCAGAAAAGTAACTGTTCATCAAAACTGCGACTTTCATGAACAGCCGCTGTCGACCGGGTTCAGCACCGTCTCACGGCAGCTTCGATAGAAGGAGCACATCCAAGAAGGGCAATACCGCCCTTGGTAGAACAGGATGTGGACCATGAAGACCATTACCAAAGGCCTCGTCGGAGCCGTCGCCGCGGGTGCGATGGCGATGGGAGCGGCCGCTCCGGCTCAAGCACGTGACCGCGATGGCATCAATGCCGGTGAAATCATCGCCGGCGCGCTGATCATCGGCGGCATAGCGGCGGTTGTCGCTTCTGCGTCGAACGACGACGATTACGACCGCTATGGCTATCGTGATTACGACCGGCGCGGCTATAATGGAGCGGGTAATGCGCGCGCCGCGATCGATATGTGCGTGCGCGCGGCGGAGCAGACGGCGAGCCGTTATTCCTATGGCGGACGAGCAGACGTGACCGACATTCGCGACATCGATCGCAAGCGGGACGGTTACAAGATCAAGGGACGGATTGCGGTCAATTCCAATGATCGAAGCTATCGCAACAGCCGCTACGGCCGCGGGTGGAACAACGACTATCGCGGCTGGAACAGCAATTTGCGCGGCTATGACAGCGGCAACTTCACCTGCGAGGTGAAGTATGGGCGGGTCAATAAACTCGACTTCAGCGGCATTCGTGGCCTCTGAGCGATCAGAAACGAAGCAGGCGGTTCAGGCACAAGAAAGCCTGGACCGCCTATTTTTTTGCCTTGGGACTCGCCCCTTTGCCCGCGAGCCGCTTAAGGAACCGGAAGATGAGCCGGAATTTCTCCCGCCTCGCCACCTGCGCTGCTGCTGCAGCGGCGCTTTCCCTCGTTGCAACTCCCGCGGCCGCCCATGATCGCTGGCACCGCCACCGTGGCGGCGGCGTCGATGCGGGCGACGTTATCGCGGGCGTGCTAATCCTTGGTGGGATCGCCGCGATCGCGAGCGCGGCAAGCAAATCGAACCGTGACCGGGATTATCGCGAGGATGATCGTTACCGCGAACCATATCGCGGGTCCTACCCGGAGGAGCGCTACGACTATCGCGCGCCGGGGAGCCGTTATAGCGGCGGCGGCCTCGACAATGCCGTGGACATGTGCGTCGGGGAGGTCGAGCGCGGCCCGGAGCGCGTGGTGAGCGTGGACAATGTGGCGCGAACCGGGGACGGATGGCAGGTTTCCGGCCAGATTGATCGTGGCGGCCAGTTCGATTGCTCGATCGACAATGACGGACGCATTCGGAACGTGGATATCGGCGGCAGCTATGGCAGGTGGGAAGGGAGCGGATATGAGGCCGGCTCCTCCAACAGAGCGGCGAGCGACCGTCAGTGGAATGACGAGGATTACGCCCGGGCGCGCGCTCAGGCCGGTTATTCCGATCCCTATTCCGGCTGAGTTCGGTCTCGTGAATAAGCCGGTAGGTTAAGCCCCCACCGAATGGCCGCGCCCCGCAGGGCGAATCCTGCCAGCGCGGCCACACCCCACACCAGCCAGTCGGGCATCGTCAGCATGGTGCCGATGGCGCAGAGCGTGGCGGCAAGCGCGGCGGCCGTCACATAAAGCTCCGGCCGCATGAGGATGGAGGGCACACCGGCCAGCAGGTCGCGGATGATGCCTCCGACGCATCCCGTGACGATTCCCAGAATGATGGCGGGCACGGGCGCGACGCCCAGTGCCAGCGCCTTGGCCGTACCGAGCACCGCGAAAGCGGCCATCCCCGCAGCGTCGGCCCATTCCAGCAGATGGATCTCCCACCACGTGCGCGGCGTGAACCAGGTGATCAACGCCACCGCCAGCAGAACAGGGGCGACCCAGGGATCATGCAGCCAAAACGCCGGAACGCCGATGAGCACATCGCGGACCGAACCTCCGCCCACTCCGGTTATCACCGCAAAGAATGCCATGGTGACGAAAGTCTGCCTCAGCCGCGCAGCGAGCAACGCTCCAGTCAGCGCGAATACAGCCATCCCGGCAAGATCGAGCAGCGGGGGCAAGGCAGGTGTTGCGATGGCCGGCATAGCGGGAGGATAGCCGCTAATGCGGTGCCGGGCGAGTGGGGCAATACCCTCTTGCCGGGTTCATTCCCTCGCGAACAATTGCCCCAGATCGGCAAAGGCCTTCATCTCGATCGCGTTGCCGGAAGGATCGCGGAAGAACATCGTCGCCTGCTCGCCCGGCTGGCCCTGGAAGCGGATATGCGGTTCGATCGCGAACTCGACGCCCGCATCGGTCAACCGATCCGCCAGCGCCTGCCAGTCCTCCATCGCGAGGACGATGCCGAAATGGGGAACAGGCACGTCATGGCCGTCTACTGGGTTGGACACGTTCGCGCGGGCGGCCTCCGGCGCAAGATGGGCCACGATCTGATGACCGTAGAAATCAAAGTCGATCCATTCATCGCTGCTGCGTCCTTCGGGACATCCCATAATTTCGCCCCAGAAGACGCGAGCTTCGGCAAGGTCGTGCACCGGAAATGCGAGGTGGAAAGGCCGCAGGGTCATAACGCGATCAGATGTGGATCGGCTTGCCGCGCACCGCCATGGCCGCTTCCTTGATCGCTTCGGAATGGGTCGGGTGGGCGTGGCAGGTATAGGCGATGTCTTCGCTCAGCGCGCCGAATTCCATCGCCTGGGCGGCCTGCGCGATCATCGTGCCGGCCTGGCTGGCGATGATCCACACGCCCAGCACCTCGTCCGTCTCGGCATCGGCGACCACTTTCACGAAGCCGTCCGTGTCCCGGTTGGTCTTGGCGCGGCTGTTGGCCAGCATCGGGAACTTGCCGGTCTTTACTGCTCGGCCGGCTTCCTTGGCGGCTTCTTCGGTCAGTCCCACGCCGGCGATCTCCGGCATGGTATAGACGACGCTGGGGATCACCGCGTGGTTCACGATGCCGATCTGCCCCGCAATGTTCTCGGCAACCGCGATGCCTTCATCCTCCGCCTTGTGCGCCAGCATCGGCCCCGGGATCACGTCTCCGATCGCCCAGACCCCGTCTACCCGTGTGCGGAAGTTGCGGTCGGTTTCGATCTGGCCGCGCTTGTTCACCTCGAGGCCGATCTTCTCAAGGCCGAGGCCCTCGGTATTCGGCTTGCGGCCGATCGCGACGAGCACGCAGTCCGCCTTGATCTCCTCGCTCTCGCCGCCGACCGCTGGCTCCAGGGCAAGGGTCGCGCTTTTGCCCTTGACGCTCGCGCCAGTGACTTTGGTCGAAAGCTTGAACTCCATCCCCTGCTTGGCGAAAAGTTTGGCGGCTTCCTTGCGTATCTCGCCGTCCATGCCCGGCAGAATCTGGTCAAGGAACTCGACGACGGTGACTTTCGCCCCCAGCCGCCGCCAGACGGAGCCGAGTTCCAGCCCGATGACGCCTCCGCCGATCACCACCAGATTCCGCGGCACCTTGGGCAGTGCAAGTGCGCCGGTGGAATCGACGATCACGCCCTTCTCGTTGTCCACCTCCACACTCGGAAGCGGCGTGACCGAAGAGCCCGTGGCGATGACGATATTCTTGGCGGTAACCGTCTGGTCGGCGACCTTGACGGTATGGGCATTCTCGAAGGCGGCGTGACCCTTCAGCCAGGTGACCTTGTTCTTCTTGAAGAGATATTCGATCCCTCCCGTCAGCTCCTTGACGGCGGTGTCCTTCTCTCCCAGCAGCGCGGCGAGATCGAGGCCGACCTTGCCGGTTTGCACGCCGAATTTTGCGAGCGCGCCCGTCGCCGCCTCTTCAAACAGCTCGGAGCCATGGAGAAGCGCCTTGGAAGGAATGCACCCGACGTTGAGACAGGTCCCTCCCAGCGTCTCACGAGCTTCGGCGCAGGCGGTCTTCAGGCCAAGCTGCGCGGCGCGGATCGCGGCGACATAGCCGCCGGGGCCGGCACCGATGACAAGGACGTCATAATCGTAGTTAGCCATGAACCGTCCAATCAAGAATAGTAGGTTATAACAGCAGCGCCCGCGTCGGCCGCTGCCTGCGCAAAGGCACGGAGAAAATGGAAATTCTCCACTGCATACTCACCCATCTCGTCGGGATCGTCCCTGACCGAGTCTCCCAGATAGAGCGTGTCGAGCGGCATTTCAGATGGGCGTAAACGGGAGAGGAATTGCTCATCCGACATTTCGCCCGCCGCCGTTGCGAAACGCGAAACAGCCTCGGGGTGGACCACGAATGGGGGGCCGAGGCCGAGGTCAATTTCGGCTAGTCTATCGCCCTCGTCAGCAATGATGTTGAGGGGACTGTCAGTGGCGTTGTCGGAACCCGTCAGAAGGTAGTGGACGATATGCCATGACTTATCGAGATCGATTTCATCGTCATCACGCCGCCCGGGAATGGGACGTGGTTCAGGCTCCGACTTCCCGAACAGGCGTTGAAGCAAACTGGGAGAGGGCGCCTCATAAAGGCTGGCGTCGCGATAGATAAACTCTGCAACGCCTCCGGGATTGTCCCGGAGAGCCTCCACAGTCTCGGGTCTGACCCGGATCAAGCTGAAGACAATACCCACCGATCAACCTTACAAGTCGATCAAGAGCCGCGTCGGATCCTCGATTGCTTCCTTGATGATCTTGAGCGCGGTCACAGCCTCGCGCCCGTCGATCAACCGGTGGTCGTAGCTCAGCGCGATATACATCATCGGCCGGACG
>Ga0164243_10005150_pt1 | contig 20055 bp, 18 predicted proteins | sample OricompcompostOP_FD_108781 | JGI IMG/M metagenome (GOLD analysis project Ga0164243, IMG submission 108781) | Organic Plus compost microbial communities from Emeryville, California, USA - Original compost - Organic plus compost (OP) | ecosystem: Engineered > Solid waste > Mixed feedstock >... | reverse complement strand
GTTTAACGGCACTTGGGACGAGGTGTTGCTGCAGGCCATGTTGCAGGAAACCGGCTCGCAGGTGGCGCTGTTCCCAGGATACCGCTGGGGCGCCACCGTACCGGCCGGCACAACCTTGACCCGGGAGGATGTCATTAACCAGACTGCGCTGGGCGAAGAGAATATTACATACGGACTGCTGCGTGGCGACGATATTTTGAAATTGCTCGAAGAGGCGGCTGATGACTGTTTCAACGTTGACGCCTACAAGCGCACCGAAAGAGATATGCTGAGAACCGGGGGGGTGACATATGGAATTGATCCGCGGCAAGCGAAAGGTCGGCGTATTACGAATGTAATGATTGAGGATAAACCCCTGGAGTCGGATGGTTTTTATAAGGTGGTCACATGGGGCGTATCGGTGAAATTTGAGTCGCAAACACAGCGGTCGCTTGAAAGCGAGATGGACCTGGCGGCCAATGATCGGGTAGAGGAAAGGAAAGAAAAGTCGGAGGCCGCGAAAGAACCGTTAGATTCTTCGGGTGGTAATGGCAATAACACTGGCGCGAATGCCGGCCAGTCCCAGTCCCTACAAGATTTGGTTGTGAAATACCTGAAACAGAAAAAGAACATTGCCACTGTGAAAGCGTACCATCCGGATGTCGTTCATTCCATCCGGTAAGGTTTACTGTTATTGCAGAAAAAACTCGATGTGTCGCATGACAGTGTGCCCCTTTGTACTGCCAGATTCACTTCGGCGTGTCACCTGATTCAGCATGCAGTTCCGCGAAAACTTCCCGGGCTGCGATGAGAGCTTCGCGAACGAGCGGCGCGCCGAGATAGCCAAGCAGATGCAAAAGCACTTCCACCAATTCATCTTCTGTCCAGCCGTGATTACGTGCAAACCGTATGTGCACTTTCAACTCGGGAAATCTCCCGGTGGCAGTATCGGACACGACGCATACAAGAGTACGGGTTTTCAAATCAATGCCCGGTCGAGACCATAGCGTGCCAAAGAGCATTTCCTGTGTCAGTTCACCAAATTTTTCCATGACAGGATCATCGTAAACTTCTTTGTCCAGTCTGTCCGCATAGGCTTTCCCAACAAGTTTACGACGCATTTCACGTCCTTTTACGCGTAATGGGCTGTCGGTCATGTAATCTTCTCCTGGTTAGAATGTTCAGACTTACGCTCGCGCATTTGCAGACCCGCAGTAGAACGCCGTCTGCAAATGGATTCGTATTAATCTGCCGATATCTTGTATTTGTCAACGATGGGACGCCATTTATCTACCTCTGCCTTCACCAGTGCTTCAAATTCCTCAGGCGTTGATGGGGCGGCAGTCATGCCAAGCGCAGCTAATTTCTCTATTACCGCTTTATTTGACAAAATTTCCCTGAGCGTCTGGTTCATGTCTTTCACGATATTTTCCGGAAGCGCTTTAGGACCTTCTATTCCGGTCCATGGCTGAGAAGAGAAAGCATATCCCTCCTCGATGGCTGTGGGTATGTCGGGCAATTTTTGGTCTCGATGTTCACTGAACACCACCAGAACTTTCAGTTTTCCTGCTTTGATTTGAGGCATGTAATTGCCTACCAATCCCATCCCGGCATCAAGCCGTTCACCCAAAAGATCCTGGAGTACTTGCGGGGGGCCCCGGTAAGGAACAATATTGAACTCGACTTTTGCCATGTCCTGTAACGCCAGTTGGGTCATATGCGAATACGATCCGGTGCCCGGACTGCCCATTTGTACCTTTCCCGGGTTGGCTTTTGCATACTGAATAAACTCTTTGAGATTGTTTACCGGCAAATTGTTGCGCACTACCAGAACAGACGGATCTTTATTGGTGACAGATATAAAAGTAAAGTCGGTCAGTGGGTCGTACGGGAGCGACTTAAACGTCAGTATGTTGTTAGCGGCGGGCCCGGGTGTAGTAACGATGAATGTGTATCCATCAGGTTTGGAGCGAGCTACATGGCTTTGCGCAATATTGCCTGACGCGCCGCTACGGTTTTCTACAACTACGGTATTGCCATATTTTTTATGAATGCCATTTGCGATAATTCGTGCAACCACATCAAAGCTTGAACCGGGAGGCCATCCCACTACCAGCGTCATGGGTTTATCCATTGGCCATTTGGCCTGAACTGACGATGTTCCTGCCAATACGGTTAGCGTCGCCAAAATCATAGTGCTCAGGCAGCGGCACCAAAAATCTGTATTGATCAATCTGGACATGTATAGTCTCCTTTAATTCTTTTAGTAAATTTAGTCACATACTTTTCGAATATTTCAATTACAGGACACGGTTACGCAAGATACTTTTAGTTTGTTGATTTTTCACAGTGGTGGCTTGAGAGGTGGACTCGAGATAAAGTGGACGGCTCAGTGGGAAACAACGAACTGATTCTAAAAACCTAAAGCGTTGCCGTCCATGCGCCTTTTGTGCTCTCCGTGTCCCGATAATCCGTACAATCGTTTTCTCGCGAGAACGGTCATTTTTTTATCCCGTTATTTCAGGCACTTGAGAAGAGTATTTCAATTGCTGAACTGCAGTATGTATGGCACATGATGGTTTTCCCGAAATTGACCGCATAAATCACAAGCAGCATATTCAGAACCTCGACGGATTCTGAAAAGCGGGCACCGAGAATGCCAGCAACTGGCAGATGCGATAGGAAGCAGCAAGCACACCAGAAACTCCCGGGTAACGCAAAGTCGCGACGAGCTTGTTCGAGCTGTGATGACAGATAAGCGTCATTTGTGAAAAACAGAGACGCAATTGATTCTATCCAAAGGACATACATGAAAATCAACCGCAGAAGTTTATTACTGAGTGCCGCTGCGCTCCCTTTCTCCGTTGCCCATCCCGCTGGTGCGCAAACCTCCAAAATCAACAACATGCGGTCAGAATCGGATAAAACTAAATATCTGAATTCAGATGAGCGAGCGACTGCAACCGACATGGTGTTGGATGGAATTGGGCAGAGACGCTTTGAAGAGCTTCCCGCGGCAATCACACATGAAAGCAAGCGAGCATTGATTAACTGGTTTGGCTGTACATTGGGTGCCGCTCGGTCCGATCCGGTGGGTCTTGCCGCGCAGACAGTGGCGGTCGGAATGACACCGGTATACGGTATGCAGACACTGACATCTGCAACAGATGCAGCATTTTTGACTTGTCTGAGTTCTGCCGTCTATGCCTTTGACGATACTCACGTCCCGACGATTACCCATCCAACCGGGCCGGTCGCTTCTGCATTGCTGGCGCTTGCGCACAATGGTCACAAAATTTCAGGAAAAGATTTTCTGACCGCATTGACGGCAGGGCTGGAAGTGTCGTGCAAATTGGCTAATGCCTTAACGCGCTATGCACCGAAACCCAACTTTGGCCTCTATTTGACGGGAATTACAGGGCCGGTAGGCGCAGCAATGGCGGGCGCCATGGTGCTGCGCGCGAATCGTGCCGTGACAGGGTGGACCATTGGCCTGGCTGCGACACAAGCTGCGGGTCTGCGGGCGACACATGGTGCCATGTCAGGAATGGTGGTGCCTGCATTCGCCGCCAGGGACGGTTTGCATGCGGCATTGCTTGCACACGCGGGATTCACTTGCACCGCCGACGTGATAAGCGGCAAGCGCGGATTGATTGCCGCTTATGCGCCGGGTGCCGACTGGCGAGCGGCTTTCGCCAGCCTGGGTACGGATTTTGAAATTGAACGTGTGTCCTATAAACCGTATCCGTGTGGGGTGGTAATTCATCCATTGTTGAATGTTCTGAGCCGCGCAGCGTTGCCGACTATGACCAATAATCAAGTACAGGAGGTTCAGGTGCAGGTGAGCTCCAAAACAAAAACACTGGTGGATGATCCGCAACCGAAGGATATGTTTGCTGCGATTGTGAGTGCCCAACACTGGATTGCATTGTCAATTCTGGGTCTGCCATTGGGTATTGATGGTTTGCAGCAAAAGCAGATCGATGACCCCGAGATACGGGCGATGAGACAGAAAATAGCGCTGGTGGCTGATGATATGCTGGAGGTTACCGACTGTGTCATCACGATAAAGCACGCAGAACAGCCACAGCAGGTGCTGCGTGCGAGCAAGGAAGATCAGGCGGAAATGTCGCTCAGCGATTCGGCACTTCAGGAGAAGTACCTGAACCAAGGGCGTAATGCAATGGACGAGACCAGTCTGAAAAAATTACTCGCTCTGATTCTTGATATTGAGCAATCAAATGACGTCGGTCGCGACATTGCCGCGATCGTGCAGCCCGTCCACTGAACGAACAGCCCCCATGCTGAAGGCGTGACTACGCTACACCACTGAAGGTTTCAGACCCGGCCAGACCTGCCTTGCTGCTTCCATAAACCCGACAATCAACGGGTCCTTTTTACGGCTGGCCTGATGCGCAATAAACAGAGGAAGTTCTGTAGTGCCCAGCGGTGAAATGGTAAGAATACCTTCAGCTTCATCTTCAAGCGCGTGTTCCTCGCGCATCAGCATGAGGCCCATACCGGAAAGCAGCATGGAGCGGGCCAGGGAAGAATTGTCAAAGCGAACGGCCGTATTCAGTTTCAGCCCGCGCGTTTCAAAAAGTCCGGCAAGCATGTCGGAATAGGCTCTGCTACTATCCATGGGCGTGATCCAGGGCATGGCGGCAAGCGCTTTCCAGTCCGCACTCTGAATCTGTTCCTTCCATTCAACCGGTCCCACAATCCGAAAGCTGATTTTTGTCAGTTCGTAATGGATCAGGCTTGGATCCAGAGAAGGGCCGAGCATAACGCCCACGTCCAGTTCGCCGGTTTTGAGTTCCTGGCGCGTGCCAGCGGACTGCCTGGCGCGCAGATCAATTTGCACTAGCGGATGCAGGCGATGCATGGCGGCTACGATTTGTGCGACACGGCTGACACTTGGATCGCTGCTGGAGCTGACGACGAGCTTGCCTTCCATTTTGCCGCGCAGTTCGCGGGCAAACGCGTTAAATGCGTTCGCGTCATTCAACAAATCACGAGCCCGACCAAGCAGAAGCTCGCCCGCGCTGGTCAGTTTCAGACTTCGATTGGTTCGTATGAACAGCTCGATATCCAGATTTTCTTCTATGGCGCGCACGTGTGCGCTCGCGGCAGACTGGCTCATATGCAGTCGCTCTGCAGCGCGGGTGAGATGCTCTTCCTCTGCGACTCCAACGAACGTGCGCAACTGAGCGAGATCAATCAGCATGAGGTCATGACTCCTGTATTTATTTTAATGATTCTATAAATATCAAATACTGATCGTGCTGCACTGATTTCTGAGTCAGGTCTGTTGAAACACAAGCGAAATTTTCAGGGTTCGGAAAACAAGGACACGGCGTCCTAAAAATCGCCATGGACCAGTATGCGAACTTGATTCTACACTAAATCAAACTTGCAAAGCGTCCGATTCAATTGCCGTATGGCATCAGGAACCAGGTGTTTGCTTATTGATCCAGAACCAGAATTTCAAGAGCCATTATGTCCCACAAAAATCGTGCTACCACCAGCGGGAAAGTGTCAAAGCAGTCGCTGGCGCAATTTCGTTTTGCGGATTATGTCCGGGCCGACGATGTGATTGGGTGGCCCCAAGGACCGGGAGAACCACGGGCATTAACGGAGAAGCTGGTTTCGCAGCGTGCCGGGCTGCCTCCATGTACGCTGCTTTTCGGACTGAGTGTCTCTGACACGCTGGACCCGGGGCTGTCCGACAATTTCCAGTTTCATGCGCTGAACGGCGCGGGTACGGCCCGCAAAGTGACGGGATGTGCCCGCATTTTTCCATCGCATGTCAGTGCGCTTCCACGGTTGTTCAGGTCGGGAGCGCTACGGATTGACATTGTCCTTATTCAAGTGGTTCCGATGCCGGGCGGCAAGTATTCGCTTGGCGTCATCGCTGATTTTACCCAGGCCATGATTGATCGCGCGCGGCTGGTCATTGCCATTGTCAACCCCGCACTGCCCAGGATGGACAACGATGCGCTGGTTGACGCGGCCGATATCGACATTCTTGTCGACGGCGATGATCACATTCTGAATATGCCGGATCCGAAACCCTCCGAGGTGGAACGTCAAGTGGCGCTGCAGGTTGCTGCGCTGGTTCCCGACCGGGCCACCGTGCAACTGGGTGTCGGAACGTTGCCGACCGCAGTGGCGCATGCGCTTTGTGATCATCGGGAGTTGGGCGTACACAGTGGCGTGGTTTCCGATGTGCTGGTCACGATGGTTGAAAAAGGCGTGGTCACGAACGCCCATAAGGGATGCGATGCAGGTCTGAGCGTGACTGGCGGCCTGTTTGGTACACAACGCCTGCGCGATTTTGCGCAACAGAGCGGTCTGATGTCGTTGCGCAGTGCAGAGTATACGCATAGCCTGACAACTGCCGAGGCGCTGCAACGTTTTCATACGATTAACTCGGCGATTGAAATCGATTTGACAGGGCAGATCAATGCAGAGGTTGCTGGAAATCGTTATTTGGGCGCATTGGGTGGGCATGCCGATTTTGTCAGGGCTGGCACATTATCGCCGGGCGGGCGTTCCATTATCGCGATCCCATCCGCGACGTCGGACGGCAAACATTCCAGACTGGTCGCTTCATTGGGTATGCGGCCGGTGACCACTTCGCGCGGAGATGTGGACATCGTTGTGACCGAGTACGGCGTGGCGCATTTACAGGGTTGTTCCCTGCAGGAGCGGGTGCAACGTCTGATCGCCATTGCGCATCCGGCGCACCGTGACGCCTTACTGGCGCAAGTCCAGGAAATGAAAAAAGCACAGGGGTTTCAATGAGCAGCGAAATTGTTGTTAAAAATCTTGGAGCGCATGTTTATGAGATCTGGATGAATCGTCCGGATCGCATGAATGCGCTTGGCAAAGAAACAGTGATCGAGTTCAGGCAGGCGATTCGCGATGTCGCAAGACGAAATGCGCGCGTCGTCCTGATACGGGGCAGTGGGCGTGGTTTTTGCGCCGGCGCCGATCTCAAGCAACGAGCCGAGATGAATTTTTACGAGCGTCTGGATCATAACGCAGGTATCAACGATGTTGTGAACGCCATAGCAGAGGCACGCTTTGTCAGCATCGCCGTAATGAATGGCGTGGCGCTGGGCGGCGGGCTGGAGCTTGCCATGGGATGTGATCTGCGTTTTGCAGCCAGTGGTATCTCTCTTGGATTGACCGAGAGCCGGGTCGGCGCGTTCCCGGGAGCGGGCGGCACACAACGGTTGCCGCGACTGGTGGGCGTCAGTCGCGCTCTGCAAATGATGCTCAGCGGCGAGCCCGTGAGCAGCGAGTATGCGCTTTCGATTGGGCTGGTCAACGAAGTTATCGAACAGGATCAACTGGAAGCGCGAGCCCACGAGTTCGCCAACCTGCTGGCAGGACGGTCTGCGCCGGCCATGGCTCAAATCAAAAGACTGGTATATCGCGGGATAGAGCGACCGCTGGAAGATGCATTGCGCATGGAGCGAGCAGCGCTGCCTTCAATCCTCGGTTCGGCAGATTACGCTGAAGGCTTGGCCGCTTTTGCCGAAAAACGTCCTCCCAGATTTACGGGTGTGGTCGAGTGATCTCTTTACCTATTACACATCGTTAAAACACATTGCCTCAATTGTGAGGGCAGAGATTTCAATATTTTATTTTCAAGCAGGGGAGTACAACATGACAAATCCGAAATTACAACTGACATCTGAACAGCGTGCGCTGGTGGGTACGGTGCGGGAACTGGCTCGCGACAAATTCCAGGGGAGGGCGATGGATTACCTGGATGGTACGTTTCCCATGCAGAACATGAAAGACCTGGCCGATATTGGAGTTCTGGGCATGTCTATTCCCGAGCAATACGGCGGTTCGGATATGTCTGTTTTTGATACTGCCCTGGTCATCGAGGAAGTGTCGAAGGTGTGTTATGTGACCGCCATGGCCCTGATGGGTGAAGTGGGCGTACAGGTCCGGGTGATTACCAATTTTGCACCCGAAAGCATGAAGAAGGAGATTCTTCCCAAAGTGTGCACCGGCGAGGCGTTATTGGCTGTCTGCATGACCGAGCCGCATGCCGGCACCGATGTACCCAATTACAAAACCAATACCACCTTGAAGGGCGATCGTGCGGTGGTCAACGGCGTCAAAACACTGATCAGTCGTGCAGACGAAGCCGAGTGGTTTGTGGTTTTCAGTCGCATCGACAACCAGCCGGGTCGTGATGGTATCGGGTGTGTACTGGTCAATCGCAATACGCCCGGCTTCAGTGTCACGGCGCGATATCACACCATGGGTGGAGAGAATCTGGCAGAAATCCGATTCGAGAACTGCGAAGTGCCGGCGGAAAATGTGATCCTTCGTGAGGGCGGATTCAAAAAACTGCTCTCGGCCTTCAACACGCAGCGATGCCTTAATCCTAGTGTGTCCCTGGGCCTGGCCGAGGGCGCTTTCCAGGAAGCGATCAAGTATGTGCGAGATCGTACGATTTTTGGCAAAACTGTCGGCGAGTTTCAGGGTATTCGCTGGAAACTGGCCGAAATGTACCGCGATATCGAAGCCGGAAGAAGCCTGCTGTACCGTGCCTGCCTGACCGCCAATCCTTTTCCTGATCCGCATGAAGCGGCGATCGCCAAAATGTTTGTCAACGAAATGGCCATTCGCGTCACCAGTGAAGCACTGCAGGTGCATGGAGGTTATGGTTTCACCGACGAATATCCGGTCTCGCGGTTTTACCGCGGCGTGCGTTACGGTACGCTTGGTGGCGGCGCTACGGAAACGCTGAAAGATCTGGTCGGAAAAAAATTGATGGAAGATTTTGATCCGGTGGATGGCTTTCTGTCCCAGGGAACATTCTGATATGAGATCACTGCTTTTTATTCCAGGTCACGATGAGCGAAAGCTGCAAAAAGGCCTTGTTTGCGGAGCCGATGCATTAATCCTGGATCTTGAGGATGCCGTACCCGCAGCGGAAAAAGCACAAGCACGTGAAGTGACCTGCGCCTTTGTTCGTGCCCACCGTGAGCTGCCGATTTTTGTCCGCGTCAACTCGCTGTCGTCCGGTCTGCTGCAGGACGATCTGGCGGCGGTGGTGGCTGCGCGCCCCTATGGCATCATGTTGCCCAAATGCGAGGGGGGCCAGGACCTGGCCACGCTGGATGCGGCCCTGACCAAGCTGGAAGCAAGTGAACAGATTCAGACCGGCTCTATCGTGGTGCTGCCGGTGGTGACCGAAAGCGCGATTGCTGTTCTCAATTTACCCACCTATCCACGACAGACCGAAAGCCGCCTGTGGGGCATGCTTTGGGGCGGCGAAGATCTGGCAACCGATATGAGCGTACCCGCCAATCGTTGCGAGACAGGGCAGTACACGGCATTGTTCCAAATGGCCCGCTCCATGACCTTGCTCGCTGCCGCTGCGGCGCGTGCGGTTGCGGTGGATGCCGTCTATACGAATTTTCGGGATACCCAGGGACTGCGTGCGGAAGCCGAGCAGGCTCGACGCGACGGTTTCAAGGCCAAGGCCGCGATACATCCTGACCAGGTTCCGATCATCAACGAAGTATTTCAAGTGTCATCGGCAGAACTGGATTATGCCCGTCAGGTGGTGGCTGCCTTCGAGGCAGCACCCCAGGCCGGTTCCGTTTCCATAGATGGGCAAATGGTTGACCGACCCCATTACGTGGCTGCCTGCCGCCTGCTTAACGTGGCAGTCAGCGCAAATCCATTATGAATGAAAGAGGCAGCATGCAGAAAGCACCGCAAAAATTACCCCTTGATGGCATTGTTGTCATCGACCTTTCGCACGTCTACAACGGGCCCTATGCCACCTTTCTGATGGCGATGGCCGGCGCAGAAGTCATAAAGGTTGAGCCGCTTGGCGGAGAACATCTGCGCAGTCGTGGAGATATGGGCGGGGCCGATTTGCCTTTTGCCATGCTCAACTCCAATAAAAAACCGGTAACGCTGAATCTGAAAGAGGAGGCTGGTCGCGCGTTGTTGACCGAGCTGGTCCAGCGGGCTGATATTCTGGTTGAAAATTTCGCACCAGGTGTGATGGATCGCCTGGGTGTCGGGGCCGCGCAGCTGCTTGAAATCAATCCGAGGCTCATTTACGGATCAAGTTCAGGCTATGGCAAATCAGGTCCGTATCGTGATTATCCGGCGATGGACCTGGTTATGCAAGCTATGTGTGGCGTCATCGATTCCACAGGCTACCCCGACCAGCCGCCGGTGAAGGCCGGCGCGGCGATCTGTGACTTCATGGCGGGGATCCATTTGTATGGAGCCATCATGACCGCCTTGTATGAAAGAACACAAACCGGCCAGGGCAGGGTGGTTGAAGTATCCATGCAGGACGCGACATTTGCTTCCCTGGCTTCCAACCTGGGCATGTTGCATGCCCGGGGTGACGCGGCACCGGCACGTACGGGCAACCGTCATGGAGGGCTGGGCATTTCTCCCTATAACGTGTATCCGACAGTGGATGGATATGTGGTGCTCAATGCCCCCGGTGATCGACACTTCTACGCCATCCTGGATGTCATTGGATGTCCTGAACTCAAGAATGACCCACGCTTTGCAAACCGTTCGGCGCGTGTCGCCCATACGGCAGACGTCGACAATCTGATTGAATCGTGGACACGGAAAATGAAAAAAGATGAGGTTGCGGAGCGGATGCTCAACGGCAAAGTCCCTTGCGCGCCGGTACGCAAGTTGCAGGAGGTGCTGCAGGACAAGAATATGCACGCGCGGGGCAGTTTGCAGACCGTTGATCATCCTTTGCTGGGTAGCGTCGTGTTGCCGGGTTCGCCGCTGGTTTTCGAAGGCGTGGAGCGCAGGCCGATAGAACCCAGCCTGCCGCTTGGGGCCAGCAATGACCAGATTTTTGGAGAGTGGCTGGGTCATTCTGCGGAAGAGTTGGCTCAACTGCGCGCTCAGGGCGTGATTTGAGGGACGTGATGCCATTGCCCGACTCTTCTTCACGGGACATTCTACATACCCGCTCCATTATCATGCATGGCTATCTGCGCTCGGACGGGCTGGTGGATGTTGAGGCTCACATGCTGGATCGCAAACCTGAGGAGTTGGTCTTCGCCGACGGCCGGCGCCTTGCCCCAGGGGAACCGCTGCACGATATGGCGGTCCGTCTGGTCGTTGATCAGAACCTATGCATTGTCGATGCCGTTGCCTGTATTGATGCGTCTCCCTATCGGGTGTGTGCCGAAGCTGCAGCAGCAGTCAGAGAAGTGATTGGTTTCACCATTGGCCCGGGGTGGTCGAGCATGCTCAAAAACCGGTTTACGGGGCGCCGCGGATGCACGCACCTGAGCGAATTGCTGCGGCCGCTCGCAACGGTCGCCATCCAGGCGCTCTGGCGGATGCGCAAAGACGCACCAGAAAAGACGGACGGGCAGGGACGGCCGCTGAAGATTGATAGTTGCTATGCGTACGCAGCGACAAGAGAGGTGGTTAAGATGCGCTGGCCTGGGCATTTCAAGGAGGAAGGCACGCCATGAGTGGATTGTGTCTGGGCCAGGACGCTTGCGCAAGCGTAGCGAAGGAGTCGCCCTGACTGTATTTCCATGTTTACGCGATTCTCAAAATAAGCCATTTACTGGCAGTCATACAGAAACAGGAGGCAAGATATGAACACTTTTTTCAAGGCACTGGTGCTGATGGTCCTCAATGGGATTCCCATTTTTGCTCTGGCTGGGGCCTTCCCTGAAAAACCGGTCGAAGTCGTCATCTCGAGCACACCGGGCTCTACATCCGACGTGCTGACCCGCTTTATTGGTAAGGGATTCACGGAGGCGACTGGCCAGCCGCTGGTTGTGATCAGCAAGGCCAGCGCGTCCGGTCTGGTGGCCTCCAGCCAGGTGGCACGGGCGCGCCCTGACGGGTATACCCTGCTTCTGGGTGGGAATACGACGATGGCGGCTAACGTGCACTTGTTCAAATCGTTACCCTACGACCCTGTCAAAGATCTGGTTCCGGTCACATTGGCGACCATCAATCCCCTGGTCCTGGTTGTTCGTGCCGACCTGCCGATCAGATCGGTTCAGGAACTGATTGATTATGCCAAGGCGCGCCCAGGAGAACTCAATTATGGTGCGGGCAATTCCGGAGGGAAAGTCTCTGTCGCGCTGCTCAAGTCCCTGGCAGGCATGGATGCGACGGAAATCTCCTACAAAGGCGCGTCCCAGGCGGCGCTGGACCTGGTGGCCGGCAGGTTGCAATTTATGATTGTTGATCCTGTCGTAGTGGACTCTTTTATCAAGGAAGGCAAATTGCGTCCGCTCGCAGTGACAACAAAAGAGCGACTGGGTTCGATGCCGGATGTGCCAACCATGGAACAGGCGGGAGTCAAGGGCTACGAATACGCTTCCTGGCTGGGCTACTTCGCGCCGCAGGGCACACCTGGAGAAGTGATCTCCAGCCTGCGCGATGCGCTGATTAAAGCCATCAACTCAAAAGAAGCAACGGATTACTTTGAACGCATGGGCATGATCAAAAAAACATCAACCCCGGGAGACTTGACCGCGTTCGTCAAAGATCAGATTGCAACATGGGGAAAACTGGTCAAAATTGCCGATCTGCAACCGCAATAGTGCTCATGCGTAGCGCTCTGCTCGTGCCGTGATGAAAGGTCGAACGTCATTTAAAAATAGGAGAGACAAATGGACTTGATGCTTGAAGGGCGCCGCTGTCTGGTGACAGGTGCAAGTGCGGGCATAGGCGCTGCCATTGCCGAAGGGCTTGCTCGAGAAGGCGCCACTGTTGTAGCCACGGCGAGGCGGCAGGATGTTCTGGATCAATGGGCTGAAGGGCTGGAAGCCGCGGGAGTGCGGCGACCATTGACGGTCACTGGTGATATGACAGACGCAAGGCAAATTGGCCGTATCGCTTGCCAGGCGGCTCAACTCGCTGGTCCCATCGAGGTGCTGATCAATTGCGCCGGCGGCTCGCGTCCTGTCACGCTGGAGGACGGCGAAGAGGTATGGGAGGAAGCCATGTCTCTGAACTTTACAGCGGGCCGCCGACTGGCAGAACACGTGTTGCCAGCCATGAGAGAGGCACGCTGGGGTCGTATCATTAATATCACCGGTTTGATGGAACCCCATTTTCTGAATGCAGCGCTGGCAGCCAAGGCCGCCCTGCATTTGTGGGCAAAAGGCCTATCAAGGGATTTGGCTAAAGAAGGCATCACGATTAATAGCATTGCACCTGGGCGAATCGAAAGTGAACAGGTTCAACGTCTTTATCCTGAATCTGAGCGCGCCGCTTTTATTGAACGTTACATTCCTGCCGGCTATTTTGGTGAGCCAGCCGATCTGGCCAATCTCGTGGTGTTTCTTGCATCACCGTTGGCCCGGTACATTACGGGCACCCTGATTCCGGTCGACGGTGGCATGAGCCACAAGGGAGCGTGACCAATGGAACGGATCGAACACCACGGTGGACGAAATGAGATGAGAAATATTTTAAGCGACGACCCTGAAGATTCAAATGTGCAATCTCGCCTTGACTACACCGAACGCACCCGTGGACTGGCGCCGATTCCTCCGTCGGAACGCACGTTGCCGACGGCCGTCGCCGAGCCGTTTTTTCAGGTTTCCGACGGTTTGGTGGCACTTGAAGGCCCGGCCTTTGACCGTGATGAAAACTTGTTGTTTGTCGACGTCTACGATGGAAACGTGATGAAGCTGACACCGGACGGTCAGCTTTCCACACTTTATACCGACAAGGCCTTATGTCCGGCTGGTGTGGCTGTCCATCGTGACGGTCGCATTTTCCTCGGTGGTATCGGAAATCTGTCGTCAGGTGCCATTGTTAGTATCGCCGCTGATGGCTCTGACCCGCAAGTGATTGTGCCACCCGCTGCGGGTTATGTAGTGGATGATCTGGTTTTTGACCGTCACGGGGGAATCTACTTTACCGATTTCAAGGGAAGCAGTACTGAGCCTTGTGGCGGTGTTTACTATGTCACGTCTGATTTTTCCATGACTATTCCGGTCATTCCGGATATGGCATCTGCAAACGGCGTGGCGCTCAGCCCAGACGGTCAGGTTCTGTGGTCGACTGAGTTTTGCAACAGCCGCCTGCACAGGGTGGAACTCGCCACGCCCGTTTTACCCAGGCCGTTTGGCACCTCGGTGCCGTATCGCTTCACAGGCCGGGCGCCAGATTCGATGCGCACCGATTCCGATGGCAATGTCTATGTGGCCATGTATCTGCAGGGGCGTGTGCTGGTATTCAATCCCTTCGGTATCCCTATCGGTCAGATTCTGCTGCCGGGGCAGCGGGATAACCATTTTCTCAAGTTGACCAGTATGGCGTTTCGTCCTGGATCGCGTGAAATGGTCATTGTTGCGCGTGACGAAATCGGTGGTAAGGGTTCCATGATCTTTCGTGCAGAAGGCTTGGCTGAAGGAACCCGTATGTATTCACATCAATGACGTCAGGGAGATAAACGCAATGCGAATGCTTGCAGCTGTGATGTATAACCAGGGTCTGCCCGCTCCGTACGAGCAAAGCCAGCCCTTTCGTATCGAAGAAGTGGAGCTGGAAGGTCCGGCCGACGATGAGGTCCTGGTCGAAATACGGGCTGCGGGCCTGTGTCATTCCGATCTGTCCCAGGTAGCCGGGCTGCGCAAACGCAAGCTACCCGTGGTCGGCGGACATGAGGGCGCCGGCATCGTTCGAGAAGTGGGACGTAGTGTCAAGACTCTTAAGGAAGGCGATCATGTGGTCATGGTGGGCGTGTCCGATTGTGGGCATTGCCAAATGTGCATTGAAGGACGCCCGGTGCTTTGTAATAGCGTTGCCTGGTCACGTTCCGAGGGTTTGTTGCCTAATGGTAATCGCAAGCTCAGCAGGCAGGGTGTACCGTTGAATCATTACAGCGGGGTGTCGTCATTTGCCCAATACGCGGTCACCATGCCTCAGACGCTGATTAAGGTGGACGCCAGCGTTCCACTGGATATTGTTGCCATGTTCGGTTGCGCCGTGGTGACAGGCGCCGGCAGCGTCTTTAATGCGGCGCGGGTTCGGCCGGGGCAGAACGTGGTGGTTTTCGGGCTGGGCGGCGTCGGTCTGAATGCGGTCATGGCGGCCAAACTGTCTGGCGCCGGCCGGATTGTCGGGGTCGATATTCATGAGGGGAAGTTTGCGCTTGCACGGGATCTTGGCTGTACCGATTGCGTACTGGCAACGGACCCTGACATTGTGCAGCAGATCCAGGCATTGATCCACGGCGGCGTGGACTTTGCATTCGAGGTTTCTGGCAGCAAACCCGCTATGGAAACTGCCCTTGCAGTGACGCGCAAGGGCGGAGAAGTGATCGGTGTCGGACTGGGTGCTTCTGGTGATCTGTATGCCTATGATCATGCCCGGTTGGTGAGCGAGGAGAAAGTCATTCGGGGGTCGTTTCTGGGCAGTGGTGTGCCGGCTCGCGACCTGCCGGTCTATGTTGACTATTTTCGCGAGGGCAGACTTCCCGTCGATCGCCTCAAAAGCGGCACCATGGGATTTGAGCAGTTGAATCGTAATCTGGATGTGCTGGCCAAAGGAGATGTCGTACGCCAGATTTTGCTGCCGCATGGCGCTTAGGCTGTTTATTTCGCGAAATCGCAATACTTAATAATGATTACGATGAACGTCGTTCATCAAGGAGAGAGACATGAGATATCGCACCGTATTACGTAGTGCAATTGTAGCGCTGGGCCTGTGTGTCATGCAGGCATGGGCCGCCGAACCCATCAAAATCGGCGTCATTGCAGCGACCACGGGCGGCGGTGCGCCCTGGGGGCTGGCTGCTGTACAGGCGGTCAAGATTAAGGCAAACGAAGTCAATGCACAAGGCGGTCTTGACGTTGACGGAGAGCGACATAAGGTGGAGGTGATTGCCTATGATGATAAATATCGGGCGGCGGATGCCGTTTCAGCCTATAACCGCCTGGTCAGGCAGGACGGCGTCAAATACGTTTATATCATGGGCTCTTCCGGCACGCTGGCCGTCAAAAATCAGGTTGAAGACGATCAGGTGATCGGCCTGACCACATCCTTTTCGGGCAAGGCGATTGATGCCGATACGAAATTCATGTTTCGCGTCTTCAGTATATCGGCCAACTATATTCCGTCTCTGATCGACTGGCTCAAGGAACATTATAAGGAAAGACGCGTTTTTCTGGCCAATCCCAATGACGAAACCGGCTGGGATCAGGACCAGCTGACTGCCAGGCTGTTTAAAGAAAGAGGTTATGAGGTCGTAGGGCGGGATCTCTACGAACGCAATCAGAAAGATTTCCAGCCACTATTTACAAAAATTATGGCTACCAACCCGGAAATCATTGACCTGGGCAGCACCTCGCCGGCAACAGCCGGCATCATGATCCGTCAGGCACGGGATATCGGATTCAAGGGCAGATTTCTGAAAACAGGCGGTTCGGGACCACGCGACATTGTCGCTGGTGCCGGCAAAGAAGCCGCAGAAGGCATGATCAGTACGCTTTACGCTGATCCGAATAATGCGGGGTATCGCCGTCTGGCCAACGAGTACAAAAAGGTCTATGGGCAGGAACCCAATGAGATTCTGATCGCCTACTACGACGCCACCAGCATCCTGATGCGCGCTATTCAGAAAGCAGGAGATATCAATGATACTGCCAAGGTAGCGCAGTCTTTCGCCAGTGTGCTGCCCATGGACTCAGCGCAGGGCGGCAGTATTACGCTTGGTGGAAAGCAGATGTGGGGTGTGGATAACCAGTTTCTCACGCCGATGTATATCGCGGCCATCAAGGACGGCGAAGCCGTAGTGGTGGGTAAAGCCAAATAATCTGCCACTGGCCGGCCCATATACGGTCGGCCGCAACCGCCATTGACGGGGGGACACGCTTATATGATCGAACAAATCATTGTCAACGGTATCCTGGCCAGCCTGATTTACATTCTCATGGCGCTGGGCTTTACGCTGATCTTCGGAATCATGCGTATCGTAAACTTTGCGCACGGCGAGTTTTATATGATCGGCGCGATGGTCATGCTCATGCTGTTCGGCTCCATGGGTTTGCCGTATTTCCTTGCAGTGTTGCTTGCAGGTCTGCTTGGCGGGTTGCTGGGCGTCGTTGCAGAGCGGCTGCTGTTTCGGCCACTGGTGGGCGATGAACTGGCCGGCATGATCATGTCGCTGGCGATCGGCATTATTCTTCAGTCTGCCATTTTGCTGACGTTCGGTCCGGCCGAGCAGTCGGTCACACGACCCTTTTCCGGAACCTGGCATCTTTTCTCAGCTGCCGTGCCCTGGGATCGTACTGTTGTTGCCATCTGTGCACTGCTGATTCTGGTGATTTTCTATTTGTTCATGAAATACGCACGACTGGGCCTGGCCATGCAGGCGGTTGCTCAGGATCCCGAGACAGCCAGCCTGGTGGGCATTGAACCCGGCACCGTCTATGCCTCGGCTTTCGGACTGGCTTGCCTGATGGCGGGCCTGGCCGGTGCACTGATGGCTCCCGTTTACACAGTAGGCCCGTATATGGGAGAGCTGCCCATGCTCAAAGCGTTTGTCGTGGTGATCCTGGGCGGGCTCGGCAGCCTGCCGGGTGCGGTATTGGGCGGGTTGTTGATCGGCCTGAGCGAATCGGTCGTGACCACGCTGTTCAGTTCGACCATTGCGCTGATTGTGTCATTCGTTCTCGTGCTGATGATTGTCGTAGTGCGGCCCACTGGCTTGCTTGGAAGGGGAGCGCGATGAGAAACCGTTACCTTTATTTGATATTGGTCGTGCTTGCCCTGGTGCCTTGGTTGTTGGGCAATCGCTATGTCTTTCACGTTGCCACGATGATTACGATCATGATTCCCATGGCGTTGAGTATGAATCTGATGCTCAAGATCGGGCAGCTGTCGATTGCCCAGCCAGCCTTTATGGGAATCGGCGCGTATGGCAGCGCACTGCTTGCAATGCGCCTGGGGGTTCCACCGGTGCTGGCGTTGCTGGCGGGTGCGCTCATTGCAACCGCCATCGCGGTTGTCGTCGGCCCGCTGTTCCTGCGCATCAAGGGCGTGTACTTCGTGTTGCTGACGTATGCATTCGGCCAGATTGTCAATCTGGTTTTTCAGGAATGGACCACCCTGTTCGGTGGAAACAACGGGCTTTATGGGATACCGAAATTTTCGATATTCGGCGTTCGCCTGACGCAAAGCCCGCATTATTATGCGCTCGGTTTGCTGCTGCTGGCGCTGTTCTATGCGTTGATGCGCAGGATCGAACGTTCGGACATTGGTGCCATCTTTGAATCACTGAATGAAAATGAAATGCTGAGTCGCTCCATGGGGTCAGATGCTCTCGGGTGGCGGATTGGCTCGTTTGCATTGAGCGCGTTCATTGCCGGCGTCAGTGGAGGCGTATACGCCTTTTACATCGGTTTTCTGTCTCCGGAGACGTTTGGTTTCCTGATGTCCGTGGATCTGATTGTTGTTAATGCAATCGGTGGCGTTGCATCGGCTTTGGGGCCTGTGGTGGGAGCCATTCTGATTCTGCCGCTGCCGGAGCTGCTCAGGGATGCGCGCGAGTATCAACTGCTCATTTATGGCGTATGCCTGGTTGTATTTCTGCTGTTTTTCAGGCAGGGGCTGGTGGTTTTCCTGCAGCGCAAACGGAGGGCGTAATGACAGACGTGTTATTGAAGCTGCATGACGTCACACGCCGTTTTGGCGGCCTGACCGCTGTTGCCGGCGTGAGCACAGATATAAACAAGAGCGAAATATTCGGCATTATTGGGCCTAATGGCGCGGGTAAAACCACGCTTTTCAATGTCATTGCGGGTTATTTTCCGCCCAGTTCGGGAAAAGTTGTTTTTGATGAAACCGACATTTCAGGGCAGTCGAGCGACAGGATCGCGCGCAGGGGCATCGGGCGCACATTTCAGGCGGTGACGGTCTTTCAGGATCACACCGCCAGAGAAAATCTGCGTCGCGCTGCCATGGTGACCCGCCGCTACAATCCACTCGTGTATTTTTCCAGTCGCAACGCCGGCGATGAATCCGAGGTTTTGCAGAAAATGGCGCAATTCACGGGTCTTGAACCGGTCCTGGACAACCGCGCAGGCAGTCTGTCTTATGGCCAGCAGAAGATGCTGGGCATCGGCATGGCGCTCATGGGGCGTCCCCGGTTATTGCTCATGGATGAACCGGCTGCCGGGTTGCATACGTCGGAAAAGAAAGAGGCGGCACAACTTATCCGGCGATTGCGTGACGAGCTGGGTATCACGATTGTACTGGTCGAACATGATATGCCGCTTGTAATGAGCGTATGCGACCGGATCCTGGTGCTCAACCGGGGCACGCCATTGGCACTGGGCAATCCGGCCCAGATCAAGGCGGATCAGACCGTGATTGACGCTTATCTGGGGGAAGAGTATGACTTTGCTTAAGATCACAAACCTGTGCGTGTCCTATGGGAGCGTCAGCGCCCTGAGTCATGTTTCCGTCTCCGTTCCTGAAAGCGGCGTGGTGGCGATTGTGGGGGCTAATGGTGCAGGCAAATCAACATTGCTCAAATCCATCGCCGGGTTGACCCGGCCGGTGGCAGGGCAAATTGTGATGGACGGAAGTGATATCTCGTCATTAAAGCCTCACGAACGACTGGACCGGGGGCTGGCGCTATGCCCCGAAGGACGCAGGCTGTTTCCGGAAATGACGGTGTTTGAAAATATCAGAGTAGGCGCCTATCGCAATCGTGACACTGCGAAATTTCGCCGGCGCCTGGATATGCTGTATGCCATCTTTCCCCGTATCGCAGAACGCCGGCGGCAGCTTGCCAGCAGTCTGTCGGGTGGCGAGCAACAGATGGTGGCCATTGCGCGGGCCCTCATCAGCCAGCCCCGGATTCTGATGCTGGACGAACCGACGCTGGGTCTGGCACCCAAAATGATTCATGAGGTCGCCAGGCTGGTCAGGACGGTCAGCCAGGAAGGTATAGCAGTTGTCATGGTTGAGCAGAATGCCAAACTGGCACTGAAAATCTCCGATTATGGCTATGTCCTGGAGACAGGGGAGCTTCGACTGGAGGGCGCCAGCAGC
>Ga0164243_10005149_pt1 | contig 20057 bp, 14 predicted proteins | sample OricompcompostOP_FD_108781 | JGI IMG/M metagenome (GOLD analysis project Ga0164243, IMG submission 108781) | Organic Plus compost microbial communities from Emeryville, California, USA - Original compost - Organic plus compost (OP) | ecosystem: Engineered > Solid waste > Mixed feedstock >... | reverse complement strand
CCCAATGCGCCGACACCACCCTGGAGTTCGTACAGGGCTGGGACCGCGCCGTGCACGCGGCCGGCTATCTGCCCGGCTTCTACAGCAACGCCGGCTCCGGGATCACGCACATGGAGAACGCGCGTGAGGCGGGCAGCGGCGACCTGCCGGAGATGATGTGGTTCGCGCGCTGGGGCGTGACGCCTTCGGTGCGGTACGAGCAGTCGCTGAGCCCGGACGCCTGGCAGCCGCACCGGCGCATCCACCAGTACGACGGCGACGTGACGCGCGAGTACGGCGGGTACCGGCTGCGCATCGACCGGAACCTCGTGGACGCGCCCGTCGCGACCTTCGCCGCGGCGGGCGGCAGCTGAGCGCCGCACCGTCGAGCGGGCACCGCGGGAGCCGGGCCGCCAACCGACCCCGGCATGAGGGGGGTTGGCGGCCCGGTTCCGTGTGCGGTCCCTGAACGAACCCCGAGGCGGCGACGTCGGGCGGAGCGGCGGGTCAGCCTGCGGTAGGTGCACCGCGGGCCGGCGGCTACCCCCGAGGGGGGATGCGGCGTCGGCACCTGCGGGCGATCCGCAGGCCCGCCGCGTGCCTCTAGCGTGGCGGCCATGACCAGGGATGGCACAGTCCAGGCCACGGCTACGGGCCTTCGCCGGGCGCCGGAGCCGACTTCGGGACAGGCTTCGGAGTCGGCTCCCGAGCCCGCTTCGGACCCGGCCGCGGGGCCCGCCCCGGCGGGCTCTGCGGCCTCGGCGGCCGCTGCGGACGCTCAACAGCCCGCGCGCTGGGCCTCGTTCACCTCGTACGTACGCGAGCGCCGCCCCCTGCTGCTGCGCGTCTCCCGCTCGCTGAGCGCCGATCCGTGGGAGGCGGAGGACCTGCTCCAGATCGCGCTGACGAGGGTCAGCCGGGTCTGGGACGGCATCGGCCGGCACGCCGCCGTGGACGGCTATGTGCGCCGCACGCTCCTCAACACGCGTACGTCGCAGTGGCGCAGGCGCAGGGTCGAGGAGGTGCCGTGCGACGAACTGCCCGAGCCGGAGCCGGAGTTCGGCGCGGATCCGGCGGAGCGGCAGGCGGTGCGGGACGCGGTGTGGCAGGCGGTGCTGGCGCTGCCCGCCCGGCAGCGGGAGATGGTGGTGCTGCGCTACTACGAGGACTTGAGCGAGGCGGAGACGGCGGCGGCGCTGCGGGTGTCGGTCGGCACGGTCAAGAGCGCGGTCTCGCGGGCGCTGTGCAAGCTCCGCGCGGATTCCCGGCTGGCGGCCGCGCTGCGGGACCCGGACCGGGCCGAAGTGCCGGGCGCCGCGGGCCCGTTGAGTCCGGCGGGCGCCGAGCCGGTCCGGCCGCGCGGCGCCGGGCTGGCGGCCTGACCCGGCACGCGGGCCCCGACGTACGACGGTGCACCGCCCCGCCCGCCGGTCTCCGCACGACAGGCCACGGGCGCACGGGGTAGTGACATACCGCTCGGTACGGCAGCACAATCGGCCCGGCCGCTTACCCACGCGTAACGCCGGGAGGCTCCCGATGCTGAGCACCATGCAGGACGTACCGCTCCTCGTCTCGCGCCTCCTGCTGCACGGCTCCACCGTGCACGCCGGTTCGCGGATCACGACCTGGACCGGCGACGACGTGGCCGGGCCCCGGCGGCAGACCTTCGCCGAGACCGGCGCCCGCGCGGCGCAGCTCGCGCACGCGCTGCGCGACGAGTTGGGCGTCGGCGAGAGCACCAGGGTCGGCACCCTGATGTGGAACAACGTCGAGCACGTCGAGGCGTACTACGCCGTGCCGAGCATGGGCGCCGTGCTGCACACGCTCAACCTGCGGCTGCCGCCGGCCCAGTTGACGTGGATCGTCGACCACGCGGCGGACCGGGTGCTGCTCGTGAACGGCTCGCTGGTGGAGCTGCTCGCGCCGCTGCTGCCGGAGCTGGCGTCGGTGCGGCACGTGGTCGTCTCGGGTCCGTACGACCGCCGGCTGCTCGCCGACTGCCGAGCCGAAGTGCACGACTACGAGGCGCTGATCGCGGGGCGGCCCACCTCGTACGACTGGCCGGAGCTGGACGAGCGCACGGCCGCGGCGATCTGCTACACGTCGGGCACCACCGGGGAGCCCAAGGGCGTGGTGTACTCGCACCGTTCGATCTATCTGCACGCGATGCAGGCGAACATGGCGCAGTCGATGGGGCTCACGGACGCGGACACGACGCTGCCCGTCGTGCCGATGTTCCACGTGAACGCCTGGGGGCTTCCGCACGCCACCTTCATGACCGGGGTCGGCATGCTGCTGCCCGACCGCTTTCTGCAGCCCGCGCCGCTGGCCGAGATGATCGAGCGGGAGCGGCCGACGCACGCGGCCGCGGTGCCGACGATCTGGCAGGGGCTGCTGGACGAACTCACCGCGCGGCCGCGGGACATCTCCTCGCTGCGGATGGTCGTCATCGGCGGCTCGGCCTGCCCGCCCGCGATGATCCGCGCCTTCGAGGAGCGGCACGGCGTGAGCGTGCGGCACGCGTGGGGCATGACCGAGACTTCGCCGCTCGGCACCGTGGCCAACCCGCCGGCCGGGCTGGAGCCCGAGGAGGAGTGGCCGTACCGCGTGAGCCAGGGCCGGTTCCCGGCGACGGTGCAGGCGCGGCTGGCCGCGCCCGGCGGCGGCTTCGCACCGTGGGACGGGGAGTCGCAGGGAGAGCTGGAGGTGCGCGGCCCGTGGATCGCGGGCGCGTACTACGGCGGCGCGGACGGCGAACCGCTGCGCCCGGAGGAGAAGTTCAGCCCGGACGGCTGGCTGCGTACCGGAGACGTCGGAGTGATCAGCCCGGACGGCTATCTGACGCTGACCGACCGGGCCAAGGACGTGATCAAGTCCGGCGGCGAGTGGATCTCCTCGGTCGAGCTGGAGAACGCGCTGATGATGCACGAGGCCGTCGCCGAGGCCGCGGTGGTGGCGGTGCCGGACGAGAAGTGGGGCGAACGGCCGCTGGCCACGGTCGTGTTGAAGGAGGACGCGGGCGACGTGACGTACGAGGAGCTGCGGGCCTTCCTCGCCGAGCACGTCGCGCGCTGGCAGCTGCCCGAGCGGTGGACGGTGTTGCCGTCGGTGCCGAAGACGAGCGTCGGCAAGTTCGACAAGAAGGTGCTGCGCAGCCGGTACGGCGCCGGAGAGCTGGACGTGACCCGGCTCTGAGCCCGGTCTCGGCCCCGCTCCGGGCGCCGAACCGGCCAGAGGACGCGGTGAGTTGACGCCGCCCGTGCGGCGGCCCGCGGTGGGCGCGCCGGCTGCTCAGCGGGCGCCGATCTTCGTCAGCAGGTCGACGATCCGGGACTGCACCTCGTCGGCCGTGGACCGCTCCGCGAAGAACAGCACCGTCTCACCGGAGCCGAGCCGCGGCAGCTCGTGCGGATCGAGGTCCACGGAGGTGTAGACGACGAACGGGGTGCGGTTGAGCAGCCCGTTGACCCGCAGCCAGTCGATGATCCCGGCACGGCGGCGGCGTACCTGCATGAGGTCCATCACGACCAGGTTCGGCCGCGTCTGCTCCGCCACCAGCACCGCGTCCGAGTCCGTCGGCGCGTGCGCCACCTGCAGCCCGCGCCGCTCCAGGGACGCCGCCATCGCCGCCGCGATCGGCTCGTGCTCCTCCACCAGCAGTACGCGCGGCGGCAGTTGCGGCCCGTCCTGCGGGGCGAGCGCCTTGAGCAGCACGGCGGGGTCGGCGCCGTACGCGGTCTCCCGCGTCGCGTGCCCGAGCCCGGCCGTGACCAGCACCGGCACCTCGGCGGCGACCGCCGCCGTACGCAGCGACTGGAGCGCCGTCCTGGTGACCGGGCCGGTGAGCGGGTCCACGAACAGCGCCGCGGGGTAGGCCGCGATCTGTGCGTCGACCTCCTCGCGCGAGTGCACGAGGACCGGACGGTAGCCGCGCTCGGACAGCGCGTGCCGGGTGGCGACGTCCGGCTCGGGCCAGACGAGGAGGCGGCGCGGATTGTCCAGCGGCTCCGGCGGGATCTCGTCGTCCACGGAGGGCTGCGCGGCGTCGCGCCCGCGCCCGTCGTCCACCGCGACCGGGCTGTTCGGGCCGTCCAGCGGCTCGGGCCCCTCGGCCACGCCGGACTCCGGGGCGCCGATGGTGAATTCGCGCGCCCGGGTCGCGCCGGCGGGCCGCCGCGGGTCGGCGCCGTTGCCGTTACCGGCGCCGCTGCCGGATGCGGGACCGCCGCCGGACTGGCCCTGCGTGTCGTCCTGTTGGGGCGTCGCGAGCTTGCGCCGGCGGCCCGAGCCGGACGGCTGCGCGGGCGTGGACGGCGTGGACGGTATGGCCGGTGCGGGCGCCGGCACGGGCAGCCCGCGGCCGTACGACTGCGGGGACGGCTGCTCGCCGAGCCGGTGCGTGAACGGCACCCCTTGCCCGAGCGTGCGTACGCGCGGGCCCTGCCCGGAGTCGTAGGCGCCCGCGTCGAACTCCTCCGGTGCCGGGACGCCGGACTGCGCGGGCGGCCGCTCCGGCATCGGGCCGCCGCCCAGGATCGGACTGGCGGCGACCACCGAGTGGCCGGCGGTGCGGTCGTTCGCGGACTGCTCGTCGGGGTTCTCGGGCACGGGCTGCCCGCCGGACGCGTCGGCGTGCGCGCCGCTCGGCACGGACGGGTCGCCCGCGTCCGGGTGCTCGAACTCGCCGGAGCCGCCGGAACCGTCCGGCGGTCCCGGAAGTCCGGGCCGGCCCGGCTGGCCGGAGGGGGGCAACTGCCCGGCCGGCGGCGGCAGTTCGAACTCTCCGGAGCCGGCGGACCGGTCGGAGGGCCCGGGCGGCAGCGCGAACGGGCCGTACTGCTGCGCCGGCTGCTGCTGCTCGGCGGCCTGCTGTCCCCAGCCGTTCGGGGCCCGGCCGGGCTCCGGCTGCGCGGGCGGCGCCGCGAACTGCACGCTCCGACCGCCCGGTTGGGCGTGCTGGGCCGGCTGTGCCTGTTGAGCCGGTTGCGCTCCCGCGCCCGGAACCGGACCGTCCGCCTGCGCGGTGTCCAGCTGCCCGGGCTCCGGCTGCGCGCCCGAAGCCTGCCCCGGCTGCCCCGGCTGCGCCTGCGCTGCCCGCGCCTCGGCCTCCGCCTGGCGGGCCAGCCGGCGGGCGCGGCGGCCACCGCCCGTACCGGCGGCCGGAGTCGAGGACGGGCCAACGGGCTCGCCGTCCGCGGCGGGCGGCGACACCTGCCCGGCGTCCTCCTGCGCCGGGCGCCGGGCGCGACGCCCCGTACCCGGCCCCGGCTGCGGCTCCACGGCGACCGCGCCCGCCCCGGACGCCTCCGCACCGTCGGCCTCCTGCCGCGGAATCTCCACCTCTGCCGAGTCCCCGAGCCCGTGCGAAGGAGAGCCGAGCGCCCGCCTCGCCCGGCGGCCCGCGCCCTGCTGCCGCGGCACCGTCGCCGCACCGGAGTCCGAGCCGGCGGGCGGCAGCTCCAGCGCGCCGCCCTGCGCCAACTGCCCCGCCGCGTCCGGCTGTACGCCCTGGCCCGGCTGCTGCTCTTGCCGGCCCTGCTGCCCGGGCTGCTGCTCTTCGCCCGGGCTCGGCCGCCCGCGCCGGCGCCCCGTCGGACGCCCGTCCGGCTGCTCCGCGGGCTGCGTACGTACCGCCTGGGCCTGCGCCTGTGCCTGTACTTGGCCGTCGTCCGGAACCGGCTGCGCCGCGTGGACGCCGCGGCCCCCGGTCTGCTCCCCGGCGCCTGCCGGGTCCGCCGGAGCCGCCGCCGGGAACACTATCGGCGAACCCCCGGTGTCCAGCGCCCCGTTCGGACTCCCGGCACCCGAGGCGTGCGTACCGTCGCCCGTCCACGCGCCGACCTCCGGGCCCGCGCCCGCGTCCGCGCCGTCACCGCCGCGCACCGGCTGGGCCGGCACCGGCATCACCGTCGTCTCGTTCTCCCGGCTCTCCCGCGGGCGCGGCGGCGCCCCGTGCCCCGCGCCGGTCCCAACAGCCGCATGCGCACCGGAACTTCGGCCTCCGCCGGTGCTGTCCGCCCCCGCGGACGCCTCTCCCGTGGCGGCCGCCCCCGCGGCGGACGCGCCCGCGCCGCCCGCCGACACCGGCACCTCCAGCACGAACGCACTGCCGCCGCCGGGCACTTCGTGCGTCTGCAGCACGCCCCCGTGCTTGCGCACGATGCCGCGCACGATCGGCTGGTGCACCGGAGAGCCGCCGCCGTACGGGCCGCGCACCTCGATCCGTACGACGTCGCCGCGCTGTGCCGCCGCCACCACGATCGTCGAGTCGACGCCCGCGGGCGCCACCGCCGGCGCACCGCCCGTCGCGTCCACGCCCGCCACGTCGGCGACCAGATGCGCCAGCGCCGTCGCCAGCCGCTCCGGATCCACCTCCGCCTCGATCGGCGGCGCGTGCACCGCGAACTGGGCGCGCCCCGGCCCGATCAGCTCGACCGCGCCGTCCACACCGGCCGACACCACGCCGTCCAGCGGCACCCGCTCGCGGCGCAGCTTCACGCGGCCGGAATCCAGCTGCTGATAGCCCAGTACGTTGTCGACCAGCGCCATCATCCGCCCGTACCCGGCGGCCAGATGGTGCAGGATCTGGTTGGCCTCCGGCCACAGCTGGCCCGCCGGGTCCTCGGCCAGGCCGGTCAGCTCGCCGCGCATCCGGTCCAGCGGAGCGCGCAGCGCGTCCCCGAGCACGGCCGTCAGCTGCTCGTTGCGGCCCGCCAGCGCCTCGTACGCCCGCCGGTCCGTGAACGTCAGTACCGCGCCCACCAGTTGGTCGCCGTCCCGCACCGGCGCCGTCGTCATATCGACCGGCACCGCGCGCCCGTCCTTCGCCCACAGCACCTGCCCGATCTTGACCCGGTGCTTACGGCCGGACTTGAGGGTGTCGCTCAGCGGCGTCTCGCCGAACGCCAGCGGAGTGCCGTCCGCGCGCGAGTGGTGCAGCAGCGGATGCAGCTCCTTGCCGCCGAGGTCGCTGGCCCGGTGCCCGAGGATCTGCGCGGCGGCCGGATTGACCAGCACGATCCGGGCCTCCGTGTCCACCCCGATCACGCCCTCGGACGCGGCGCGCAGGATCATCTCCGTCTGCCGCTGCTGGCGGGCGAGTTCGGCCTCGGTGTCGAGGGTGCCGGTCAGGTCGCGTACGACGAGCATCAGCAGCTCGTCTCCGGTGTAGCCCGGGCCGCCGGGGCCGCCGGTCGGGCCGCCCGTGCCGCCGTACCCGGGCGGCGGGTCCGCGAAGGCGGCGTCGATGGCCGACGCGTACGGCGTCCGCCCGTCCTCCAGGTTCGCGCTGGTGACCTCGACCGGGAACTCGCTGCCGTCCGTGCGCCGCGCGACCATACGCGTCGGCCGCTGGCGCTCGTTCACCTGCGCCGCCGCCTCGTCCGGCGTCCGCATCGAACCCGGAATCCGCTTCGAGTCGAACTGCGGCAGCAGATCGAGCAGTCCGCGCCCGACGAGCGCGGTGCCCGGCGCCTCGAACGCCTCCAGCGCGATGGTGTTCGCGTTCACCACCGTGCCGTTGCAGTTCACCAGCAGCAACGCATCGGGCAACGCGTCGAGTATGGCGGCGAGACGAGCAGCGCCTCGGGATGGCCTGCTGCTCACGACGGCGTTCCTCCCCTAGACCACGGTGCCGGTGACGGGCCGCCCGGCCCGGTCGGTCCGGTCACGGCTGCCAGCCAGTCTGCCGCTCACCCCGGGCGCGTCACTAGGGGGAGTCTACGGGGAGCGGCTTTCCGCGCGGCGGCGGATGCATGCGAGGACACTGCGGGCCGGGCGCCGGAACGCCGGCGCCGCTCGCGCCCGGCCTCGTATTCCGGCTGCTCGCAAGGGAGTTGGGCGGCCGCGGCGTACGGCGCGGCCGGCGCCCGGGAACGGCGGTTCGTACGGTGACGGAACGGACGAACGGGAACTCTCCGGCCGAACCGGCGGAGTGAGCCCGGCACTTACGGAGCGGCCACGGGGCCCCGAACCGGAACGGGCGTGGAGACGGCGGCAGTTCACGGGGCTCGCACCGCAAGGTACGTACGCGTATCACTCGGCGCGATCCCGGCGGCGGCGGTGCGGGAACTCGCGTGTGGAGCCCAACCGGCACCTGCCGCGGGCGGGTTGGAGACTTCGGCCGGCGGGGGCCGCGGCGTCCGCGGTGCCGCGGCCCGTACCGTCCGCGGCCGCTACCCCGCCGAGACCGTCTTCGGCAGCACCGGCTCCAGCTTGTTCCAGCGGTCGATCTCGCAGCCGTCGGTCCGCCGGAAGCGGGCGTCGACCGGTCTGCCGTGCCACGTGCCGGTGATCCGCGCCGTCGCCGGACCGCCGTAGATGCGGGTGCACTTGGAGTCCGCGCGCACCGGCCGGAACGGGTCGCCGTGCGCAGTCGCCCGCTCCAGAGCGTCGCAGGCGGCGCGCGGGTCCGGGTGGTCACCGCCGGCGGGACGGCACCGCAGCCGGTACGTACCGTCCAGCGTCCGGTCCCCGGTGTCCTCGACGGTGATGGTCAGCCGATCCGGCCGGCTCGCGGTATCCGCGGCACCGGTCCCGGTCCCGGTGTCGCCCGCGGACGGCCGGGGCAGCGGCATCGGCGCGGACGGCTGCGCGGCGGCGGCCGCGGCCGGGTACGGCGCGAGCAGCCCGCCGGCGAGAGCGGCGACGACCGCGGCGACGGCACCGGAAACGCCACGGGCGGCGCGAGCGGCGCGTACGACGAAGGTGGTGAGGGTGGTGAGGGTGGCGAAGGGGGTGACGGCAGCGAACAACGCGACGAACGCGGCGGAGAGGGCGCGCAGATGAGGCATGGCGGCTCCAGGTGACGTACGTACTCGGGGAGTACGGGGAATGGGATCGATCCCTCTTAACGCGCCACCCGGACCACGGTTGCGCACCACGCCCGGCCCCGGCCGCCGCTCACCCTCGTGCAGCCGTGCCGCCCCTGCCGCGGCGGCAGTTGCTGTTGTCGCTGTCACCGCCGCGGTTGCCCTTGCCCTCGTCGTGGGTGGCCGTGGACGGTCCGGGTCCCGGTCGCTCTCGAAGACGCTTTGCCCAGGCGTCCCGTGACCGAGTACGGTGGGCGTCGACTGGTGACGGCCCGCGCGGCTGTGCCATCATCTTCATTCGCGGCTCGCTTCGGCGCCGCCGCGTTCGGGAGGCTTCGCCTAGTCTGGTCTATGGCGCCGCACTGCTAATGCGGTTTGGGGATAACCCCCCATCGAGGGTTCAAATCCCTCAGCCTCCGCGTTGATCGACCGCGATCACGGAGAATCCCCGGTCCCGGCGGCCGGGGATTTCCTTTGTGCTCATGCGCTCGGTGCCCGCGTGCGCTCTGCGCCTGTGCCCCGGCCTTCTCCGTACGCGCTGCGGTCGGCTCCCCTCCGCGCACGGAGACCGCGCACCCCGCGCCCCCTCGGCGCGACCGCCCCCGCGCCGGTCCCGCCTCTCCGCCGGGAAGCCTCGAAAAGGGCCCTTTTCGCAGCTCAGCACCGGTGCGGGAAACGGATTTCGCCTGGCGGCACGGGTCATGTAATGTTGTCCCCGCAGCCATCCCCGGCCCCTTTACCAGGCCGGATCTCAAGCGCTCGTAGCTTAACGGATAGAGCATCTGACTACGGATCAGAAGGTTGCAGGTTCGAATCCTGCCGAGCGCGCAGCAGCGCAGAGGCCCCTTGGAAGCTTCCAAGGGGCCTCTTGCATGTTCTTGCATGGGCGGGGGCTCTGGGTCGGACCGTCCGATCGGCCAACGTTCTTGCGCAGGGCGGCGGTTGCAGCTCCGACCGAGGCCGCTGGGCGTTCCCGTCCCTCGCCGTTCCGGCGGTCCCCCGGCCGTTCTCCAGCCCGCGTCGGCGGGAGCGTCGGGGCCAACTGTCGTGTCAGTGGCCGCCGTTAAGGTCGTGGCATGACCGATCAGTGTGTGATGCGTGGTTTCTCCGTGTGCGTCCGGTATGGCGCCGCTCGCGTGGGCTCCGCGAGGGCTGGGGTGCCGTTCGCCGGTTCACCAGCCGGGCCACCACGGCGGTGTGCCTCCGCCGCACCGCGACAGCGCTTCCGGGGACGCGGTGTGGTAGGTCAGCGAAGCCTCCAGCACGATCGCGGCCACGGCGAGCAGGATCGGCAGCGCGCTGAGGGCGGCAACTCGCGCCACACGTACGGCGGTTCTGTGAGTGGCCGGCCCGGCGCGGCGGTTGTGCCGGGACGCCGTGTGGACGAGCCACACGCTGGCGCCGCCGAGGACGGCGAAGTTGATCGGGAGCAGAAGGAAGTGGAGCGCGGCCGGCCCTATCCAGGAGCCCGTCGTGTCGTAGATGCAGGTGTCGTAGCCCGCCACGACGAGGGCGAGTGCGGTCGCGGACACCGCCGGCGGCAAGGTCAGCGACAGCGGCAGGCTGCGTACCAGGGTCTGCGACAGCGGACTCGGACTCCGCTGTTTCCGCGCTCCCGGTACGTGTGGCTCGTGTGGGTGGCCTGTGTGCGGTTTCTCGGGCTCGTGCCGGCCTCGTGCCTGTGCCGCGCGGGCCTGTTCCCGTGGCTCGTGCGTCATCGCCAACTCCGGGGATCGCTGGGGCGGTTGGGCCGGCCGGGACGGAGTGCGGCCGCGCGGGAGGTCCTGCTGCCGGTCGCGGTACGGCGGTTCCGGGGTCGCCGTACGGCGGTTCCGCGGCCCCGGGTGTGCCGAGGCGCTTCCCGTGGACCTCGCGCCGGACCTACCGCGGATCTCCCACCGGACCTCCCGCGCCGTTCGCCGCTCGCTGCCTCAGCGTTTGCGGAGGCCCGCGTCGACGTCGCGGTCAACGGTGGGATGCGGGGTGGAGCCCAGTTCCACGTCGTCGGTGTCGGCGCTGGTGGCGTCCTGGCCGGTGGGCCGCGCGTCCGAGTCCGCCTTGTTGTCCGCGGCCTTCGGCTTGGTGAAGCGGTGGCCCTTGGGCAGTCCCGAGAACCGCAGGTGGTACGAGCCGATGTCCAGCGCCGTGAACAGGAAGCGGCCGTCCGCGTTCGTGCGGACGGTGCCGGCGCCGTCGGGGGCGCCGCCGTCGGATTTCAGCAGCGTGACGGTGACGCCGGGTACGCCCTTCTCGCCCGCGTCCTGTCTCCCGTTGCCGTTCCGGTCGTTCCAGACGCGGTCGCCGATCGCCTGGAGCGTGCCCGACTCGGCTTGCAGCACACCGGCGTTGACGTGGCCGCGGCTCGTCGGCCGGCCGCCGCCGACGGTCTGCACGTCGGTCACGCCGGCGGTGCCGTCGCCGCTGCGCGGGATCGCGGCCGACGAGGTGCGCGCGGGCCCGGCGCCGGCGGTTGTGAACTGGAAGTTGTCCCCGGCCGTGAACTCCACGCGGTAGCCGCCGCACGGCAGTTGGGCGAACCGGTAGCGGCCCTCGGCGTCGGTGGTCGTGTGCGCGCGGCCGCCGCGTACGGGGCTGCCGTCGGCGTGCAGCAGCCGTACGCTCGCGCCTTCGACGCCCGGCTCGTCGGACTGGAACCGGCCGTCTCCGTGGCCGGTGCCTTCGCCGTCGTTCCAGTACGTACCGGATATCGAGCACGAGGCGGCGGCGCTGCCGCCGGGGCTCGCCTGCGCGGCGGCGAGCGGGCCGGCCGCGGCGAGGAGCAGCACCCCCGATGCGCCCACGAGCACCTTGCGCGGTGTCGTCAGTCGTTTTCCGTCGGTCATGCCGCTCAGCCTCCTCAAGGTCCGGGTGCGGTGTCGAGGGGTCGGCGCCGCCGAGCGGTCCGTCCGCCCGTCCGCCTGCCGTCCGTGCTTGCCGGCGGTGCCCGGCTCGCCGGCTCGTCTCGTCGCGTCTCGCCGCGGGCTTCACCCCGCATGGCTCCGGACGAGCGGTGCGGGCGCTCGGTTCCGCGTCAACTCGCCGTATGCACAAGGGTGTTGGAAAGGGCGTCGGACTCGTCTCGTCAGAGGCCCGGAATCCGAGATCCGGCTGGCCGTGGCCCGTGGGCGATGTGCTCAACTGGATACAGCTTGCACGACCTGGTGCACAGAGGAGGGTGCGGAGTGGGCGAGCAGACGGGGCAGCCGGAGTACCGGCGGGTCATGGACGACCTGCGCGCACAGATCGCGAACGGCGGTCTCGCGGTGGGGGCGCCCATCCCCTCCACCGCCGAGCTGAAGGAGCAGCACGACGTCTCGGTGGCCGTGGTGCGCCGTGCCGTCGCCGAGCTCAAGGAGGAAGGGCTGTTGCAGGGCCAGCCCGGCAAGGGTGTGTACGTACAGGCCGAGCCGGAGGGTGCGCCGACGTCGCACTCCGAGGAGTTCCAGGCGATCATGCGCGAAATCCGGGAGATCCGCGGGCAGATGGCGGGCATGTCCGAGCGGCTGGACGAGCGGCAGGACGACGCTCCGGAGGACCGCCCTGAGGACGCGGGCAGCGGCGCCGCTTCCTGAACGGCTCCGCCGAACTCTCTTCGCCGAACCGCCCCTCCCGTACGGCCCGTTCTGCGCGTTCCCGCCGAACGGCCTCTGCTGAGCGGGCAGTTCGCGGCGACGGTGGCCGAACGTACGGAGCCCGCCGACCGTATGCGGCACGCGAGCGCTCCGCTCCGGCGGCGGCCGGTGAGCGGGGCCGGTGACCGGAGACGGCGGCCGGATCCGGAATCCGCGGGAACCGCGGGCGCACCGTCCGCGTCCCTTCCGTGCGGCGGTGTGCTTGACGCGGCGCCGAGCGGCGTCGCCATCGCGATGGGCGGCCTCAACACCCGTCGTACGGCGGTGAGTTGGGCGCCGGGCGAAGAACGGCTCTTCGCGACGTCGGGCCGCCGGCGAGTGCGTACGCCGGTTACCGGTGAGTCCCCGATCCGGTCTCCGAACTGCTTTCACAGGTGGGACCAGGGGAGAAGAGGTCCGGTTCACAGCCGTACAGGCGATTCGTCACCGCCGTTTCTTCAGCGGGCGAGAAAGATTCGGCTGCTTTCGCGTTTGGGGTTGTCGCGTTCATGGCGCCATGTCTTTACTGGCGGCTCCGCGGACGACGAAGTCCAAGCGCGTGGAAGGAGAGCCGATGTCCCGCCCCCACAGATCGCACGGCAGGCGCAGCGTCCGCCGTCGGGTCACGCTCGCCGCGGGCGCCTGTCTCGCCGTGGGCGCGATCGTCGCCGGTACGGCAGTCGCCCAGGCCAGCCCGAGCACTCCCGCCTCGCAGGGCAAGGCCGGATTCCAGGCGTCCTGCCCCGTCGACGCGCAGATCAGTCAGGGCTACGGGAACGGCCACGACGGTGTGGACCTGGCCAACAACCGCGGTACGCCCGAGTTCGCGGCGGGCCCCGGTGAGGTCATCGCGTCCGGGCCGGCCAGCGGTTACGGGCAGTGGGTGCGCATCAAGCACCCGGACGGTTCCGTCACCGAGTACGGGCACATGTACGAGCGATTTGTGAAGGTCGGCGACCACGTCGAAGGCGGGCAGAAGATCGCCTCGATGGGCAGCGAGGGCCAATCGACCGGCCCGCACCTGCACTTCGAAGTCCACCTCGACGGCGGCACCGGCACCGGCGACGACCCCATCAAGTACATGGCGGACCGGGGCGTCCAGTTGCCCTGCAAGCCCTAGCGAGTCCCAGCAAGCCCCAGCCACACCCGGCGGCTCGGAAGGCCGCCGCCCGCGGGCGGTCCGTCCGTACGCGCGAGCCGTGAACCAGCGGACCGTGCAACCACGGACGTACGGACCGCCGTCAAGTCCGGGCTTCGGAAGCAGCGTTGACCCCCCATGGGCGCCGGACGGCGCTCCTGCGCAGCACCGGAGTCCTCAACTCCTGGTACCGGCCGAGCACCGGCGCGCCGGCCGGTACCAGGTTCCACGCACCCGGGCCGGCGGCAACCGGCCGCCGCCGCAAGGCAGTTGGCGGACACCGGCAGAAGCCGGCGGAAGCCGTCGGAACCCGGCGGCACTGCGTGGCCGTACCCCCAGCCCCCACACACCGGCGCCGGAGAGCTGAGAGGCAACCCATGAAGACGTGGAGACGAGCCACCGCGGTCACGCTCGGCGGAGCGCTCGCCGCGACAGCGGCCATAGTGGGCCAGAGCGCCATCGCCTCGCCCTCCTCGCCGTCCGGGCACGGCAACGTCGCGAAGGCGTCGACGACGATGAAGGACGCGTTCGCCGACTCGGCGAAGGAGTTCGGCGTTCCGCGCGACCTGCTGGTGGCCGTCGCCTACGGCGAGAGCCACCTCAACGGGCACCACGGCCAGCCCAGCAACGACAACGGCTACGGCGTGATGCACCTCGTCAGCAACCCCGAGCGGCACACGCTGGAGACCGCCGCCAAACTCACCGGCGAATCCACCGGCCACCTCAAGCGCCTCGACGCCGCCAACATCCGCGGCGGAGCGGCACTGCTGCGGCACTACGCGGACAGCGCCGGACTGAGCGCCGCCGACCGCCGGGACGCCGGCAAGTGGTATCCGGCGGTGGCCCGTTACGGCGTCGCCAAGGCCGCGCACGGAGCGTCGAAGGGCGGACCGCTCGCCCGCTTCTACGCCGACAACGCCTACAGCTTCCTGCACAAGGGCATCTCCCAGAAGCCGTCCGGCAAGGGCGAGCCGACCGTGCGGATCGCCCCGAGCAAGGTCACCCCGGACCGCGGCGGCTACGCACACGTCGAGGACGTCGGCACCAAGAGCCCCGACTATCCGGACGCCAAGTGGGTTCCGGCGAACGCCGCCAACTTCCAGAAGGGCCGCACGGACAAGATCACCACGGTGGTCATCCACACCACGGAGGGCTCGTACGCGGGCACCATCCAGTGGTTCCAGAACCCGCAGGCGGAGACCAGCGCGCACTACGTCGTGCGGTCCAACGACGGTGAAGTCACGCAGATGGTGCGGGACGGCGACACCGCCTGGCACGCGAAGGGCGGCAACGCCTACGGCATCGGCGTCGAGCACGAGGGCTACGTGAACGACGCGAAGTGGTACACCGACGCGATGTACCGCTCGTCGGCCGCGCTCGTGAAGCACCTGTGCGACGCACACCAGATCCCGAAGGACCGGAAGCACATCGTCGGCCACAGCGAGGTGCCCGGCAACGACCACACCGACCCCGGCCCGCACTGGGACTGGGACAAGTACATGAAGCTGGTCAACTCCTGAGCCTGGGCTGGGAGTCGGTCGACTGCTGACCGCCCGGGGGTGGTCCCGGCCGGGCGACGGGTTTCGTGGGCCCCGCGGTGGCGCATCGCGGGGCCCACGTGCGTGTGCGGCCACGTGCTTGCGCGCGGAGACGGGCGTACGTACCCCCTCCTACCACCCGCCGGCATGCCCGCGGTTCGACTTACTCCCCCGGCGAGGGGCGGAGACGGAGGGTTCGGGCTGTGTGGTGGGCGATCTTGTGGCGGGAGTAGAGCAGGGGGAACGCCGAGTCGGCCGTCCAGTCTGCGAACAGGTCGGCGTAGTGCGGGCTGCGTGGATCGCCGGACTGGCCGGGGGAGTTCATGGCCAGCGACTCGTCCCAGGCGCCGACGTCGACGACGAGCCGGAAGGTCGCGCCGCCCGTCTGCCGGAAGTCGCCGGCGTAGGAGGCGGCGCCGACCGTGTCTCCGCTGCCGCCGCGTGGCGCCGGGCCCAGCGTCGCCCAGGGCGGCGGTTCGCCGGCCGTGAGCGTGGCCACCGGGTGCCGCAGCAGCGCTCGGTGCAGGGTGCCCCAGCGCCAGCGGGCGGGGTCCGGGCCCAGCAACTCCTCGGTCTCGGCGGCGGCTTCGCGCAGCGACGTACGCAGCACGTCGCGCAGCACGCCGTCCGGGTCCGGGCCGAGCCGGTCGCCGGGGGACAGCAGCAGCTCCAGGTCGACGCGCGGGTCCGCGGCGGCGTCCTCGCGGGGGAGCAGCCGGGTCAGCGCCTGCTCGACGCGGTCCGCGGGGAGCAGGCGGCGCAGCGCCGCGCGCAGCACGGCCGGGCGCAGGTGGCGCCGGAACCAGACCTCGAACAGCGCCGCCGCGGCCGAGTCCGCCGCCAGCTCGCCGTTCCAGGTACGCAGCAACTCCAGTGCGCGGGCGGTGCGTTGGTCCCGTACGCCGGAGCGGCCGGGCCGGGCGCCGCCGGCCGGTCCGTCCGATACACCCGCCCCGTCCGGCCCGTCCGCGTCGAGCAGGGACAGCAGCGGCAGGATCTGCCGGGCGGGCAGGCTGACGTGGTCGGTCTGGAGGCGTACGCAGCCGGCCACCGTCCAGTCGTCGTGCGCCGACAGCTGCTCGGCGATGCGCCGGTGCCGGTACGGGGCGTACCAGTCGTAGGTGACCGTGTGCGCGTCGTTGGGGTAACCGGCAGGCAGATTCATCTCGTTGGCCGTCGCCAGCCAGCCGCTGTCCGGGTCGCGCCGCCGCGGCAGCGTGTACGGGCCGTGGTGGCCGCGCCATTCGTAGCGGCCGTCGCCGGGCACCGGCAGCGTCCCGTCCCAGCCGTCGCGTACCGGGACCCGGCCTGCGGGCCGCCAGCCGACGGTGCCGTCCGGAGCGGCGTACACCTGGTTCTCGCCGGGCGTGCCCCAGCCGTCCAGCGCCGCGGTGAAGCCGTCGGCGCCGTCCGCGTCCATGTAGCCCATGCTGCCCAGGTACGGGGCCATGCCGGGCTCCAGCCAGGCCGCCCGTACGGCGAACGCGGCGGCGCGCTCGGGGAGTTCGCGGACGACGGGGCCGTGCCGCGTGAAGCGCAGCTCGACCTCGACGGGCTCCCGTCCGGCGACCGGGATCGATTCGACGACGCGGGCCATCGGCTCCCAGCCGTCGCCGTAGCGGTACCGGGAGGGGTCGGCGGGGTCGGTGGCGTAGACGTACAGATCCTCCTGGTCGATCGGGAAGATCGTCAGGCCGAAGGCCAGCTTGCCGTTGTGCCCGATGGAGATGCCGGGCAGCGCGGGCTCTCCGGCGCCGATCACATTCAGGCCGGGCGCGCTGAGGTGGGCGACGTAGCGCAGCGAGGGCAGAGTGACGGCGCGGTGCGGGTCGTTGGCGAGGATCGGGCGGCCCGTGGCCGTACGGGACGGGGACAGCACCCAGTTGTTGCTGCCGTCCGGGCACCGGCGTCCGGTGCCGGGCGGGGGCGGCGGCGCGGCCCATGGGGGCGTGGTCGCCAAGTCGTAGACGCGCAGCACGTCGTCGGGGATGACGGTCAGGTCGAGGCCGTCGGGCACGCGCAGTTCGTGCGGGCCGGGCTCGCGCACCCGGCGCAGCTCCTCGACTTCCGGGCCGAAGTCGCGCAGGGTCAGCGCGCGGGCGACCTCTTCGCGCAGGTTGTAGTAGAGCCCGTGGCTGCGGATGCGGGCCACGTCGGCGGCCCGCCACAGCGCCGGCGCGCAGCCCAGCTCGGCGAACTCCAGTGGCAGCAGGGCCGGTTCGGTGCGGCACAGCGTCACGTACGCGTTGATTCCGGCGACGAACGCCTCGGTGGCCTCGCGCACTCCGGGCCCGTACGCGCGCCACTCGTCGTCCAGGTCGCCGCGTAGAGGAACAGCCGGGCGGCCCGGTCGTGTTCGACGTACGCCTCGCCGAACACTTCGGCGAGCAGGCCCAGTCCGCGCCGCCGCCACAGGTCGATCTGGAACAGCCGGTCGCGTGCGGCGTTGAAGCCCTGGGCGAGGAAGAGGTCGGTGCGGGACGAGGCGTAGAGGTGGGGCACGCCCCACTCGTCGATCAGGATCTCCACCGGGGCGGACAGGCCCGGCACCTCGAACTCGGCCGTCTCGGCCTTCTCGGCCGTCACGTCTCGCCCCCTCCCGTCCGCTCTCCCGCGGAATCCGAGGCCGGTTCCGGGACTGGCCCCGGGGCGCCGGGGTGCGGGCGCGGGGGATCGGAGCCGGCCGCCGCCCCGGCCCGCGCCCCGCGGCGTGCGCGGTGCCCGAGCCGCGAAACGGCAAGCGTGACAAGGAGGTTGAGAGCGAGGGCGAGGACGCCGCCGTTGACGCCGTGCCACGGGTCGTTGCCGGAGGCCCACAGCGCCGTCATCGCCGCCAGTCCGGCCAGCATTCCGGCGACCGCGCCCGGCGCCGTCATGCCGCGCCAGTAGAGCGCGAGCAGCACCGCGGGCACCACCTGTGCCAGCCCCTCGTACGAGAGCACCGACAACTGCACCAGCGTGTTCGGGTAGACGAGGCTGCCGGCGAGCGCGACCAGCCCGGCCAGTAGGCAGACCAGCTGCGACAGCCGCTTCACCCGCAGCTCGCCCGTACTGGAATCTCCCTTCGCGGACTCCCGTCGTACGGGTCCCGAACTGCCGCGTGGGTCCGCGCCGTTGCCGCCGCCCAGCAGGGTGCGGCCGCACAGTGTGCCGATCGCCAGCATGAACACGCTCATCGGCACGATCGCCGACAGCGCGCCCGCCACTCCGACCAGCGCGACGAGCGGCGCCGGCAGCGAATCCGTCACCAGCCGGAACAGCGCCAGGTCCGGATTGTGCAGGCCCGGCACCACGAACAGCGCCGTCGCTCCGACCAACATCGGGATGAACAGCAGCAGTTGGTACCACGGAAGCAGCATCGCGTTGCGGCGCAGCGTGTTCGGGCTTCTGGCGCTCAGATAGCCGGCCACGGTGGTGGGGAAGACGGTGATCGTCACGCCGTTCAGCAGCAGCGTGCTCACGAACCAGGCGCCGCCCAGTCCGCCCGACTCGTGCCCGGGGAAGGTCAGCCAGCCCGGCTTCTCCGCCACCATGCGGTGCGCCAGGTCGCCGAGCCCGTGCAGGTAGTGCACCGGTACGTACACGGCGAGGAACACCACGGCCGCGATCGCCAGCACGTCCTTGAGGGCGCTGACCCACGCCGACCCGCGCAGCCCCGACACCAGCACGAACGTCTCCGCCACGACGAACGAGACCACGGCAGCCAGGCCCAGATCGACCCGGCCGTACGTCATCGCGTTCACCACGACGCCCATGCCCTGGATCTGCACCTGGACGTACGGCACCAGGAACACCGTGCCGACGACGGCGACGAGCATGCCCAACGGGCGGGAACGGAAGCGGTGTTCGGCTATGTCGGCGATGGAGATCAGTCCGTGCCGGGTCGCGTACGTCCACAGCGCCGGGCCCACGACGTAGGCGACGGCGAAGCCCACCGTCAGATAGGCCACGAGGTAGAGAATCGGCACCCCGAACGAGAACGACCAGCCGGCCGTGCCCAGGAACGAGAAGCTGGTGTAGCTCTCGCCGGCCATCAGCACCCAGACGAACAGCACGCCCAGACCGCGCCCGGACACCGACCACTCGGCCAGGCCCTTCCCCCGGCCGCGCGCACTGAGCAGGCCGACGGCGAGCGTGACCACCATCGCCAGCGCGAAGATCGTCGTCGCGACGGCCGCCGAGCCGGTCATCGGGCGCCGCCCTCGGGGGAGTTGGGGCCTTCCGGACCGCTCCGGTACGCGCCGCCCTCCGTCCCTCTGGGGCCGGTACCGCCTTCCGGACGTCCGGGAGGCGCGGGCGCGACCGCCCCGTCCGTACGGCCCCGGTCGGCCGGGATCGGCTCGGCCGCGCCCGTACGGTACAGCGGGTCGAGCCGGCCCACGGCCCAGATCACCAGCGGGCTCAGCAGGGTCGCCGCGACGGTCCACGCGAGCAGGAACGGGACGCCCAGCACGCGTGGTTCGATGCGGTTCGCCACGAGCGGCGCCGCGCAGAAGAACGCGGCGGGCAGGAGCAGCAGCCACAGCGCGGGCCGCCGCGTACGCGCGGGCGCGGCGCCCGCCTCGCCGTGCTCACCCGGCGTCCCCGGCGTTCCCGGTGCCTCCGGTGCCCGACTGGACATGTCTGCTCCCCCCTGCCGTCCGTGCTTCCGCGACGGCGGTCACACCGCCCGGCGTTCCACCGCCTCCTTGGCGTCCTTCAGCCCGGCGCCGGTGATCTCGCGGTAGCGCTTGATGGCCTCGATCTTCTTGCCCTGGCGCAGCAGTTCGTCGACGGAATCCTGCTGCGCGGGGCCCAGCTCCTCGATCCCCAGATGCTTGATGATCAGGTCGAGCTTCCGCTCGACCCGGTCCATCCGGGTCTTGTCGCCGATCCGGAGCGTGGACAGCAGGACCGTCACCACCAGCAGCGCCAAGACCGCTATGTCTTTCTCCATGCCGGCGATCCTAGGTGGTCAAGTCGGCTCCGGATCCCGGCAGTT
>Ga0164243_10005147_pt1 | contig 20058 bp, 21 predicted proteins | sample OricompcompostOP_FD_108781 | JGI IMG/M metagenome (GOLD analysis project Ga0164243, IMG submission 108781) | Organic Plus compost microbial communities from Emeryville, California, USA - Original compost - Organic plus compost (OP) | ecosystem: Engineered > Solid waste > Mixed feedstock >... | reverse complement strand
CCGCCCAACCCGGTGATGGCGCTGATGGTCGGCGCCATGACCATCCACAACATCCAGCCCGGCCCGCAGGTGATGACCAGCAACCCCGAGCTGTTCTGGGGCCTGATCGCCTCGATGTGGATCGGCAACCTGATGCTGATCATCCTGAACCTGCCGATGATCGGCCTGTGGATCCGGCTGCTGACCATCCCCTACAAGTGGCTGTTCCCCGCCATCGTGCTGTTCTGCGCCGTCGGCGTGTACTCGGAGAACAACAACACCTTCGACGTGTGGATGGTGGCGATCTTCGGCATCGTGGGCTACGCCTTCCTCAAGCTCAAGTGCGAGCCGGCGCCGCTGCTGCTGGGCTTCATCCTCGGCCCGATGATGGAGGAGAACCTGCGCCGCGCCCTGCTGCTCTCGCGCGGCGACTGGTCGGTGCTGGTCACGCGGCCGATCTCGCTCGGCCTGATCATCGCCTCGGCGGCGCTGCTGACGATCGTGCTGCTGCCGTCGGTGAAGGCCAAGCGCGAGGAAGCCTTCGTCGAGGAGTAGCGCAGCCCCGGCCCGTGCGGGCCCTGGCAACGCAACGGCACCCAGGCGGTGCCGTTCGCGTTTCAGGCGCCCTGGCTCGCCGCCTGCTGCGGCAGCCCGGCGCGCATGCGCTGCGCCCAGTCGATGATCTCCAGGCGGCCGTCGGCGTGCTCGGCCAGCGCGGTGAGGCTCTCGACCCAGTCGCCGTCGTTGCAGTAGAGGATGCCGTCGATCTCGCGCATCTCGGCGTGGTGGATGTGCCCGCACACCACGCCCTGCACGCCGCGCTTGTGCGCCTCGCGCGCCACGGCGGCCTCGAAGTCGCCCACGTAGCTCACGGCGCGCTTGACCTTGCCCTTGAGGTACTTCGACAGCGACCAGTACGGCAGTCCCATGCGCGCGCGCAGCGAGTTCAGGTGCCGGTTGAGCTTGAGCGTGAACTCGTAGAGCGAATCGCCCACGTAGGCCAGCCACTTGGCGCACTGGATGACGCCGTCGAACAGGTCGCCGTGCATCACCCACAGCTTGCGGCCGTCGGCGGTCTCGTGGATCCACTCCTCGGCCACGTCGATGCCGCCGAAGTTGTGGTGCAGGTACTTGCGCGCGAACTCGTCGTGGTTGCCCGGCACGAAGACCACGCGGGTGCCCTTGCGCGCCTTGCGCAGCAGCTTCTGGATGACGTCGTTGTGCGCCTGCGGCCAGTACCAGTGCCGCTTGAGCTGCCAGCCGTCGATGATGTCGCCGACCAGGAATAGCGTGTCGCTCTCGGTGTGCTTCAGGAAGTCGAGCAGCGCATGGGCCTGGCAGCCCGGCGTGCCCAGGTGCAGGTCGGAGATCCACAGCGTGCGGTAGCGCTGCGGCGGACGCGCGTCTCCGCCCTCGTCGCCGGTGTCGAGCAGCCGGGCCGCGTTGTCGCGCCAGGCGCGCAGGAAAGCGTCGTCGCGTTGCATGGCCCCGCAGCATCGCGCACGCGCATGACCCGGCCGTGTCGGCGCGATGACGCGGCCATGACAGCGCGCTGCGGTTGTGGCGGTGGCCTCAGGCGCCGAACAGGTCGGTGTCGCCGGCGCGGCCGCTGGGCGCGGCCACGCCCAGGTGGCGGTAGGCCGCCAGCGTGGCGATGCGCCCGCGCGGCGTGCGCTGCAGGTAGCCCTGCTGGATCAGGTAGGGCTCGATCACGTCCTCGATGGTGCCGGCCTCCTCGCCGATGCTGGCGGCGATGTTGTCCAGGCCCACCGGGCCGCCGTCGAAGCGGTGGATCACCGCCTCCAGCAGCTTGCGGTCCATCAGGTCGAAGCCCTGCGGGTCGACGTCGAGCATGGCCAGGGCGCGGTGCGCGATGTCCTGCGTGATGCGGCCGTCGCCCTTGACGTCGGCGAAGTCGCGCACGCGGCGCAGCAGCCGGTTGGCGATGCGCGGCGTGCCGCGCGAGCGGCGGGCGATCTCGAAGGCGCCGTCGGCGTCGGTCGGCGCGTTGAGCAGGCCGGCGCTGCGGGTGACGATGCGGGCCAGCTCCTCGGCGGTATAGAACTCCAGCCGCGCCACGATGCCGAAGCGGTCGCGCAGCGGGTTGGTCAGCATGCCGGCGCGGGTGGTGGCGCCGACCAGGGTGAAGGGCTGCAGGTCCAGCTTGATGCTGCGCGCGGCCGGGCCTTCGCCGATCATGATGTCGATCTGGTAGTCCTCCAGCGCCGGGTAGAGGATCTCCTCGACCACCGGCGAGAGGCGGTGGATCTCGTCGATGAAGAGCACGTCGTGCGCTTCGAGGTTGGTCAGCAGCGCGGCCAGGTCCTTGGGCTTTTCGAGCACGGGGCCGCTGGTCTGGCGCAGGTTGACGCCCAGTTCGGCCGCGACGATGTGCGAGAGCGTGGTCTTGCCCAGGCCGGGCGGGCCGAACAGCAGCACGTGGTCGAGCGGCTCGCGGCGCTTGCGGGCGGCCCCGATGAAGATCTCCAGTTGCTCGCGCACCTTGGCCTGGCCCACGTACTCGTCGAGCAGCTTGGGGCGCAGGGCGCGCTCGATGGCTTCCTCGTTGGGCGAGGCCGGCGCGGCGGACACCACGCGAGGCGGGGCCGGAGCGAAGTCGTCGGTCTGAATGGACATGGCGCGGTGCGAAGCGCCGGATTGTAGGTGGGCGCCGCCGGAGAGGCGGCGCGGGCGCATCCGGCGATACCGGCCGCCGGAAGCGGCAATACTTGGCAGGGCATGGGCGGGGGCGCCCGGGCCGATAGGCAGAATCCCGCCCGTCTCCCTTCCGCGCGCGTGACGCGCCCACCCATCTTGTCGATCTACCAGCTCAAGCCCCGCTTCCAGGCCCTGCTGCGGCCGCTGGTGCGCCGCCTGGCCGCCGCCGGCGTCACGGCCAACCAGGTCACCGTGGCCGCCTGCGCGATCTCCGTGGCGCTGGGCCTCTGGCTCTTCTTCGCCGAGCCGAGCCCCGACGCCTTCGCGCTCGTGCCGCTGTGGATGTTCCTTCGCATGGCGTTCAACGCGGTGGACGGCATGCTCGCGCGCGAGCACGGCCAGCAAAGCCGCCTGGGGGCCTTCCTCAACGAGTTGACGGACGTGCTGTCCGACGCGGCGCTGTACCTGCCCTTCGCCACGTACTTCGCGGCGCTGTCGCCCCACGGCGGCTTCTGGGTCGGCGCGGTGATCGTGCTGGCCGGCCTGTCCGAGTTCGCCGGCGCCCTGGGGCCGAGCGTGGGCGCCAGCCGGCGCTACGACGGCCCGATGGGCAAGAGCGACCGCGCCTTCGTCTTCGGCGCGCTCGGGCTGTACATCGCCCTGGGCGGGCCGCTGCCGGACTGGACGGCCGCGCTGATGCCACTGGTGGCCGCCCTGGTGGGCTGGACGACCGTTCGCCGCGTGCGCGCCGCACTGGCCGAGGCGGCGCCGCGCTGATCCGACGATGAACCACACCATGACCTCCTCTTCTTCCCGCACGGCCGACGAGCTGCACTTCCGCACGCACGACGGCGAATCGCTGTTCTACCGGCACTGGCCGGCCGCCGGCCCCGCGCGCCGCGGCGCGGTGGTGCTGTTCCACCGCGGCCACGAGCACGGCGCGCGCATGGCGCACCTGGTCGACGAGCTGGACCTGCCGGACTTCGACTTCTTCGCCTGGGACGCCCGCGGCCACGGCCGCTCGCCCGGCCAGCGCGGCTACAGCCCCAGCTTCGCGCATTCGGTGCGCGACGTGCAGACCTTCATCGAGCACATCGGCACGCAGCACAGCATCGAGGAGCAGGACATCCACGTCGTGGCCCAGAGCGTAGGCGCGGTGCTGGTCTCGACCTGGGCCCACGACTACGCGCCCAAGGTGCGCGGCCTCACCCTCGCCTCGCCGGCCTTCAAGGTCAAGCTGTACGTGCCCTTCGCACGGTCCGGCCTGGCGCTGATGCACAAGCTGCGGGGCCTGTTCTTCGTCAACAGCTACGTGAAGGCGAAGTTCCTCACACACGACCCCGAACGCATCGCCAGCTACGACAGCGACCCGCTGATCACCCGGCCGATCGCCGTCAACATCCTGCTCGACCTGTACGAAGCGGCCGAGCGCGTGGTGCAGGACGCCAACGCCATCGTGCTGCCGACGCAGTTGCTCGTCTCCGGCGCCGACTGGGTGGTGCACCACAAGCCGCAGCACGCCTTCTTCGAGCGCCTGGGCAGCCGCGTGAAGGAGAAGATCGAACTGCCCGGCTTCTTCCACGACACGCTGGGCGAGCGCGACCGCGCGCCGGCGGTGCAGTCGGTGCGCGCCTTCATTCTGAAGCTGTTCGACACACCGCCCGAGCCGGTGGACCTGCGTGAGGCCGACAAGGCCGGCGCCACCGCCGACGAGTCGCGCACGCTGGCCGAGCCGCTCGCACCGCTGTCGCCGCGCGGCGCGTACTGGGCGCTCACGCGGGCCGGACTGAAGCTCGGCGGCAAGCTCTCGCGCGGCATCGCGCTGGGGCACGAGACGGGCTTCGACTCCGGCAGCACGCTGGACTACGTCTACCGGAACGAGGCCGCCGGCGCGCCGCTGGTCGGCAGGCTGGTCGACCGCACGTACCTCGACTCCATCGGCTGGCGCGGCATCCGCCAGCGCAAGCTGCACGTGGAGGAACTGCTGCGCGAGGCGATGGAGCGCCTGGCCGCCGCCCAGCGCGAGGTGCGGGTGATGGACATCGCCGCCGGCCACGGCCGCTACGTGCTCGACGCGGTGGCCGCCAGCCCGGTGAAGGCGCAGTCCATCCTGCTGCGCGACTACAGCGACATCAACGTGCGCGACGGCCAGCATCTGATCGCCGAGCGCGGCCTGCAGGACCGCGCGCAGTTCGTGCAGGCCGATGCCTTCGACCGCGTCAGCCTGGCCAGCGTGATGCCGCGCCCCACGCTGGCGGTGGTCTCGGGCCTGTACGAGCTGTTCCCCGACAACGAGATGGTGCGCCGCTCGCTGGCCGGCGTCGGCGACGCGGTGGAGGACGGCGGCTGGCTGGTCTACACCGGCCAGCCCTGGCACCCGCAGCTCGAGATGATCGCCCGCGCCCTCACCAGCCATCGCCAGGGCCAGGCCTGGGTGATGCGCCGGCGCACGCAGGCCGAGATGGACCAGCTCGTCGAGGAAGCGGGCTTCCGCAAGGTCGCGCAGCGGGTGGACGAGTGGGGCATCTTCACCGTCTCGCTGGCGCAGCGCGTGGAGCGATGACGCGCCCTGCCCCGCCGCGCCCCTGGAAGCGCGCCGCCGCGTGGCTGGCGCTGCTCGGGCCGCTGTTCTACCTGAGCTACGGCCTGGCGAACTGGTGGGCCGGCACGCGGGCGCAGGTGCCCTCGGTCGTGTTCGAGTGGGAGCGCGGCATGCCCTTCTGGGCGTGGACGATCTTTCCCTACTGGTCGATCAATGCCTTCTACGCGCTCTCGCTCTTCCTTGGCCGCACCAAACACCTGGTGGACCGGCACGCGGCACGGCTGCTGACGGCACAGGCGCTGGCCGTCACCTGCTTCGTGCTGTGGCCGCTCGCCTTCAGCTTCGGCCAGCCGGCGGTGAGCGGCGCCCCGGCCTTCCTGTTCGAGGCGCTGCGCGGCTTCGACAGGCCCTTCAACCAGGCACCCTCGCTGCACATCGCGCTGGCCGTGATCCTGTGGGACTGGTACCGGCGGCTGATCACCGCCCGCTGGGCGCGCGCCGTGCTGCACCTGTGGGCGCTGGCCATCTGCGGCTCGGTGCTGACCACCTACCAGCACCACTTCATCGACATCCCGACCGGCGCCCTGCTCGGCCTCGTGTGCGTGTGGCTGTGGCCGCTGGAGCGCCGCGTGGCGCTGCCGCGCGCCTGGCGGCTGGCGCGCGATCCGCAGCGCTGGAAGCTGGCCGCCGCCTATGCGCTCGGCGCGGCCGCCTGCCTGGCGCTGGGCCTGCATGGCGGCGGGGCCGCCCTGTGGCTGGGCTGGCCCGCCGCCTCACTGATGCTGGTGACGCTCAACTACGCCGGCGTCGGCGCACGCGGCTTCGCCATGGACGGCCGGGGGCGCATGCACTGGGCAGCGCGCTGGCTGTTCGCGCCCTACCGCCTCGGCGCGGCCGTGAACGCCTGGGCCTGGACGCGCCGGCTGCCGCCCAGCGTGGAGGTGGTGCCGGGCGTGCGGCTGGGCCGCCTGCCCTCGCGGGCCGACTGGGAAGCGGCCGGCCGGCCCCGCCTGCTGAGCCTGTGCGCCGAACTGCAGTTGCCCGCCGTGCCGCACGCGCGCTGCGTGCCGATGCTGGACCTGGCGATGCCCTCGCCTGCGCAGTTGCGCCGCGCCGTTGCCGTGCTGGAAGGCCAGCGCCGCAGCGGCCCGGTCTGGGTCTGCTGCGCGCTGGGCTTCTCGCGCAGCGCCGCCACGCTGGTCGGCTGGCTGCGACGGCATGGCACGACGGCCGACCTGGCCGACGCGGAAGCCGCCGTGCGCCAGGCACGCCCGCAGATCGTGTTGCGTCCCGCATGGCGCGACATGCTGGGCTCGGCGTGGACCGGGAAGGGCCCCGCATCATGAGCCTGGACACGCAGGACCGCGCCGATTGCGCCGCGCTCGCCGCGTTGCTCGCCAGCCAGGACACGCTGGCCCGGTGGAGCCTGTGGCTGTTGGCCCTGGCGCTGGCCGCGCTGTGCTTCGTTCCCGCCCGGGAAGCGACCACGCTGCCTCTGGCGGCCGCAGCGCTGCTGGGGCTGCCGGAACGCTACCTGGCCTTCCGGCTGCGCCTGGACCAGCGGCTCTTCGACGCCCTGGCCACCGGCCGCATCGCGGACCTCGCGGCGCTGGACCGCTCGCTCGCGCACATCGGCCTTCGCGCCGCGCCCGAGGGCGGGACACGGCCCCTGGCCGACCGCCTGCGCAGCACGCACCGGCTGGTGCGCCGGCATGCGAGCATCGTGGTCGTGCAAAGTCTCGTCTTCCTCGCCGCCGTCGCGGCCCGCTTCGCCTTCTCATGACCGACGCCTTCACCTCCGACGCCCCGCCGCCGCGCGAGCTGCTGCGCCGGGCCGGCACCTTCATCGCCGCGCGCCTGATCGTCTTCATCGCCAAGCTGCTGACCGGCGTGCGCGCCGTGTGGAGCGGCACCGCGCCAGTGGCCGACCAGACCCTGTACTTCGCCAACCACTCCAGCCACGGCGACTTCGTGCTGCTGTGGGCCACGCTGCCGCCCGACCTGCGCTCGCTGACCCGCCCAGTCGCCGGACAGGACTACTGGCTGGCGTCGAAGGCGCGGCGCTTCATCGGGCAGGACGTGTTCAACGCGCTGATGATCCGCCGCGACGGCAGCGGCGACGGCCCCAACCCGGTCGACCAGATGGTGCAGGCGCTGCAGTCGGGCGACTCGCTGATCATGTTCCCGGAGGGCACGCGCAACACCGGCGAGGAGGTGATGCTGCCGCTCAAGAGCGGGCTGTTCCACATCGCCCGCGCCTGCCCGCAGGTGCGGCTGGTGCCGGTGTGGATCGAGAACCTCAAGCGCGTGCTGCCCAAGGGCCAGCTCATCCCGGTACCGCTGGCCTGCTCGGTGCGCTACGGCGCGCCCATCGCGCTGGCCGAGGGCGAGGACAAGGCCGCCTTCCTGGCGCGGGCGCAGCAGGCGATGCTGGACCTGCGGCCCGAGCACGACAAGGAGGAGGCGAGCGCATCATGAGCCCCACCCTGCACCTGTTCGCCGGCGTGGCCGGCGTGCTGATCCTGGCCTCCGCCGTTGGCGCGCTGCTCAAGTGGCGCGTCGCGCACGGCGCCCCGCACGCGGTCATCGACAACCTCAACGCCCGCGTCAATACCTGGTGGGTGATGGTGGCGGTGATCGGCCTGGCCTTCGCCTTCGGCAAGGGCGGCGTGATCGTGCTGTTCTACCTGATCTCGTTCTACGCGCTGCGTGAGTTCATGAGCCTGACCTACACGCGGCGCGGCGACCACCTGGCGATGGCGGCGGCCTTCTACATCGCGCTGCCGGTGCAGTACTTCCTCGTCTGGATCGAGTGGTACGGCATGTTCGCCATCTTCATCCCGGTGGAGGTGTTCCTGATTCTGCCCATCCTCTCGGCACTGGGCGGCGACACCAAGCGCTTCCTGGAACGCACGTCGAAAGTGCAGTGGGGCCTGATGGTGTGCGTGTTCTGCATCAGCCACGTTCCGGCGCTGCTGACGCTGCACATCCCCGGCTTCGAGGGCGGCAACCTGCTGCTCATCGCCTTCCTCGTCATCGTGGTGCAGGGCAGCGACGTTCTGCAGTACGTGTGGGGCAAGCTCCTCGGGCGGCGCAAGGTGGCGCCGGAGCTGTCGCCCTCCAAGACCTGGGAAGGCCTGGTCGGCGGCGTGGCCAGCGCCACGCTGCTGGGCGCGGCCCTGTGGTGGGCGACGCCCTTCACGCCGTGGCAGGCAGCGCTCATGGCCTTCATGATCTGCGTCATGGGCTTCTTCGGCGGGCTGGTGATGTCCGCCATCAAGCGCGACCGCGGCGTCAAGGACTGGGGCACCATGATCGAGGGTCACGGCGGCATGCTCGACCGGCTGGACTCGGTGATCTTCGCCGCGCCCATCTACTTCCACGCGCTGCGCTACTGGTGGGTACCTTGATGCGCGCGGTACTGATGCATCGCCGCCACATCGCCACCTGTTTTTCGTGATAGACCGCACGGCTTAGCCGGCCTGTGGGAGGCCGGGCCTTCAACATGGCCCATGGTCGACCGTTCTGACGCATATTGGGCGACATCGGACCCATTGGCAGGAGGTCGACGACCATGAACACCTTGCTCGATACCCGGCACTTCCAGCTGCGCTTCCGCTCGCTGTTCAACGAAGGGCGCGGCTACGCCTTCCCCTGCGACGCCAGCGGCGAGGTGGACCTGGACGCGCTCAGCGAACAGTCGCGACACAACTACCTGTATGCACGCGCCATGATGGGCCGCGAGGTGGCCCACCCCGTAGTGGAGCCCTGCCTGCCGCATTGAAGAAGGTGAAGGGCCCGATGGCCTACTTCGCCAGCGCCTTGAGCGCCAGCTTGATCCCTTCGCTCACGCCCACGTCCTTGGGCAGGGCCTTGAGGGCGGCCGCCGCCTCCTTGTCGCTGTAGCCCAGCGCCAGCAGCGCCTGCAGGATGTCGGCCTGCGCATCACTGGCCGGCTGCGCCAGTCCGGCAGCCTGGCCCAGGGTGTCGCCCAGTTTCCCCTTGAGTTCGAGCAGCAGCCGTTCGGCGGTCTTCTTTCCGATGCCCGGAATCTTGACCAGCCGCCCCGGCTCCTGCAGCGACACGGCCTGCGCCAGCTCGTTCACGCTCATGCCCGACAACACCCCCAGCGCGGTGCGCGGCCCGACGCCGGAGATCTTGATGAGCTGGCGAAACGCCGCCCGCTCGGCGGCGGTGCCGAAGCCGTAGAGCACCTGCGCATCCTCGCGCACCACGAAATGCGTGAGCAGCGACACCTTCTCGCCCACCGGCGGCAGGTTGTAGAAGGTGCCCATCGGCACGTCGACCTCGTAGCCCACGCCGTGGCAGTCGATCACCACCTGGGGGGGGTTGCGTTCGGCGAGGATGCCGGTGAGTTTGCCTATCATCGACGGTCCAGGCCGCGCTGCGGCCCCATTCCAAGAAACGTGTGATTCTCCGCCACAGCTTCACCCCCCCGAACAACACCCGCCTGGCCCACCTGTGCGGCCCGATGGACACCCACCTGCGCCAGATCGAGGACGCGCTGGAAGTGAAGATCAGCCACCGCAACGAGGCCTTCAAGGTCGAAGGCCCCAAGGCGAAGGCCACGCGCGCGATGGAGACCCTGCAGGCGCTGTACGAGATCGCGCAGCGGCCCGTCGACGCCACGCTGGTCCAGCTCACGCTGGCCGGCGACGGCACCCTGGCGGAGGACGAGGACGGCGTGAAGCTGCTGAGCACGCGCCGCACCGACCTGCGCGCCCGCACGCCCAACCAGAGCGTCTACCTCGACAACATCGCGGGCCACGACATCACCTTCGGCATCGGCCCCGCCGGCACCGGCAAGACCTACCTGGCCGTGGCCTGCGCGGTGGATGCGCTCGAACGCAGCGCGGTACAGCGCATCGTGCTCACCCGCCCCGCAGTGGAGGCCGGCGAGCGCCTGGGCTTCCTGCCCGGCGACCTGACGCAGAAGGTGGACCCGTACCTGCGGCCCCTGTACGACGCGCTGTACGACCTGATGGGTTTCGAGAAGGTGAACAAGGCCTTCGAGCGCAACGCGCTGGAGATCGCGCCGCTGGCCTTCATGCGCGGGCGCACGCTGAACAACGCCTTCGTGATCCTCGACGAGGCGCAGAACACCACGCCCGAGCAGATGAAGATGTTCCTCACGCGCATCGGCTTCGGCAGCAAGTGCGTGGTGACCGGCGACGTGAGCCAGATCGACCTGCCCAAGCAGCAGACCAGCGGCCTGATCGACGCGGAGCGGGTGCTCAAGCGCGTGGCTGGGCTGGCCTTCACGCATTTCAACAGCGGCGACGTGGTGCGGCACCCGCTGGTGGCGCGCATCGTCGACGCCTACGACAAGAGCGGCAAGCGGTCCTGAGCGATGGCGCTGCCCGAGCTGTCGCTGTCTCTGCAGTTTGCCCGCTTCGACGGCGTGGCGCGGCACCGCGCCGCCCTGCCGCGGCACCGGGTGGCGCGCTGCATCCGCTATGCGCTGGCGCTGCCCGGCGAGCTGGCGGTGCGCATCGTCGATGCCGACGAAGGCCGGCGCCTGAACCGCGAGTTCCGCGGCAAGGACTACGCCACCAACGTGCTGACCTTCGACTACGCCGCCTCGCCGGTCGTCATGGCCGACCTCGTGCTGTGCGCGCCGGTGGTGGCGCGTGAGGCGAAGGAGTTGCGCGTGACGCTGGCGGCCCACTATGCACACCTGCTGGTGCATGGCACCCTGCACGCCCAGGGCTGGGACCACGAAACCGGCGAGGCGGACGCGCAGGCGATGGAGGCGCGCGAGACCGCGATCCTGGCCGGGCTGGGCATCGCCGACCCCTATCGCGGACGCTGAACGCCGCCATGTTCGACATCGCCCTGCTGCTGGCCGCTGCCTTCGTCGCCGGCGCCCTCAACGCCGTCGCCGGAGGCGGCAGCTTTCTCACCTTGCCGGCGCTGGTGTTCACCGGCGTGCCGCCGGTGGTGGCCAACGCCACCGGCACGGTGGCGCTGCTGCCGGGCTACTTGGCCGGCGCGTGGGGCTTCCGCGAGGACTGGCAGAGCCCGCCGGGGCTGACGATGCGCGGCATCGTGCTGTGGTCGCTGGTGGGCGGCGCCGCGGGCGCCGCGCTGTTGCTGCTGACGCCGGACAGCACCTTCCGCCTGATCGTGCCCTGGCTGCTGCTGGCGGCGACGCTGCTGTTCGCCCTGGGCCCGCGCATCCGGCGCTGGACGGCCGGCGCCCACGGCGCCTCGCCGCTCAAGGCGGCGTTCGGCGTGCTGGCGGTCTCGGCCTACGGCGGCTACTTCAACGGCGGGCTGGGCATCCTGCTGCTGGCGCTGTTCGCGCTGCTGGGCCAGACCCAGCTGCATGCGATGAACGGCATGAAGAACCTGGTGTCGGCGCTGCTGACGGCGATCGCCGTCGCGATCTATGCCGCCGGCGGCCTGGTGCAGTGGCCGCAGGCGCTGATGATGATGTTCGCCGCCACCGCCGGCGGCTACGGCGGCGCCCGCCTGGCGCGCCGCATGCGGCCGGAGTGGCTGCGCGCCGGCATCGTGCTGGTGGGGCTGGCGATGGCGGCGCTGTTCTTCTGGAAGGCGTAGCCGTTCAGGGCGCCATCTGCAGCGGGATGGTCACCGGCCCGTCGTTGACCAGGTGCACCTGCATGTCGGCACCGAAGACGCCGGTGGCCACCTCCGGGTGCAGCGCCCGGGCACGCGCGACGAAGGCGTCGTAGAGCCGCCGGCCCTCGTCCGGCGGCGCGGCCTGCGTGAAGCTGGGCCGGTTGCCGCCGCTCGCATCGGCCGCCAGGGTGAACTGGCTGACGATCAGGAGGCCGCCGCCCACGTCCTGCACGCTGCGGTTCATCTTGCCGGCGTCGTCGCTGAAGATGCGCAGCTTCAGGATCTTGCCCAGCAGGCGTTCGCCGACCGCCTCGTCGTCGCCCCGCTCGGCACACACCAGCACGAGCAGCCCCCGGCCGATGCGGCCGACGCATTCGCCGGCGGCGATCTCCACGCGCGCCTCGCTCACGCGCTGCAGCAGGGCCTTCATCGCATCTCTCCCTCCCCTGTGGCCTGCACGGCGCGCGCCTCCATGTCCAGCGGCAGCAGCTGCAGCGTGACGCGCAGGCCCGGCACGGCGTCCATCAGCGCCTGCTCCAGCGCGTCGCGCAGGCCGGCGGCGCGGCGCAGCGTCCAGTGGCCCGGCACGTGCATGTGGATGTCGGCGAAGAGGCGCCGCCCCGAGCGCCGCGTCGCGATGTCGTCGAAGCGCAGGGCGCCGCCGTCCGGCGCCTCGGCGGCGAAGCGGTCCAGCACGGCCTGGATGGCGGCCTGCTGCGCCGGCTCCAGCGCGTGGTCCATCAGGCCCTGGCTGGAGCGCCACACCAGCCGCGCGCCCTCGCGCACGATGTTGGCCGCCACGGCCAGCGCCAGCAGCGGGTCCAGCCACAGCCAGCCGGTGAGCATCACGGCCAGCACCCCCACCAGCACGCCGGCCGAGGTCCACACGTCGGTCATCAGGTGCCTGCCGTCGGCCTCCAGGGCGATGGAGTGGTGCACCCGCGCCGCCTTGAGCATCAGCAGCGCCAGCGCCGCGTTCAGCCCCGCGCTGGCCACCGACAGCGCCATGCCCCAGCCGAGCCGCTCCAGCGGCTGCGGCGCCAGCAGCCGGCCGATCGCCGCCCAGGCGATGGCCAGCGCCGCCGCGATGATCAGGATGCCCTCGAAGCCGGAAGAGAAATACTCGGCCTTGTGGTGGCCGTAGGGATGGCCCTCGTCCGCCGGCCGGTTGGCGATGGTGATCATCGCCAGCGCGAACACGGCGCTGGCCAGGTTGACGAAGGACTCCATTGCGTCCGAGATCAGCCCCATCGAATGGGTGATCCAGCCGGCGGCCCCCTTGAGGGCGATGGTCAGCAGCGCCACCGCCACCGACAGCCGCAGCAGGGTGCGAGGGCTCGGCGCGGCCAGGGAAGATCGCGGGGAAAAGTGAAGCACAGCACGATGCCGGAGGCCGGCGGAAGCCCGCGATTATGAAGGGCGCGCCCTGCTCGCTTACCATTGACGCCCCCCGAAACACCCCCGGAGCACCATGAGCCACCGCCTGACGATCCTGTGCGCGGGCCTGCTGGCGGCCGCCGCCGCCTTCGCCCAGCCGGCCCCCGCCGCGGCACCGCTGCCCACGGCCGAGGCCGGCGCCGAGGCAGCGGCCGGCTTCATCAAGTCGGCGCAGGGCGACGTGCGGGTGCTGGGCACGGACGGCACCGGCCGCCCGGCCCGGCCCGGCGACCGCGTCCTGCCGATCGACCGCGTGAGCACCGGCCCCGACAGTGGCGCCAGCCTGGTCCTGCGCGACGGCACCACGCTGGTGATGGGCCCGGAGTCGCGGGTCGACCTGAAGCAGTTCCACTTCGACCCGACGACGCAGGAAGGCGGCATCCTGGTGTCGCTGCTGCGCGGGTCCATGCGCATGATCACCGGCCTCATCGGCCGGACCCAGCCCGACGCAGTGCGGGTGGAGACGCAGACCGCCACCATCGGCATCCGCGGCACCGATTTCATCGTGACCGACAGCGGCCAGCCGTGAGCCGCCCGTCCGCACCCCGCTCCGTCGTCCCGGCCGCCGCGCGGCGGCTGGCCGCCCTGTGCACGCTCGCCGGCGCCGCGTTGCTGGCCGCCTGCACCACGCCCGCCACGCGCGTCGTGCTGCTGCCGCAGGAGGACGGCAAGCCCTCGGCCGTGGTGGTCCGCACCGAGAACGGCCAGCAGGTGCTGGACCGGCCCTACCTGCAGGCCACGGCGCCGCACGGCACCCAGGCCGCGCCGACGGTGGACACGGTCGACCCCGCCGAACTGCAGCGCGACCACCCCCAGCTCTTCGCGCTGCGGCCCCCGGCGCCCCAGCACTACACGCTGTACTTCGTCTCGGGCGGCACGGTGCTCACCGAAGCCTCGCAAATGACCGTGCAGGAGATGCTGGCAGCCGCCCTGGCACGGCCGGGCGCCGACATCGTGGTCACCGGCCACACCGACACCCTGGGCGCCGGCCCGCGCAACGATGCGCTGTCGCGCGAGCGCGCCGCCGAGGTGCGGCAGATGCTGGTGCAGCGCGGCTTTCCCGCCGCGCGCATCGAGGCCGTGGGCCGCGGCGAACGCGAACTGGCCGTTCCCACCGCCGACGAGGTGGACGAACCGCGCAACCGCCGCGTGACCATCGACGTCCGCTGAATTCCGGCGGCCGGGCCGAAAGACGAACGGGGCCCGCGGGCCCCGTTTTCCTTGCCGCCAGCGGCCGTCAGCCGACCGTGACCCGCGCGAACTTGCGCTTGCCCACCTGCACGACGTAGGTGCCGGCCGGCAGCTTCAGTCCTTTGTCGCTCACCACGGCCGAATCCACCCGCACGCCGCCGCCGTCGATCAGGCGGTTGCCCTCCGAGGTGGACGACGCCAGCCCCGCCTGCTTGAGCAGGTGCGCGATGCCCAGCGGCGCGCCGGTCAGCGCCACCTCCGGGATCTCGTCGGGCACCCCGCCCTTGCTGCGGTTGACGAAGTCCTGCTCCGCCGCCTCGGCCGCCTGCGCGCTGTGGAAGCGCGTGGTGATCTCCTTGGCCAGCATCACCTTGGCGTCCTTCGGATTGCGCCCGGCCGCCACCTCGGCCTTCAGCGCCTCGATGTCGGCCAGCGAGCGGAAGCTCAGCAGCAGGTACCAGCGCCACATCAGCTCGTCCGAGATCGACAGCACCTTGGCGAACATGGTGTTGGCGTCCTCGCTGATGCCGATGTAGTTGCCCTTGCTCTTGGACATCTTCTCGACGCCGTCCAGCCCCTCCAGCAGCGGCATGGTCAGGATGCACTGCGGCTCCTGGCCGTATTCCTGCTGCAGGTGGCGGCCCACCAGCAGGTTGAACTTCTGGTCGGTGCCGCCCAGCTCCAGGTCGCTCTTCAGCGCCACCGAGTCGTAGCCCTGCATCAGCGGGTAGAGGAACTCGTGCACCGAGATCGACTGCCCGGCATGGAAGCGCTTGTGGAAGTCGTCGCGCTCCATCATGCGCGCCACCGTGTACTTGGCGGCCAGCTGGATCATGCCGCGCGCGCCCAGCGGGTCGCTCCACTCGGAGTTGTACCGGATCTCGGTCTTCGACTCGTCCAGCACCAGCTTCGCCTGGGCGAAGTAGGTCTCGGCGTTCGCGCGGATCTGCTCGGCCGTCAGCGGCGGGCGCGTGGTGTTGCGCCCGGACGGGTCGCCGATCAGGCTGGTGAAGTCGCCGATCAGGAAGATGACGGTGTGCCCCAGGTCCTGCAGCTGGCGCATCTTGTTGAGCACCACCGTGTGACCCAGGTGGATGTCGGGCGCCGTCGGGTCCAGGCCCAGCTTGATGCGCAGCGACTGGCCGGTGGCTTCCGAGCGCTGCAGCTTCCTGACCCACTCGTCCCGGGGCAGGAGCTCGTCTACACCACGAAGTGAAATGTCAAGCGCTTGTCTTACACGATCAGACGGCGGTTGACTAGTGAAAAACTCGGAAGTCATTCGAATTTTTGTGGAGAAAGCAACGGCCGGCGCTATACTCCGCCCGTTTTGCCAAAGCGGTGCATTGTAGAGAGCGCGCCGCTTCCTCGCCCCGCCGGGCGCGGCCCGCGACATGCGGCAGCCGGCGGTCGCTGACTCCAAGCTGGGTTTCTCGTTTTGTCCAAACTGATCAACGGCATTCTTGCCGCGGAGGAGGCTGTTGCCTCCCGCGTCGCGCATACCGTCAAGACCTACCCGCGCCAGATCACCGCGGCCATCGCAACGCTGCTGCTGTGCGCCGGCGGCGGTGCCTTCGCCGTGGCCAACCTGGGCCCGGATGCCTCCGACCTGCCGGTGCGGCAGGTGTTCGAGGCCGTCACGCCCCTGCCGATCGACAGCCAGGGCGCCGAACTCGACGGCCACCGCTTCACCCTCTTCCGCAGCGAGCAGACGCGCGCCGGCGACACCGCCGAGGCGCTGCTGGGCCGCCTGGGCGTGGCCGACGGCGACGCCGCCGCGTTCGTGCGCGGCAACGCGCAGGCGCGCGCGGCGCTGTTCAACCGCGTCGGCCGCACGGTGTCGGCCGAACTCGGCCAGGACGACCGCCTGATCCGGCTGTCGGCGCGCTGGATCCCCGATGCCGACGGCAGCTTCCGCCGCTTCGTGGTCGAACGCATGCCGGGCGGCTTCGTCGCCCGCATGGAGGCCGAGGCGCTGACGCCCGGCTCGCGCCTGGCCAGCGGCGTGGTGAAGAGCTCGCTGTTCGCCGCCACCGACGCCGCGCGCGTGCCCGACAGCATCGCCAGCCAGCTGGCCGACATCTTCTCGGGCGACGTCGACTTCCGCCAACTGCGCAAGGGCGACCGCTTCGCGGTGGTGTACGAGACCTTCGATGCCGACGGCCAGGTCCTGCGCACCGGCCGCGTGCTGGCCGCCGAGATGCAAAGCAGCGGCAAGACCTGGCAGGCGCTGTGGTTCCAGCCGCCCGGCGGCAAGGGCGGCTACTACCGGCCCAACGGCGACAGCCTGCGCAAGGCCTACCTGAGCTCGCCGGTGGAGTTCACCCGCGTGTCCAGCGGCTTCGCGATGCGCATGCATCCCATCCTGAACAGCTGGCGCCAGCACAACGGCATCGACTTCGCCGCGCCCACCGGCACGCCGGTGCGCACCGTGGGCGACGGCAAGGTGGACTTCGCCGGCCAACAGAACGGCTACGGCAACATCGTCATCATCGGCCACCGCAACGGCCAGCAGACGGCCTACGCGCACCTCTCTCGCATCAACGTCAAGGAAGGCGAGCAGGTCGAGCAGGGCCAGACCATCGGCGCCGTCGGCTCGACCGGCTGGGCCACCGGGCCGCACCTGCACTTCGAGTTCCGCATCAACGGCGAGTACCACGACCCGAGCACCATCGCGCAGCAGAGCGAGGGCAGCGCCGCGCTCACCGCCGCGCTGCGGCCGGCCTTCGACAAGCTGGCGAACGCCTCCCGCACCGAGCTGGCCGCGGCCTTCTCGGTGGTCCAGGCCAGCGCGGACTGACCCTCGCGTGATCCTCATCCCGAAGACAGGGCGCCGCACGGGCGCCCTTTTCTTTTCCGCATGACCGAGCGCTTCATCGGCCTGATGTCGGGCACCTCGCTGGACGGCGTCGACGGCGTGCTGGCCGAACTGGACGCCGGCCGCATCGCCGTGCGCGCCCACGCGGCGCGGCCCTTCCCGGCGCCGCTGCGTGAAGAACTGCTGGCCCTCAACACCCCCGGTGGGCAGGACGAACTGCACCGCGCGGCGCTGGCCGCCAACGCCCTGGTGCGCGTCTACGCGGACACCGTCTCGGCCCTGCTCGCCGACACCGGCCTGCCGCCCGCGGCCGTGCGGGCCATCGGCGCCCACGGCCAGACGGTGCGCCACCGTCCGGGCGAATTCGACGGCACCGGCTACACCCTGCAACTCAACAGCCCGGCCCTGCTGGCGGAACTGACCGGCATCGACGTGGTGGCCGACCTGCGCAGCCGCGACGTGGCCGCCGGCGGCCAGGGTGCGCCGCTGGTGCCGGCCTTCCATGCCGCGCTGTTCGCGCCCGGTGATGAGGGCGTGGCCGTGCTCAACCTGGGCGGCATCGCCAACCTGAGCCTGCTGCCGCCCGGCGGCGGCGCGGTGCTGGGCTTCGACTGCGGGCCGGCCAATGCCCTGATGGACCACTGGTGCCAGCGCCACCGCAGCACGCCCTACGACGCAAACGGCGACTGGGCCGCCGGCGGCCGGGTGCTGCCGGACCTGCTGGCGCGGCTGCTGGCCGAGCCCTACTTCGCCCGCCCCGTGCCCAAGAGCACCGGGCGCGACCTGTTCCACCCCGGCTGGCTCGCCGCCCGCCTCGGCGATGCGGCCTCGGCCGATCCGCAGGACGTGCAGGCCACCCTGGCGGAACTGACGGCGCATACCTGCGCCGAGCACCTGCAGCGCCACGGCGCCGGGCTGCCGCGCCTGATCGTCTGCGGCGGCGGCGCCTTCAACGCGCACCTGATGCGGCGGCTGGCCACGCTGCTGCCGGGCGTGGCCGTCGAGTCCTCCGCCGCGCACGGCCTGCCGCCGCAGCAGGTGGAGGCCGCCGCCTTCGCCTGGCTGGCCTGGCGCATGCTCGCGCGCGCGCCGGGCAACCTGCCCAGCGTGACCGGCGCTGCCGGGCCGCGCGTCCTGGGTGCTCTGTACCCGGCCTGAAGCCTCAGCCGTGGCCTGACACTTCCGGGCCCTCCGGCTGCGGCGCCCGCGCCTCGGCCGGCAACTGCCAGAACACCGCCGCCGACGCCAGCGTGATCAGCCCCACCGTCACGAAGGTGGCCTGGAAGGCGTGCAGCGCCGCGCCGGGCTCCACGTCGGCGCCGAAGGCGCGGCTGAAGCCGGAGAGCACGGCGCCGGCGATCGCCACCCCCAGGCTCATCGCCAGCATCTGCACCATCGACAGCAGGCCGTTGCCGCTGCTGGCGCTGGCGCCGTCCAGGTCCTTGAGCGTGATGGTGTTCATCGCCGTGAACTGCAGCGAGTTGAAGGCGCCGAAGGCCGCCAGCAGCGCGACGTGCAGCCCCCAGGGCGTGGCCGGCGTGGCGAGGGCGAAGCCGGCCATCAGCACGCCGATGATCGCGGTGTTGGCCACCAACACCGTGCGGTAGCCCAGGCGCAGGATCAGCGGCGTGGCCACCCGCTTCATCGCCATGCCGGCCAGCGCGGTGGGCAGCATCATCAGGCCGGCGTTGAAGGGCGAATAGCTCAGCGCCACCTGCAGCGAGATCGGGATCAGGAAAGGCATCGCCCCGCTGCCCAGCCGGCAGAACAGGTTGCCCATCAGCCCCACCGACAGCGTACGCACGTGGAACAGCTCCGGCGAGAACAGCGGCCGCGGATGGCGCGCCGCGTGCAGCCAGTACACCACCAGCGCCACGAAGCCGAACACCGCCAGCACGGCGGTGTTGCCGCGGCCCAGGCCCATCTCGGTGCCGCCCTCGATGGCCAGCGAGATCGACACCATGCCGAAGGCCAGCAGCGCGTAGCCGGCCAGGTCGAAGCGCGGCGTGTCGGCGTTGCGCGCATCCGGCATGAAACGCCAGGTCGCCAGCAGGCCGATCAGGCCCACCGGCAGGTTGATCAGGAAGATCCAGTGCCAGGAGGCCACCTGCACCAGCCAGCCGCCCAGCGTGGGGCCCAGCAGCGGGCCGATGAGGCCGGGGATGGCGACGAAGGCCATGGCCTGCAGGAACTCCCCGCGCGGGAAGGTGCGCAGCACCGCCAGCCGCCCCACCGGCAGCAGCAGCGCCCCGCCCAGCCCCTGCAGCACGCGCGAGGCCACCAGTTCGCCCAGGCCGCGCGAGGCGGCGCAGGCCAGCGAACCGAGCGAGAACAGCACGATCGCCAGCATGAACACCCGCCGGGTGCCGAAGCGGTCGGCCAGCCAGCCCGAGGCGGGGATCAGCATGGCCATCGTCAGCGAGTACGCCACCACCACCGACTGCATGCGCAGCGGGCTCTCGCCCAGGCTGGCGGCCATCGCCGGCAGCGCCGTGTTGATGATGGTCGCGTCCAGCGTCTGCATGAAGAAGCCGATGGCGACCAGCCACAGCAGCAGGCGGCGGCTGCCGGCGGTGGAGGCCAGGGGCGGGACGAGGGGATCGCTCATCGCAGGAAGGATGCAGACGGCAATGAAAAAGCCGCCCGAAGGCGGCTCGCGGTGCACAGGATGGTCAGGCTCACGCCGAGAAGCTGGAGCCGCAGCCGCAGGTGCTGCTGGCGTTGGGGTTCTTGATCACGAACTGCGCGCCCTGCAGGTCTTCCTTGTAGTCGATCTCGGCGCCGACCAGGTACTGGTAGCTCATGGCGTCGATCAGCAGCGACACGCCGT
>Ga0164243_10005146_pt1 | contig 20060 bp, 21 predicted proteins | sample OricompcompostOP_FD_108781 | JGI IMG/M metagenome (GOLD analysis project Ga0164243, IMG submission 108781) | Organic Plus compost microbial communities from Emeryville, California, USA - Original compost - Organic plus compost (OP) | ecosystem: Engineered > Solid waste > Mixed feedstock >... | reverse complement strand
GCGACATCCTCTATACGACGATGGCGGGCAGCGTGATCGCGCTGCTGGTGGGCGGCATCGGTCATCTGCGGGTGCGGCACGAGCGGTCCGTGGAGAATATCGGCCTGCGCCTCGCCTTCGCCACGCTGGCCCGCAAGGATGCGCTGACCGCGCTGCCCAACCGGATCGCCCTGCGCGAATGGTTCGAGGAGCATACCGGCCGGGGCCGCAAGAGCGGCCTGCTCGCGGTGCATTATATCGATCTCAACGGGTTCAAGCCGGTCAATGACAGCTATGGCCATCCCGTCGGCGACATGCTGCTGGCGCTGGTCGGCAAGCGCATCGCGCACAGCATCCGCGAGGGCGACATCGCCGCGCGGCTTGGCGGCGACGAATTCGCGGTGATCCAGCACGGCATCGCGAGCGCGGACGAAGCGGAACTGTGCGCCAACCGGCTTGCCGAGGCGATCGGCCAGCCATACCGGATCGGCGATCATCTCATCACCATCTCCACCGGCCTCGGCTATGTCGTGGCGGACGGCCGGGACGAGGATCTCGACCATCTGCTCGGGCTTGCCGACAAGGCGCTTTATATCAGCAAGCGCAAGAATGGGCTCGTCACGCAATATGATGCGGTCGAGCCCATCCAGATCCGCGCGGCCTGAGGGCCGCCGGCGCGCCCGGCTTCAGCGGACGAATTTTCCGGCGAAGGCGATCTCGTCGAGCGGCTTGCGGTCGCTCGGCACGTCACGCGCGCGCAGTCCCTCGGGCAGCACCGAGGGATCGCCCTTGCGGCCGATGGCGACCGCGGCCTCCACCCGGAAATGCTCCGGCACCGCCAGCAGATCGCGCGCCTTGTCGAAATCGATGCCGGTCATGCCATGCGCATGATAGCCCAGCATCTGCGCCTGCAGACCGAGCTGCGCCCAGGCGGCGCCCGCGTCGAAACTGTGGCTGTGCGAGGGATTGGCGCCGTCGGGCGTGGTCATCAGCGTGTCCGAGACGATGATGAGCAGCGCGGAGGCATTCGCGGCCCAGCTCTGGTTGAAGGGGATGAGGATGGAGAGGAAGGTCTCCCAGTTGGCATCGCCGCGCACCGCGTAGAGCAGGCGCCAGGGCTGGTAGTTGAACGCGGAGGGCGCCCAGCGGGCGGCATCGAGGATCGTGCGCAGGTCGGCAGGCGCGATCGCCGAACCATCGAAGGCGCGCGGCGACCACCGTTCGAGGAACAGCGGATCGAGCGCGGTGTCGGTGGTGCGGTTGGTCATGTCTTGGTCTCCGGTGAAAGAGGCCGCGCCCCTGCCCGAAGGCAGCGGCACGGCGGCTGGGGGTCGGGATCAGCGGCGGGCGTCGAGACTGAAGCCGCCGGCACCGAAGGCGACGACCTGCAACAGACCGCCCGCCATGGCAATATTCTTGAAGAAATGGATGAACTGGTTCTGGTCCGCGAGATGGGCGTGGAAGAAGATCGCGGTCGCGAGGGCGAACAGCGCGAGGACGCCGGCGGCGATACGCGTCCGATAGCCCAGCACCAGCAGCGCGCCGCCCACGATCTCGACGAATGCCGCGCCGGCCAGCGCGAGCGGCGCGAACGGCAGGCCGGCGGATTCGATATAGGCGATGTTGTAGGCCGGCGCCGTCACCTTGGAGACGCCGGAGATGAGGAAGATGGCGGCAATGCCGACGCGGCCGATGAAGGGCAGCCAGGCGGCGGTCGCGGTGGAAGGGACGGGCGTGCCGGAACGGACAGTGCTACTCATGGACAAGTCTCCTCGGTCGGAGTGATTTCGAGGCGGAAGGACCCATCCGCCGGCTCGGCAATCACCGCAAACAAACCACACGGAATCGATCCGATTCAATCCGAAGCGGATCGCTTCCGGGACGGCGCGCCATGATGGGCGGCCGTCTCGAATGTCCGGATAGACCGGAACCGCTTGCCCGATGAGTGGGATTATTTTCGAAAGATTTTTCTATTTTCCTGAAAAGATGATGGGCAGGGCCGCAACGGGCCTACGCCACCAGCATCGCCTGTCCCCGCCCCGCCTGCAGTTCGAACAGCGCCCGATAATGGCCGCCTTCGATGTCCAGCAGCCGGGCGTGCGGCCCGTCCTCGACGATGCGGCCATGATCGAAGACCAGGATGCGGTCGAGCGACCGCACGGTCGACAGCCGGTGCGCGATGACGATCGCCGTGCGCCCGCCCATGAGGCGCTGGATCGCATCCTGGATCAGCGCTTCCGATTCCGAATCGAGGCTGGAGGTCGCTTCGTCCAGGATCAGGATCGGCGCGTCCGCGAGGAAGGCCCGGGCCAGCGCCACGCGCTGCCGCTCGCCGCCCGAGAGCTTGACGCCGCGCTCGCCCACCAGCGTGCGATACCCCCTGGGCAGCCCCGCGATGAAGTCATGCGCGTTGGCGAGCGCCGCCGCCTGCTCGATCTCCGCCATGGTCGCGCCGGGGCGGCCATAGGCGATGTTCTCGGCCAGGCTGCGGTGGAACAGGATCGGCTCCTGCGCGACGATGGCGATCTTGCGGCGCAGGCTCGCCTGCCGGACGCAGCGAATGTCCTGCCCGTCGATCAGCACGCGCCCGTCGGTCACGTCATAGAGGCGCTGGACGAGCTTGACGAAGGTCGTCTTGCCCGAACCCGAGCGCCCGACCAGCCCGACACGCTGACCGGCCGGGATGGTGACGTCCAGATCGTCGTAGAGCGGCGTCTCATGCCCGCCATAACGGAAGCCCACATGATCGAAGCGGATCTCGCCGCGCGGCACCGCGAGCGCCTGCGCGCCGGGCACGTCCTCGATGCCGAGCGGCTCGCCATGCAGCCTCACCAGTTCCTCCATGTCGTTCACCGAGCGCTGGAGGTGGGAGACATGCTGGCCGATGTCCCGCAGATAGCCATGGATGACCAGATAGGTGGTCAGCACATAGATGACATCGCCCGCACTCGCCTGCCCCCGCCACCACAGGAGGATCGCCCCGCCCGTCACCGTGGCGCGCACCAGCCAGAGCAGGCCGACCTGCACGACATTGCCGATGGTGCCGAAGGTCCATGTCCGCCAGGTGCGCCGGCGCCATTTGGCGATCACCTGATCGACGCGCGCATCCTCGCGGGCCTCGGCGCCGAAGCCCTTGACCACGCTGTTCGCGCCGATCGAGTCCGCCAGGATGCCGCCCAGCGCAGTATCCCAGCGGTTGGAAAGCGTCGCGGCCGGCGCCACGACCCGCACCGAGATGAAGATGGTGACCGCCACATAGGCCGCCGCGCCCAGCGCCATCGCGAGCCCCAGCACCGGCCAGTGCAGGCCGAGCAGGACGATGGCGCCGGAGAGGACGAGCATCGCCGGGAAGAGGCCGAGCAGCAGCGTGTCGTCGAGAAGGTCGAGCGCCCACATGCCGCGCGTGATCTTGCGCACCACCGAGCCGGAGAAGCTGTTGGCATGCCAGTCGGTCGAGAAGCGCTGCACGCGCTGGAAGGCCTCGCGCCCCACATCCTGCATGACGCGCAGGGTCAGCGCGATGATCCCGAAGAGGGCGGCGCGGCCGAACAGCACCGGCGCCAGCGTGAGCGCCGTCATCATGGCGAAGGCCCGCACTGCGTCGTCCCGCCCTGCCGCGCCGCGCTGCAACGCGTCGGTCAGCCGGCCGGCGAAGACCGGCACGAGCATCTCCGCCGCCGTGCTGACCACCAGCACCGCCAGGATGAAGGCGACATAGCGCCTGTGCCGGCGCCAGTGCCGGAATGTGAAAGCGAGGCCGAGACGGATCGCGTCCGTGCGCTCGCGGGCGGTCTTCTTGCTCATGGCATTGCCGGCACGCGGCGCGCGCCGTCCCTTTTACGATATTGGATGGATCACGAAGGAGGCGGTCGCGGGACCGCCCGGGCCGGGGTCAGACGTGCGAATTGACGCCCGACGGGAGGCGATATGCATATGCAGCGATATTGCGCATCAAATGCCTCCGTTGCTGGTGTGAACCGGAGCGGCGCATTACTCCGAATCGGGACGGACTGTCAATTCGGACGCCGGAAACCAGGCCCTCCCCGTACGGGGAGGCGTTCGACCTTCCGCCTCATGATCCCCTCACAGGCCCGCCTGGCACACATATTTGAGGTTGAGATATTCATCGAGCCCATGGCGCGAGCCCTCCCGGCCGATGCCGGACAGCTTGACGCCGCCGAAGGGCGCATAGGGCGTCGAGATGAGGCCGGTGTTGACGCCGACCATGCCGCTCTCGATGTCCCGGCTCGCCCGCGCGATCGTCCGCGGGCTGGAGGCGCAGATATAGGAGGCAAGCCCGAAGGGCGAGCCGTTGGCGAGCGCGATGCCGTCCTCATAGCTGTCGAACGCCACAATGCCGGCGAGCGGGCCGAACGTCTCCTCGCGCGTCAGCAGCGCATCGGGACGGACGCCGGAAAGCAGTGTCGGCGGCGCGATCCGCCCATCCCCGCGCCCGCCGGCCAGCAGCCGCGCGCCGCCCTCCAGCGCATCGTCGATATGGGCATTGACCTTCGCGACCGCCGCCTCGTCGATCAGCGGCCCGATGTCGGTCGCCTCATCCAGGCCGTCGCCGGCCTTCATGGCCGCGATCCGCCCGGTGAGCGCCTCGACGAACGCGTCATGGATGCCGCGCTGGACATAGAGGCGATTGGCCGCCACGCAGCTCTGTCCGCCATTGCGGAACTTGGCGACCATGGCGGTCTCCACCGCCGTCTCCGGATCGGCATCGTCGAACACGACCAGCGGCGCGTTGCCGCCCAGTTCCAGGCTCAGCCGCTTGATGGTCGGCGCGGAGAGCTGCATGAGCCTGATGCCGATCTCGGTCGAACCGGTGAAGCTGATCTTCCGCACGGTCTGCGAGGCCGTGACGATGTCGCCGATCATCCCCGCGCTGCCGGTCACCACGCTGAACACGCCGGGCGGCACGCCGGCCTCCTCCGCAAGCCGCGCGAGGGCAAGCGCCGAGAAGGGCGTCTGGCTCGCCGGCTTGGCGACCATGGCGCAGCCGGCCGCCAGCGCCGGGCCGACCTTGCGCGTCAGCATGGCGAGCGGGAAATTCCAGGGCGTGATGGCCACGCAGACGCCCACCGGCTCCAGTTCCACCAGCAGCTTGCGCCCCGGCACCGTCGCCGGCAGGATCTCGCCGATCGCCCGCGTCGCTTCCTCGGCATAGACCTCGATGAAGCCGGCCGCATAGTCGACCTCGCCCAGCGCTTCCTTCAGCGTCTTGCCGTTCTCCAGCGTGATGATGCGGGCAAGATCGGCCCGGCTGGCGTTGATGAGATCGAACAGCCGGCGCAGCACGAGGCCCCGCTCGCGCGCGGGCCGGCGTCCCCAGTCGCGGAAGGCGCGGGCCGCGGCATCGATGGCCGCATGGATGCGCGCCGGCGCCAGCGAGGGCACCGTGCCGAGCGCCGCGCCAGTGAACGGATCGGTGACGGTGATCGTCCGGCCGTCCTCCGCCGCGATCCATGCGCCATCGACATAGGCGGCATCGCGCAGCAGCGCCTTGTTGCTGATGGTCTCGATGCGCGCGTGGGGCGCGCTCCGGGGGGTGGGCTGATCCATGGCGGCCTCCGCTGCTGTGACCGCCCAGAAGTGTGCGCTGCCGCGCCGCCGATCAACCCCCGTCGCTGCTTTTGAGACCGGCCGGCGGGATCAGGCGGTCCTGCCGAACGCCTCCTGCACCGAGTCCGGCATCAGGCCCCGCACGAAGTCCCGCACCAGCGGCCCGAGCGCGTCATAGGCCGTCCCGATCGACAGCGGCGCGGAGAGATGATTGTGCCCGGCGAGCCAGTGGATGCGGGGCATGTCGCCGCGCGCGCGCCCGAACGTGCCGACCAGCGTCGCCGCCTGCCGCCGGAAGTCGATCGCGTCATATTCGCAGATGGCGAGGCAGAGCGGCACATTGGTCTTCACCAGCCCGGGCACCGTCGAGAATTCGGCATAGCGCTTCCGGTCGGTGCCGTAATAGGCGAGCTGATAGGCATTGGGCGCCCCCGCCGCCGGATCATAGATGCCCGAGACGAGCACCGCGCCCATCACGCCGGGTCCGCTCGCCGGCTGCTCCTGCGGCCGCGCGAGATAGGTCGCGACATGGGTGGCGCCGGCCGAATGCCCCATGAGCACGATGCGGCGCGGATTGCCGCCATAGGCGCTGACCTCGGCCTTGAGCCATGCAACGGCCCGGGCGATGTCCTCGCCGCCCGACGGCCACATATGATCGGGCGCGAGCCGATAGTTCATCGTCGCGCCGATCCATCCCGCGCCGGCCGCCCAGCGCCCGATATTGTCATGGAAAGGCAGGTTCGGGAGGCGCTTGTCGCCCATCACGAAGCCGCCGCCATGCGCGAACAGGAGCACGGGCGCATCGCGCGCGTCCGCCTGCCGGAAGATGTCGAGCCGGTGCCGCGCGTCGGGACCATAGGCCAGATCGCGCTCGATCAGCGCATCGGCCGGCTGGCGCGCGATGCCGTCGGCCAGATGACGCTGCGTCGTCTCGATCAGGTCGTAGGTCAGTTCGCAGCCCAGGGATCGAATGAGCTTGCGCGTCGCTGCCGGCATGGTGATGTCCCCACATATGACCATGCCGGCCGCAGGCGCCGCCGGAGCAAGGTCACGATTGCCGGACCTTATCTCGCATCCGCCACGGAGCAAGCGCCGTGATTGCGGGACAGGGTCCCCGCGGCGCCACGCCCGGACAAAAGCCCTTCAGCCACGCCTGTGCCCCGCGCCGGAGAGCAGGCGGTCGAGCGACCAGCCGCCTCCGCCACGGGCAATGAGCGGCAGGAGCAGGCCTGCCCAGCTCAGATGGGTCGGCCAGGCATCGGGATAGACGAAGATCTCGATCACCGCGGTCATGCCGAGCAGCGCGAGCGCCGCCGGCCGCGTGAACAGGCCGAGCACGAGCAGGACGGGGAAGAGATGTTCGCTGTAGGTGGCGAGATGCGCCGCGATGTCCGGCGGGATCAGCGGCAGGGCATATTCGGTGCGGAACAGCGCATAGGTGCCCTCGGTGATGTGCAGCACGCCGTCCACCTTGGTGCGGCCCGACTGGAAGAAGACCGACGCGATGCCGAGCCGGGCGACGAGCAGCAGCAGGGCATCGGGCACCTTGTCCGCGATGGCGCGCAGCGCGGCCGTGCCGCTGGTCAGGGATGATGTCATGGACTTGTCCTTCCGTGGGGCGGGCGGCGGGGCTTGCGAGTCCCCCGTCCCGCCCCGCCCGCGCTCAGGCCCTTGGCGTGAGCGAACCCATGCCGCGAGGCGTGCGGATCGACGTGCAGGTGCCGGCCTTGACCAGCTTCCAGGCATTGCCCTGATAGTCGGTGCGGGACGTGCCCGCGCAGCTCGTTCCGGGGCCGGCCTTGCAGTCATTCTGCCCGGCGAGCGCCACGCCATAGCATTTCTCCATGGCCTGCTGGCCCTGCCCGCCCTGTTCCGCGGCGGAGGCGGCGCCCGCCGCGAAGGCAAGCGCCAGCGTTGCGGCGAGCGCCGCGTGCGTTCCGGTCATGTCGTGTCTCCTTGAAGGCTTGCCGGCCGTCAGCCGGTCGCCCCGGAGTTCGCGGCCTCGCGGCCGGCGGTTACAGCGCCGGCACGGAAAAAATATTTCGGCTGGCACGCGCGCGCCTGTAACGTCGCGCCCGTTCGGATCGAATGCCCGGTCGCAGGAGCATGAATGCGGGCAAACGAAGATCAACTGCGCAGGTGGATGATCGGCGGCCTGGACGGCGTTGCCGCCGACCACGCCGCCCTGTTGCGCGCGCTCGTGCCGATCCTGTCCGCCTTCTACCGGCGGCGCGTGTCGGGCGATGAGGATATCGAGGATCTGGTGCAGGAAACGCTGATTGCCGTTCATACCCGCCGGTCGACCTATGATCGCGAGCGTGCCTTCACCGCCTGGCTGTTCGCGATCGCCCGATACAAGATGATCGACCATTTCCGCCGCCGCCGCGCCGCCGTGCCCATCGGGGACGTCGAGGACATGCTGATGGTCGAGAGCTTCGAGGAGAGCATCGGCGCGCGGCTGGACGTGGAGGACCTGCTGGGCTGCCTGCCGCCCAAGCAGGCGCGCATGATCCGCGCCACGCGCATCGAGGGCGCAAGCATCGCCGATGTGGCCGCGTCCACCGGCTATGGCGAGTCCGACGTCAAGGTCTCGGTCCATCGGGGCCTCAGGGCGCTTGCCGCGCGCATCCGGGGCGAACGGGCATGAGGACCGAGCAGCTCATCGACGATCTCGCGAAGGACGTGAAGCCTGTCGGCCGCCGCGCGGTGGGCATGCGGCTGCTCGCCGGCATGATCCTCGGCGCGCTCGCCTCCGCGGCGCTGGTGGCGATGACGCTGGGCGTGCGGCCGGATCTGGGCACGGCCATGACGGGACACACCTTCTGGATGAAATGGTCCTACACGCTGTCGCTCTCGCTCATCGCCATCTATGCGACGGCGCGGCTCGCGCGGCCCGATCCTGGGCGGCTGCGCGCCGTCTGGCTGGCCTGCATCCCGATCGGGCTGCTCATGCTGGTGGGCCTGTTCGAGATGATGCACACGCCCCCGCGCGACTGGCTCGCCATGTGGCTGGGCAAGAGCTGGCGCGAATGCCCCTGGATCGTGCTGCTGCTCGCCATGCCGATCTTCATCGGCCTGCTCTGGTCGTTCCGCCGGCTGGCGCCGACCCGGCTGCGCGCGGCCGGCGCGGCGGCGGGGCTGGCCGCCGGCGCTTTCGCCGCGACCGTCTATTGCCTGCACTGCCCGGAAGTCTCCGCCCTGTTCGTGCTGACCTGGTATTCGCTCGGCATCGTGCTGGCGGCCGGCATCGGCGCGCTGCTCGGGCCCAGGCTTTTGCGCTGGTGATGTAACCGCGCCCCGGGCGGCCGCGAACTGGGGATGCCAAGATGGCACAACCCCAATCCCCTGGAGTGAAACCATGAACGATTTCCGCACCGGTGTCAGTTTCGCCGCTTCCGCCGCGCTCGTCGCGCTGGGCGCCGCCGCCGTCCCGACCGCCGCATCGGCCGCCGGCGAGCAGGCCGCGAAGGTCCATTGCTACGGCATCAACACCTGCAAGGGCACGTCCGACTGCAAGACGGCGCACAATGAATGCCGCGGCCAGAATGACTGCAAGGGGCAGGGCTTCAAGGAAATGACCGCCCAGCAATGCAGCGCCGCGGGCGGCAGCCTGACCGCGCCGCAATAAGGCGCCATCCGGGTCCGGCGGTTTCCCAGACCCGCCCGCCGGACCCCCACCCCAGGACCCATTACCCGCCCTCGGGAGACCGCGCCATGATCCCCGCCTTTTCCGGTTTCGGCCTCGGCCTGCGCAAGCCGCACTATGCCGACATTCTCGACCATCGCGTCGCAGTCGACTTCCTCGAGGTGATCTCGGAGAATTTCATGATCGACGGCGGCCGGCCCCGGCGCATCCTGCGGCAGGTGCGCGAGCGCTATCCGGTCGCGCTGCACGGCGTCTCCATGTCGGTCGGCTCGGCGGACGGGGTGGATCGCGCCTATCTCGCCCGGCTGCGCGCGCTGGTCGACGAGATCGATCCGCTGTTCGTCTCGGATCATTTGTGCTGGACGCGCCTTGGCGGTTTCAATGCGCATGATCTGCTGCCCCTCCCCTATACCGAGGAAGCGCTGGAGACGGTCTGCGCCAATATCGCCGCCGCGCAGGACAGGCTCGGCCGCGCGATCCTCATCGAGAATCCCTCCAGCTATGTCGCCTTCGACGGCGCCGCGATGAGCGAATGGGCCTTCCTCGACGCCGTCTGCGCGCGCACCGGCTGCGGCCTGCTGCTGGACGTCAACAATGTGTTCGTGAGCGCGACCAACCACGGGTTCGACGCGCGCGCCTATCTGGACGGCATCCCGCATGCACGCGTGCGCCAGATCCATCTGGCCGGCCATAGGCAGGGCGAGACGCTGCTGATCGACACCCATGACCGCGCCGTGCCGCCTCCGGTGTGGGACCTGTTCGCCCATGTCCTGCCCCGGCTCGGCCCGGTGGCGACGATGATCGAGCGGGACGATGCCATCCCGCCGCTGCGGGACCTGCTCGCCGAACTCGACCAGGCCCGGGCCATCGGAGCCCGCGCCGGCGGGACGCGCGCCACGGAACTCGCCGCATGAGTCTCGGCGCGCTCCAGCGTGATTTCGTCCAGTGGCTGCGGGGCGACGTGGAGGACGCTCCACCCCCTTTCGGACCGGCCGCCGCCGCCGGCCTCGCCATCTACCGGAACAATTATCGCGCGGCGCTTGTCGCCTGTCTGGAGCATGGCTTCGCGCGCACCGGCCAATGGCTGGGCGGCGCGGCCTTCCGTGAAGCCTGCGTCACCCATGTCCGGCGCGTGCCGCCGGGAAGCTGGACGCTCGATGCCTATGGGCGCGATTTCCCCGCGACGCTCGCCCGCCTCCATCCCCTCGACCCTGAGGTCGCCGAGCTGGCGACGCTCGAACTGGCTCTGGCCGACGCATTCGTCGCGGCCGACGCGGAGATCCGTCTGCCGCGCGACGGGCGCGCGATCGACTGGGACCGGGCCGTTCTGGCTTTCCATCCTTCCATCGGACTGCATCCCCTGACCACCAATGCGCCCGCGATCTGGAGCGCGCTCGATGCGGACATCATGCCGCCCCCGGCGGCGCACCTGCCCGAACCCGCCACGCTGCTCGTCTGGCGCCAGGGCGAGGTCTCGCGCTTCGAGACGATCGACCGGGCCGAAGCACGCGCGCTCCTCGCCTGCCGCAGCGGCCTCACCTTCGGCGCGCTCTGCATGGAAACCGTCCGGGAGCTGGGGGAAGAGGCAGGCGTCGCCACGGCCGGCGCATGGCTCGGCCGATGGATCGCGCAAGCTCTGATCGTCGGCGTCAGGGACTGAACCGCGACCAGATTGACCGTCGCGCGATGCACGGCTAGAGACCCGCCGTCGCCATGTCGGAATTCCGACACGGAACATGTCGGAAAAGAGCGAGCGAAAATTCCGGTTAGCTCGTATTTTTTAACACCTTAGCGGGTGTAGCTCAATGGCAGAGCAGAAGCTTCCCAAGCTTACGACGGGGGTTCGATTCCCCTCACCCGCTCCAATCCCCCTCACCCCATCAGGATCGCGCGCGGCGGATCGCCGGGGTCCGGTCTTGCATGCATATCTCGCGGGGCCGGCGCGACAGCCGCGCCGGCCGGGTCATTGGAGGTCACTGATCCAGTTGCCGAACAGGCGGGCGGCGTCATGCCCGGCGGGCGGCCTGTCGGGCATTGCCTGCCCGCCGCGCGCGCGGAATTCATTGGGCGTGACGCCGAAGGTGCGTTTGAACAGACGGGAAAGATGAGCGCTGTCACGGAAACCGACCGTGGCGGCGAGAGCGGCAATGCTGCGCGTTTCACCGCGATCCTCCAGCAGCGCGCGCATCCGCCGCAGGCGACGCTGCTGCAGAAGCCTGACGACCCCGCCGCCTTCGGCGCATGCCCGGTAGAGACCCGAGCGTGACACGCCCAGCTCCCGGCAGATGGTCCCGACGTCCAGCGGGCTGCCGAGATGCGCATCGAGATAGGCCCGCACCCGGCCCGGCAGGGCCTCCGAGCGCAAGGGATTCGCATCGCGCGCGCGCAGGGCGTCCTGCAGGGTCTCGACCAGCAGATCGAGCATCATCCGCCCGATCGCCGATGCATGATCGCGGGGCGTGACGGAAAGCGCGCCGCACAGCGACTGCCACTGGGCCGCGAGCAGCGGAACGAGGCCGCCCTCGACGATCATGCCATGCGGATCGAGCGGATCGAGCCGGGGCATCAGCAGATGGCGGGGAATGGCGAGCGAGAGCGTGTGCCGGTCCTCGGCGACCATCGCGCAAGGCTGCGCCATGTCGATCACGAGCAGCGAACCCGCGCCCGCATTGCGCATGCCCTGCCCGCAATCGGCCTGGGCGCCGCCGGACAGATGCAGGTTCACGTAGAGATGGTCCACGCGATCGCGGATGATCCGCGCCATGTCCCGGAAATAGCGGGCGGGTTCGGCCCGCACCTCGGTCAAGATCAGCGCGCCGATCCGCCACACCTGCGCCCGCGCGGCGAACCCGCCGGCGCCCGCCCGCGTCACGTCGAAATTGACCATGGCCGAGGCGAACGTGGGAAACTGCTCCGCGACCGGCAGCGCGGCACTGTCGAAGCATAAAGGCGCGAAAGTCGCCCGATTCACCTTGCACCTCGCTCCCCCGCATGAAGCCTGTTTTTCCCTGCCCTGGGCCGATGCGGCAATAGCGCACGTCTCTTATCAGGACATTGAGACGCTGGAACAAAAGATTTGGAATGCCGGTGCATCGACCTGTTCCGGCGGCGCGCTAAACAGAGGACAAACGCAACAGGGACATTCCATGAAACGCTTCCTCGCCCTCGCCGCCACCGCCATGCTGGCTCTCGGAACGACGATGCCGGCCCAGGCGGTCCTGCTGGACTATCGCCTGACCGGCGACATCAACGCATCCTGGCAGATCGAGTCCACCCGCGTCCCTGACGATGTGCGCTCGGGATTGCTGGGCTATTTCGATGTTCCGCTGGATATCGACGGCGTCCATTATGACAGCGCGCTCATCTACATGTTCGCCTGGTGGGCGCTCGGCGGCGTGGAAGCCGATCTCGGCCTGGACGAGACAGGCGGAGCCACCGGCACGCTCTTCTCCGCCGTCTCCAGCGATCCCTATGCGCTGAATATGGGACAGATCTACACCGGCCCCGAAAGCAGCCCGACGCTGCTGACCGGCGAATGGGATTTCGTCGAATATGACGTTTTCGAGAACGATCCGCTGGCACCGCCCTCCTATCATCTCTCGGTCAGCGCCGTGCCGGAACCGGCCGGCTGGCTGCTGATGACCGGCGGATTGGGCCTGGTCGGCATGGCGATGCGGCGGTCACGGGCGAAATTGCGTCCGGCCTGAACCCGATGGGGCGGAGCCGTATGGGTCCCCTGGCGTTCAGCCCCGGATCGCGCCCGCGCTGCGCCACAGCATATAGGCGGCGACGGCGAAGATCAGCAGGGCGAAGATCGTGTTGAGCGCGCCCTTGTGCGCGGACAGCCGGTGCGACAGCGCGGCGCCGGCGAACCCGCCGACGATCCCCCCGCCGATGAACAGCGCGGCGAGCCACCAGTCGACCAGCCCGGACATGGCATAGTTGAGCGCGGCGGTGAGGCCGAAGGCGGTGACCGCGACCAGCGACGAGCCGACGGCATTGCGCATCGGCATGCCCGTGGCGGCCATGAGGCCCGGTACGATCAGGAAGCCGCCGCCAATGCCGAAGAAGCCCGAGAACAGGCCGGTGGCGGCGCCATAGCCGAGCACCTTGGGGGCATTCTCGCGGTGGCACTGGACATCGGGATTGCCCGGATCGCCGCGCTTCCTCAGCATCAGCGCGCCGACGAGGACCATGAGCAGGGCGAACAGGAACAGCAGCTTCTGCCCGTCGAACGCCTTGCCGAGCGTGGAGCCGGCATAGGCGCCCGCCACGCCGGCGAGCGCGAACATGCCGGCGCAGCGCCACTTGACGGTGCCCCGGCGCGCATGGGGGACGAGATTGGCGCCGGCATTGGCCGCGACCGCCAGCGCGCTGGTGCCGATCGCGACATGCGGCGAGGCGACGCCCACCAGATAGACCATGAGGGGAACGGCGAGGATCGATCCGCCGCCGCCGACAAGGCCGAGCGTGAAGCCGACGAGCGAGCCCGATCCGGCGCCGAGCAGATACTGGACGGGTTCGAGCGTCATCGCCTTGCAGCGCCCTACAGCGCGTTGACCGGCAGCTTGAGATAGGAGGTGCCGTTCTCCTCCGGCTCCGGCAGGCGGCCGCCGCGCATATTGACCTGAATGGACGGCAGGATGAGCCGGGGCATGTCGAGCGTCGCATCCCGCCCTTCGCGCATGGCGACGAACGCGTCCTCGCTCACCCCGTCGCGGACATGGACATTGCGCTGCCGCTCCTCGCCGACCGTGGTCTCCCAGGCATAGCTGTCGCGGCCCGGCGCCTTGTAGTCGTGGCAGAGGTGGAGGCTGGTCCGGTCCGGCAGCGAGAGCAGGCGGCGGATGGAGCGATAGAGGGTGCGCGCGTTCCCGCCCGGGAAGTCGGCGCGCGCCGTGCCATAGTCGGGCATGAACAGCGTGTCGCCGATGAAGGCCGCGTCACCGATCACATAGGTCATGTCGGCGGGCGTATGGCCGGGCACATGCAGCGCGATCGCGTCGATCGAGCCGAGCCTGAAGCGGTCGCCATCGTCGAACAGGCGGTCGAACTGCGAGCCGTCGCGCGCGAAGCGGGTGCCCTCGTTGAAGATCTTGCCGAAGACCTGCTGCACCGTGAGGATATGGCGGCCGATCGCCAGCGTGCCGCCCAGCTTCTCCTGGAGATAGGGCGCGGCCGAGAGATGATCCGCATGGGCATGCGTCTCCAGCAGCCATTCGACCTCGAGGCCTTCGCGGCGGACATGATCGATCACCTTGTCGGCGGAGGCGAAGGATGTGCGCCCGGACGCCGGATCGAAATCGAGCACGCTGTCGATGATCGCCGCCCGGCCGGTCGCCGGATCGGAGACGACATGGGTGACCGTGAAGGTCGCTTCGTCGAAGAAGCTGCGGACGGCCGGAGGCGCCTTGCCCCCGGTCTCGATGATCCGGACGGCTTCGCGGAGATGCGGGTCGGTCATGGATGATCTCCTGACAAATGCACGACACTAATTAAATACATATTATTATTAATCGCGATAATATGATATATATGACCCCTCCGATCCCATTTTTCAATCTCCGCCGCAAGGATCGGCGAACCGCCTCCTCAGCGCCTGCGGAACCGAGGTCCGGCGGGCGGGACCGGCATCATGCGGGACGCACCCTGCTCAAAGGACAGACAACCGGACATCGCCGCCCCGATCAGGCAGCCGCAAGCACCTGCCTGACCCAGCCGATGAGCCGGGCGCGATCCATCGCGCCGGCCTGCCGCGCAATCTCGCGGCCTTCCCTGAACAGGATCAGCGTCGGGATGGAGCGGATGCCGTAGCGGGCTGCTATGTCCTGCTGCGCTTCGGTATCGACCTTCAGCAGCCGCACCTGCGCCTCCAGGTCGGCGGCGGCGGCCTTGAACGCCGGCGCCATCGCCCGGCAGGGACCGCACCAACTCGCCCAGAAATCCACGAGGACCGGCAGGCTGCCCCGGCTCACATGCCGGTCGAATGCGACCGCATCGACATCGACGGGCCGGCCCTGGAACAACGGTGCCGACCATCGCCCGCATCGCGGCGCCGCGTTCATTCCGGCGGCCGGCACGCGGTTGATGCAGGCACAGGCCGGACAAATCACGATTTGCGGATCGGACATGCGGGGCGCCTCCACGGAACGCAAACGCTGCTTAATCGTTTACCCGCATGATGTAACCGTGTAATGGTTTCACTTCAAGACTTGCCGGCCCCCGGAAGGAGATCCTTTGAATCCGAGCGCAGACGTCCATGTCGCTTGCCCGCCTGTCCAGATCGGCGACATGGCACCCAATTTCCAGGCGCGGACCACGATGGGCGACATCAGCCTGTCCGATTATCGCGGTCGCTGGGTCCTGCTCTTCTCGCACCCGGCGGACTTCACGCCCGTATGCACCAGCGAGTTCGTCGCCCTCTCGCGCGCGAGCGCGCGCTTCAGGGCGCTGAACTGCGAGCTGATCGCGGTCTCGGTGGACAGCCTCTATGCCCATCTCGGCTGGATCCGCGCGATCCACCGGCATTTCGGCGTGACCGTCGGCTTCCCGATCGTGGAGGACCCCACCATGGTGATCGGCCGCGCCTACGGGATGCTCTCGGAAGACGCGCCCGATGCCGCCACGCTCCGCGCCACCTTCTTCATCGACCCCGACGGGATCATCCGCGTCCAGCTCTGCTATCCGGCCACCATCGGCCGGTCGGTCGAGGAATTGCTGCGCGTCCTTGCCGCGCTGCAGCGGGTCGATCGCGACAATATCGTCACGCCCGAGGGCTGGCGCCCGGGCGATGACGTGCTGCTCCCGCCCTGTCAGGATCAGGCCTCGGCGCTCGACGCGCCGGAGGACGGCTGCTGGTTCCACCGCACGCAGCCCGACAAGCCGGACGGGACAGGCCAGTGACGAGCCTCTCCGATTCCGAGATCGACGCCATCACGGATGTCCTCAAGGCGCTCGCCCATGACGTGCGGCTGAAGCTCATGCGCACATTGCTCGACCATGGCGAGAAATCGGTGGGCGAGCTCGAAGCGCTGACGGGCATCGGCCAGCCGGGCCTTTCGCAGCAGCTTGCCGTCCTGCGCAAGACGGAGCTGGTCCAGACGCGCCGCGATGCCAAGCTCGTCTTCTACAGCCTCGCGCCCAAGGCGCTGGAGAACACGGCAAGACTGATCTGCGCGCTCTCGGGAATAACGCCCCGGGACGCGCAACCGGAGGCTCGGGACACGCGATCGCGCACGCGCGGTTCGGCCGCGACTTTCGCCAAGATCCTTTGATCGCGCGGCCTGCGACGCGCTGAAGGCGGACGGGCAACGGCCCGGATCGCCTGCCAGCGAGAGCATCCGCGAAATCAGGGGAACGGCCTTCGGCATGCGGGCTGTCATGCGGACGCGGGCCTGTGCTTCTCCCGGCGTGACCCCTGCCCCCCCGCGGGCGCACCGGGCGCAATTCCCGGTCAATCGGGCATGGCGCCGTCCCCAAGATCCAGCCTGTGCGCCTCGTCGGCAAGGGCCAGGAGCGCCGGCCTGTGGCTGACGACCACGAGGCCGGTCCCGGTCTCGCGCAGCCAGCGGTCGAGCCGCCCCGCGAGGCGCGCTTCCGTCGCGCGGTCTAGGCCTTCGCTGGGCTCGTCCAGCAGAAGCCAGGGCCTTCCGGCGAGAAGGGCGCGCGCGAGGGACAGCCGCTTGCGCTGCCCGCCGGAGAGGCGCGCGCCGCCATCGCCGATCCACTGGTCCAGCCCCTGCGGCATCGCCCGGACATCGTCGGCGAGGCAGGCGACGTCCAGCGCCGCCCGGAGCTGATCCTCGTCGAGACCCGCGCGCGCGATGCGCAGATTGTCCCGCACCGTTCCCGACAGGAGCTGGGCATCCTGCGGCGACAGGGCGAAGGCGGCACGCACCGCCTCGGGCGGCAGGGCGTCGAGCGGGCGGTCGTCGAGACGGATGCCGCAACCGGCCGCGGCCGGACGAAGGCCGGCAAGCGTTTCGAGCAGGCTGCTCTTGCCGCTGCCGGACCGGCCGGCGATCGCCAGACGGGTGCCCGCCCCGATCCGGACCCGCCGCCCGTCCCGTTCGAGAGTGATGGTACGCGCGATCGGTCCGCGCGGCGCTTCCGCCCGCTCCGCCCCAGGCGGCTGATCCGTCAGCGCTTCCAGCCGCGCGAGCGCGGCGCGCACCAGCATGTCGCGGGAAACGCCGCGCACATAGCCGGACAGGGCCTCGATCGCGCCGGCCGCCGCCAGCACGGCCAGCACCGTCATGGGCAGGGCGGCAGGGGAGATGGCCAGCACGGCGCCCATCGCGATGCCCCCGCCCAGGGTGAGGCCGGCATCGATGATCGCCTCCCCCCGCGCGAACCGCCGACGCGCGCCGTCCAGCGCCGCCGTCTCGCCTTCGAGGCCGCGCTGGATCGCCGGCGCGAGGTCATAGGCCAGAATCTCGGGCGAGGCCGATGCATGGTCGACCATGCCGGCCTTCAGCCGCGCCAGCGCGTCCGCCATGTCGGCGGCGGCGCTCGCCAGAAGCCGCGGCGTCGCCAGATGCGCCCAGAGCACAAGACCGGCGAGCAGCGCCAGCAGGGCCAGGCTCGCCCAGGGGCTGGCGAGCCATGTGAGGATGAGACCGATGGTCGCGCCGGCCAGAGCGGCGGGCAGCGCGGGCTTGCGGACCAGATTGTCCTCCAGCGCGCCGATGTCCTGAACGAGCCGCGTCACCGCGTCGCCCGCCGACACGGCACGCAGGTCGCGCGCGGCCAGGATGCGGTCGAACAGGCGCGCGCGCACCGTGGCGAGCGTCATCAGCGCGGCCCGGTGGCCATAGAGCCGCTCGCCGTAGCGCGCCGTCGTGCGGATGATCGCGAGCAGGCGGATCGTCGCGCTCGGCACGAGATAGTTGAAGCCCTGCGCGACCAGCACCCCGCCGAGGCCGGCAAGCGCGGCGCCGGTGATGAACCAGCCGGAAAGGCCCAGCAGCAGGACCGCGGCGATCGCCGCCGCCGCCGCGAGCGCGCCCGCGACGCGGAACGCGCGCCGCTCGGGCGCGATGGCCCCGGCGAGCAGCCGGTCCATGTCCGCCCGGCTCATGCCAGCACCCGTTCATGGTCGGCAATGGCGGCCAGCGCGGCGCTGTGCGTCACCATGAGGAGCGTGCGCCCGCCGGCGGCGGAAGCCAGAATGGCGGCGATGTCGGCCGCCGAGCGTGCGTCGAGGTCGGCCGTCGGCTCGTCGAGCAGCCAGAGCGGCGCGTCCCGGAGCAGAACGCGCGCGATCCCGACGCGCCGCCGTTCCCCGCCCGAAAGGCCGGAGCCGCGATGATCGAGCACAAGCGCCATGCCCTGCCCCCGCGCCTCGATCACCGGCCCGAGCCCGGCCCGGCGCGCGGCGGCCTCGACCGCCGCCGCGTCGGCATCGGGCCGCGCGAGGCGGATATTGTCGGCGAGTGTGCCGGGGACGAAGGCGACCGACTGCCCCGCCCAGCCGACATGGCCGGCAAGCGCGACATCGGCCGCGTCCCGCCCGTCGACGAGGATTCGCCCCCCGCCCAGCGGCGCGAGGCCCAGAAGCGCGTGGAGCAGGCTCGACTTGCCGATGCCCGTGGCGCCGCGCAGCGCGAGGCTGGCGCCCGCCGCGACGTCGAACGAGAAGGGGCCGATGGCGGTTCCGCCATAATCGACGACCACGGCCTCGAAGCGCAGCGCGGGCGGGCGCCCGATCGGCGCCTTCGGCGCGGCCGGCGGCGCCATGGCGAGGCGTTCGAGCCGTTCGACCGCCGCCTCCCCCACCTGCTTGTCATGATAGGCGGCCGCCAGCCGGCGCATGGGCAGATAGAATTCCGGCGCGAGGATGAGGACGAACAGCGCCTGGCCGAGCGTCAGCGTCTCGGGTGCGGGAAAGGGAAGCAGTCCCAGCAGGTTGAAGCCGCAATAGAGCGCAACCAGCGCCACCGACAGCGCCGCGAAGAACTCGATCACCGCGCTCGACACGAAGGCGATCCGGAGCACATCGAGCGTGCGCCGGGCGACTTCGCGCGTGGCATCGGCCAGATGCCGCCCGATCCGCTCCTGCGCGCCGAAGCCGACGATCACCGGCAGCGCGCGGACGCGATCGACGAACAGGCCCGACAGCCGGCCGAGCGCATCGAGCTGGCGCGCCGCGGCCCGCGCGGCGGCCGTGCCGGCCAGCGCCATGCCGAGGCCGAAGGGCAGCAGCGTGACGAGCAGGATCGCGCCCGCCACCCAGCTCGCCAGCCCCGCCGCCAGGGCAATGACGAACGGCGACACGACGGCCGCGCGGCGCAGCGGCAGGAAGCGCGCATGGAAGCCGCCCAGATCCTCGATGCGGTCGACGGCATCGGCGACATCCTCGCCCAGCATGCGGCGATCCCCCGGCGGCGCGACGAGCACGCGCGGATAGACGCGCCGCCGCCAGCCGGCTTTCGCCCGGATTGCCGCCACTTCGCCCGCATCGGCGGCTTTGACCTGAGTCAAGGCGCGGATCAGCGCGATGGCGCAGATGGCGGCCGTGGCGAGCAGCAGATTGCCCGGCTCGTCCCTGGCGGCCATGGTCACGCCGGCGGCGATCGCGGCCGCCAGCAGGACCGCCAGGCCACTGTCGGCAATCCAGAACAGGACCACGTCGCGTCGATTAAGCCGGTTGCTCATATACTCAGTTACGAGTAATGTATAACCATAGTCATTTCAACCGACTCAAAGGCATGATGCCCAGCCGAGCCGGAATGCAAGGAGTCCCGCCATGGACATGGCCGTGATCGAACTCTCCCGGCTGCAATTCGCATTGACTGCCCTCTACCATTTCCTGTTCGTCCCCCTGACGCTCGGCCTTTCCTTCATCCTGGTCATCATGGAAAGCATC
>Ga0164243_10005145_pt1 | contig 20061 bp, 19 predicted proteins | sample OricompcompostOP_FD_108781 | JGI IMG/M metagenome (GOLD analysis project Ga0164243, IMG submission 108781) | Organic Plus compost microbial communities from Emeryville, California, USA - Original compost - Organic plus compost (OP) | ecosystem: Engineered > Solid waste > Mixed feedstock >... | reverse complement strand
CTAGGGGCCTGTCCGGCGGATCACGCCGAGGACGCGGGGTCTGGCACGCCCATCTGCGGCATTGGACGCACCAGACCCCGCTCACCTGGGTTGCAAGACGCTGCGCCTTTCCCCCGACTTGATCCGCCGGACAGGCCCTGGAACCCGCCCTCGCGGTCCGGAGCCGTCCGTCTGCTGGTCAGGCGTTCGACAGGGACGTGTGCCGGATGGTTGTCTTTCGGACATGACGACCCTCTCCGTGACCACCTGGTCCCTGGAGCAGACCGCGCCCACCGATCTCCGTCCGGCCGCCGTGCCCGAGGGGGACGTGCGGGTGGTCCGCTCCGAGGTGCCCTCCCCCGAGTTCAGCCGCTTCCTGTACGCGTCGGTGGGCGGCGACATCCGCTGGACCGACCGGCTGGGCTGGACGTACGCGCGGTGGCAGGAGCACTTGGAGCGGCCCGGCGTGGAGACGTGGGTCGCCTACGACCGGGGCACCCCGGCCGGGTACGTGGAGCTGGAGGGGCAGGACGAGGGGGTCGTGGAGATCCTCTACTTCGGGCTGCTGCCCGCCTTCCGCGGCCGGCGCATCGGCGGCCATCTGCTGTCGTACGGGGTGGCGCGCGCCTGGGACCTGGCGGACCGCTGGCCGGGGGTGAAGCCGACCACGCGGGTGTGGCTGCACACGTGCAGCAAGGACGGCGAGCACGCCATGGACAACTATCTGCGGCGGGGTTTCCGGCTGTTCGACACCAAGGTGGAGGACGAGCCGGAGGTGGCCACGCCGGGCCCGTGGCCGGGGGCGTACTCCGCCTGAGCGGCTCCGGCAAGACCGCTCGCACCGCGTGTGACCAAGGACACCCTTGTCTCGTATACCGGGACAAGGGTGTCCACATTTCGGATAACGGTGGACTGCCTCCAGATCGCCGTGCCAGGCTTCCGCCATGCCTGGAACTGGAATCGCCTTGGTGAGTCGGCGGCACGTCGACCTCGGCCGCATGTCCAGCGCCATCTGTCCGGCGCGCTGAGAGCACCCAGCAGCGCCCGACACCCCACTCCCCTCCTTTGCTGCGCAAGGACGCGCACGACTCTGCCCGTGTGCGCGTAGACGCAGGTCAGAGCCGCCCATCCTGGCATGGCGCCCCCGCGCCGAGAGACCATCCACCGCTGTCCCGAAGGACGTATCAACCATGGCCGCCACCCCGCAGAAGCCTGCCGCCGCGCAGAAGCCTGCCACCGCGACCCCCCGCCGCAAGGCGAGCCGTCACCGCGGAGAGGGACAGTGGGCGGCGGGGCACTTCACCCCGCTGAACGGCAACGAGCAGTTCAAGAAGGACGACGACGGTCTCAATGTGCGGACACGCATTGAGACGATCTACTCCAAGCGGGGCTTCGACTCGATCGACCCCAACGACCTGCGCGGCCGCATGCGGTGGTGGGGCCTCTACACCCAGCGCAAGCCCGGCATCGACGGCGGCAAGACCGCGGTCCTGGAGCCGGAGGAGCTGGACGACGAGTACTTCATGCTGCGGGTGCGCATCGACGGCGGTGCGCTGACCACGCGCCAGCTGCGGGTGGTCGGCGAGGTCTCGCAGGAGTTCGCGCGCGGCACCGCGGACATCACGGACCGGCAGAACGTCCAGTACCACTGGATCCGCATCGAGGACGTGCCCGAGATCTGGGACCGCCTGGAGGGCGTCGGCCTGTCCACGGTCACCGCCTGCGGCGACACGCCCCGTGTGATGCTCGGCTCCCCCGTGGCGGGCATCGCCGAGGACGAGATCATCGACGGCACGCCGGCGCTGGAGGAGATGAAGCGCCGCGTCCTGGGCAACCCGGCGTACTCGAACCTGCCCCGCAAGTTCAAGACGGCCATCTCCGGCTCGCCGGTGCTGGACGTGGTGCACGAGATCAACGACGTGGCGTTCGTCGGCGTCCACCACCCCGAGCACGGGCCGGGCTTCGACCTGTGGGTCGGCGGCGGTCTGTCCACCAACCCCAAGCTGGGCGTGCGGCTCGGCGCCTGGGTGCCGCTGGAGGACGTCCCGGACGTCTACGAGGGCGTCCTGTCCATCTTCCGCGACTACGGCTACCGCCGGCTGCGCACCCGCGCCCGGCTGAAGTTCCTGGTCGCCGACTGGGGGGCGGAGAAGTTCCGTCAGGTGCTCGAGGACGAGTATCTGAAGCGCAAGCTGACGGACGGTCCGGCGCCCGCCGAGCCGGTGTCGCGCTGGCGCGACCACATCGGGGTGCACCGCCAGAAGGACGGCCGCTTCTACGTCGGCTTCGCGCCGCGCGTCGGCCGGGTCGACGGCACCACCCTCACCAAGATCGCGGACGTCGCCGAGGCGCACGGCTCGGGCCGGGTGCGCACCACCGTCGAACAGAAGATGATCATCCTCGACGTGGAGGAGTCCCAGGTCGAGTCCCTCGTGGAGTCCCTGGAGGCGCTGGACCTCAGCGCCCGTCCCTCGCCGTTCCGGCGCGGCACCATGGCCTGCACCGGCATCGAGTTCTGCAAGCTCGCCATCGTCGAGACCAAGGCGCGCGGCGCCTCGCTGATCGACGAACTCGAGCGCCGTATGCCGCAGTTCGACGAGCCGATCACCATCAACCTCAACGGCTGCCCGAACGCCTGCGCCCGTATCCAGGTGGCGGACATCGGTCTCAAGGGCCAGCTCGTGCTGAACGACAAGGGCGAGCAGGTCGAGGGCTACCAGGTGCACCTCGGCGGCGCGCTCGGCCTGGAGGCCGGGTTCGGCCGCAAGGTGCGCGGCCTGAAGGTCACCGCGGACGAGCTCCCGGACTACATCGAGCGGGTGCTCAAGCGTTTCGAGTCGGAGCGCGAGGACGGCGAGCGTTTCGCGTCCTGGGTCACCCGCGCCTCCGAGGAGGCACTGTCGTGAGTGAGCGGGCGGCGCCGTTCTACTGCCCGTACTGCGGCGACGAGGACCTGCGGCCCAGCGAGGAAGGGCACGGCGCGTGGGAGTGCGCGGCCTGCAACCGCGCCTTCCGGCTGAAGTTCCTCGGGCTGCTCGCCCGGGGTCTGGACCGATCCGACACGGGAGGGGACCCGGCATGACGGCCGTATCGGACGAGCGCGGCACCGTCGAGTTGCGGGAGCTGGCCGAGCAGGCGGGCCGGGACCTGGAGGACGCCTCCGCCCTGGAGATCCTCCGGTGGGCGGCCGACACGTTCGGCAAGCGCTTCTGCGTGACCTCCTCCATGGAGGACGCGGTCGTCGCCCATCTCGCCTCCCGGGCGCTGCCCGGGGTGGACGTGGTGTTCCTCGACACCGGCTACCACTTCCCCGAGACCATCGGCACCCGGGACGCCGTGGAGGCCGTGATGGACGTCAACGTCATCACGCTCACGCCCCGTCAGACGGTCGCCGAGCAGGACGCCGAGTACGGCCCGAAGCTCCACGACCGCGACCCGGACCTGTGCTGCAAGCTGCGCAAGGTCCAGCCGCTGGAGGAGGGCCTGAAGGACTACCTGGCCTGGGCGACCGGCCTGCGCCGCGACGAGTCCCCGACCCGGGCGGACACCCCGGTCGTCGGCTGGGACGAGAAGCGGCGGAAGGTCAAGATCTCCCCCATCGCCCGGTGGACCCAGGACGACGTGGACGCCTACGTCGCCGAGCACGGCGTCCTCACCAACCCGCTGCTGCAGGACGGCTACGCCTCCGTGGGGTGCGCCCCCTGCACCCGCCGTGTGCTGGAGGGCGAGGACGCCCGCGCCGGCCGCTGGGCGGGCAGCGCCAAGACCGAGTGCGGACTGCACGGCTGACCGCCATGACCGCGCCTTCGACGAACCAGGAGAACCACGTGACGACCGGAGCCACCGTCTGGCTCACGGGTCTGCCGAGTGCGGGCAAGACCACCATCGCGCACGAACTCGCCGCCCGGCTGCGCGAACAGGGCCGGCCGGCCGAGGTGCTCGACGGCGACGAGATCCGCGAGTTCCTCTCGGCGGGCCTCGGCTTCAGCCGCGAGGACCGGCACACCAACGTGCAGCGCATCGGCTTCGTCGCCGAACTGCTCGCCCGTAACGGCGTGCTGGCGCTCGTCCCGGTGATCGCCCCCTACGCCGACAGCCGCGAGGCCGTCCGCGCCCGCCACGAGGCGAACGGCACGCCGTACGTCGAGGTGCACGTGGCGACACCCGTGGAGGTGTGCTCCGTCCGTGACGTGAAGGGCCTGTACGCCAAGCAGGCGGCGGGTGAGCTGTCCGGGCTCACCGGCGTCGACGACCCGTACGAGGAGCCCGAGAAGCCCGATCTGCGCATCGAGTCGCAGCACCAGACCGTGCAGGAGTCCGCGGCGGCGGTATACGCCGTGCTCAGCGAAAGGGGACTGGCATGACGACCGCAGCCACCACCGTCGAGGAGGGTACGGACAGCCCGTACGCCCTCTCCCACCTGGACGCCCTCGAGTCGGAGGCCGTGCACATCTTCCGTGAGGTGGCGGGTGAGTTCGAGAAGCCGGTGATCCTGTTCTCCGGCGGCAAGGACTCCATCGTCATGCTGCACCTGGCGCTGAAGGCGTTCGCGCCCGCGCCCGTGCCGTTCTCGCTGCTGCACGTGGACACCGGGCACAACTTCCCCGAGGTCCTCGACTACCGCGACCGCACGGTCGCCGAGCACGGCCTGCGCCTGCACGTGGCCTCCGTGCAGGACTACATCGACCGCGGCGTCCTCAAGGAACGCCCGGACGGCACCCGCAACCCGCTGCAGACGGTGCCGCTCACGGAGAAGATCCGCGACGAGGGCTTCGACGCGGTGTTCGGCGGCGGCCGCCGTGACGAGGAGAAGGCCCGCGCCAAGGAGCGGGTGTTCTCCCTGCGCGACGAGTTCTCCCAGTGGGACCCGCGCCGCCAGCGCCCCGAGCTGTGGAACCTGTACAACGGCCGGCACGCCCCCGGTGAGCACGTCCGCGTGTTCCCGCTGTCCAACTGGACCGAGCTGGACGTCTGGCAGTACATCGCCCGCGAGAACATCGAACTGCCCCAGATCTACTACGCGCACGAGCGTGAGGTCTTCAAGCGCGGCGGGATGTGGCTGACCGCGGGCGAGTGGGGCGGCCCGAAGGACGGCGAGACGGTCGAGAAGCGCCTGGTGCGCTACCGCACCGTCGGCGACATGTCCTGCACCGGCGCCGTCGACTCCGACGCCGACACCATCGAGAAGGTGATCACGGAGATCGCCGCCTCCCGGCTCACCGAACGCGGCGCCACCCGCGCCGACGACAAGCTGTCCGAGGCCGCGATGGAAGACCGCAAGCGCGAGGGGTACTTCTAAGCATGAGCACGATCACGACCGAGGAGCTCTCGGCCACCACCCTGCTGCGGTTCGCCACCGCCGGCTCCGTCGACGACGGCAAGTCCACCCTGGTGGGCCGGCTGCTGCACGACTCCAAGTCGGTGCTCGCCGACCAGCTGGAGGCCGTCGAGCGCGCCTCCGCCAGCCGCGGCCAGGACGCCCCCGACCTGGCGCTGCTCACCGACGGCCTGCGCGCCGAGCGGGAGCAGGGCATCACGATCGACGTGGCGTACCGTTACTTCGCCACGCCCCGGCGGCGGTTCATCCTCGCCGACACCCCCGGCCATGTGCAGTACACGCGGAACATGGTCACCGGCGCCTCGACCGCCGAGCTGACGGTGATCCTGGTCGACGCCCGCAACGGCGTGGTCGAGCAGACCCGCCGGCACGCGGCGATCGCCGCGCTGCTGCGGGTGCCGCACGTGGTGCTCGCCGTGAACAAGATGGACCTGGTCGGCTACCAGGAGTCCGTGTTCGCCGCGATCGCCGAGGAGTTCACCGCCTACGCCACCGAACTGGGCGTCCCCGAGGTGACCGCGATCCCGATCTCGGCGCTCGCCGGGGACAACGTGGTGGACCCGTCCGCGAACATGGACTGGTACGGCGGCCCCACGGTGCTGGAGCACCTGGAGACCGTGCCGGTCAGCCACGACCTGACCCGCTGCCACGCCCGGCTGCCCGTGCAGTACGTGATCCGGCCGCAGAGCCCCGAACTCCCCGACTACCGCGGCTACGCGGGGCAGATCGCCGCCGGCACCTTCCGCGTCGGCGACGAGGTCACCGTGCTGCCCTCGGGCCGCTCGACGACGATCGCCGGCATCGACCTGCTGGGCAAGCCGGTCGACGTCGCCTGGACGCCGCAGTCGGTGACGCTGCTCCTCGCGGACGACATCGACATCTCCCGCGGCGACCTGATCGTCCCGGCGAAGGACGCCCCGGCCACCACGCAGGACCTGGAGGCGACCGTCTGCCACGTCGCCGACGAGCCGCTGAGGGTCGGCCACCGTGTGCTGATCAAGCACGGCACCCGCACGGTCAAGGCGATCGTCAAGGACATCCCGTCCCGGCTCACCCTGGACGACCTGTCCCTGCACCCGCACCCGGGTCACCTCACCGCCAACGACATCGGCCGCGTCACCATCCGCACCGCCGAGCCGCTGCCCGCCGACACCTACGCGGACTCCCGCCGCACCGGGTCGTTCATCCTGATCGACCCCAACGACGGGACCACGCTCACCGCCGGCATGGTCGGCGAGTCCTTCGCCTCGCCCGACCCGGTCGACGACGAGGCGGACGACGACGGGTGGGACTTCTGACCACGCGCCGGCCCCCCGCAGCGCCCGTACTGCCCTGAATCCGCCGACGGCCCGGCCACCTCATGTGACCGCCGGGCCGCCACCGAGAGGAACGTCCCCCTTGCCTGCCACGACCGCCCTGCGCCGCGCCCTCGCGGTGACGGCCATGCTGCCGTTGCCGGCCCTGGCCGCCTGCGGTTACGGGTCCCAGGCGAAGGACAAGGACACCGCTCAGGCCGTCTCGGGCGCGAAGACCGACGGTCTGGACGCCGTCCGGATCGGCTACTTCGGCAACCTCACCCACGGCACCGCCCTGGTCGGCGCCGAGAAGGGGTTCTTCCAGAAGGAACTCCAGGGCACCGAGGCGAAGTACGCGGTGTTCAACGCGGGTCCGTCGGCGATCGAGGCGCTCAACTCGGGCTCCCTGGACGTCGCCTTTCTCGGTCCCTCCCCCGCGGTCAACGGTTACACCAAGGCGGACGGCAAGAACCTGCGCATCGTGGGCGGTTCGGCGTCCGGCGGGGTGAAGCTGGTCGTGAACCCCGACAAGGTGAAGTCCGTCGAGGACGTCGAGGGGAAGCGCATCGCGACCCCGCAGCTCGGCAACACGCAGGACGTGGCGTTCCTCAACTGGGCCGCCGAGCAGGGCTGGAAGGTCGACCCGCAGAGCGGCAAGGGCGACGTCACCGTCGTCCGCAGCGACAACAAGGTCACCCCGGACGCGTTCAAGTCGGGTTCGGTGGACGGGGCGTGGGTGCCGGAGCCGACCGCGTCGCGGCTGGTCGCGCAGGGCGGCAAGGTACTGCTGGACGAGGCGTCGCTGTGGCCGGACGGCAAGTTCGTGATCACGAACATCGTCGTCCGCCAGAAGTTCCTCGACAAGCACCCCAAGGCCGTCGAGGCCGTGCTGCGGGCGTCCGTCGAGACCAACCGGTGGATCAACGCCCACCCGGAGGAGGCCGAGGAGGCCGCCAACGCGCGGCTCGCGGCCGACACCGGCAAGCCGCTGCCCGCGGAGGTGCTCGACCCGGCCTGGAAGTCGATCACGTTCCTGGACGACCCGCTGGCCGCCACCCTCAGGACCCAGGCGGGCCACGCCGTCGAGGCGGGCCTGCTGGAGCAGCCGGACCTGAAGGGCATCTACGACCTGTCCCTGCTCCGCAAGGTCCTCCAGGCGGCCGGCCGGCCCGCCGTCGACGACGCCGGACTCGGCGTCGCCCGACCCGGATCACACACGCTTCCCAGGAGGTGACGACCATGGCCACGACCCTCGCCAAGGCCGCCGACGGCACGCAGTCGGCCACGCACGCGGCCCGTATCGAGCATGTCTCGAAGTCCTTCGCCGGCCCCGCCGGACAGCAGCTCGTGCTGGACGACATCAGCCTCGACGTGGCCCCCGGCGAGTTCGTCACCCTCCTCGGCGCCTCCGGCTGCGGCAAGTCCACCCTGCTCAACCTCGTCGCCGGCCTCGACAAGCCGACCGCCGGCGGCATCACCACCGACGGCCGCCCCGCCCTGATGTTCCAGGAACACGCCCTGTTCCCCTGGCTCACCGCCGGCAAGAACATCGAACTCGCCCTGAAACTGCGCGGCACCCCCAAGAACGAACGGCGCGAGCGCGCCGAGCAGCTTCTGGAGCTGGTCCGCCTGGGCGGCGCCCACGGCAAGCGCGTCCACGAGCTGTCCGGCGGCATGCGCCAGCGCGTCGCCCTCGCCCGCGCCCTCGCGCAGGAGAGCCGGCTGCTGCTGATGGACGAGCCGTTCGCCGCGCTCGACGCCATCACCCGCGACGTCCTCCACGACGAACTCACCCGTATCTGGCGGGAGACCGGCCTGTCGGTCCTGTTCGTCACCCACAACGTCCGCGAGGCCGTCCGCCTCGCCCAGCGTGTCGTCCTGCTGTCCTCCCGGCCCGGCCGTATCGCCCGGCAGTGGACCGTGGACATCCCGCACCCCCGCCGCATCGAGGACACGGCCGTGGCCGAGCTGTCCGTCGAGATCACCGAGCAACTCCGTGGGGAGATCCGCCGACATGGCCAGCACTGACACCACCCCCAAGGACGCCAAGGACGCCGGGGACCTCGCCGGACTGGAAGCGGGTCTGGACGCGCTGGAGACGGTGCAGACCACCCGCAAGCCGTTCCGGCAGACCCTCACCCAGAAGGTCCTCCCGCCGGTCGTCGCGGTCGCGCTGGTGCTGACCGTGTGGCAGTCGCTGATCACCTTCAAGGTCGTCGACGACCCCACCAAGCTGCCCGCGCCCGCCGACGTCTGGCAGGTGGTGGAGAAGGCCTGGCTGCAGGGCGAACTCCTCGGCTACATCTGGACCTCCGTCTCGCGCGGCCTGTTCGGCTTCTGCCTCGCCCTGGTCATCGCCACCCCCCTCGGCCTCCTCCTCGCCCGGGTCAAGCTGATCCGCGCGGCGATCGGCCCGATCCTCTCCGGCCTGCAGTCCCTGCCCTCGGTGGCGTGGGTCCCGCCCGCCGTCATCTGGCTCGGCCTGAACAACCAGATGATGTACGCGGTCATCCTGCTCGGCGCGGTGCCGTCCATCGCCAACGGGCTGCTCTCCGGCGTCGACCAGGTCCCGCCCCTGTTCCAGCGCGCCGGACGCACCCTCGGCGCCACCGGCCTGAAGGGCACCTGGCACATCACGCTGCCCGCCGCCCTGCCCGGCTACGTCGCCGGCCTCAAGCAGGGCTGGGCCTTCTCCTGGCGCTCCCTCATGGCCGCCGAGATCATCGCCTCCTTCCCCGACCTCGGCGTCGGCCTCGGGCAGCTCCTGGAGAACGGCCGCAACGCCAGCGACATGGCCATGGTCTTCGAGGCGATCCTGCTCATCCTCACCGTCGGCATCGCCGTCGACCTGCTGATCTTCAGCCCCCTCGAACGCCGGGTCCTGCGCACCCGCGGACTCATGGTGAAGAGCTGAGGTGCCTGTGATGCGTCGTCCCGTCCTGCTCGTCGTCGCCCACGGCAGCCGCGACCCGCGGCACGCCGCGACCGTGCACGAACTGGTGCGCCGCGTGCGCGCCCGGCGGCCCGGGCTGCGGGTGGAGACCGGGTTCCTGGACTTCAACGTGCCGTCCGTCGGCGCGGTGCTGGAGTCCCTGGACGCGGAGGGGGTGCGTGACGTGGTCGCGCTGCCGCTGCTGCTCACCCGGGCCTTCCACGCCAAGGCGGACATCCCCGCGGTGCTGTCCGAGGCGCCGCCGCGGCTGCGGATCCGCCAGGCGGACGTGCTGGGCCCGTCCCCGCTGCTGCTGGCGGCCCTGGAACGCCGCCTGTACGAGGCGGGCCTGACGCCCGCCGACAAGTCCTCGACCGGGGTCGTGCTGGCCTCGGCGGGGTCCTCCGACCCGGAGGCGATCGCAGTGATCGCAGATATCGCGCGGGAGTGGCGGCACACCGGTTGGTGCGCCGTGCGGCCTGCGTTCGCCTCCGCATCCCTTCCCCGTACCGAGGACGCGGTGCGGGAGCTGCGGGAGCTCGGCTGCGCGCGCGTCGCCGTCGCCCCGTACGTGCTCGCGCCGGGACGGCTGCCCGACCGGATCGCCCAGGGCGCGGCCGAGGCCGACGTCCTGTCGGACGTGCTGGGCCCCTCCCCCGAGGTCGCCCAGGTGCTCCTGGACCGCTACGACGCGGCCCGCACACCGCTGCTGACGGCGCTGGGCGCCTAGCTAAACCTCAGCCCGCCGTCATCTCCACCAGCTTGCGCACCGTGTTCCAGTTGCGGCTGGTGGCGACCACGCCCTTGTTGAGGCGGGGCTTCGACAGGTGCTCGGCGAGCTTGGAGCGGCCGAGGCCGTCGGGGACGTACAGGTAGAGGCAGCGGTCGCCCAGGCGGAAGTCCTCGGGGAGGTACGCCTCACGGTCGATCTCCGCGAACCGGTCCTCGGTGACGGGCGCGGAGAAGTAGGTGACGTGGAGCTGCTTGGGCTCCAGGCCGGCCGCCGGGAAGGGGCAGGCGCCGGCCACGCCCTTCAGATAGGCGTGGTCGCGGACGATCACGTCCACGTCGAAGCCGAAGCGCGCGGCGACCGCCCCGGACAGCTCGGCGGCCAGCGACTCCTCGTCGCCGTGGCCCGCGGTGAACGCCGCCTGGCCGCTCTGCAGGTACGTCCGCACGTCCTCGTGGCCGAGGCTCTCCAGCAGGGTGCGCAGTTCGGCCATCGGGACCTTCTTGCCGCCGCCCACGTTGATGCCGCGCAGCAGCGCCGCGTATCTCGTCGCCATGGGCCCGAGCGTAGTGCGGCCGTCGTGCCCCGTGGGGGTGGGCACGACGGCCGGGGGCCCGCGCGCGGGCGGGCCTCGCAACTCTGACCGACGGGCGGCTCCCTGAGCAACCTGAACGCACTGCTGTGACTTATTCAACAAGGTTGCGGAATGGCCGGAACCGGTTCCTCTCCCTCCGCCCCTCGACCCTGATCCACCGGGCCGCCGACCCGGACATGTGTAGGGGGCCACGGTCCTCCCCAGTGGGGAGGCGGGCCGCGCCGTCGGGATGAGCCGGGGCCCGCGGGCTTCACCGGGCAGCAGGACGAGACGCGCCTGCGCCGCCCCTACCGTCGAAACGTCAGGTGGCGGCAGGGGGCCGTCGCCGCGGACGAGGGAGCGAACCCGTCATGGGGAACGGAGACGCGCGGGTACGGGGGCTCGCCGCCCGCGCCGGCGGCTGGAGCGCCCGGCACCGCTGGGCGGCTGTCGGCATCTGGGTGCTGTTCGTGGTGCTGGCGATGGGGCTCGGCTCGGCGGCGGGCCGGGTCGACGTCGAGGACGGTGACCAGCTCAAGGGGGAGACCAGCACCGCGGCCCGCATCATCGAGGATGCCGGGATCGAGGAGCCGGCCTCGGAGACGGTGCTCGTCCAGGCGAAGGAGGGCGGTCCCACCTCCACCGACGCGGAGTTCCGGTCGGCGGTCGCCGCGGTCGTCGCGGCGGTGGAGCGCACCGGGCAGGTCACGGACGTCACCTCGCCGTACGACAGCGGCACGGTCTCGAAGGACGGGCGCAGCGCGCTGGTCCAGTTCGACGTGCGGGGCGACCCGCAGACGGCCGGTGAGCGGATCGAGCCGGTGCTGGACGCGGTGGCGGACGTCCAGAAGGAGCACGGGTCGCTGCGGATCGAGGAGATCGGCGGCGCCAGCATGATGAAGACGTTCGACGACGCGTTCGGCGACGACTTCCAGAAGGCCGAGTACTCGGCGGTGCCGGTCGCCCTCGGCATCCTGCTGATCGCGTTCGGCGCGCTGGTGGCGGCGCTGCTGCCGGTCGCGCTGGCGATCACCGCGATCGTGGCGACGATGGGCCTGATGGGGCTCGTCAGCCATCTGCAGCCGATGAGCGACACCGCCAACTCGGTGATGCTGCTGGTGGGTCTGGCCGTCGGCGTCGACTACTGCCTGTTCTACCTGCGCCGCGAGCGCGAGGAGCGGGCGGCCGGACGGGACGCGCGGACCGCGCTGCGGATCGCCGCCGCGACCAGCGGCCGCGCGATCGTCGTCTCCGGTGTCACCGTGTGCGTGGCGATGGCGGGCATGCTGTTCACCGGGATCGCCGAGTTCGAGGCGATGGGCCTGGCCTCGCTGATGGTGGTGGCCGTCGCCATGGTCGGCTCCGTGACGGTGCTGCCCGCGCTGCTGTCGCTGCTGGGCGAGCGGGTCGAGAAGGGCAAGGTGCCGTTCCTGCGGCGGAGGACGAGCGGCTCGAACGACAGCCGGTTCTGGTCGGCGGTGCTGAAGCGGGTCCTCGCCCGGCCGGTGCTGTCGGTGGCGGTGGCGGCCGGCGCCCTGCTCGCGGTGGCCGCGCCCGCGCTCGGCATGAAGACCGAGAACCTCACCCTGGACCAGGAGTTCGGCGACTCGCTGCCGATCGTGCAGACGTACAACCGGGTCAACGAGGCGTTCCCGGGCGGTTCCGAGCCGGCCGAGGTGGTCGTCAAGGCGGACGACATCAACGCGCCGGAGGTGAAGGCGGCGCTGGCCGACTTCCGTGAGCGGGCGGTCAGTTCGGGCGCCTCGCGCGGTCCGGTCGAGATCAAGCTGCACGACCAGCAGAACCTGGCGTTCGTCTACGTGCCGCTGGTGGGCGGCTCCGACCAGGACGCGGCGGGCGCCAGCCTGGAGAAGCTGCGCGACGAGGTGCGGCCGGCGACGCTGGGGAAGGTCGACGGGGTCGAGGCGCCGATCACCGGCCAGGTGGCGGGCAACAAGGACTTCAACGACCAGCTGGTCGGCTCGGTGGTCCCGGTCTTCGCGTTCGTGGTGGTGTTCGCCTTCCTGCTGATGCTGCTGTCGTTCCGCTCGCTGACGGTCGCGGTCACCTCGATCGTGCTGAACCTGCTGTCGGTGGGCGCCGCGTACGGCATCCTCGTGGCGGTCTTCCAGCACGGCTGGGGCGCGTCCCTGGTGGGCGCGGAGGGCGTGGGCGCCATCATCACCTGGCTGCCGCTGTTCCTCTTCGTGATCCTGTTCGGTCTGTCGATGGACTACCACGTGTTCGTGGTCTCGCGGATCCGTGAGGCGCGGGCGCGGGGCCTGGAGACACGGGACGCGATCCGGCACGGGGTGGTCACCACGGCCGGGGTGGTCACCAGCGCCGCGGTCATCATGGTCGCCGTGTTCGCGATCTTCGGGACGCTGTCCATGCAGTCCATGAAGCAGATGGGCGTGGGCCTGGCGGCGGCGGTGCTGATCGACGCCACGGTGATCCGGGGCGTGCTGCTCCCGGCGGTGATGTCCCTGCTGGGCGAACGGAACTGGTACTTCCCGAAATGGATGCACCGGCTGCCCGACCTCACGCACGACGAGGCTCCGGCGGCGGTCACGCCGAGGACGCGGGACGACGAGGGCGAGAAGGTGCCGGTCTGACCGGCCCTCACACCGGCACCGACATCACGGACCAGGGCCCGGCGGCTGCCAACGCCGGGCCCCTTCCGTCTCCTCGGAGCCGTACTAGCGGCCGCGTCCGGGAAGTTCCGCCTCGATCAGGTCGGCCGCCCTCTTCGTGCCGCCCTCCTTCGCCATCTCCGCCTGGACGTCCTTCAGCCGGCGGGCGACCTCCGGATCGTCGACCAGGGCGAGGGCCGCGGTGCGCAGCGCCTCGGGGGTCGCCTCCTCGGTGGGCAGGTGGCGGGCCACTCCGAGCGCCTGGAGCATGTCCGCGTTGCCGAACTGGTCCACGGCCTGCGGCACCGCGATCATCGGGGTGGCCGTGGCCAGCCCCTCCTGGCTGCCGCCCGCACCCGCGTGGGTGACGAACAGGTCGGCCTGCTTGAGGAGCGCGAGCTGCGGCACCCAGGACCGCACCTCGACGTTCGCCGGTACGTCACCCAGCTCCACCGGATGGACGTGCTTGCCGATCTGCAGCACCAGGTGCCAGCCGGGCAGTCCGGCGAACGCCTCGACGCACGCCCGGTAGAAGGCCGGCTGCTTGGTGAAGGACGAGCCGAGCGACACCAGGACGACCTTCTCCGCCCCGGCCGGCCGCTGCCAGTCGCCCTCGGCGCTCCGGTCGCCCTGGCACGCGCCCACGAAGGAGTACACGCGCTCGTCGACCCTGTCGGCGTTCGGCTGGAGCGCCTTCGGGATCAGCACGATGGAGCGGTCGGGGCGCCCGGCGAAGTCGTCGGGGTGCAGGGTGACGCCGTTCTCCTCCAGCCAGGCCTGGAAGCGGGCGTAGTACGCCTTGCCGCGTGCTGTCTTCTTCGGCTCCTCCCACATCGGCCCGGCGATCTCCTTCTCGTAGCCCTCCCAGGCGACGAGGTTCGGCGAGAGGGAGATCGCGGGCACGCCCCAGCGGTGGGCGAGCACGCGGGCCGGGTAGGCGGTGATGTCGTGCAGCACGAGGTCGGGGGTGTCGCCCTCGTACGCCTCGACGAGCTGCGGGAGGGCCTGCATGGCGTCCGCGAGGAACGGCTCGACGTTGTCGAGGAGGGTGGTGCCCCAGGCCTCGGGGTCGTCGTCGGGCCCGGGCAGGGTGGAGTTCCACAGCCTGGGCTCGGCACCGGTCTCGGCGACCTTCTCGGCGAACAGGGGCGGGATCGCGTACGTCACCCGGTGCCCGCGCGCCACCAGCTCACGGATCACCTCGAGGCTGGGGTTCACGTGCCCGTGGGCGGCGATGGAGAACATGGCGATGTGCGCGGGAGCGGTCATGCGACGACCTTAAGCGAGACGAGACGTCTCGTGCAACGTCATTGCGGGGCGCCGCTCACCTCTGGTACCGGGCGAGGACAAGGTTGCCGTCCTTCTCCAGCCGCTTCCGCAGCTCCCCCAGGCCGATCGCGCCGCTGTAGTACTCCTGGAGGGCCGGAGTGGCGACCTTGTCCTTCCACTCGGGGTAGCCCCGTACGGACTGGGCGGGGGCCGGGCGCAGATGGGCCGCGAGGGCCGTGCCGGTGGCCCAGCCGTGTTCGGGGGTGCGCAGGGCCGGGTCGGCGAGGGCCTGGCGGCCGGTGGGCAGCATCCAGTCGCCGAGCGCGAGGCGCACCATGTTCCGAGGCTGGAGGAGGAAGTCGAGGAAGGCGACGGCCTCCTCCTTGTGCGGGCAGTCCTCGGCGACGGACAGCGTCTGCGGGCTGACGCCCTGGGCGAGACCGCCGGCCCCTGCGGGTGCGGGCAGCACCTGCCACCGGAAGCCCTTCGGCGCCTGCTGGACGATCTGCTGCCGGTACGAGAAGCCGAGCGGCACCATCGCGTACTTGCCGGCGAAGAGGCCGGGCAGGGTGTCGGAGCCGCCGCTGCCGAGGGTGGTGGGCGAGGCGCTGTGGTCGGCGCTCACCTGCTCGCTGATGGTGCGCGGGACGACCTCGTCGCCGTCCTCGAACCGCACGGTGACCTTCCCGTCGTCGCCGCGGTGGAAGAGCCGGCCGCCCGCGGAGAGGGACAGGTTGAGGGTGGCGGAGACCGGCTCCTTGAGGGGCCAGGCGACCCCGTAGCGGCCGTCGCCGGACAGTTCCTTCGCCACCTGGCGGAACTCGGCCCAGCTCCACGGGTGTTCGGGCGTCGGGATGCGGACGCCGGACTCCTTCAGGCGGACGGCGTCGGCGATGAGGACGCGCGGCTCCTGGAGGAAGGGCACGCCGTAGACGCCGTCGCCGAAGGTGACGGACTCCCAGGAGAGCGCGGGGATGTCGGAGGTGAGCCGCTCGGGCAGCAGGTCCGTGAGGTCGGCGAGGTGGCCGCCGTACGCGAAGTCGGCGAGGTCGTCGGAGGCGTCGTGGACGATGTCGGGCGCCTCGCCTCCCTCGAAGGAGGTGAGGAGCTGGTCATGGACGCTGTCCCAGCTGCCCTGGACGTACTCCACCTGGATCTCCGGGTGGAGGGCGTTCCACTCGTCGACGAGTTCCTTGGTGGCCTCGACCGACTCCTGCTGCCAGGCCAGGGACTGGAAGCGCAGGGTGACCCGGCCGCCGTCGCGGGTGGGTTCTGAGGAGCAGCCGGCGAGCAGCAGGGTCAGCGCGAGGACCCCGGCGAGGAACCTTGCGCGGGTCGTGCGGGAATTGCGGGTCATGCGGGTCATCAGCCCTTCACCGCCCCGGCGAGGAGGGAGCCGGTGATGCGGCGCTGGATGAGCGCGAACACCAGCAGGGACGGAAGTGTCGCGAGGAACGCGGCGGCGGCCAGCGGGCCGAGGTCGGCGACGCCTTCGGCGCCGATGAAGCGGGTGAGGAGCACCGGCAGCGTCTGGTGTTCGGGTGTCTTCAGCAGGACGAGGGCGAAGAAGAACTCGTTCCACGCGGTGACGAACGCGAACAGCGCGGTCGCGGCGATGCCCGGCGCGAGCAGCGGCACGGTCACCGACACCAGGGTCCGCAGCCGTCCGGCGCCGTCCACGGCGGCCGCCTCCTCCAGCTCGGCCGGCACGGCACGGACGTAGCCGGTGAGCATCCACAGGGCGAAGGGCAGCGACCAGACGACGTAGACCAGCACCAGGCCGGGCAGCGAGTCGATGAGCCGCAGGTTCTTCAGCACCAGGAACAGCGGGATGATCAGCAGCACGAACGGGAACGCCTGGCTGACGACCACCCAGCCGGTCGCCGCCCGCGCCAGGGCGCCGCGCCGGCGGGCCATGACGTACGCCGTCGGGGTGGCCACGGCGACCGCGACGAGGGCCGAGGCGGACGCGGTGAGCAGGGAGTTGAGGGCGGCCCGCAGCAGCGGCTGTTCGTCGAAGGCCTGACGGAAGTTGGCGAGGGTGGGGTCCTGCGGGATCCAGGTGGGGTGCAGCCCGGCGAGCTCGGTGGCCGGCTTGAACGCGGTGGACGCGAGCCACACGAACGGGAAGGCCAGGAAGACCAGGTAGGCGAGCAGGGCCGTGTACTGGCCGGCGCGGGCGGCGGGACGGGTCCTCAACGCTCCTCACCTCCCCTGAGCCGGCCCACGAGGAACACGGCGAGCAGCACGGAGATCACGGCGACCATCACACAGCCCATCGCGGCCGCGTAGCCGAACTGCCCGTACCGGAAGGCCTCTTCGTAGGCGAACAGCATGGGCAGGCGGGTGCGGCCGCCGGGGCCGCCGTTGGTGAGCACGTAGACCAGGGCGAAGGAGTTGAAGTTCCAGATCAGGTTGAGCGCCGTGATGGCGACGGCGACGGGCCGCAGCGCCGGCCAGGTGACGGTGCGGAAGCGGCGCCAGGCGCCCGCGCCGTCGACGGCCGCGGCCTCGTGCAGCTCGCGCGGGGTGTTCTGGAGTCCGGCGAGCAGGGCCACGGTGGTCTGCGGCATGCCCGCCCACACGCCGACGACGATCACCGCGGGCAGGGCGGTGGCGAGGCCGCTCAGCCAGTCCCGGTCGCCGCCGAACCCGAGGTCGCGCAGCGTCTCGTTGAGGATGCCGGCGTCCGGGTTGTAGGTGATGCGCCACATGATGCCGACGACCACCTCGGGCATCGCCCAGGGCACGATCGCCAGGGCGCGGGCCGCCCAGCGCAGCCGCAGGTCCTGGTTGAGCAGCAGGGCGAGGCCGAGCGCCAGCAGGAACTGCGGGACCGTCACGCCGACCGCCCACACCAACCCGATGCGGAAGGACTCCCAGAACAGGGTGTCCTGGAGCAGGTCCTGGAAGTTCAGGGTGCCGATCCAGCGGGTGGGCTCGGTACGGCCGGACTGGGCGTCGGTGAAGGCCAGCAGGATGCCGTGGAGCAGCGGGCCGACGCTGAGCACCAGGATGGGGATCAACGCGGGCAGCACCAGGAACCATGGGCCGTGGTCGACGGCACGCCGTCTCGGACGGCTCGGCCCGGGCGCGCCGGGCGCCGGTCTCCTCGCCTCGGTCACCGACGTCACGGCATCAGCCCCTTTGCAGGTGGGGGGTGGGCCCGGTCATGGTCGTGAACGCGACAGCGCACGTCAAGGGCCCGCGCACACCACCCGACCTGTGCGAATGCGAGACTGGCCGGCGAACGGCCGGACGACAGGCGCCCGGCGGGGCCCGGGACGGACACGGAGGCGGAAGCGATGGACGAGGCGCGGGCGCGGGAGGTTCTTCAGGCCGCGGGGGTGCTCCCCGGGGACGCCGGGGACGCGCGGCTGCTGGCGCTCGGGGAGAACGCGGTGTTCGCCGCCGGGGACCTGGCGGTGAAGGTGGGCCGGGACGCGGAGCTGCTGGAACGGGCCCGCCGCGAACTGGCCGTCGCCGGCTGGCTGGCCGAGCAGGGCGTGCCCGCGGTGCGTCCCGCCGAGTCCGAGGCGCTGCTGGTGGAGGGGCACCCGGTGACCGTGTGGCGCCGGCTGCCCGACCCGGTGCGGCCCGCCGGGCCGAAGGACCTGGCCGTGTTGCTGCGGCAGGTGCACGCGCTGCCCCCTCCGCCCTTCGCCCTGCCGCCCCGCGAGCTGCTGGACGGCGTGGAGCGCTGGCTGCGGCTCGCGGGCGACGCGATCGACCCGGCGGACGCGGCGTATCTGCGCGAGCGGCGCGATGGGTTCGCGAAGGCCGCGGCCGCGCTGACGCCCCGGCTGCCGCGCGGCCCGATCCACGGCGACGCGCTGCCGCGCAACGTGCACGTCGGCCCGGACGGGCCCGTGCTGGTCGACCTGGAGACCTTCTCCTCGGACCTGCGCGAGCACGACCTGGTGGTGATGGCCCTCTCCCACGACCGCTACGGCCTGCCGGACGAGGCCTACGCCTCGTTCACCGAGACCTACGGCTGGGACGTGCGCGAGTGGGAGGGGTGCTCGGTGCTGCGCGGGGCGCGGGAGACGGCCAGCTGCGCCTGGGTCGCCCAGCACGCCCCGGGCAATCCCAAGGCGCTGGCCGAGTTCCGCCGCCGGGTGGCGTCCCTGCGGGACGGGGACGAGACCGTGCGCTGGTACCCGTTCTGAGCGGATCGCCGCCCCTCAGGGCGCTCGCCCAGCTCGTCCCGGCGTCGCGGGGGCCGGGCACGCTGCCCCGCTGCTCACCGTCCTCCTTCGCCCTGCGGCTGCACGCACGGACCCCGTCGGGACGGCCGAGACGCACCGCGCCTCACAGCCGGCCTGATCCGGACGGAAGGCCCTGGGCGTGCCCGGGCCGGACCGGCTCCTCCGCCGGCTCGCGCAGCGGCCACATGCCCTCGACGACGGCGGCCGGGTCGCCCTTGCGGCGCAGGAAGTCCTGGAAGTCCGCCGCCCAGGCCGCGTACCACTCGATCTGACGGCGGTGCAGCTCCGCCGGGCCGAGGGCCGCGACCTTCGGGTGGCGGTCGGCTATCGCACAGGCCAGACGGGCGGCGGCGAGGGCGTCGGCCGTCGCGTCGTGCGCCGCGTCGAGCCGCACTCCGTACTCCGCGCAGACCGCCTCAAGCGTGCGCTTGCCGCGGCGGTAGCGGTCGACGGCGCGATCGATGGTGTACGGGTCGATCACCGGGGCCGGGTCGGCGCCGCCCAGTCGGTCGCGCAGGGACGGCAGTCCGTACCTCCGCAGCTCGGCGGAGAGCAGACTCAGGTCGAACGAGGCGTTGTAGGCGACGACCGGGACGCCGGTCTTCCAGTAGGCCGCGAGGACCCCGGCGATGGCGTCGGCCACCTGGTCGGCGGGACGGCCCTCGGCGGCCGCGCGCTCGTTGCTGATGCCGTGGACCGCGACCGCGTCGGCGGGGATCGGCACGCCCGGGTCGGCCAGCCACTCCCGGCGCCCCAGGGTCTCCCCCGCGCGGAGCTCGATCACGGCTCCCGTGACGATCCGCGCCTCGCGCGGATCCGTCCCCGTCGTCTCCAGGTCGAAGCCGATCAGCAGCTCCCGGTGCCAGCCCATGGGCTGCCCCCCTTCTGTGCGGTGCGTTCCCCCAGTGGCTTCACCCTCGCACGCGCCACTGACAACCAGAGGATCGCATTCCGTTTGGCGGGCGGACCGGGCGGCCCCGGGAACACACACGGACCCGGAGGTTCAGGACACCGGCCGCGAATCCGCCCACATCTGCTCGAACTCCTCGCGGTAGGTGGGGAAGAGACCGCCCTCCTCGATCTCGCCCGGCTTGACCACCTTG
>Ga0164243_10005144_pt1 | contig 20062 bp, 16 predicted proteins | sample OricompcompostOP_FD_108781 | JGI IMG/M metagenome (GOLD analysis project Ga0164243, IMG submission 108781) | Organic Plus compost microbial communities from Emeryville, California, USA - Original compost - Organic plus compost (OP) | ecosystem: Engineered > Solid waste > Mixed feedstock >... | reverse complement strand
GGGCGCCGACGAACTCGCCGACGATGGCGCCGAGAATGGCCAGGACGGATGCAATGTTCAGCCCGGCAAAGATATACGGGAGCGCGCTCGGCAGGATGATCTTCTGCAGGATCTGCAGCCGCGTGGCGTTGCAGGACCGCGCGAGGTCGATCCGGTCGGGGTCGGCGAGAACCCCGACCGTCCGGTACGCCGGGACGACGTCGACCACGCCCGCCCACCCCTCGGCGGCAACGGCCGAAGCCCAGCGGGCGGCGCTCCCCTCGTCCCCGAACCGGGCCAGGAACCCGCGGTCACCGAGCGGCACGATTTCGGCCCGAATCCGCGCCACCCCGTGATCCTTTCATCGATTCCGGGCGACAAACCTGGCGAAACCCTGATACAATCCATCCATTGACGAAAACGGCCGGGACACACCCCGTATCCGTTTATCGTAACCGAGGTCGTCGCGGAGTCACCCCATGTCTCCGTTCGGAAGCGCGGTCATCCTCGCGGCCTGGCTCGCCCTCGCGGGTGCGGAAAAACGGGACGACGCCACGGCGGACGCCGTCACCCTCCGCGACGGCAAGGTCGTCTTCGGCGAGTTAATCGATTCGTCCCCGAAGGCGGGGACGCTTGCGATGGTCGTCCGCCGCGCCTGGGCCCGCGAGCACGTTCCCGCGTGGGCCGACAAGTGGGAAGCGGCCGAGGCGCCCGTCGTCCGGCGGGCGGCCGCGCAGCGGCGCGAGAGGCTCGACGCCTGGCGCCGCGACCGACTCGCCCGCCCCGAACCCGACGACCGGATCACCCCCTGGATCGACCGCGAACTTGTCAGGCTCCGTGACGAGGCCGGAGGCCCGCCGTCTTCGACGCTGCTGATCGCCCGCCTCAGCCGTGGCGACGCCCGAACCATCGTCCGGGCCCCCGCGGGACGAACCCGCCTGCTCCGTCTCGCCTGGGTTTCCAAGTTTTCCAACCCGGAAACGATGAAGGCCGACGCCCTCAAGGGAGCGATTGAAGGACGCGGGTATGACCCCACGGCCTCATCACCCGTGTCGATCGACGCCCTGCTCCCGCTCCAGCCCGAGAGCGAGTCCGCCTGGCTCGTCCGCCGCGCCGCGACCGAGGTTTCGACCGACGAGGGCCTTCGGTTCGTTCGCTACGGCAGCGTGGTCCTCCCCGAGCCCGCGTCCGGTCAGGCCATGAACCTGGGCGGGGGTCTCGCGGCGGTCTCGGCCTTGAAAGACCTCCTCGGCGAAAACCCGGGCGACCCGCTCTTGCCCCGGTTGCAAGGCGTCGCCGCGCGGGGCCGGGTCGGGGCGGTCGTGACCCAACTCGACACGGCGGCCGACCTGTCCGGGGTCACGGTCGAGATGACCCTCTGGGTCCGTCAAGGGGGCGACCGCTGGGCCCCGGCCGGGTCACGCTCGGCCCGCGTCCGGCCCGAAGACCTCGGCCCCGAGGCGGGCAAGGATTTGGCCGACGACCCGCAGATCGCGACGGTCTTCCGGACCATCGAGGCGATCGGGTTCGGGGGGATCGACCCCGAGATCAAGCGAAAGAGCCTGAACATCGGCGCGGCGACGCGCAAGGCCCTCGGGGCCGCGCGGTCGGCGGCCGAAGCCGACCTCGCCGGGCTCAGCCTCCCCGTCCTCGCCGCGCCGAAAGAAAAAGAGAAGGGGGCCGCGCCCAAAGAGGCGGCCCCCTGAAGCCGGGCCCCGCGACACGGCAAGCCGACGCCCGCCCGAAACTTAGGTTGAGCCGGTCGGGACGCCCGGTTATCCTGACGGCCACGATTGACCCGACGGGCCGCGGGTCAATCCCCGCGCCGATGACGAGAGAGAAAGGAACCGACCGATGGGCTTGTTCGACGGGAAGAAGGGGATGATCCTCGGGGTCGCCAACGACTACAGCATCGCCTGGGCGATCAGCCAAAAGCTCCTCGCCGAAGGGGCGGAACTGGGGTTCACCCACCTCCCCGGCGACAAGATGGAGCGCCGCGTCCGCAAGCTCGCCGACCCGATCGGGGCCAAGCTCGTCACGCCGTGCGACGTCCAGAAGGACGAAGACGTCGCTCGCGTTTTCCGTGAAGCCCGCGAGACTTACGGCAAGCTCGACTTCGTGCTCCACTCGATCGCCTTCGCCCCGATCGACGATATCAAGTGCGCCTTCGTCAACGCCAGCCGCGAGGGGTTCAAGACGGCGATGGACATCAGCGTCTACTCGCTGGCCATCGTTTCCCGGCACGCGGCCGAGTCGATGCCCGACGGCGGCTCGATCGTTACCCTCACGTATTTCGGCGGCGAGCGCGTGGTTTCGGGCTACAACATGATGGGCGTCTGCAAGGCGGCGCTCGACATGTCGGTGCGCTACCTGGCGTACGACCTGGGGCCGAAGAACATCCGCGTCAACGCCGTCTCGGCCGGCCCGGTCAAGACGCTCGCGGCCTCGGCGGTCGGCGACGCCGACAAGCTCGCCGGTCTCTACGAAGCCGTCTCCCCGATGGGCCGGAACATCACCCGCGAGGAGGTCGGCTCGACCGGCATGTTCCTGCTCTCCGACCTGGCCTCCGGGATCACCGGCGAGATCCTCCACGTCGACTGCGGCTACAACGTCATGGGCTCCCCCGGCCGGGCCATCGAGGCGGCCAAGGAAGGGAAGCCGATCTGACCGAGGTTGACTCATACCCCAGTCGCCTCAACACGACCCTTTGAGGAAAACGCCCCGCCCATGTCGAGCGAATCCACCGCCGAGCCGGCCGTCCGCGTCGGCATCGGGCTGATCCGCCGGGGCGGGTCGTTTCTGGTCCGCCAACGCCCCGACGGGGCGGCGCTGGCCGGACTTTGGGAGTTCCCGGGGGGGAAATGCGAACGCGGCGAGGCGGCCGACCGGGCCGCCGTCCGCGAATGCCTGGAGGAGACCGGGCTGGCGGTCCGGGCCGTGGCGCTCCGGCGGGCCGTCGAACACCTCTACCCCCATGCACGGGTCGAGCTTTACTATTATGATTGTGAGCCGGTGGACCCGGCCGCGGACCCCGACCCCGCGACCGGCTTCCGCTGGGTCGACGCCTCCGCGCTCGCGGCGCTCACGTTTCCGGAGGCGAACGGCCCGGTCGTGGCCGAACTGGTCCGCGAGTTCGCCACACGAGCCGAGTCCGGTTGAGGCGACGCGTCGGGCGTGAGGTCCGCCGATGTCCAGCCCGTGGGATTACGCCCTGGCGGTCGGGCCGCTCGGCGCTTACCTCTGGGTGCTCGCCGTCTGGCAGAGCGACCGCCGCCCGACGGTCGTCCGCGGCCTGACCGACTTCGCCCTCCTCGCGTTCGCCGTCCTGGGACTGCTGACATTCGGTCCTGTCGGCCAACTCCTGGCGAAAGCCGTCTTTCGCTCGCCCGACCTCCTCGACCGACTGGCCGTCGGATCGGCCTTCGGCATCGTGGCGTGCCTCTTCTCGGTCCGCGCCCTGAACCGGCTCGTCGCCTATCAGGTCGACCCGGGGGTGTTGACCCGCGCGCTCGACGACGTCCTCTCCCGATCGGACCTCCATTTCACCAAGACGCTCGGCGGCTATGAGAACCGCGACGCCGGGCGCGGCCTGCGGGTCGAATTCACCCCCCGGCTGCGCTGCGCGGTGATCGAGGCGTACGGCCTCGACCCGGCCGGTCTGATCCGCGCGATCCGGCCCCAATTGCGTACGCGGCTCGGGGGCGAAACGTGTCCGCCTTCGCCCGTAGCGGCCCCGCTCTATGCGGCGTCCCTCTTCGTCATGCTCCTCCCCCTGGTCGCGTCCTTTTTCGCCCGCCCCGAGGCGCGGGCGGCGCTGCGCGGCCTGCTCGAACGTTTGCGGGGGGGTTGAGCCGCTTCGTCTTCGGACGTGGTACGCCCGGGATCGCGCTTGCCGCAGGCTTTCGCGCGCGTTACAAGCGCGGGGCGGGGCAAAAACTCGTAGTCCACGATCAAGCCGTCGGCCGGCGTGCGAGGGGGCCGGCCACGGGCCGGTCCCCTTCCCTCGCGTGGAGGAAGGCGATGACAGCGGATCGCACGCGTCGAGGCTTTCTCGCGGACGTGGGCCGCGGGGCGCTCGTCGCCTCGCTCGGGTCGACCGTCGCCACCGATCTGGGTTTGAGCCCCGCGTTCGCCGACAGCCCGGGAGGCCGGCTGACGTTCGGGCCGCTCGAACCCCTCGTCGCCCTGATGCAGGAGACCCCGGCCGACCGGATCGTCGCCACGACGGTCGGGAAGCTCCGGGAGGGCACCCCGTTACGCGACCTCCTCGCCGCCGCCGCGTTCGCCAACGCCCGCACCTTCGGCGGCGAAGACTACGTCGGGTTCCACACCATGATGGCGCTGGCCCCCGCCTACCACATGGCCTGCGAACTCCCCGCGAGCCGGCGGGCCCTCCCCGTTTTGAAGGTCATTCAGAGGAATACGAGCCGGATCCAGGAATTCGGCGGGCCGAGTAAGGAAGTGCTCCACCCGGTCGAGTCGGTCTGCTGCCTGCCGGAAGGCCGGAGCGGAGGGGAGGCGGTCCGAGACGCGGTCCGCGCCAAGGACATCGCTTTGGCCGAGGGGACGTTCGCCGCGATCGCGGGACAGAGCACGGACGAGGCCTTCAACGACCTCCTCTACGCCGTCCAGGACAACACCGAGGTCCACCGCACGGTTCTCCCCTACCGGGCCTGGGACCTGCTACGCCTGATCGGCCGCGAGCAGGCGCATACGCTGCTTCGGCAGTCGGTCCGATACTGCGTCAAGAGCGAGAAGTCTTACACGCACAACCCGGAACTGGACCGGCCGCGCGTGATTCTGCCGCAGTTGCTCGATCAGTACAAACTCGTCGGCAAGTCGCTCGGCGGGCGCACGGCCGACGACGCCTGGGTCGATCGGATGAGCCGGACGATCTTCGAAGGGACGCCCGACCAAGCCGCCGACGCGGTCGCGGCCGCCCTCTCCGAAGGGTTCGCGCCGGCGGTCATCGGTGAAGCGATCTCCCTCGCGGCCAACGAACTGGTCCTCCGCGACGCGGGCCGCCACGGGCGGGAGGTCCAGCCGGGCAAGCCCGAGGGGAGCGTCCACGGCGACTCGATCGGCGTCCACGCCTGCGATTCGGCCAACGCCTGGCGCAACATGGCCGCCGTCACGAACCCCCGGAATACGATCGCCTGCCTGATCCTGGGGGCCTATCAGGTCGCCTGGGATCGCGTCAACCGCGGGGGGGATTTCCTGAAATGGGCGCGGCGGCCCCGCCCCGAAGAGATGGAATCGGTCCGCGCGACCGACCCCGCCGCGCTGCGGGCCGAACTCCGCTCGGCCATCCGCGCGAACGACCAGGCCCACGCCTGCGCGGTCGCCCAGCGCTACGGCGATTCCGGAGGCGACCCCGGCGCGATCTTCGACGTCTTGCTCGGCTACGCCGTCAGTGAGGACGGGTCGCTCCACGCCGAGAAGTATTACCGCACCGTCCGCGAAGAGTTCGCGTCGACCCGGCCGGCGTTCCGCTGGCGGCAGGTCGTTGCACTCGCCCGGGTCACGGCCAGCGAATACGGACGGACCGCACCCGGCTATGCCGAGGCGTGTGAGCTCCTTAAGGTCTAACCCAAGGGTCGGAAACCGAAGTTCGGCGTACAACCAACGAAAAGGCCGGGGTGGGTCGGCTGACCCACCCCGGCCTTGTTGACTCACACCGCACCGACCGGCAAGCCGGTCAGGGGATCGGGTTCGGGTTGAGGGCGATCGGCGGCTCGCGGTCGACGACCTTGTCGATGAGGCCGTAGTCGCGGGCCTCTTCGGGCGACATGAAGCGGTCGCGGTCGGTATCTTCCTGAAGCCTTTCGAGCGACTGCCCGGTGTGCCTCTGGTAGATCCCATTGAGCTGCTTCTTCATGCGGAGGAATTCTTCCGCATGGATCGCGATGTCGGTGGCGGTCCCTTCCATGCCGGCGAGCGGCTGGTGGATCATGATCCGCCCGTGCGGCAGGGCGAACCGCTTGCCCTTGGCCCCCGAAGAGAGCAGGAGCGACCCCATGCTGGCGCACTGGCCGAGGCAGTAGGTCGCGACGTCGCACGAGACCCACTGCATCGTGTCGTAGATCGCCATGCCCGCGGTCACCGACCCGCCGGGGCTGTTGATGTAGAGGTGGATGTCGGCCTTGGCGTCTTGGTGGGCCAGGACGAGCATCTGGGCGACGATCAAGTTGGCCACGTTATCGTCGATAGCCGTGCCAAGGATGATGATGCGGTCTTGGAGCAGGCGGGAGTAAATGTCCATCGCCCGCTCTTCGCGGCCGCTCCGCTCGATCACGATCGGGATGAGTGGCATGGGTCGTTCCCTTCGAGCTTTCGGCTGACTTGCGGCGGTGATCCGTGGTTACGGGCGTATGGTCGGTCGAGGGGGGCCCGGGTCGCGACCGGCTCCGGCAAAGGGCCCATGAGCCGGAAAGCCGACGAACGGCCCGAACGGGCGTATGGCCCGGCCCTCCGGCGTGCCCCCGTCGGGCCCCGTTCAGGGTCCCGGCGGCGGGGTGTGGGCTTTCACTTCGGCGGCGGGGATGTGCCCGACGACCTCGTCCACGAGCCCGTATTCCTTGGCCTGGAGGGCCGACAGGTAACGGTCGCGGTCGGTGTCTTTGGAGATCCGCTCGATCGGCTGGCCGGTGTGCTTCGAGAGGATCTCGTTGATCACGTGCCGGCTCTTGAGGATCTCTTCGGCCTGGATCTCGATGTCGGACACCTGCCCGCCGACCTGGCCGTAGGGCTGGTGGATCATGACCTTGGAGTGCGGCAGGCAGAAGCGGCGGCCCTTGGTCCCGCCCGCCAGCAGCACGGCGGCGCCGGAGGCGGCCATGCCGATGCAGTAGGTGGCGACCGGGCAGTCGATGAACTGCATCGTGTCGTAGATCGCCAGGGTGCTCGAGACGCTGCCGCCGGGGCTGTTGATGTAGAAGCTGATTCCCTGGCTCCGGTTTTCATACTGGAGGAACAGGAACTTCATCACCGCCAGGTTGGCCGCGGCGTCGTTGATCACCCCTTCGAGGAAGATGATCCGGTTTTCCAGCAGCAGGTCGCCCAGGGTCATCTGACGCTGCCGGGCGTAGTCGCGGTAGCGCTGGATTTTGGGATCGGCCAGGGGATGTTCGGCGAACATAGGTTCGGTCCTTGGCGTGCCTGGGAGACGGGACACGGCCCGGCCGATCGGTAAGGACGGGCCGGGCCGTTCGATGCAACGCGGTGACGTCGGGGGCGAGCGGGCCGCGAGACGCGGGACCGGATCGGTCGGCGACCTCGCCCCGGGTCAGGACTGGGCGTCTTCGGCCGAGGCTTCGGCCTCCTCCGTGGCGGTGCCGGCCGTCTGGTCGAGGGTCTCGACCTGGGCCTGCTCTTCGAGCGCGACCTCCTCGTAGTTGACGAACTCGAGGATCCGGTCGAGGGTCTTCCGTTCGAGGATTTGCGACGCGAGGGCGTCGGCCAGCCCTTCCTTCTCGACCCGGGCGCGGACGCGACGGGGGGATTCCTCGCTGCGGAGGGCGATCATCTCGATCTCGTCTTCGAGGTCGCTGTCCTCAACGGTAATCCCCTCGGCCTCGGCGATCTTGGCGAGGATGAAGAACTCCTTGAGGCTCCGCTGCGTCGACTCGTGGGCGTTCGCGCGGATCTCGGCCTCGCGGGCGCGGATCTCGGCCTCGCCGAGCCCTTCCTGCTTCAGGTCAAGGACCAGACGACGCAGGGTCGACTTCTCCTGGCGGCTGACGAGGTCCGCGGGGAGGTCGAACGGGGTCGCGGCCGTCAGGCTGGCCAGGACGTCGCGGCGGATCGCCTGCCGCTGCTGGGCGGCGAGCCGACGCTCCAGGACCTCGTGGAGGGCCTTGCGCAGGTCTTCCTCCGAGTCGAACCCGATCGAGTTGAGGAAGGCCGCGTTGACCTCGGGGAGCCGGAGCGACTTCAGGTCCTGGACCTCGAAGGTCACGCGGATCGTCTTACCCCGCAGGTTCGGGTCGGGCGACCCGGAGCCGATCTTGGCGTCGGTCTCACGCGACTCGCCGGGCTTCACCCCGGCCAGGGCGCCGGCGAGGTCGGGGACGGAGCCGTCCTGGAAGCGCAGCTCGGGCTGGAGCCGGAACTGAACTTCCTTGGCCTCGTTGAGCGTCTGCCCGTCGAGGTGGAAGCGGAGGTCGGCGGTCACGAAATCGCCCTGCTCGGCCCCGCCTTCGAGCTTGGGGACGAGTTGGGCGTAGCGTTCGAGGAACGACTTAAGCTGGGCGTCGACGTCCGCCTCGGAGATCGCCTTGACGGGCCGCTTCACGGTCAGGGCCTTGTAGGCCGGAAGCGGAAAATCAGGCCGAACCTCGACGTCCATCTCGAACCGCATCGGCCCCTCGTCGGGGAGCTCGATGGTCTCGATGTCGAGGTTAGGCTGGGTGATCGGGTTAAGCTTATAGTCCTCGTCGAGCTGCTCCAGGGCGGCCATCAGCAGGGTCGACTTGACCTGCCCGGCGACCTCTTTGCGGAACCGCTTTTCGACGAGCTGACGCGGCGCGCGCCCCGGACGGAAGCCGGGAACAACCGCTTCCCGCTTCATCGTGCCGAGCGACTCGCTGAACTGCCGCTCGATTTCGGAATGGGCGATGGCGATTTTGAGGTGCTTCTTGCACGGGCCGACGTCCGAGATCTGGACGTCGAGGTCGAGCTTACGCTTTTCTTGCCCGTCCCCTTCCGCGCCCTGGTTCTGCTCGGCGGTGCTGACGGGTGAATCGAGGTCGTGCTCGCCAGTGCTCATCGCTCAAGGCCTTCCTCGGGACATTATCGGGCTAGGATGGCTTGGACGCCATCACGCACCCGACGCGCTCGAGCGTTGGCCACCAACCTAGAAGGGCAATTCGAAGAGAGCGGGAGATGGGATTTGAACCCACGACAACCACGTTGGCAACGTGGTGCTCTACCCCTGAGCTACTCCCGCGTCGACCCCAACCACCCCGAAGGGACATTGACCGGGTGATTGAGTCACTCGGTCAGGCCCGTCGCCAGGTGTCATGGGCGAGGTAAGAGACACTATAGAGACCTCGATCCGGGATTTCAAGACGATTTCCCCGGACTCTCACAAGAGCCGTAAAACGGGGGCGTGCCGCACCCCTTCCGGCCTTCCCCTTTAGAGGGCCGTGAGGTCGGCGGGGAAAGCGGTTGCGTCGGTGCGCGGGGTGCGATAGGTTAGTTTTTACCGATCTCTGCCCAGCCCCGCTCAGACCGTCCGGTCTCCCAAGGTCTAGGACTCATGGATTATCAACTCCTCGTGGTGCGAGGCCGGAGTGCCTCGGATGCACTGAAGTTGGTCGACGGCGTAACGACGGTCGGGCGACAGGACGCTTGCCAGATCCGTATCAAGTCGTCGCAGGTCAGCCGCCGCCACTGCGAACTGTTTGAAAAGAAAGGGCTGCTGCTGGTCAAAGACCTCGGCAGTTCGAACGGCACGATCGTCAACGGGAAGCGGATCAAGGACCAACAGGTTCTTGAGCCCGGCGACGAACTGACCGTCGGCGGGATCACGCTGCGCGTGGCCAAGATCGGCGAGGCGCCGCCGATCAAGACGCCCCCCGCCGGGCCGGCCCCGGGCGACACCGCCGTGGTCGAGGCGATCCCGGTCTCCGGCGACGACGACGAGTTCGAGATCGACTTCGACGACGAGCCGGTCGAGGCGGCCGCCACCCCCGCCCCCGCCAAGGCCGCGGCGGCCCCCGAGCCCGCGCCGCCGGCCGAAGAAACCGCCCCCAAGAAGAAGGCCCCGGAGCCGGCCCCCGAACCGGCGGAGGCCGCGCTCGCCGACGAGGCGATCGCCGACTTCCTGCTCGACATTAAGCTCGACGAGGACGAGTGAACGCTCCCCTCCCACCGCTCAACCACGGACGTCCGGGGCGGCGTAAGGCCCCCCGGTGCGTGGCGTCGGGACAACGTATGGTTGACACTCCGCGTCGTCACTTTCCAATTTGTGAGGATGGATTGGTTGATTTCTTCGGCCAATCCGCTTTAAATAGCTAGGGATCGACCGCGGAACTTTTCCCCCCGACTCCCGCGTGTGTCATGGACAGGGTTCGTCGCACTCGCGCCGAGGTACACATCGAATGGCCCGACGGAAGACATTACCCGATTCGGTTCGCGCCAAATATGCGTTGGCCGAGCGCCTCAGCGCGCTTCGGGGGGAATTGTTCGGGGAACGGGGCGGCCCGGAGCTCGCCCGCCAGCTCGGACTACCGGTTCGGACCTGGTACAACTACGAGTCGGGGGTGACCGTCCCCGCCGAGGTGATCCTCAAGATCATCGAACTCACGGCGGTCGAGCCGATGTGGCTGCTCCACGGCAAGGGGCCCAAGTACCGGAACGCCGCGAGCGAGCCGCGCGGGGCGGGCGTCGGGCCGGGCGTCTCCGTCGGGTCCCTCCTGCGGACGGCCCTCCACATGCTCGAAAAGGGGGAGAACCCGCCGCCGAACCTGATCGTTTCGCGCGGCCAGGGGGCGAACGCCCCGGAGGAGCGCGCCGACGTCGTCCTGCTCGCCGTCGACGACACGGCGGGGGGGCCGATCACCCCGAACTCGGGCCCGCGTTACGTCGCCGCCCGGAGCGAGTGGATCGACGCCGAGCGGGAATGCCGCTGCATCCGGATCGAAGGGAACGCGATGAGCCCGATCGTCGCCGACGGGGCGTACGTCGCGTTCTCGAAGACCGAGGAGGAGCCGGAGAGCCTCGACGGGAAGATGGTCGTCGCCTGGGTCGACGGCCACCCGGTCGTACGCTGGTTCCAGTTCTGCGGCCGTTACGGCGTCCTCCGCGCCGAGAACCCGGCGACCGACCCGCCGACGATCCTGATCGACCTGGAAGACCGGGCCCGCGAGCCGAGGTTCCGCCGGGTCCACTGGATTAACACGCCGCACTGAACGACGGCGCAATCCCCCCCTCCCCGGGCTTCTCGAACCCGGGGGGCGGTGTGGGGTGTCGGGGGTTAATCGCCCCACGAAGCGAATTCGGTCAGGCAGGGCATGACCAGCACCTTGCCGTCGCCGATCCGTCCGGTCCGCGCCTGAGAGACGACGGCCTTGAGGACGGACGGCACGTCGTCGTCTTTGACGAAGACGGCGATCTCCACCTTGGGGAGGAACGAATCGTTGTACTCGCTGCCGAGGTAGCGGTGCAGCCGATTCTTTTGCCGGCCGTAGCCCATCACCTCGCGGACGGTTCCGGCCAGGACGTCGAACGGTTCCAGCGCGGCGAGGACGGCTTGCGCGCGGAACGGTTTGACGATCGCGATGATTTGGACCACTCCGCCCGTCCCCCTTGTCCTGTCCCGTCCCGTCGGGGCGCCGAAGGTTCGGGCGCGGCGGCGGGTCGTCGGTCATTTCGAATGGCCTCGCGGGCCGGACCCCGGCCTTCGGGTTTGCGGCTATACTCCGCAAATCTCGGCGCCACCTTCGTGCGCCGCGACACACGACCGACCGCAACCCGAGGCCGATAACGAATGGCGAATGACGATTACACCAAGATCATTCCCAGGAGAACGCCGGAATCAGCGGCCATGTTGGCAGGCGTCAAACGAGCTATGGCGATCACCGCGAAACTCAACCGTTTGACGTTCAACGATGCGGACGAAGTCCGAGCCTTGTTCAGCGATCTCATCGGCAAGAAGGTGGACGACGGCTTCCTGTTAATCCCGCCATTCTACACGACCGGCGGGCTCGATATCCGTGTCGGGCGCAATGTTTTCGTCAATCAGAACTGCACGTTTTACGACCTTGGCGGGCTCGATATTGCCGACGACGTGATGATCGGGCCGAACGTGAGCCTCATCACGTCCGGCCATCCCATCGAACCGTCTCAGCGGCGCGCCTTCGTCGTCGCAAAGCCCATCGTGATTAAAAGGAACGTCTGGATCGCGGCCGGCGCGACGGTCATCGGTGGCGTCACAGTCGGCGAAAACTCGGTCGTCGCGGCGGGTTCGGTCGTCACCAAGGACGTTCCCCCGAATACTCTTGTCGGAGGAAATCCGGCGAGAGTGATCCGTTCCATTGGAGACTGAGGGAACCCCCGCACGGGATCGAAGCGGGAACTTCAATCGGACCCACGACCCGGCGGCGAGGCCGTTTGCGAACGCGTCGCGTCTCGCATAAAATCGGTTTTTCACGGCGACAGCCCGGGCCCGGGCCGCCCCCGACTCCCCACGAGGTGACACATGCGACGGGTGCTTGCGACGTTAGCCACGACTGCGCTCTTACTGGCCGGCGGGTGCGGGGGTCGGAGCTACGAGATTCGGCTCGACAAGACGCTCGAAGACATGCGTTACCGCAAACGGCTCGACGATAACTTAATGCCGGCCCCCACGAAAACCAAGCTCGAAACGTTCAACATCTTCGTCCGGCCGCCCAAGAACCTCGTCCAGAGTAAAGAGTTTCTCCTCACCGTCTTGGAGCCTGGCAAGTTCGACGTGGCCGACAGCTTCAACGACGACAAGCAGTCGGTGATGCACGTCCTGGCCTGGGTGAAATTGCCCAAGACGCCCGCCAAGAAGGGGGCCGCGGAGCCGGCCTCGGCCGCCCGCACCGGGAATTTCAATACCGAGGTGGTCGCCCTGCTGAACGGCGTTTACAACGTCGAGATCGACGCCACCAAGGCGAAAGAGGTGAGCAAGCGGAACAACAAGTTCAAGCACCTGGCCTTCGAGGCCAACGGCAAGAACGTGCAGGTCTATTTCATCGGGACGAAGTCCCAGCCGCCTGAAGTGGCGCTGATCTTCGAGTACCCGAAGACGGAGCAGGCGGCCCTCGTCTCGAAGATCGACCTCTGCCTCGGCTCGTTCGCCACGGGCGAAAAGGCCCGTCGCGCCTTCACGGGTTCGGTGGGTGAGGAGGAGTCGACCGAAGGGGGAGCGCCCGCGGGACCGGGGGCGTTCTAAACCGCCCGACAACCCGAGACGCGTCGCGGCAAGGCCGGCGACTCACCCCTGGGCGGCGCCCGCCGGGGTGGGTTGGCCGGCCTCTTCCGTGCGCCCCTCGCCCTTCGCCTTCTCAAGCAACTCGGCCCGGAAGACCGACACGTCGCCGGGCGCCTCAATGCCGAGCCGGACGTTATTCCGGTCGACTTTCAGGATGGTGATCCGAACGCCCGACCCGATCAGTAGCGTTTCCATCCGCTTACGGCTTAAGACGAGCATGCCATCCTCCGTTGACATCTTCTTTTTTTCCGGGTGCCCGCCTGGCACCCCGTTGCAAGGATCATCGAGAACCGCCCGGATTTGCCGACACCCCCATGCGATTTCCGCGCCTGAACCGTCCGCCACGTTGCCCTGAGGGGACGATTGTGGACGGCCGGCCACCGCCGGCGAAACGCAGAACCCGTCGTTCGACCCGGACATGGACGGCAAAACGCCCCCGGACGGCGGCCGCCGTCCGGGGGCGTTTTTTTCCGCAACCCATTAGGCCAAACGGACTCGAAGCGACTCTTTGCGGTCGTTAACGGACGGGACAGCGCTCAAGGCCGGGTGGACGGTGCCGGCTTCGGGTCGAGTTCGAGGCGGACGTCCTTGAAACGAACCTCCGTCGCACCGCCGGAGTGGAGTTGGAAGGCGAAGACGCCGTGGCGGGCGCCGGCGGGGTCGTTAAGGTCGACGCACGGCTGGCCGTTGATCCGGGTCTGGACCAGGGGGCCGATGGCGACGACCTCATAGGTGTTCCACTCACCGGGGCGGACGTGGGCCTCGCCCGACTTGGGCCAGAGCAGGCCGCGGCCGTTCTCTTCGTAGAGCTTGCCCCACCAGCCGAGCCCGATGTCGGCCTGGTCGCCCTTCATCTCGCCGTCCGGGAGCGGCACGCTACGGAACTGGACGCCGCTGTTCCCCGCGTTGTCGACGAGCTTGACCTGGAAGGTAAGGCGGAAGTCCGACGCGCTGATCTCGCTACGGAGGAACGCGTTTTTCGCCAGCCCGGGGGTCTTGCCGACGATCTCGCCGTCCTCGACCTTCCAGAGCGACGGGTCGCCGACCCACCCGGTGAGGTCGCGGCCGTTGAAGAAGCCCGAAACGTTCTCGGCCGTGGCCCGCATCGGGACCTGGGACGGGCTGGCGAGGTAGGCGACGAGCGAGCGGACCTCGTGCTCGGAAAGCGGGGTCCAGAGGTCTTCGGGCATCATCGACTGCTCGCTCGGCTTCTTCCCTTCGACCTCGCCCTGCGGCACGACGACCACCTCGTTGGCCGTCTGCAAGGTGATCGCGTCCTTGTCTTCGTTGCGGATCAGGCCGGTGAGGACGCGGCCGTCGGTCGTCGCGACGACGTGCGCGATGTAGTCCTTGCCGATCAAGGCGCTCGGGTCGAGGACGTTGGAAAGGACGTACTCCAGGTCGGCCCGGTTGGAGCCGGTCAGTTCGGGCCCGACCTTGCCGCCGACGCCGAACAACGTGTGGCATTGCTGGCAGGTTTTGGCGAACACGGCGCGGCCCAGTTCGGGGTCGGGCGTGCGGGAGGGCTTCGACGTCAGCATCGCGCGGTATTTCGCGATCGACTTGGCGCGGTCGGCCGACGTCTCGCGGACGGTCCCCCAGACCTTGGCGATCTGGGCGTCGATGTCGGCGTCTTTCTGGTTACGGAGTTGGCGGATGAGGTCGGCCGAAAGATCCTTCGTTGCAACGCGCCCCTCGCCGACGGCCGCCAGTAGAGCCCGGGCCGTTCCGACCCGCGCGGCCAGGGTGTTCAGGGCGTCGCGGCGCTCATCGGGGGTCAAAGACGGGTAGGCGGCGAGGACCGCGGAGGCGGTCTTCGGGTGGTCGAAGGCGGCCAGGGCGCGCAGGGCCGGGGCCCGGACGGCGGGGTCGTTCAGCAGGACAATTAGCGCGGCGGGCAGGTCGGCGTCGCGCGCCTTGAGTAGCGCGTTCAGAGCCTCGCGGCGGACGCCGGGCTCGCCGGCCCGGTCGGACAAGACGCCACGGAGGGTCTTCAGCGCGGCGGGGTCGCCGAACGTGAGGGCCAGGGCGGTCGCCTGCGAACGGAGTCGGGCGTTCTCGCTCTTTTCGAGCGAAGGAAAGACGCCGGACCAGGCCGGCGGCATCACGACCTGACGCCGACCCTTGAGGGCTTCGTTCAGGCTCTCGACGATCGTGAGGCGGACGGGATCAGACCCGGCCTTGCCGAGCGTTTCGACCAGCAGCGCGATCGCCTCGGGCGTCCCCAGCGCCGAGACGCGGCGGACCATGAAGGGGAGCAGGTTCGGCAACCGGGCGTCGAGCGCGAGCCGGAGCGCCCGCGACGGGTCGGTCGCGCCGAGCGGCTCGGCGGCGTACCAGACCATCAAGGGAAGGTTGTGGTCGCTCGCGTCCTCGGCGTGGGCCACAAGCCCTTCGAGGACCGGCCAGCGGCGCTCGGGAGGGATGCGCTGGAGGGCCGAGGCGAGGTAGAGCCGCACGACGGGCGACGGGTCCGACTTCGCCAGCGCGGCGAACCGGGCGAGCGTCGACGGCGACGGCGTCCCCGAATCGGTCGCAAGCTGGACCGCCCAGGCGCGGTGATAAGGGTTCTCGTCCGCGAGGGCTTTCTCCAGGTGGACCTCGTCGAGCCCGCCGACCGCGTGGAGGGTCCAGAGGGCGTTCAGGCGGCTCCGCTCCTCACCGGCCGCGAACGCCTGCCGGCGGAGTGCGTCGAAAACCGCGGCTTTGTCCGCGGGGGACATCGCGGCCGACCGCTCCTGGAGGACGCGGCGGGCGTGGCGGGCGAACCACTCGTTCGGGTGGCCGAGCAGGCCGATCAGCGTGGCGTTATCGGTCTGCTTCGAGATGGCCGGGGTGGTCGCGGCGCGGTCGCCGTAGGCGATCTTGAAGATCCGGCCGTTGGTGCGGTCGTGGACCTCGGTCTCGTTGCGGTGGCACTGGTTCTTGTCGTACCAGTCGATCATGTAGACGTTGCCGTCGGGGCCCGACTTCAGGCTGACGACCTGCGACCAGCGGTCGTTGGCGAGGAGGAAGTCGGGGGCGTGGCGGCCGACGAACCCCGAGCCGGCGGGGGAGAGCAGGTCGCGGTTGAGCCGGGCGCCGTGGATGTTGTTCATGAACAGGGAGCCGCGGTATTCCTGCGGCCACGTCCCGCCGAGGTAGATCAGCGCGCCGGCGTGGGCGTGGCCGCCGCCGGCCTGGTCGGACCGGCCGTTGCCGGCGTGGGGGTTCGCGCCGACGTAGTGGCGGTGGTCGGCGATCGTCTTGATGTCGTCGTAGGTGTACGGGTTGAAATGGGCTCCGGCCTGGCGCTCGTAGCGCGCCCCCTGGATGACGTGGTAGAGGTGGGGGATCACGCAGGAGGTCAGGAACGCCTGCCCGTGCTCGTCGAAGTCGACCCCCCAGGGGTTGCTCGTGCCGTGGGCAAAAACTTCGAACGTATGACGGGTCGGGTGGTAGCGCCAGATGGCGGCGTTGAGAGGGACGCGGTCCTTGTCGGGGGTGCCCGGCTTGCCGACGCGGGAGTGGGTGAAGACGCCGTGGCAGCCGTAGAGCCAGCCGTCGGGACCCCAGTTGAACGAGTTCAGCGTCTCGTGCGTGTCGTGATAGCCCCAGCCGTCGAGGAGGACCTGGACGGGGCCGTCCGGCCGGTCGTCGCCGTCGCGGTCAGGGATGAACAGGAATTGGGGTGCCGCGCCGACCCAGACGCCGCCGAACCCGACCTCGATCCCGCTGACGAGGTTCAGACGGTCGGCGAAGACCTTACGGGTGTCGAACCGGCCGTCGCCGTCGGCGTCCTCGAAGATCAGGATGCGGTCGCGGGCCTCGGAGGCGGGGACGCGGACGGGGTACGAGTACGCCTCGGCGACCCAAAGGCGGCCCCGGTCGTCGACCGTGAAGGCGATCGGCTGGACGACGTCGGGCTCGCCCGCGAAGAGGCTCACGCGGAACCCGGCCGGCACGGTCATCGCGGCCGCCGCTTCCGAGGGCGAAAGGCCGTCGTGGGTAAAGGCGTCGGGCGGGGGCGCGCTCGGCCGGAGCGGGCCGGGCGGGGGCGAATCCCAGGTCGTGAGGTCGTCGAAGTTGAGGTGGCCCCAGCCGCCCGCGTCGTCGTCGACGAGGCGGACGAAGACCTCCTTGCCGACGTGGCCGGAAAGGTTAGCGGCCACCGGCTTGAGTTCCTCGGTGTCGTCGCCGCTCGTCCGGTAAATCACCGCCTTGGTATCGGCCCGGACGATTTCGACGCGGGTCGTGTCGCGCGAACCGCCGGCGATCAGGAACCGGACGTAGGGCTTCGTCAGGGTGAAGGCCGCCGAGGTCAACGTCCCCTTCGCCTCGTCCCCCTTTCGCTCGAAGCTGCCGACCCAAAACCGGCCGGCGTGCCGGCTGTGCATGTCGCTACGGCGCCGGCCGACCGTGTCGCCTTCGACGGGCTGACCTTGAAACGCCTCGCCCTCGGCCGTCCAGTCGCGGAGGTCGCCCGCCTCGAAGTCGAGGTTGAGCGGACGCCCCGACCGGTCGGTCGGACGGGTTCCCGCAGCGGATTGTTTCGGCTCGGGCGCCGCGGCGCGGGCGACAGGGGTGGCGGATACCAGCCATAAGGCCGGCAGCAGAGCGAGCGCGGGTCGGATCTGGCGCATGGAATTTCCCGACGTGAAGGCGGCGCCGGGCTCGACCGGCCCGGCCTTGGGAACGTCCGTGATTGGACGGACCAACGGGTAAAAACGTTCCTAGGATCGCAACCGGCCGTCTCCAACGCAAGAGAGCCGCACCCCCGGCCCTTCTACCCGGGGCGCGTACCCGACAGCCGTTTCGCCGAAATATTTTTCTGGAAAGCCGACCCCGGATCGGGGATCGTGCTCGGAACACCGCCAGACTCCCCCGCCGTCCCGCCCCAGGGCAGGAGCCCAAACCATGACCAAAATTGCCTCCCTCCTGGTTCCGTTCCTTACACTCGCCGGCTCCCTCCCGGCCGTTCAGGCCGCCGAGATCGAGGTGGGCGTTGCGACGGCCGACGTCACCCCGCCCCGCGGCTACCGGATGGCCGGGTACTACTCCGAACGGAGGAACACCGGGACGCACGACCCGCTCCAGGCCAAGGCGATCGTCTTCCGGCAGGGGAAAGAACAGGCCGCGCTCGTCTTCTGCGACTTGGTGGCCGTTCCGCAGAACGTTGCGACCAGCGCCCGGGACGCTGCGAGCCAAAAATCCGGCATCCCCGCCTCCCGGATCGCCGTGGCAGCGACCCACAGCCACACCGGCCCCCTCTTCGACGGCGTGCTCCGAACCCTACTGCACAACCGGGCCGTCGCCGCCAAGGGGAAGGACGAGGCGGAGTCGGTCGACTACCCCCGGCTTCTCGTCGATAAGATCGCCGGGGTCGTCGAGGCGGCGTCGAAAGCCGCGGCCCCCGCACGGCTCAAGGCGGGGTTCGCGACGGAAACGCAGCTTTCCTTTAACCGACGCTTCTTGATGAAAGACGGATCCGTTCGGTTCAACCCGGGCGTCCTCAACCCCGAGATCGTCCGGGTCGCCGGGCCGATCGACCCGCAGGTGGGCGTCCTCCTCGTCGAGCCGGCCGGGGGCGGGAAGCCGACCGCGGGGTTGACCGTCTTCGCCCTCCACCTCGATACCGTGGGGGGGACGGAATACGCGGCCGACTACCCGTTCTTCCTTGAAGGGGAGCTTCGACGCGCGTTCGGCCCCGGCTTCGTCTCCCTTTTCGGGGCCGGCACGTGCGGCGACATTAACCACATCGACGTATCCCGTCAGGAACTGTTAAAGACGGAAACGATCGGACGCGGACTCGCCCGCGACGTGGTCCAAAGCGCCGAGACCTTGAAAGCCGTCGACGCCCCGAGCCTCGCCGTCGCGACCACGACGGTCGAACTGCCACTTCAGACGTACGGCACCGACGAGTTGGCCAAGGCGCGCGAGGTCCTCGCCGGCCTGGACACCAAGCCGACGCCGTTCCTGGAAACGGTCCACGCCGCGAAGGTCGTCGACCTCGCCGACAATTACCGCGGCGCGACCACTCGGCTCGACGTCCAGGCGTTCCGCCTCGGGCCGGACGTGGCCGTCGTGACGCTCCCGGGCGAGGTCTTCGTCGAACACGGCCTGGCGATCAAAAAGGCGTCGCCGTTCAAGACGACGCTCGTCGTCGAACTGGCGAACGCCTGTCCCTCGTACGTCCCGACCCGCAAGGCGGTCGCGGAAGGGAGCTACGAGGTCGTGAATTCGCGGCTCGCGCCGGGGGGCGGCGAGGCGCTCGTGGAGGCCGCCCTGGGACTGTTGAAGCGACTGGAAACGCCCACCCCGTGAAGGACAGCGCCATGATCGACGCGGCCCGCGCCACGTCACGACGGTCGTTCCTGAAGGCCGGCCTCGCCGCGGCAGCCGTCCCGGCGTTGGCAGGGGCCGCCCCGGCGCAAACGGCCCGGGTCGCGATCACGCTCGACCTGGAGATGAGCCGGCACTACCCGACCTGGGACCAGACCCACTGGGACTACGAAAAAGGGAACCTCGACCGCGACACCAAGCGCTACGCCGTCGAGGCGGCGCGCCGGGTGAAGCGGCGAGGCGGGGTGATCCACTTCTTCGCCGTCGGGCGCGTGCTCGAACAGGAAGACGTCTCCTGGCTCGCCGAGATCCACGAGACGGGCCATCCGGTCGGCAACCACACCTATGACCACGTCAACGTCAAGGCGACCCGCCCCGAACAGGTGCAGTTCCGGTTCCAAAGGGCCCCCTGGCTGATCGAGGGGAAGACGGCCGCGCAGGTGATCGCCGAGAACGTCGCCATGACGACCCGTGCGCTCAAGCAGCGCGTCGGGATCACCCCCGCCGGGTTCCGCACGCCCGGCGGGTTCAACGACGGCCTAAAAGACCGGCCGGACGTTCAAAAGATGCTCGCCGACCAGGGTTTCCGGTGGGTCAGCAGCCTTTACCCGCCTCACCCGCTCGGGAAACCGGGGGAGCGGCCGACCGAGGAGATTTTCGAGGGTATCGTCGCGGCCCAGGCGCAGGCCCGGCCGTTCGCCTACCCGGGCGGGCTCGTCGAGGTGCCGATGAACCCGATCAGCGACGTCTCGGCCCTCCGGACCGGCCGATGGACGCTCGACGCCTTCCTCGAAGCCGTCC
>Ga0164243_10005143_pt1 | contig 20063 bp, 20 predicted proteins | sample OricompcompostOP_FD_108781 | JGI IMG/M metagenome (GOLD analysis project Ga0164243, IMG submission 108781) | Organic Plus compost microbial communities from Emeryville, California, USA - Original compost - Organic plus compost (OP) | ecosystem: Engineered > Solid waste > Mixed feedstock >... | reverse complement strand
GACATGCGCCGAGGCTACTCCCCTGCGCCGACATCGAGGTCGCGCGCGAAGCACAGCGACACCTCGCTGCCGGCGTAGTGACCGTACAGCGGGATCGGCGTGTAGCCCTCCCTCTCGTAGAAGCGCACCGCATCCGGTTGCGCCGTGCCGGTCTCGAGCACGAGACGACGGATGCCGAGGGAGCGAGCTTCGTCCTCCAGCGCCCGCAGCACGGAGACCGCGGCCCCGGTGCCGCGCGCCGCAGGAGCCGCGTACATGCGCTTGATCTCGGCCACCCGCGGTCCGAGCACCTCGGCGTCGAGCGGTCGCAAGCCGCCGCAGGCGACCGCACGCCCTGCGGCATCCGTCGCGATCACGAAGACCGGCACGTCCTCGGAGGAGGGCGCGACGCCGGGCTCGTGGTCGTCCGAGCCGTAGCGGGCATCCAGCTCGGCGCGCTGCGCGGCGCGAAGGCGCACGGCATCCGGATGCTCCCACTCCACTCTCTGTATGTGCATGACGTTCCTCTCGCTCCCCGACACCATACGTGCCGCTCGTTTCGTGCACGTTTCCCGTCTGCAGATACGTCAGCCCACGCTGTATAGTCAGCATGTGCTGACCCTTTCCTCACGCGTCGACGTCATGAACCGACTCGGCCGGGCCATGGCCGACCCGACGCGTTCCCGCATCCTGCTCGCGCTGCTGCAGGGGCCCGGCTACCCGGCGAGACTCGCCGAGGAGCTGGCGCTGACGCGCACCAACGTGTCGAACCATCTCGCGTGCCTGCGCGGCTGCGGCATCGTGGTCGCCGTGGCCGAGGGGCGCATGACCCGCTACGAGATCGCAGACCCGCACCTGACGACCGCCCTGACCGCCCTCGTCGATGTGACGCTCGCCGTCGACGGGAACCGGCCGTGCATCGACCCGGGGTGCACGGTCGAGGGATGCTGCACGGTCGAGGCGGGCGCATGACCGGAACGGCGTCCGCGACGTCTCCTGGAGCGAATTCGCACGGGCGGAGGACGGTCCTCGAGCGCCGCATCCGCATCGTCGTCGCGATCACCATCGCCTACAACGTCGTCGAGGCCGTCGTCGCGATCACCGCCGGCTCCGCCGCCTCGTCGATCGCTCTGCTCGGCTTCGGACTCGACTCCACCGTCGAGGTGCTGTCGGCAGCCGCCGTGGCCTGGCAGTTCACCCGACACGACCGCCGACGCTGGGAGAGGCCAACGCTGCGCGTCATCGCCGTGGCGTTCTTCGCGCTGGCCGCCTACGTCGCCGCCTCGTCGGCGCTCACCCTGACCTCTGCGGCACGGCCGGAGCACAGCACGATCGGCATGGTGCTCACGGCCGTGAGCGTGGCGGTGATGCCCTTCCTCTCGCTCGTCGAGCGTCGCGCGGGGCGCGAGATCGGCTCGGCCACCGCCGTGGCCGACTCGAAGCAGACGCTGATCTGCACCTATCTCTCAGCGGCCGTCCTGATCGGCCTCGTGCTCAACAGCCTGTGGGGCTGGTGGTGGGCCGACGCGGTCGCCGGGTTCGTGATCGCCGGGTTCGCGGTGCGCGAAGGAGTCGAGGCGTGGAAGGGCGACGCGTGCGCCACCTTCGTCGGCATGCTGCTCGACGACGATGATCGCGACTGATCCGCTCGGTCACCGCCGCGCAGTGAGGTCCAGTTCCCCGATCAACGCCTCGACCCTGGCACGGATCTCGTCGCGGATCGTGCGCACGGCCTCGATGCCCTGACCCGCCGGGTCGTCGAGCACCCAGTCCTCGTACCTCTTGCCGGGGAAGAACGGGCACGCGTCGCCGCATCCCATCGTGATCACGACGTCGGACGCCTGCACGGCATCCGTCGTCAGCACCTTCGGCGACTCCGCGGTGATGTCGATGCCGACCTCGGCCATCGCCTCGACAGCCACGGGGTTGATGCGGTCCGCGGGCAGAGAACCGGCCGACCGCACCTCGACGCGATCTCCCGCGAGCTCTCGGAGGAAGCCCGCCGCCATCTGCGAGCGCCCCGCGTTGTGCACGCACACGAACAGGACGGAGGGGGAAGAGGTCATCGCCGCAGACTACCGCGCGCAGATGAACGCCAGGTGTCGGTGCTGACAGACTGGCGGTATGACCGACATACGCGTGCGAGTGGCGGGCGCGGAACAGCGGATCGCCCGGGCGGAGCGGGACATCGCCGAGGCCGCGGCCGCGCTCGCCGCCGCCCGCTTTCCGCAGGTGACGCTCAGCGCGGCCGACTGGGCGAGGGTGGTCAGCGGGGCGCTGTCGGGAACGCACGACTACCCGCAGGCTCAGGCCGTGCAGAGCCGCCGGCTGCTCGGCTGGGCGTGCGACAGGTTGCCGGCGGCGAGCCGTGAGCCGCTCATCGTCGCCGTCGGCGCCATCGCGAAGACCGCACAGCTGCGCTGGGTGCTCGCTCCCTCTGACGACGAGCGGGATGAAGACCCCCTGCGGCTCGTGCGCGGAGCGCGTCAGGCCTGCATCCGGATACAGGCCGGGCGTGAGCCGGCCCCGACGGAGGAGGTGGAGCTGACCCCGCTCGCGATGTGGGCGCTCGGGCTGATCGACGCGCGCACCTCCGAGCTCGACCTGCTCGGAGCGAAGGAGTTCGGACGCGACCAGATGAAGCGCCTGGCGCGGCAATCCGCGTGGCCGGCGATGCTCGACGCACCACGGCACGCCGATCTGCGCCGGCTCTCGGCGCCGTCGCCACGGCTGCGGAGCGCCGTCGAGACGCTCCTGAGCTCGATGGGAGACGACCCCATGGCCGTGATCCGCATCGCCGCACTGCGGCTGCCGCCCACGACGCGATCGCTCGACGCGGCGGTGCGCCTGCTCGCCGAGTTCGCCGTCGACGACCCCGGCGAGGCCTGGCGCGAACTCGACGACCTGGGACCGCAGGGCGCGGAGGTCATGCGGCGCCTCGCCGAGATCAGCGCGGACCGCGGCGACCTGCTGGTGGTGCACGACCGGTTCGTCGTGATCGAGTCGCAGGGCTTCCTGGACGCCCTGCTCACGTACGTGGTGGGTGAGACAGCGGACACCCGGAACAAGAAGTGGCACGAACTCGAGGTCCACCGGGCCGCGAAGAAGGCATGGCCAGGTGCGCTGCAGGTGCTCGCCGGCGTGTCGTGGCGCGACGCACCCGCCGCGGCAGAGGATCCGCCGATCGCCGGTGAGATCGACACCCTCGTGCGAGACGGCGGCCTCTTCATCGACATCCAGGCGAAGAGCGCCCGCTCCGCCGAGTGGACATCGCGGGAGCGTCTTCCCGTGACCGACGCGCTGGCGCAGCACGAGCGGCTTCACGAGAGGGCGGACGCCGAGATCGAACTTCTCCGCGACGGACGCGAGACCCGCGACTCCCGCCGGCTGCGCGTCGACCTGCGCGCGCACACGATCGTTCCGATCACCGTGGGCACCGACGTCGTGCAGAGGTTCCACGTCGGCGGCTCCGGCGCCTCAGGCGGCAGGGCGCGCGTGCTGACGACTCTCGACCACCTGCGCATCGTCAACGACTTCGTGCCCGCACCGCTCCGCCCCGTGTACTGGCTCGATCGGTACGCGCAGGAGCTCGCGACGCTCCGGTTCGTCGACGAGATCGACTTTCTCGCCGCGTGGTGGCGCGCGGTGATGACCGAACCGGATGCCGCCACGCTGCGGTTCCTGCGCCGGGGCGCCGCCGACGGGGAACGGATGCGCGACGACCTGGTGCTGGCGACCGACTCCGACATCGAACGCGTCATCTCCGTGTCGAACACCGCCGCACTCGCCGGTGGCACCATCCCCGCGGTCACGACGCTGCTGGTCGAGGCCCGTGCGCCCATCGCCCGTGCCACGACGCGCGTCGCGCCGATTCTCGCCCTGCTCGCAGAGCCCGGCATCCGCCGGTCGGAGCTGTACTGGCCCTTCGCACGGATGCTGGCGGGCAACCAGCCCGATCATGTCGCCGACGCGCTGGCAGCCGCCGCACCGCTCGTGCTGCGCGGCGGCACGGCGCCGGTCGGCGTGAGCCCGCGGCACCTGGCGCCCGACGAGGTCCCGCTGTTTCGACGACAGGGGGTGCGCATCGTCGTCGTGCGAGACGGGAGAGCGCGCCGGCTCGTCAATGTGGGCGAGGAGCCGCCGGAGTTGATCGGGCCGCCGCGATTCGATCCGGCGGCTGCCCTCGCGCGGTGAGAGCCGGCTACCGGCGCCGGCTCACTTCACCGCCCCGAAGAGCAGGCCGCGCACCAGGGACTTCTGCGCGAACCAGCCTGCGATCACGACCGGGATGCTGACGATCGTGGCGACCGCGGCCACCTGCGCTGTGTACAGCTCTCCGAAGCTCAGGAACTTCTGCAGGTACAGCGGCAGCGTGCTCGTCGAACTCGTGAGGTTGGCGGCGTAGAAGTACTCGTTCCACGAGAAGACGGCGCACAGCAGTGCCGTCGAGGCGATGCCAGGACGCATGAGCGGCAGCACCACCGACCAGCCGATACGCCACGTCTTGGCTCCGTCGACCTGCGCCGCCTCGATGATCTCCCGCGGGATCTCCTGCATGAACGAGCGCAGCATCCAGATGCCGAGCGGCAGGTTCATCCCCAGGTGCATGATCACGAGCACGTGCACGGTGTTCAGCCAGCCGAGGTTCGTCGCGACGATGTAGACCGGGATGATTCCCGCGGCGATCGGCATCATCTTGGTGGAGATGAAGAAGAACAGGGAGTCCTGGGGGTTCGCGATCGCTCGTACCGAGAGAGCCCAGGCCGCCGGCAGGGCCAGCGCGACGACGAGCAGTGTCGACACCGCCGTGACGAGGAAGGAGTTGATCGCGTACGGCCAGATGCCCTGGCCGAACGCCGCCGCATAGTGCTCGAGTGTCGGCTCGAAGAGGAACTGCGGCGTGGCCGACGCGGCCACCTTCTCGGTCTGGAGGCTCTTGAGGACCATGTAGGCGACCGGGAAGAAGAGGGTGAGGCTGCCCGCCCACCCCAGGACGCCCCACAGCACGCGAAGGCCACGGCCTCGGGCTCGCCGCGGCGCCGCGGCGGCCGTGCGGCGGGTCACCGTCGCACGGGTGTCGAGAGTGCTCGTCGTCATCATCGTCCCTCCGTCTTGAAGATCCCCGACAGCAGCCGCAGCATGGGCAGGATCAGGGCGATCGTCAGGATCAGCGCGACCACGCCGAGCGCGGACGCCATCCCGAAGTCGAAGGCGTTGAAGGCCTTCAGATAGATGTAGAAGGTGATGTTCGTGGTGCCGTACGCCGGCCCGCCCGCGGTGAGCATGGCGATCTCGCCGAACGTCTGGATGAGGTTCATCGCGAGCAGCAGTGCCGCGAGCTCGATGAACGGCCGCAGGTGCGGGAGGATGACGCTGAGGAAACGGCGGAAGGGCCCGGCTCCATCCATCTGCGCCGCCTCGAGCTGGTCCTGCGGTGCGGACTGGAGTCCGGCGAGCAGGATCAGCATCGCGAACGGCACGAATCGCCACGTGAGCAGCATCACCAGGGCCGCCATGGGGTATTCGGAGAGCCAATTGACGCCGGGGAGGCCGAGCGATCGGGAGAAGAAGCCGAGCAACCCGAAGCTCGGGTCGAACATCGCCGACTTCCAGAACAGCGTGACGGCCACGGGCATCACGAAGAACGGGGTGATCGCGAGGGTCCGGGCGATGCCGCGTCCGGGGAACTGCTGGTTCAGGAGGAAAGCGAGCACGAGTCCGAGCAGGATGCAGGCGATCGTCGTGCCGCCGGTCATCACGACGGTGTTCCCCGTGGACTTCCAGAAGACCTCGTCCTGGAAGACACCGAGATAGTTCTGAAATCCCGCGAAGCTCGGGACCGAGCCATCGAGCAGCAGCCAGCGCTGGACGCTGAGGAACAGCGTGACCGCGAACGGGATCTGCGTGAGCACGAGGGTGAACACGAGTGCGGGCAGCAGCGGTCCGCGCCTCGCCCACTTCTCGTGCCGGGACATCGCCGGCCGCGCCGCCACGACGGTGGTCATTGTCATTGTCGACATGTCTTGCGTTCTCCGAACCGGGGCGGGGTGCCCGCTGCCGCGGACACCCCACCCGGATGATCACTTGAGGTAGCCGGCGTCCTTCACGGCATTGAGGGCGAACGCCTGGCTCTTGTCGAGCGCCTCCTCGACCGTCTGAGATCCGCTGATCGCCCCGGCGATCTGCTGCGAGACGAAGTCGCCGATCTCGACGAACTCCGGGATCTGCACGTACTGCACACCCGTGTAGGGCACCGGATCGACCGTCGGGTTCTTCGGATCGGCCGCCTCGATCGACCTCATCGTGAGGTCGGCGTAGCTGCTCGCCGCCTCGAGGTACTCGGGGATCTCATACGTCGATGCACGGGAGCCCGGCGGGATCGAGTCCCAGCCCGCCTCCTCGCCGGCGAGCGCGATGTAGTCCTCGCTGGTGACCCAGGAGATGAACTTCCACGCCGCGTCCTTGTTCTTGCTGCTCTTCGTGATGCCGAGGCCCCACGACCACAGCCACCCCGAGGGCACCTCGGCGGGACCGGTCGGCGCCATCGCGAACGCGATGTTCGGCTTGACCTCGTCGACGGCCTGGTCGATCGCGGAGCCCGCGAAGACCGTGTCGTCGTACCAGATGGCCGTCTTGCCCTGGCTGAACTGCTGCAGGCACCCCTCCCAGCCGTCCTTGGCGGCGTCGGGCTGGCCGTACTCGCGCAGCGTGTCGACATAGAACTGCACCGCCTCCGTCGTCTCGGGAGAGGTGAGCTGCGGCTGCCAGTCCTCGTCGAACCAGCGGCCGCCGAAGGTGTTGATCACGGTGGTCAGCGACGCGAGGTTCTGGCCCCAGCCGGGGAGCCCGCGGAGGCAGATGCCCGAGATGCCGGCGGCCTCGTCCTCCATGGCGGCCGCGGCGGCCCGCACCTCTTCCCACGTGGGATTCTCGCCGATCGTGACGCCGGCCTTCTCGGCCAGGTCCTTGCGATAGAAGAGGAACGACGACGACCCGTAGAACGGCGCCGCGTACAGCACGTCGTCTTTCGAGACGATGTCGACGATCGGCTGCAGGAGGTCGCCCTCGTTCCACGCCTCGTCCTTTGAGGCGTACTCGTCGAGCGGGGCGATCCATCCGCGATCCGCCCAGATCGGCACCTCGTAGCTCCCGATCATGGCGACGTCGAACTGCCCCGCGTTGGTCGCGACGTCCTTGGTCACCGCCGGGCGCAGATCGTTCTCGGGGAGCGTGGTGAACGTCACCGTGATCCCGGGGATCTTCTCATCGAAGTCGGCGATGAGCGACTCCGCGGTCTTCATCTGCGGGTTGGCCGCGAGCGCGACGTTGATCGTCACCTCTCCGCCCTCTCCGCCGCCGGCATCCGACGAGCAACCGGCGAGGACTCCCACACTGAGCGCTCCGGCGACCGTCGCCGCGAGCCCCTTCTTCCACGTTCGTTGCGACACGCGCAAACCTCCTTGTTCGGGTGCCGTGGACCGTCTCGTCGGGGCGAGACGTCGCCGTCCGCTGTGGCACATCATCACGATAGCGCAGTCAGTACGTGTTGTACATGCGGTCTAGACAAGGTGAGACCCGTGAGCGCGGCCGCTCCGGTTCGGCGCCGTCGACCTCAGGCCGTGATCTGCACCTTGATGTGGTCGGCGCTGGTCGCCGCGGCGAGCGCAGACCCGTACTCCTCCAGCGCGAACGTCGCCGTCACGAGCCGGGAGAGCTCGCCCTGGAGGTCCACCATGCGCTCGGCCGCCTCACCATACTTCTCGGCCAGCGAGTTGGACCCGATGATGCTGATCTCCTTCGCGAACACGTCATAGGGACGGACGGCCACGGATGCCGTCGGCGACGCGACGCCCATCTGCACCAGCCGCCCTCGGGTGCCCAGCACCGAGACGGCCGCCGTGATCGCCGCGGGATGACCGGTGGCGTCGACCGCGATGTCGAACTGGTCGACGGAGAGGTCGCCGACGGACGACACCGCCTCGACAGCCCCCAGCTCGGCCGCTGCCTCGCGGCGCACAGGGTTGAGCTCCACGATGCGCACTCCCGCGGCCTTTTCGGCCTGCGCGAGGATCACCGCCATAAGACCGATCGACCCCGCACCGAACACGACGATCTCCTGCTCGCGCCAGTCCGGCACGCGCTCGAGCGCGTGCAGCACACAGGCGAACGGCTCGATGAGCGGTGCCGCGCGATGGGAGATCGACGCACTCAGCGGGAAGACGATGTTCTGCGGCACCGCGACGAACTCTGCCACGGAGCCGTTGATCGCCACACCGACCGGCAGGATGTCCGCGCAGAGATTGGTCGCGCCGCGAACGCACCACCGGCACCGACCGCAGGAGACGTTGGGATTCACGCCGACGTAGTCGCCGACGCGAAGACCGGACACGCCACGGCCGACATCGGTGATGTACCCGGCGAACTCGTGCCCGGGAACGACGGGGAACCTGCCGTGCGGGTAGTCTCCCGAGATGAGATGGAGGTCGGTCCCGCACACGCCCGTGCCGACCGGGCTGATCACGACCCAGCCCTCCTCTGCTGCCGGCACCGGGATCTCGGCGATCTCGATCCCCCCGCGCCCGTCGGCGATTGCGGCACGCATGACCCTGCTCATCTCAACTCCTGTTCCGAGCATCGCGGAGGAGGATCCCGGCGATGCGAGCATCATGCTAGCCGGATCGTGTCTACATTGTCTAGAATGTACAGACCAATGCCGATGGTCGCTCGCCTCGATGGCTCGGATGAAGGGAGCGCTACCATGGCAGGCAAGGAGGGCAGCAGTGACGCAGACGATCGAACGGACCTCGCCCGTTCCCTATTACGAGCAGCTGTTCGACATCCTGAAAGCCCGCATCCTCAGCGGAGAGTTCTCCGTGGACGAGCGCCTCCCGAGCGAACTGGAGCTGTGCCGAGAGTTCGGTCTCGCTCGCGCCACGGTGCGGCAGACCCTCTCGAAGCTCGAGAGCGAGGGGTACGCGCGGCGCATCGCGCGCCGTGGCGTCTTCGCATCGATGCCGGAACCGTCGTCGGGCTGGATCGTGCAGGACACCGAGGGCTTCCTCGAGTCGCAGATCCGCCACGGGCGCACCGGGATCGAGACCTCCGTGATCGCCGCCGGCCTTCGCGACGCACCGGCGCACGTCGCCGAGGCACTCCGTCTTCCCGCCGGCGGCCAGGTCTTCGCCATCGAACGCGTGCGGCGCCTCGACGGCGACATCGCGATGTTCAGCACCAACTGGTTCCCGCAGGACGCCGGTGCCGTCATCGCCTCCGCCCCCGACGTGCTCGACGGCACCGGTTCCGTCAACAGCACGCTGCGTCAGGCCGGATTCATCACCGAGGCGGCACGCCGGGTGATCCACGCCATGGGCGCGCCGGAGGAGGTCGCCGCGCGGCTCGAGGTCCCCCCCGGCCACCCGGTGCTGCGCATCCGCTCACTCTCGTGGGGCCACGACGAGCGTCGTTTCGACTACTACGAGACGTGGGTCCTCACCGACACCGTGCCGCTCGAAGTCAACGTCACCGCGGCCTGACGGGGCTCTCAGCCGCCCAGCGCGACCGCCGGATCCGGCGTCCAGCCGCGAGCGGCGGCGGCGAGAAGCGCCGCACCGACCGCCGTGACCTCGGGCTCGACGATCGGCTCGGTCCGGTACCCGTTCACGATCTCCTTCATCTGCACCCATCCGGGCGAGCGCGCCCAGCCCCCTGCCAGGCGGACGCCGCTGATGTCCACCTGACCTCCGCGGACGGCGCTCACCGCCTCGCGCCCGAGCACGGCGAGAGCGAGCAGCACGTCCGCCGCACGTCGGCGCGGGTCGCGCGGGGCGTCGTCGGTGTACGACGGTGCGCCTCCGCCCCTCGCCCCCGGACGGAAGCACGAACCGTCGAGGTCGGTCGGGATCTCGCGCCCCTCGAGGATGTCGCGGATGCCCGCAGCCACGTCGGGATCGCGCGACGCCCATTCGACGTTGCGGCTCAGCTCCTCGACACGCAGGAGCGTCGTTCCCGCTGAACGGATGCCTGGTGCGAGATCCACGTCGCCGTCTCTCACCGACGGCGCCTCCGGGCGCTGCGCGACGACGACCTCAGCCGTCCCCATCGAGTCGAGCACGGCCCCCGGCGCCATCTGGTGCACACCCCAGCCGCCGATCGGGTGGTCGTGCCCGCCCGCGACCACGATGGCATCGGCGCTCACGGCTCCTGCGTCACGCAGGCGAGGGGCGTGCAGGCCCCCGACCACCTCGCCCGCGACGACCACCGGGGGCAACAGGTCGAGCGATCCCAGCGTCGGGGCGACGCGATCGGGCGCCCAGCTGCGATCACGAGCTCGCCACGCACCCGTGCGCGAGGCGAGCGTGTCGCTGAGGAACGGACGCCCCGTCCACCGCACGCCGGGGAGGTCGGCGACGGCGATCCAGCTTGCCGCGGCATCCGCACCGGACTGCTCCCGCGCCCATGCCCATCCCACGAGTGTGCGGCTGGCGTCCTCTGCGACGTCGAAGGGATCCGCCGGAGCCAGCCGCGCACTCAGTCGCCTCATCACCTCCTGACGTCGCACATCGAACCAGGGCAGAGCAGGGGTCACCGGATCGAGCCGACGGTCCACCAACACGCCGTCCTCCCCCATACCTGCGACACACACGGCTTGCACTTCGTACCCGTCAGCGCACGCCGCGGCGATCATGCCCTCGACGGCGGCGAGCACAGCGGGACCTTCGATGCAGCGCTCGCGATCGCGCGGCGTGGCGCGGCCCAGGCGCGATGCGACCTCGCCGCCCGCGGTCAGCAGAACGACCTTGACGTTCGTGCTGCCGATGTCGACACCGCAGACGACGGGTGTCCGCCGGGTGCTCTGCACGGCGTTCGCCTCCTCCGCGGCGGGTCAGGGAACCGCGGCAGTTACCAACCTACTCACCCCGGGGCGTGCGCCACGCGGATCGCATGCCCGTCAGCGTGCAGAGGAATAGCCCATCGCCGTCATCGCCGCGGCGTGCTGCGCGACCGGGCGGGGGTCGACGGGGGCGGGCGTCAGCGTCTCGGCCTCGACGGCCCACCGCGGGAACTCGCCACTCAGGGCACACGCTGCCTGCACCGCCGCGCCGCGGGCGACGTACTCGTCGAACACCGGGACGACGACCGGCATGTCGACCATCCGGGCGAGGATCACGCGCACCGCGGGACTGAGAGCGGCCCCGCCGATGAGGACGAGCCGTCGCACCGCAAGCCCGCAGTCGGCGAGCGCGTCGAGCATGGCGACCTGACTCACGAGAGTTCCCTCGACCACCGCCCTGGCGAGGTTCTCGCGCGTGAAGTTGGAGAGCGAGGCCCCATGCAGGGAGGCGCGCGCGTTCGGCAGGTCCGGCGTGCGCTCGCCCTCGAAGAACGGCAGCAGTGTCAGCCCTCCCGCACCCGGCTCCGCCGTCAGGGCGAGCTCCGACAGCTCGTCGTGCGAGCATCCGAGGGCGGCGGCGCCGGCGTCGAGGTTGCGGGCCGCGTTGAGCGTCGCCACGAGCGGGAGATGCGCGCCGGTCGCGTCGGCGTAGCTGCACACGTACCCCGCGAGGTCGTGCACGGGGCGCGACGAGCGCAGGTAGACGACCCCAGAGGTGCCCAGCGACATGACCGCGTCGCCCTCGCCGATGTCGAGGGCGAGCGCAGCCGCCGCGTTGTCACCGCTGCCCACGCCGATGGGAATGCCCGCGGGGATTCCGGGTATGCCCGCCGCCGTGACGCCCGCCCGCTCCCGCGGATCGAGCACGCGCGGCAGCACGACCGCCTTGCCGAGGGCGAGCTCGACGAGATCTGGGCAGTACTCCCCCGTGTCGGGGGACCAGTAGGCGGTGCCGCTCGCCTCGGAACGGTCGGTGGTCAGTTCGCCGACCGCGCCAGAGCCGTCGCCGAAGCCGCGCAGCCGCCACGTCAGCCAGTCGTGCACGACAGCCACGGCCGCCGTCCGCCGGGCGGATGCGGGATCGGTGTCGCGCAGCCACCGCAGCTTGGTGACGGTGTCGGACAGGGTGAGGGGAAGCCCCGTCCGCCGGATCCATTCCTGCGCCCCGAGCTCGCGGTTCAGGTCGACCATGTGGGCATGCGAGCCCGTGTCGTTCCAGAGGGGCGACTCGCACACCACGCGTCCCGCCGCATCCAGGAAGATCGGGGTGTGCTGCTGCCCGCTCACCGAGACCGCGAGGACGTCGTCGAGGCCGCCCGCCCGGCGAACGGCCGTGAGAAGCGCCTCCCACCAGCAGTCGGGGTGCACGATGGTGCCCGTCGGGTGCGACGCCTTTCCCTCGCGCACCTGCTCCCCGGTGTCGAGGTCGCGCACGGTCACCTTGCAGCTCTGCGTCGAGGAGTCGATCCCCGCGACGAGCATCCGCTCTGTCATGCCGGCACCGCCTTCAGGTGCTCCCACCGAGCGCGCGTGCTGTCAGACCACTCGAGCAGCGCGTCGTGCCGTGCGGGGTCCGTCGCGACCTCGATCGCCTCGTGTTCGGACCAGGGCACGGCCGCATCGGATGCCAGCGCCTGTGCACCGCGGGACACCACCTCGGAGCGGGCCGATGCCTGCAACGGCACTCCGAGAAGATCGGCCTTGAGCTGGAGCCACAGCGCGTTGCGGCTCGCCGGGCCGATCACCTTGATGACGGAGGGCGGCAGGCCGAAGAGGCCGAGCACCTCGCGGAACTGCGCCGCCATGCCGAGGAACGTGCCGAACACGATCTCTTCTGCGGTGGTGCCGTCGCCGATGCCGGCGATTCCGCCCCGGTCCGTGGCCTGCTTGTCGGGCGGAGGGCTCCCGCGGAACCGCGGCAGCACCACGGGGATGCGCGACAGGTCGACGGCGCCCGCGATGTACTCCGCGTGCAGTCGTTCCAGCACGGCTTCCAGACGAGCGGCGTCCATGCCCAGCATCCGCTGGAGGGTCGCGAAGGCCGACCCGCCCGTCGGGATCGAGGCGAAGAGCGTGTACCCGGGGCCTGCGCAGTCGAGCCCGTTCGCGAGCTTGGCATGCTCGGCGTCTTCGTCGAGCCGGGGTGCACCGGCGCGGAAGAGCAGGCCCTCGGTGGTGCCGGTGGAGTTCAGCAGCTCCCCGTCTTCGAGTCCTGCTCCCGCTCCCCCGACCATGTGGTCGTGGCCTGCGACGTGCACGTCGACATCGGCGCCGATGCCCGCCTCGGCCGCGAAGGACGCGGTCACGCGCGCGCCTTCGGCCGCCGGACGGATGTCGGGGAACACCGAGACGTCCACGCCGAGCATCTCCGACGCTTCACGCGACCAGGTGCGGGTCGACAGGTCGAGCGCCATGGTGCGGCTGGCGAGCGACGGCTCCGCCCACCGCTGCGCCGTCATGGTCGCCGCCAGATACTCTGCGATGTTCAGCCATTGCGCATCACCGGCATCGCCCGCGTGATCGAGCGCCCACGCGACCTTGGACAGCGCGTAGTTGCCGTTCACGGGAAGGCCCGTGATCCGGTAGAGCCGGCCGCGTCGTCCGGCGTCGAGCGACGAGAGCCTCGACGCCCCCCGCTGGTCGTGCCACAGGATCATGGGCGAGGCGAGCGTGAGATCACTGCGCACCAGTCCGCCGGATTCACCGACGCCGGTGATCGCGATGCGCCGCACGGACGCCCTGGCACCGTCGTCCAGCTCGCGGATGAATCCCACGATCCCCACACGCAGGGCGTCGACGTCGTAGATCTCGCCCGCGTCGTCTCGCCCGGTCGGGGTCGTGAGGCGCTGCGACGCGAGCAACGCGCCGCGTCCGTCGAACCGGCACAGCTTGACGCTGGTCGTTCCGACGTCGATCGTGATCGTGGGGAGCACCGCCGTTCCTTTCCTCAGCACCGTCAGGCGGCGCCCGGGTTGAACTGCCGGATGCGGCGTTCCACCACGTCGGCGATCGCCGCGACCGAGGCGCGGGACACCTTGATGAGCGAGTGCTCGTGCGGATTGGCGACGTAGGCTTCGCCGAAGGAACGGATCATGGCGTTGCGCAGGTCGCTCGCGATGTTCACCTTGACCACCCCGTGCTCGTGCAGCCTGCCGAACTGCTCGGCAGGCAGACCCGACCCGCCGTGGATGACGAGCGGCACGCTGCTCTGCGCATGCACATCCGCGAGCAGGTCGAAGTCGATGCGGGCGTCCGGGGCGTAGCCGTGCACGTTGCCCACCGAGACGGCGAGCATGTCGCAACCCGTGCGGTCGACGAAATCGGCCACCTGGGCGGGGTCGGTCCCCGACGCCTCATCGGGACCGATCTCGTCCTCCTTGCCGCCGATCGCGCCGAGCTCGGCCTCCACGGCGATGTCGGGACCGGCGATCTCCCGCGCCTTCGCCGAGGTCGCGATGTTCTGCTCGTACGGCTCTTCGGAGGCGTCGATCATGACCGAGGTGAACCTCGCCGCCAACGCGTCTTCGACCGCCCGCAGGTTCTTGCCGTGGTCGAGATGCAACGCGACGGGCACGGGGCACGTGGCGAGACGCCTGCTGACCATGTCGTGGATGTACTCGAAGCCCGAGAGCACGGCGTTGGTCGGCGCGCACTGGATGAAGGTCGGGATGCCGGTGCGCTCGACGGCCTCGACGATGCCCATGGTCGTCTCGATGTTCGTGGTGTTGAAGGCTCCGGCGACGAGGCCGCGCGACGTGCAGTCGGCGATGATGTCATATCCGCTGACCAGGGGCATGTGGGTGTCCTTTCTGGGGCTTGTCTGCGTCGCCGTGTCGCGGCGCCGACGGGTGGGGCGGACGCGGTGTGCGCCCGCCCCATGGCAGGTCTCAGCCGGCGGCACCGGTCATGAGCGCCACGCCGTCGGTCATGGTGTGCGACTCCGGCGTGATCACCGCGGCCCGCCGACCGAGGCGCTGCACGTGGATGCGGTCGGCGACCTCCCACACGTGTGGCATGTTGTGGCTGATGAGCACGACGCCGAGCCCCTCGCCTCGCAGCCTCTTGATGAGCTCGAGCACCTGCGCCGACTCACGCACGCCGAGCGCCGCGGTGGGCTCGTCGAGCACGACGACCTTCGATCCGAACGCCGCCGCTCTCGCGACGGCGACCGCCTGTCGCTGACCGCCGGAGAGGCTCTCGACGGAGACTTCGGGGTCCTGGATGGTGCGGATACCGAGAGCGTCGATCCGCTCCTTCGCGCGGACGCGCATGCCCTTGCGGTCGGTCATGCGCAGCACGGAGCCGAGGAACCCGGGGAGGCGCTCCTCGCGGCCCAGGTACATGTTGCGCGCGATGTCGAGCGCCGGCACGACGGCCAACGACTGGTAGACCGTCTCGATGCCGTGCGCCTGCGCATCCTGCGGCCGACGGAACTCCACGGGCGTGCCGTCGACGTAGAGCTGCCCGGAATCCGGCACGAGCGCGCCGGTGAGGCACTTGATGAGCGTCGACTTGCCGGCGCCGTTGTCGCCGATGATCGCCAGCACCTCGCCGGCGTGCACCTCGACGTCGACGTCATCGAGCCCGAGGACGTGCCCGAATCTCTTGGTGATGCCCCTGGCCTCCAGGACCGGTTCGCGTTCTGACATCATCGTGCCTTCCTGATCCACTGGTCGAGGGCGACGGCGAACAGCACCAGCACGCCGACGGCGAGCAGCCGGTACTGGGCGTCGACGCCGGCGAGTGACAGCCCGACGGTGAGCGACTGCACGATGAGGGCGCCCAGCAGGGTGCCTCCGATGCCGCCGCGGCCGCCAAAGAGGCTGGTGCCGCCGATAACGACCGCGGTGATGCTCTGCAGATTGCCGTCGACGATGCCGTTGGGCGTCGCCGCACCCGCCCGTCCGATGAGCACCCAGGCGGCCACGGCATACGTGACACCTGCCACGAGGTAGACGCTCATGGTGACGCGGGAGACGCGGATGCCCGAGAGCCGCGCGGCCTCGGCGTCGCCGCCCACCGCGTAGACGTGCGTCCCCCAGGCGGTGCGGTTGAGCGCGAACGCGACGACCGCGTAGAGCGCCAGCACGATGAGCACGCCCGTGGTGATGCTGAAGCCGCCGACCGAGAACGTCACGCCCGTCCAGCTGAGCAGTGCGGGCATGTCCTTCGCCGAGGTGCTCTTCGCCCCCGAGGCGAGCAGCGCGATCGCGGTGAAGACGCTGAGGGTCGCGAGCGTCACGATGAACGGCGGCAGCGAGAGTCTCGTCACGAGCGCTCCGTTCACGGCTCCGGCGACGAGGCCGATCACCCCGCCGACGACGAGCGCGAGCCACCCCGGCATCCCCATGCCCGCACTGACCTCGGCCATCACGAGAGAGGCGAGGATCGCTGCGGCTCCGACCGACAGATCGATGCCCGCCGTGAGGATGATGAGGGTCTGCCCCACGGCGAGCGCCGCGATGACGGCCGTCTGCTGGAGCAGCAGCGACAGCGTCTGCGGGTTGCTGAAGCGGGGGTTGGCGATGGTGAAGGCGACCACGATGATCACCAGGATGACCGCGGGGCTCAGCGCCGGGTGTCGGTGCAGCAGACGCTGCACCGACTGCGCCGGTCCCGGTTTCTGGGTGCTCGAGATCGCTGAGGTGAACTGAGACATCAGTCGGGTCCTTGTCCGTTCGGCGGGGGTCAGCCCCAGCAGGTGGACGCTGCGGCGCTCGGGTCGGTGAAGGTGAGACCCAGCCCGTCGGTGGCGACGAGCTCGGTGCCCGTGTTGACGAAGTCGAGCCCGTCGGACGGTGCGGGGATCTCTCCGCCGCGCACGACGCTCGCGATCGTCTCGACGCCCTTCTCCGCCATCACCACGGGGAACTGCATCGACGTCGCGCCGAGCGCACCGGAGGCGACGAGGTCGACGCCGGCGCAGGCTCCGTCGATCGACACGATCGTGATCTGGTCGGAGAGGCCTGCCGCCTCGATGGCGGCCGCGGCGCCCTCGGCGGACGGCTCGTTGATGGTGTACACGACGTTGATGTCGCCGTTGGCGCTCAGGCAGTTCTCCATCGCCGTGCGACCGCCGTCTTGCGCTCCGGTCGTCGGCTCCTGGCAGGCGATCTCGTAGGTGCCGCCGGAGTAGTCGCCGGTCTTGGCCTCGTCGCCGTTCTTGCCTGTGTCGGTCGTGTCGATGCCCATGCCGGTGAGGAAGCCCTGGTCACGGTTGAGGTCGGTCTGGATGACACGGTCATTGAACTGGTCGAGCAGCGCGATCACGGCGTGCTCGCCGTCGAGCTTCTTGGCCATCCATTCGCCGATCTGCTGGCCGGCGGCGAAGTTGTCCGTCGCGAAGGTCATGTCGACGACGTCGGCGGGATCGGTGGGGGTGTCGAGACCGATGACGACGAGGCCGGCGTCACGGGCCTTCTGGATCGCGTCGTAGACGCCGGGCCCGCTGGGGAGGATCAGGATGCCGTCGTCGCCGCGCGTGATCGCGTTCTCGATGGCCTGGATCTGCCCCTGCTCGTCTCCGTCCTTGGAGCCGGCCTCGACGGTGATCGCGACGTTGTCCTTCTTCGCCTGGCTCTGGGCGCCTTCTTCGAGCGCCACGAAGAACGGGTTCACCAGGTCCTTGAGCACGAGCGTCACGTTGACCGTGTCGTCGCCGCTCTTGTCCTGCCCCGCCCCGCCCTGCTCCGTCGTGCACGCCGACAGCGATCCCGCGATCGCCGCCGCCCCGATGATCGCCGTCAGCCTCTGCCACTTCTTCGTCGCCACGAGCAAACCTCTCTCTGTCTGTGCTGGGTCTCTGCCTGCGCGAGTGCCCCGTCTTCTCCGACGGGCGGGCATCGCTGTCGATGCCACGCCTCATCCTAGGATCTTTCGTACAGTGTGTCCAGTTTGTCTAGACCAGATGAGATGCGACGTGGCTTCAGCCTGCGAGCGCATGCCCGCAGCGCCGCTATCGACTCCGGTGGGGAGCTCCGGCCGGCGGGTCCGCGCTGAACGCTTGGATGAAGAGTGTCGACAACCGGCGCGCGGCCGCCACCCGCGACTCCGTCGTCTCCACCCGGATGCCGTCGTTCGCCAGGAGCGCGAGAATCACGTCGCCCACGGAGACATCACCGCGGATCGCGCCCGCGTGCCGGGCGCGCTCCACCAGCCGACGCATCATGTCGAGAGAGCGAGCCCGTTCGTCGCTGACCGGTGACGCGCCGTCCGGGCCGGAGAGGAAGGCGCGACCGAAACCGCGGTTGCGCGCGTGCATGATCATGAGTCGCTGCACCACGGTCCGGAACCCGTCGCCCGGATCCTCGGCCTGCAGGCCTTCGTCGATGAGGGCACGACAGGAGGCGAACTGCTCGTCGAAGACCTCTGACACGAGGGCCTCTTTCGAGGGGAAGTGCCGGTAGACGGTCGCGATGCCGAGCCCTGCCCGTCGAGCGATCTCGCGGATGGGAACGTCCAGACCCTCTGTGGCGAACGCGTCGCTCGCCACCGCCACGATCCGTCGGTGATTCGCGACGGCGTCGGCACGGCCGCCTCTCACTTCCTCGTCCATGCCTCCCACTTTATTCAAAAGGAGCACCTGCTCCGTTACGCTCGGAGCATGAGAGCTGCACAGTTCCACGAATATGGCAAGCCCGACGTCATGCGAATCGACGAGGTGGAGGAGCCGCACGCGAAAGCCGGTGAGATCCGCGTGAGGGTCCTCGCCTCGGGGATCTCTCCCGGCGAGGTCCGCATCCGCAGCGGCGCCATCCGTGACGTCGTGCCGGTGAGCTTCCCGCACCGCACGGGCTTCGATGCGGCCGGGATCGTCGACGAGGTAGGAGAGGGCGTCACCGGGGTCGCGGTCGGTGACGAGGTCTTCGGGATGGCGCATCCCGCCGTGCGCGGCACGAATGCGGACTACAGCGTCTTGGCAGCATGGGCGCCGAAGCCGGCGAACTGGGGCTGGGACGAAGCCGCGGCAGCCGCCGGAGCCGTCGAGACGGGCACCCGCGTTCTCGACATCCTCGACGTGGGGTCCGACGACGACGTGCTGATCAACGGCTCGGCCGGAGGAACCGGCTCCGTGATCGCTCAACTCGCGATCGCGCGGGGCGCGCGGGTGATCGGAACGGCGAGCGAGGGCAATCATGCCTTCCTGGTATCCCTCGGCGTGCAGCCGACCACCTACGGGGCGGGGTTGCCCGCACGCGTCCGGAGCATCCTTCCTCGCGGGCAGGTGGATGCCGTGATCGACTGCGCCGGAGGCAACCTCGCCGAACTGGTCGCGATCGCGGGTGATCCGGCGCGGGTCGTGAGCATCACCGATCCCGACGCCGCGCGCTACGGGGTTCGCCTCTCGCACGGCGGGGCCGATCCTCTCGCCGTCCACGGCCTCGCGCTCGTGGGCGCTCTCGCCGAAGCCCGGCGTCTGCAGATCCGTGTCGCCGCGGTGTTCCCCCTCACCGACGTCGCAGCAGCGCATGCCCTCAGCGAGACACGGCACGCACGAGGCGTGATCGTCCTGGATCACCGCGCATGAGCGGGCACAGTCGGTCAGATCAGGGGTCGCCCGTCGATCGCGCCGGCATCGTCGTGGATGTGTGGAGCGACATCGTCTGCCCCTCTTGCTACCTCGGCGAGACGGCGCTCGCACTCGCGCTGGAGGACTTCCCCTAGAGGGGTCGCGTCACCGTCCGCCACCACAGCCTTCTCCTGCTCCCCCGACTCACCTCGAGCGACCCGGTTCCGCTGCTCGATTTCATCGCTTCGGCGACAGGAACGACGCACGAGCGTGCCGCGGCCGTGTACGACTCGGTCCAGGAGCGCGGACGCGAGTACGGGCTCAGCTACCGATTCGATCTCGCGCAGGTGGTCGACTCCCGTCCGGCGCACCGACTGCGGCGATACGCCGAGGACCACGGCGCCGAGCAGGTCGTTCTCCGGCGCCTGTTCGAGTCCTACTTCGCCGAGGGAGCGAACATCGCCGACGTTCACGTGCTCCGCCGCATCGCGGCGGAGGGCGGGCTGGACCCGGACGACGCCGAGCGCGCCCTCACCGACGCGCGCATCGATCGCGCCGTCGAGGGGGACCTCGAGCTGGCCGCCCGTCTCGGGATCACCGGCGTTCCCCATTTCATCGTCGGAGGGAGATACTCCCTGTCGGGAGCGCAGCCCGTCGAGGTCTTCCGGCATGCGCTGGAGGCCG
>Ga0164243_10005142_pt1 | contig 20064 bp, 20 predicted proteins | sample OricompcompostOP_FD_108781 | JGI IMG/M metagenome (GOLD analysis project Ga0164243, IMG submission 108781) | Organic Plus compost microbial communities from Emeryville, California, USA - Original compost - Organic plus compost (OP) | ecosystem: Engineered > Solid waste > Mixed feedstock >... | reverse complement strand
CGCGCCTCACCATGGGCAAGCCGCTGCACGATCGCCAGCCGCGTGGCATCCGAAAGGCTGTGGAACAGCGCCACGGCCGGATCCAACCCAGACCCACTCGACGCGAGGCATCCATCGGTGCTATTCATCGTCACATGGCGATGATAACAGTCACGGGCGATAGAATCGAGGGGTAGCGATGCAGGACCCGGGCATCCCGAACGCTGGTCAGCTGTGCTTGTCAGCAACATCAGCCGACTCGACACCCGCCGGACTTCCTCACCAGCTGAACAACCTGACGGCACCGACGTCGAATCAGACTTTCTCGGGTGCACAAGGAATCCAAACCCTCGACAGTTCGCGAATTACAGTTTTGACAATTGCTTCGCCGGTGAATCAAAATCCGCAACCGGTCGCGATAAGTGAACAAATGAGCGCACGCCGCCCCTTGTCCACCCACATCCATGGGCGCATAGTGAGATTCCACCATCGACCGGAACTCAGGTGAGTCATGATGAAGCGCAAGATTTTCGCATTCGCCGCCGCCCTGTCGTTGTCGTTCGGCCTGATGAGCGGCGTCGCGTCCGCAACAATTCATCCGATTGTCGAGTCGGCCGATTGTGCCAATCCGACCGCGGACGCGCACCACCCGCTCGGCGACGTCGCCGATCCGATCGGTCAAACTCCGGGCGCCGGGTCGCACTCCGAGCAAAGCACCCTCAGAGCGATCCAATCCGCCAACGAGAACGCGTTCTTCGGGCACAAGCTCGACGGCCAATGCGGGAAGGTCGGGCAGTAGCACAGCATTATCTCAGGGACGCCGCGCTGCTCCTGGGCAGCGCGGACGGACCCCGGCGCCCCGGGCTGGGAAGACCGCTCAGCAGCGGAGAACCCGTTCCTGACATGGACTCCGTCGCAGAACGGCTTCTCGTCCAGGCGCGTCAGTACTCGTACGTGTCCTGTGGGGTGGGAATCGGCCGAGCACTGTGCACGATCAAGGTCGGCGTGTAGCGGTTGCTTTCGGTCGCGGTGTTGGGTGCGACGGTTCCGGTGACGGTCAGCCACTGGTCGTCCCGGTAGTGACCGAGGTTGTCACCGACAAGCCGCGCATGAAGGGGGAAGGCATCGGCGGCGCAGCAGTTGATGACGATGCGGGCGAGGAACGGGGCGCCTGCCTTGTTGCGGACGACGAACCCGGTGACCTGAATCGTGCGGCTGTCGAGCGTCCCGGCGCTGTCCCACCCGGCGCGGGTGATGACATCCGTGAAGCGCATCGGGACGACCTCGCCTGGCGGCAGGGGTGGGAAGGGGACGCGGCGCGTGGTGTCCGGGCTGGGGGCAGCCACGGTGCGATTCCCCGCCCGGTTGACCCGCGTCGGCGCCCAGGGCGGGAGGGGCGATGAGGAAGATGGCCAGGACGGGGACAAGGAGCAGCCACGGGCTTCGTGGGGCGTGATGGTGCTCGTCGGCGCAGGCCGGGCCTGGAGGCGGTCCGGCCTGCCCGGTTGGGCCTGGGCGGGCGGCGCGGATGTCGCGCGCGATGGCGAGGATCGCCAGCGCGACGATCACGATGCCGGCGGTCAGCAGCCACGGCGCCATGACCGGCTTGACGTAGCGCAGATAGCCGGCGTCGAGGACGATCTTGATCAGCGCGCCCCCGACCAGGAGCAGAAGTACGTTCTGCGTCTCCCGCTTCATCGACCACTCCCCAGCAGAGGCAGCCCGACCGCGACGGCGCATCCGATGGCGACCAGGAACGTCAGTGGCGCGAAGCGGAGGGCGAACCGGCGGCCGAAGGTCCCGGTCTGCAGCGCGATGAGCTTGAGGTCGACGGCCGGGCCGACCACCAGGAACACGAGCCTGGGCACCAGGGGAACGGCGGAAAGTGATGCCGCGACGAAGGCGTCGGCCTCGCTGCACAGCGCCAGCACAACGGCGAGCACGGCCATGACGAGCACGCCGAGCACCAGGTTCCCGCCCAGGGTGCCCAGCCAGGACTGCGGGACGACGACGTTGAGAACGGCGGAGGCGAGCCCGCCGATGACGAGGAACCCACCCGCTTCGACGAGGTCGTGCCGTGCCGTCTCGGTGAACACCCGCCAGCGGGACTCGCCGACCGGCCCGGACAGCCGGCCCAGCGCACGCTCCGCGATCCACTCGGCGCGGCCGAACCGCTGCCACAACCAGCCCGTCACCACAGCGGTGGCCAGCGAGCCTCCGAATCGGGCCAGCACCATCTCGGGCCGGCCCGGGAAGGCAACCGCGGTGGTGACCAGCACGACCGGATTGATGGCCGGGGAGGCCAGCAGGAACGCGAGTGCCACCGAGGGGGCCACCTGGTTCTGCATCAACCGGCGCGCGACCGGCACCGACGCGCACTCGCATCCCGGCAGCGCGGCCCCCGCCAAGCCCGCGACCGGAACCGCGAGCCCAGGACGGCGCGGCAGCAGCCGCCGCAGGCGCTCGGCGGGCAGGAACGCCATGATCGCCCCGCTCAGCAGCACTCCGGGCACCAGGAAGGGCAGGGCCTGCACCACCACGGCGACGAACACCGTCGACCCGGTCCGCAACGCCGCTACGTCGAACAGATCGACCAGGTAGCTCTGGGCCAGCAGCGCCACGAGTAGCACCACGCACAGCACCTGCAGGGAACCGATCGATCCTCGCCGCCACCTGGTTCGGGCGGGTGCCGTCACCGATCCTCGCTCCCCATGGTCAACTCTCTTCTGGTGCGTGGCGCCCGTGGCCGCCCGGCGTCCTCAACGAGCCGTCAGCCTCAGCCGACGATCCGCCGTGCGCCGATGTAGTGTCCGTCACCCTTTGCGGACCGGACGTCCACGAGCTGCCCTTCGGTCGGGGCGTCGACCATCTTCCCGTTGCCGACGTACATGCCGACGTGGTGGATCTTCGACGGATCACCACTGCCGTCGTCGAAGAAGACGAGGTCACCGGGCTGGAGCTCGTTCATCGACACCGGCCTGCCGACCGTGTACTGCTGCCGGCTCGTCCGAGGAAGACTGACCCCCGCCTGCTTGTAGGCCCAGCTGGTCAAGCCCGAGCAGTCGAACTCGCTGGGGCCGGTCGCTCCCCACTCGTACTCGGAACCACGCTTGGAGAGCGCAGCCTGCAGCGCGTCGTTCGCCGCGCCCGGAGGCCCGAGGTAGGAGCCGGTGTCCTGCACCGTGTTGAGGACTTCCCGTTCGCTGGCGGACAGGGCGTTGAGCGCCTGCCGCACCTGCCTGATCTGGGTGTTGAGATCCCGCCTGCGCTGGTTCACGAGGTCCAGTGCCTGTTGCGCCTCGGCCGCCGCGGAATCGGCACGGGTCTTCGCCTCCGCGGCGGCTGCCTGGGCGGTTGCCGCCTGGCTGCTCGCCGCCTGCAACTGGGTCAGCGCCTCCATGTTGTTGGCGGACAACATGCTCAACGCCGACATGCGCTCGAGGTAGTCCTGAGCCGAACTGCTGCCCATGATCGCCGACAGCCGGGCGAACTGGCCGCCCCGGAACGATTCCGCGGTGAATTCGTCCACCGCGCCACGGAACTGCCCCTCGGCAGCCTGGGCGCGGGCGAGAGCCTCGTTCGCGGCAGCCAGGTCGGCGTTGGCCCGGTCACGGATGATGTTTGCGTTGGTCAGGTCTGCTTGGGCGCCTAGCAGATCCTCGTCAGCCTGCGCGGCGGCAGCACCGAGCTCCTGGTACCGCTGCATCTCCTCGGAGCCTTCGGAGGAGGGCTGAGCCCCCGCGGGGATGGCGATCAGAGTCATCGCGAGGACCGCTGTGGCCGCGAGGGCCCTGACGGCGTTGGTGAGTCTGCGGTTGTGCGGGCGCACCTGAGGTGGTTCTCCTTTGTGGATCAGCGAACGTTGTTCGACCTCCCCGAAGGTCCGCGGTCACAGTAGGGTAACGAGCAGTCGTTGTCCACTATCGTGTTTCGTACTACAGGTTGTCGTTGTATTTCTCACGCTTGGTGATCAGGTCGACCGGCCGCTTCGTCCGATGGATCGTGAGCTTCGGCACATCTCCGCCTGTGCTGTTGCGATGCGCGGGTCTCGAGCACGGACAGCAACGTCGCGGTGAGCACGCCGGGGGCCTGCTCGGTGGTGAGTTCGCCGTTGCCGACTTCGTCCGCGGCAGCGTGGATCAGCGCGTAGCAGGTCGTGACCAGCCAGTCTTCCGGCAGGTCGGTGCGGAACACGCCTTCGCTCCGCCCCCTCGCGATGAGCCGTTGGACGTGACGGAACGCCCGGTCGTGCCGGCGGCGCAGGTGTTCGGGCCCGAGAACCTCCAGCGCCACGGCGTGGAGCCTGCGGTACTGGTCCAGAATGGACCATGAGGTGCCCACCAGTCTGGCGAGACATTCCGCCGGCGGGCCGTGGTCGAGGCGGAGGTTGCTCAGGGCCCGATCGGTGTCTTCGATCGCACCCTGGATGACAGCTTCGAGCAGGACTTCCCGGGACGGGAAGTGGTTGTAGAGGGTTACCCGGCCGACACCCGCGGCCTGCGCGACCTCGATCATGGAGGGGTTCCTGCCCTTGCCGAACAGGTCGCGGGCAGCGGTCAGGATTCCGTCGATGTTGCGCTCGGCGTCCGCTCGCCGGCGTGGTGGGGTGGCGGCCACGTCCACAGGGTACGGGCGATCAGTGGCCGTGCCCGGTCACCGCCTGCGGCTTGCCCGGCGGCACGAGGCCCACGGCGATCACACCGGCGGCCGCGGCCACGATGGCGCAGAGGAGATAACCGCCGACGAAGCCGGTGGTGTCAGGTGCGATGGCACCGATCGAAGCGACCGCGACGGTCGAGACGGCGGCGACGCCGATACTGCCACCCAGCTCGTGGAAGGTGTTGATCACGCCGGAGGCGACCCCGGATTCGGCGTGCGCGACGTTCGCGAGGGTGGTCGTCGTGGCGGTGACGAAGATCGGACCGATACCGACCGCGGCCAGAAGGAACCCGGGCAGCACATCGCCGTAGACGCCGGCACCCGGATCGATCCGGGTGAGCAGCCCGGCCCCGATCGCTGCGAGCAGAAAGCCCGCGACGGCCACGGCCCGGCCCCCGATCTTGCTGATCAGGTGCGCCGCCAGCTGCGCGCCAAGCGTGAGCGCGATGGCCACCGGCAGGAACAACAGCCCCGTCTTCAGCGCACCGAAGCCGAGCACGTGCTGGAAGTACAGCGAGGTGAGGAAGAACAGGCCGAGCAGCAGGCCCGTGGCGATCAGCATCAGGAACGTTCCGGACACCACCGGCCGTTGCGCGAAGGTGCTCGGCCGCATCAGAGGATTGCGGGCACGTGACTCGATCCAGGCGAACGCGGCGTACCCGAGCAGCGATCCCGCGAGCGCGAGCAGCGTGCCGGCCGAACCCCAGCCGGCGTCACCGGCGTGAACCAGCGCGTAGATGAGCAGGCCCGTGGCGACGGTGACCGAGAGCGCACCGGGCAGATCAAGCCCTTCTCGCCGGTCGTCCCGGCGGTGCGCCGGGACGACCACGGGCAGCGCAAGGACCACGAACAGCCCGACGGGCACGTTGACGAAGAACACCCATTCCCAGCCAGGCCCCGCCGTCAGGAGCCCGGACAGGAGCACGCCGACCGCAGCGCCGCTGCCGCCGATGGCCGCCCAGATTCCGAGAGCACGATGACGTTCCCGTCCGCTGAACGTCGTGGTGATGATCGACAGCGCTGATGGTGAGAGCAGCGCCGCTCCGACACCCTGGACCGCGCGGCCCGCGATGAGCATGACGCCTCCGGTCGCCAGGCCGCAGACGAGCGAGGCGACCGTGAACAGGGTGAGCCCGGCCAGAAGGGTGCGGCGTGCGCCGAACGCGTCGGCCAGGCGCCCGCCGAAGACCATCAGTCCACCGAACCCGAGGGTGTACGCGGTGACCACCCACGTCAGTGCGTCCCGTCCCAGCCCGAGGTCGGTGCCGATCGTCGGCAGCGCCACCTGAACGACGGTGATGTCCACGATCAGCATGAACTGCGCCAGGCAGAGCAGCACCAGGGCCGACCAGCGACGAGGTGGGGGCGACGCGTGGGCGGTCAGAGCACCCGATGCGTGGTGTGCGTGGGTCATGACACCTCCATAACTTGAACACCGGTGTTCAAGTTATTACCGTACGGGGGTATGGATGTCAACCAGACGCTGGTCCTTCTGCACGGGGGTGGAGTGGACAGCCGGGCGTGGGCTCGCCTCCTCCGACGACTACCGCCGAAGACCGACGTTCTCGCTCTCGACCTCGCCGGCCACGGCGCGGAACCCGGATTCGACTACGGGCCGGACGTGGTTTCCCGGCTCGCCGGCCTGACAGCGGTCACACTCCGGGACCGTGGTGTCGAAACGCCGCTCGTCCTGGGACATTCACTGGGCGGCGCGGTCGCACTCGAACTCGCACGCCTGGTTCACGTCTCCGGCGCGATCGCCCTCGCACCCATCGGGTTCTGGAGTCCCCTCCGCGGCAGGTACGCGGCCGCAGCGCTGCGGCATGCATCGAAGCTCAGCCGTAACCTGCACATCCCGCTGCGCGACCGCCTCCTGGCCGGCCGCGTGACCCGATCCGCCGCGCTCGGCCTGTTCTCGGCGGAACCCAGCATGATCAGCGCAGAGGAAGCGTCCACGATGGCATCGGCGCTGGCGGTCAGCGACATCGCGGCGATGAGCCGGCACACCGGGCGCTACCGGTTCCGTCGGGCTCCCGAGATCACGGCACCGGTCACCATCGTCTGGGCCGGCCGAGACCGCATCATCGGTCGTCGCGGTGCCCGCCGCGCCGCCGAGCTACTGCCAACGGCGACGCAGGTCGTGATCCCGCACAGCGGACATCTGGTGCCCACTGATGCGCCCGGCGAAGTCGCCCGGATCATCACGTGCCACGCCACGCTCCGGCCCCAGAGAGGCGACTACTAGTATTCCTAGTAATGACCCCCCGGGGAAAGGTCGGCATGCGCGCACGCCTCCACACCAAACTGCTGCTCGCGATCACAGCTCTGACGCTGTCCGCCTGCGCAGCGCCGTCCGCGACCGGGGGCGACAGCACATCCGCCACGCCGGACCTGGCACACGTGCACGGGCTCGGCGTCGACCCCGCGGACGGCGTGCTCTACGCCGCGAGCCACTACGGACTGTTCAAACTTCCACCGGGCGGCACACCCGAGCGAGTCGGCCCCGTGCAGGACGTGATGGGGTTCACCGTCGTGGGGCCCCGGCATTTCCTCGGCAGCGGCCATCCCGGATCTCGCACTGACGGGCCTCCCCACCTGGGCCTCGTCGAAAGCACCGACGCGGGCCAGACCTGGCACGAGCTGTCCCTCGCGGGTCGCGCGGACCTGCACTCGATCGAAGCGAAGCACGGCCTCGTCTACGCCTACGACAGCCAGAGCCGCCAGATCATGGTGACCACCGACATGCGGAACTGGGACAATCGAGCCCGCCTCGCCCTCAGCGACTTCACCGTCGACCCCGCCAATCCCGACGTCGTCGTCGCGAACACCGCGGACGGACTGATGCGAAGCGACGACGGTGGGCGCAGCTTCTCCCCGTTGCCTGACGCCCCGGCCCTGGTTTTCGTGGAGTGGCCTGCCACTGACACGCTGCTGGGCTCCGACCCGAACAACACGATCTACGTCAGCACAGACGGCGGGCTCAGCTGGGCGCGACGGGGACAGGCGCCCGGTCCACCGGGCGCGTTCGCCGCGTCCAGCGTTTCCGACGTGTACGTGGCGACCGAAACAGGGATCCACTACTCGTCCGACGGTGGCCGCACTTTCACGGTCCGCCAAGTGTTGGCTTGATCAGCCGGGCGGACGTCCGGCCACCGCGGCCAGAGCCAGTGTCACCACGGAGTCCTCGGCCTGCTCCCGAGTCCACTGTTGACCGACGCGCAACGCCAGGTAGGTCCAGCCAACCTGGTTGAACAACACGGTCGCCGTCCGGTCGACGTCGGGCACTTCGGCGAGACTGCCGTCGGCGATCCCGTCCCGCAGCAGCCGCGCGAGGGGCTCGACGAACACCGTCCGAGTTGCCAGCGCCCGGTCACGCTCGGCCCCGCTGACCTTCTCGGGTTCGTGGAAGATCCCGCCGTCCTCGGCGAACAGGCCGACCAACAGGTGCCGCCACGGATCCGCGACCTGGCACGTCGCTCGCAGGGCGCGTTCCAAGCGCGCCAGCCCAGTCCCGTCGGACACGAGCGTCGGCCAGACGGCTTGCTGGTACTCGTAGCCCGCCCGGATGCTCAGTAGTTCGATCACTCGTTCCCGGGTCAGGCCCTTGCGGTGCAGGGTCATCCGGGATGCACCCAGCCGTCGCGCGATGCCGGCCACCGAGAGAGCCGCCAACCCCTCCTCGGCGAGGATTTCCAGACCCGCCTCGGCGACTCGGCTTTCCCATTCGTCCATGAGACGCTACTGTATCACTTCGAATACGGGCCAGTATCGCGAGCGGAGGAGCCATGCGAAGGAAGCCGAGAGCCCCACGACGAACCGCGGGGTACCGCGCGGTCGCTGCCGGGTTGGCGGGACTGGGTCTCGGCGAGCTGGTCGGGGCCACGAAGGGCCAGTCGTTGATCGACAACGTCGGCCGGAGCGTGGTGGACTGGAGCCCCCGGCAGGTGGTCGATCTGACCGTGAAGCTCCTGTCGAGCCAGGACAAGCCGGCGATCCGCGCAGCCGTGGGCGCGACGGCGATCAGCACGACCGCCGCCTTGGCCCGTCTGCCCAAAGCCGCCCGCACCTCGGCTCTCATGGCTCTCGCCACCGCGACCGCAGGGCTCGCGCTGCGCCGCCCGCCCCGGTCGGTTCCGGTGACTCTTGCCGCGGCGACCGCCGGAGCTGTTACGACGAGTGTCGCCTTGTCCGGCAGCTCGGGCCTGGGTCGCTCGACAGCATGGGCCCTCCTGGGCAGCGGTTCACTGGTGGCTGCGCGGAGTCTGCTGGCGAGTCGTCGGCGGCGGCACGAAGTCGAGACACAGCGGCCGCTGGAGACCGCCGCCGTGCCCGAGGACGGAGCCGCGGCGGTGCCCGGGCTGGCTCCCCTCATCACCCCGGTCGACCAGTTCTACGTCACGGATGTCAACCTCAGCACGCCGCTGATCGAGCAAAGCCGGTGGCGGCTCACGATCGCGGGACTCGTCGCCGAACCCCAGCGATGGTCTTTGGCCGACCTCATGGCGGAGGCCGAGGAGTTCGACGCGGTCATGGTCTGCGTCCACAATCCGGTGGGCGGGCACCGGCTGGGCAACGGCAGGTGGCACGGCGTGCCACTGCGAACCCTGCTGGACCGGGCGAGCCCGTCCGCCGAAGCGGACACGCTGGTCACGCGAGCGGTCGACGGGTTCACCATCTCCCTGCCTGCCGAGCCGTTGCGGACCGGGCAGTGGAAGGGCTACGTCGTGGTCGCTCTCAACGGCCGGCCGTTGTCGGCAGCGCACGGCTATCCGGCGAGGGTGTTCGTGCCGGGCATCTACGGGCAGTACACCGGCGTGAAGTGGCTGACCGAGCTGGAACTGACGACCGGCCCCCACTCCGACTACTGGTCCCCGCGGGGGTGGCCCCACGAGCCCGCCTGGATCCAGCCGCAAGCCCGCATCGACGTGCCGGCGGAGGGCGTTCGAGCCGGCCGGTCGCTCCCGGTGGGCGGCGTCGCCTGGGCACCGCCACACGGTGTCGCGGGTGTGGAGGTGCGCGCCGACGACGGCCCATGGCAGCCGGCGCGGCTGGCACGCGAACTCTCACCGTCATCGTGGCGACGATGGACGGCCGCCCTCGACCTCAGCCCAGGTGCGCACTCGGTCCAGGCCCGGGCCATCAGCCGATCGGGTGAGGTCCAGGACGGCCGGGTGCGGCCCCCATACCCCGTCGGAGCGAGCGGCTGGCACACGGTCGCTGTTCGCGTCTCGTGACAACCGACTTCACGCCCAAGGAGGCAAACCGTGGCCATCTCCGCTCAGCTGGGCGCGCCGCGCCGAACAGAGCTCACCGCCGGCCCCATCGAGTACCGCGAGCGCGGGACCGGCGCACCCGTCGTCTTCCTGCACGGGATCATCGCCAACGGTGACGTCTGGCGAAACGTCGTCCCCGAACTGGCCGGCCAGTACCGCTGCATCACCCCCGACTGGCCGCTCGGTTCGCACCGGCTGCCCATGCGTGCCGGCACCGACTTCACCCTCTTCGGGCTGGCGAAGCTCGTTGACGAGTTCCTCGCCGCGCTCCGGCTCGACGACGTGGTGCTGGTCGCCAACGACACGGGCGGTGCCATCGCGCAAGCGGTCGCGGCGCGCCACCCGAACCGGCTCGGCCGGCTGGTGCTGACGCCGTGCGACGCCTTCGGCAACTTCCTGCCTCCGCCGATCAAGCACCTGCAGGTGTTCGGACGCACGCCCGCAGGGCTCTACCTGCTCGCGCAGGGGCTCCGCTCGCGAGCCGTCCAGCGACTGCCGATCGCCTTCGGCAGGCTGACCGAGCGGCCGATCCCGGCGGAGATCATGCGGTCGTACACCGAACCACTGCGGAAGCGCAGCGGCGTGCGCCGGGACTTCGCCGCACTGGTGCGGTCCATCAGCTCCGAATTCACACAGGAAGCCGCTCGCGGCCTCGTCACCTTCCGCCTTCCCACGCTGATCGCCTGGGCCCGCGAGCGGCGCCGGTTCTTCCCGCAAGAGCACGCGCACCGGCTCGCCGGCATCCTGCCCAACGCACACCTGGAACTACTCGAGAACACCGGTCCCTTCATCAGTGAGGACCAGCCGGTGGCACTGGCGCGCCTGATCCACGACTTTCTCGCGGTCAGGGCTACCGCGTAACCGTGACCGTGCTGTCCTGCGGGGCTCCGCTCATCAACCGGCGTTCCGCGCGGCCTCGACCACCACCCTGATTCGATGCGCGAGAGTCAGCAGGGACAGCAACGCGAGCAACCACAGCGACACCTCGACGGCGTGAGGCACGCCGAGACCCTGAAGGCCGGTGCCGATGAGCGCTATGACCAGCCGCTCGGCGCGCTCCGCGAGACCGCCCTCAGCGGGGAAACCCGACGCCGCGGCTCGCGCCTTGACATAGGAGATCACCTGGGCGAGCACGAGGCACACGAGCGCGACCGCCGCAGCCCGCGAGTTGCCGACCGCGAACGCCCACCACGTGATGGCGGCGAAGAGCGCGCCGTCGACGAGGCGATCACACGTGGCGTCGAGCACCGCGCCGAACCGGGTCGCGCCTGTCACACGGGCCATCGCCCCGTCGACCAGGTCGAGCATCACGAAGGCCCACACGGTGAAGGTGCCGGCGAGGAGCATCCCGCGCGGCAGGAACACGAGCGCACACGAGACCGCGCCCGCTGCGCCGAGGAGAGTCACGACGTTGGGCGTCAGCCCGACCTTCAGCAGCGCCGCGCCGAGCGGATCGATGAGACGCGCGACGAAGGCACGGGCGAAGGTGTTGAACATCGGACACCACCATCGGAAGGTGACAGGGACCCCGACCACAGGGGAACAAGCCGGCGGCTTGGCGACCCGAGCGAGCCGTTCTTCACTATTAGGGTTACCCCGTAATGGTATAAAGCGTGTCGGCAGGCCGGACGCGTTCCCACCCTCTAGGCTGCCTAGTAGATCGACTTCGACCACAGGAGGGCGCGGTGACTGGTGCGGTTACGGCTCTCGTCGCCGTGGTTGCGCTCGTGGCCGCCATCTACGGCGGCTCGATGCTGGCACGATTGGCACCCACGGCACGCGAGGTCCACCCCTTCCTGTCCGGCGGCGCACCCGCGGAGCACGCCGTGTCGCGGTACCACGTCCGCTGGTACACGGTCACGATGATCTTCCTGGCCTTCGACATGGAAATGGTGTTCATGTACCCGTGGACGCTGGTCGTCTCGGAGGTCGGCACCGCGGCCGTGGTGGAGATGTTCCTCTTCCTCGCGCTGCTGTTCGCAGGCGTCTGGTACGCGTGGCGGGAGGGCGTGTTCCGGTGGACCTGACATCCTGGTTGCTCCGCCGGACGCCCGTGCGACCGCTGATCGCCGCGGCGCCGGGCGGTACGGCCGCGCGCCTCGCCGCCGAGCGGGAGGCGCGAGTCCGTGGCTGGCGGCCGGCACTCAACCCGGCTGAAGCCAACCTGCTGATCGTCGCAGGCCAACCACAGGAGCCGATGGCCGCGGCGGTCGAAGCGGTCTGGCGGCAGATGCCCTTCCCCCGTGTCCGCGCAGAACTCCTCCACGCGGCGGAAGTCGAGGGCGCACTGGACGACGCGGTACGCCGACTGCACTCCGCCGATCACCAGCGCGCCCAGGCGCACCAAGCCCATCCAAACGACCCTGCCGGCCACGAGCACGGTGAGCACCCCGATGCCCACGGCGCTGAGACCCACACCATGGACCACGGACACGGCGAGCCGCACGAAGGCCATCCGCGCGCGGCGCACGGCCACGGTGATCACGGCCCCGCCTCCTCGATGACCCCCCATCACGGCGCCCACGACGACCATGCGCAGCACCACGAGCATGCGTCGCAGGGCCAGGCCGGGCACGAGCAGCACCACCGGGATTCGCCCGCGCACCGCGCCGAGCAGGAACACCACGCCAAGCACGACCAAGGGGGCCACGAGCACGACAGGCCCGCCGGCCCCGATGGGCACGCGGGCCACGGTGACCATGGTGAACACCCCGGCCATGGTGAGCCCATCCAGCACACCGCCCAGGGCAACCACGGCGGGCACGCGGACCAGGGCGGCCACGGCGGGCATGACGATCACGGCGGGCACGGCGGGCACGCGGGCCACGACATGAGCGGCATGGAGATGCCTGGCGGTATCCCGATGGCCGACCGCTCGCCGGACCGTGACGGGCTGCAGCTGGATCAACTGCACGTGCAGCTCGGCCCGATCCTGCCGGCGTGGCCGGAGGGGCTGGTGGTCCGCACGGCGCTCCAGGGCGACGTCATCCAGGAAGCGACTATCGACTTGCTTCCAGCCCCGCGCGGGAGCGACCCCTTCTGGTCGTCGCTCGCGGAGGGCGTGCCCGGCACGGCGGCGCGGCGACTCGACAGCTGTCGCCGGCTGCTGACCGTCGCGGGTTGGGAGGAGGCGGCGGTCGTAGCGGCCCGGTTGCGGGACAGCGCCCTGGCAGGCGAGCGGATCGACCCGGAGTTCTCCCGGTGGGCACGCCGGGTCCGCAGATCACGGGTCTTGCGGTGGTCGCTGTCCGGCGTCGGGGCGCTCGACGAGCCGGGGTCTCCGCTGGCCGGAGATGCGATGGACCGGTTGACGCGGTGGCTCCACGACGCCGAGGCGGAGCTGCGCGACGGCGTCGCCGCGAACGCGGAGGATCCGGTCGGGGCCCTCGAGCGCTTGCCAGGCCTGCTCGCCGGTAGCGAGTTCGCGGCCGCTCGGCTCATCGTCGCCAGCCTGGATCCGGAACTCGAGCGTGCGCGGGTGGCCCATGGTTGAACAGCTCCCGTTCTGGGGCGGCCTGGTGTTGCCGCTCGTCCTGGTGTTGCTCGTCGCGGCCGCCGCGGCCTGGGACTCGGTGCTCGCGTCCCAGGCGGCCGGAAGCCGGAACGGCGCACTCATCGAGCCGTTTCGCGCCGTGGCCGGGCTGCTGGTCCAGCAACGGCGCCGGACGCTCGCGGCGGACCTCCTGCTGTCGCGCGGCGGTGCGCTCGCCCTCGTCGTCGCCGGCTTCCTGGCCTCCTTGGTGACACCGCTGGGCCGGTGGGTGGTGGCGGATTTCTCGATCGGAATCGTGTGGTTCAACGCCATGGAGGCGGTGGCGTGGGCCGCGGTGTGGCTCGTCGGGTGGGGCGCCAACTCGGCGTTCGGCCTGATCGGCGGGTACCGCTTCGTCGCCCAGGGCCTGGCCTACGAGCTGCCGCACATGTTCGCGTTGATCACCGCCGCGCTGGGCGCGGAATCGCTGCGGGTGGCGGATGTCGTGGCGGCCCAGGACGAGCTGTGGTTCGTGGTGTGGATGCCGGTGGCCTTCGTGGTCTACCTGCTGTCGGTGCTCGCGATGGCGTTCTGGGGACCGTTCGACCAGGCTGTCGGGCCGGACCTCGCCGGCGGAGCGTCGGCCGAGCTGTCCGGTGTAGACCGGCTGCTGTTCGAGGCGGGGCGGTGGCTGCTGCTGGTGTCGGGTGCGGCCTTCGCGGTGCCGTTGTTCCTGGGCGGTGGCGCGGGGCCGCTGCTGCCGGACTGGTTGTGGTCGCTGGTGAAGACCGCCGCGGTGCTGGCGGTGCTGGTGTGGATCCGTCGCCGGGTGCCGACGGTGCGGATGGAGCGCTACCAGGAGATCGCCTGGATCGTGCTGATCCCGCTGACGTTGGTGCAGGCGCTCGTGGTGTCGCTCGTGGTGCTTGCCCGGTGAGAGAGGAGCGCACGTGATGTGGGCACATATCGCCTTCTGGGTCTGCGCCGTCGGCTCGGTCGTCACCGGGGTCGCGGTGTTCCGTGTGGATTCGATGGCGCGGGCGACGTTCGCGTTGCTGGCGTCGTTCGTCTTCGCGGCCGGGACGGTGCTGCTGCTGAACCTGGCCTACCTGGGGGTTCTCGTGATCCTCATGATGATCATGGAGATGGTCGTCATGGTCGTGTTCATGATCATGTACATGATGAACCCGGCCGGGTTGATGCCGATGACCATGGTGCACAACCAGAAGGGCTCCCTGGCGATCGCGGGCGCGGTGTTCGCCGCGCTCGCGGCCGGGATCTTCCTGATCCCCTGGCCGACCTCCGGTGAGCCGCGCCCGGAGGACACGACCCGCGCGCTCGGCGAGGCGCTGATGGGCTCGAAGATGCTGGTGATGATGGTGCTCGGGCTGTGCCTGTTCGCCACGATGGTGGCCACGGTCGTCCTGGCGGCGCACCGGGGCCGCTACGACCGCTACGGTGACCGGCTCGACGCCAAGCGCCCGCACGATCCGGTGCGAGGGGGCTTGAACCGGTGATCCTGCAACAGTTCCTGCTCCTGGCCGCGGCGTTGTTCAGCGTCGGCCTCTACGGCGCGCTGTCCCAGCAGTCCATCGTGATGATCATGATGGGGCTGGAGCTGATGGCCAACGCCGTCATCGTGGCGGCGTCGGCCTACTGGTACTTCGCCTCGCCCAGCCGTCCCGACGGCCAGGTCGTCGTGGTCGTCGCGCTCGTGCTGATGGCGGTGGACATGGCGATCGGGTTCGCCGTGACGACGGCGATCTTCCGGCGGCGGGACGTGGACATGACCGACTCCGCCGCCGACCTCAAGGGCTGATCCGATGACCCTGTGGTTGCTCATCGCGCTGCCGTTCCTCGCCGGAACGGCCCTGTTGGTGTCGGGACACCGGGCCGACCGGCTCGCCCCGTGGGCCGGGATCGCGACAGCGGCGGTCACCGCGGTTCTGGCGATCGTCGCCGCGGTGAGCGCGCCCGAGGTGTCGATGCCGTTCCTGGCCGGCCTGCGGATCGGGCTCGGCGTGGACGGCCTGTCGGCAGTCATGGTGGTCACCGTGGCGGTCGTCCTGGTCGCGGTACTGGTCTTCGCGGCGGGCGAGTTCGGCGCTGCGGAGTCCCGCGCTCGTTTCCACGGGCTGATGCTGGTCTTCGCGGGCGCGATGCTCGTGACGGTCACTGCCCGCGACCTGATCGTGCTGCTCATGGCCTGGGAGGTCGTGGGGGCCTGTTCGTACGCGCTGATCGGGTTCTGGTGGCGCGAGGAGCGCCGCGCGGGCTCGGGCGTGGTCGCCTTCCTCACCACCCGGGCCGGGGACCTGGGGTTGTACCTCGCGGCGGGTGCCGCGCTGGCGGGCGGGGTCGGCGGGCTCACCCTGGCCGGGTTGCCCGCCGCGGCGGGCGGCTGGCGGGACGCCGTCGCGGCCGGGCTGGTGCTCGCCGCGCTCGGCAAGTCCGCGCAGTTGCCGTTCAGTTTCTGGCTCTCCCGGGCGATGGACGGCCCGAGCCCGGTGTCAGCATTGCTGCACTCGGCGACGATGGTCGCGGCGGGCGCGTACCTGCTGTTGCGCGTGGAGCCCCTGCTGGCCGTGACGGGCTGGGCCGCCACGGCCACCGCCTGGATCGGGGTGCTCACCGCGCTGGTGCTGGGCGCGATCGCGGTGGCCCAGCGCGACCTCAAGCAGGTGCTGGCCGCGTCGACGTGCTCGCAGATCGGGTTCATGGTGCTCGCCGCGGGCACCGGCGGTGTGGCGGCCGGGACCGGGCAGCTGGTGGCGCACGCCGCGACGAAGAGCCTGCTCTTCCTCGGCGCCGGGGCGTGGCTGGTCGCATTGGACACCAAGGATCTCGCGCGGCTCAAGGGAGCGGCGCGACGGTTCCCCGTACTCGGGTCGGTGTTCACGGTCGGCGCGCTGACCCTGGCCGGTATCCCCCCGCTGTCGATCTGGGTGACGAAGGACGCGGTCCTGGCGAGCGCGCTGGCCGGCTCACCCGCCCTCTACGTCGTCGGCCTGGCGGCCGCGCTGCTCAGCGGAGCGTACGTGGGCCGCGTGCTGGCGGTGCTCTGGCTGCCCGCCGAACCGGATGCGGTCCGGCCGTTGAACGCTTGGCTCCTCGGCCCGTTACCGGTGCTCGCGCTGGCCGCCACGGTGCTCGGGATCGTAGGCCTGCCCGGGCCCGCGCGCTGGTTCGCCACGCTGCTGGGCGCGGCCGAGGTCCCCGAGACGTCCTGGCTCGAACTGGTCGTCTCCGGGGCGCTCGCGATCGCCGGTGCGCTGGCCGCCGCCTCGTGGACCCGGGCGGAGAAGCTCGCGGCGCCCGGCCTGTTCGCCGGCTGGCTCGGGCTCGAACGCCTCACCCGGCTCGTCGTCGTGACGCCGACGGTGCGGCTGGCCGACGGTCTCGCCCGCTTCGACGACCGGGTCGTCGACGGTGGGGTGCGCGCGGCCGCCGCGACCGCCGGTGCCCTTGCCCGCCTGACCGACCTGCGGGTCGAGTGGTCGATCGAGGGCGCCGTCCGTGCGGTGGCCAGGGCGGCGCGGTCGCTCGGGCGGCAGGCGCCCCGGCCGCAGACCGGCCAGCTGCACCACTACTACGCCCAGGCCGCGGTCGGGCTGGGCGTCCTTGTCCTGTTGTTGATCGTGCTGTGACGAACGTGAGGTGAACGTGCTCAGCGTCGTGGTGTTCCTGCCGCTGCTAGCGGCGGTGGTGCTGTTCGCGGTGCCGCGCGTGCCCGACCGGTTCGTCCGGTGGTGGTGGGTGTCCGTCTCGGCCGTGGAGTTCGCCCTGGTCATCGCGTTGTGGGCCGGGTACCCGGGCGGGGACGGCTACGCCTACGAGGTGAACCTGCGCTGGATACCGAGCGTCAGCTCCGGCTACCACCTCGGGGTGGACGGGCTGAGCCTGCCGCTCGTGGCGCTGACCGCCGGCCTGTTCCTCGCGTGCGCGGTGTACTCGCTGCGCCAGGACAAGCGGGTGCGCTCCTTCGCCGCGCTGTTCCTGTTCCTGGAGACGGTGAGCCTGGGGCTGTTCGTCGCCCTGGACCTGATCCTGTTCTTCGTCTTCTTCGACCTCTCGATCGTAGGGATGTACTTCGTGATCGCGGGCTGGGGCCACCGCGACGCCGCCCGTGCCGCCGTGAAGTTCTTCCTGTACACCTTCGTCGGCTCGCTCGCCCTGCTGGTCGGGTTCATCGCGCTCTACCTCGCGGCCTCCCCGCACACCTTCGACATCGTGGAGCTGACCCGGCAGATGCCGCTGGCCGGTGGCGGATGGGCCGCCGGGCTGGTGCTGCTCGCGCTGGGCCTGGGATTCGCGATCAAGACCCCGACCGTGCCGTTCCACACCTGGCTGCCGCCCGCCCACACCGAAGCCCCCGCGGCCGGGTCGGCGATCCTGGCGGGCGTCCTGCTGAAGATGGGCACCTACGGGTTCGTGCGCATCATGATGCCGATCCTGCCCGATGCGTGGCGCCGCTACGCCGTGGTCGTCGTCGTGGTCGGCGTCGTCAGCGTCCTCTACGGCGCCCTGGTCGCGCTGGCGCAGCGGGACTTCAAACGGATGATCGCCTACACCTCGGTCAACCACATGGGCTACATCATCCTCGCGGTCGGCGCCGCCGGACTGGTCGCCGACACCGCCGCCGAGGCGCGCCAGCTCGCGGTCACCGGAGCGGTCACCCAGATGGTCAGCCACGGCCTGGTCACGGCCGCGCTGTTCCTGCTGGCCGGGGTGCTCTACGACCGCGGCGGCACCTACGACATGTCCCGCTACGGCGGGCTGGCCGCCAGCGCGCCCCGCTTCGCCGGGCTCACCGCGGTCGCGGCGTTCGCCTCGCTCGGCCTGCCCGGGTTCTCCGGGTTCATCGCCGAGTTCCAGATCTTCACCGGCTCGCTCGGCGCGACCCCGGTCGCCACCGTCCTGGCGTTCCTCGGCATCCTGGTCACCGCCGCGCTGTTCCTCCGCGCGTTCCAGCGGATCTTCCTCGGTCCCAGCCGCTCCCCCGAACCCGCGGCCGACCTCACCGTCGCGGAGGGCGTCTCGATCGCGCCACTGCTGGTGCTCGCCGTCGTCATCGGCGTCTTTCCGCGATTCCTGCTCGACCTCATCGAACCGGCATCGCGCGCGGTCCTCGACCTGATGGCCCGGTGATCCTGCCGTGGAGATGATGAACGAAGACCCGTCCGCGCTGCTGCCCGAGATCTTCCTCGCCGTGGCCGCGGTCGCCGCCCTGCTGCTGGGGTCCTACCTCCCCCGGCACCGGCAAGGGCCCGTCCGTCTGGTCACCGCCCTCGCCTGCCTCGCCGGGCTGGTCGCGACCGTGGTGACCTGGGGGCACGACGAGACGGTGTTCGGCGGCAGTTACGCGATCGACGTCGCCACCAACGCCGCGCGCGTGATCGTGCTGGTCGCCGTGCTCATCACCCTCGGCATCAGCGCCGGCGAGTTCCGGGCCGTGCCGCGGGAGTCCGAGCTGTACGTCCTCGTGCTGCTCGCCGCCCTCGGCACCGTGCTGCTGGCCGGGGCGAACGACCTGATGCTGCTGGTCGCCGCCTTCCTGATCGCCAGCATCCCGCTCTACGCCCTGGCCGGGTTCGCGAAGGACGACACCGGCACCGAAGCCTCGCTCAAGTTCTACCTGCTCGGCGCCTTGCTCGGCATCGTCATGCTCGCCGGCGCGACCGTCCTGTTCGGAGTCGGCGGAGCCAGCGCCTACGCCGAGATCGGGGAATCGCTCGGCGCCGCCCCGGTCGCCGCCGTGGCCGCGGGTTTCGTCGGGGTGCTCGGCGGGCTGCTGTTCAAGATGGGCGCGGTGCCGGCGCACTTCTGGGTTCCCGACGCCACGGAGGGCACCAAACCGCCGGTGGCCGCGTTCCTGACCACCGTGCCCAAGATCGGCGCGGTGATCGCCGCCTACCGGCTGGTGTCCTCCGCCCTGGCGGACTCGCCCGTCGACTGGGCGCTGCTGCTGGCGATCATCGCCGCGGCCACCATGACCCTGGGCAACCTCGCGGCGTTCTTCCAGCACAACGTCCGCAGGCTGCTCGCCTACTCCACCATCAGCCAGGTCGGCTACCTGCTGATGGCCGTCACCGCCGCGCTCCGCAGCGACCTCGCCCTGCCCAGCCTGCTGCTGTACGCCGCCGCCTACGCCATCACCAACCTCGGCGCGTTCGCCGTGGTCTGCGCACTGCCCAAGGCCGCCGTCATCGAGGACTACCGCGGCCTGATCCGCCGCCGCCCCTGGCTCGCCGTCAGCCTCGTGGTGTGCCTGCTCGGGCTCGTCGGGACCCCGCCGACCGGGGTGTTCGCGGGGAAACTGACGGTGTTCACCGCCGCGTTCGACGGTGGCTACGCGTGGCTCGTCGTGATCGCCGCGATCAACACCGTGGCCAGCCTGTTCTACTACCTGCGCTGGATCGCCCCCGCCGTGCGCTCGGGGGTCTCCCCCGCCGCCTCGGACGTCGACCGGTGGTCCGCCGGCACCGCCTATGCCGGTGCCACAGCCTCTGTGGTGCTGGGCCCGCTGGCCGGTCCGCTGCTGACCGTGTTCGGCGGGAGCCTGATCGTGATGTGACAACGGTGAACGCGGGAGCGGGGCCCGGCCTGTCCCTGGAGCAGGGCCCCTTCCTCTCGCAGTTCCCGGCAGCAGGCGGGGTCCGCTAGCCGAGTGCCGCGAGCAGG
>Ga0164243_10005141_pt1 | contig 20065 bp, 16 predicted proteins | sample OricompcompostOP_FD_108781 | JGI IMG/M metagenome (GOLD analysis project Ga0164243, IMG submission 108781) | Organic Plus compost microbial communities from Emeryville, California, USA - Original compost - Organic plus compost (OP) | ecosystem: Engineered > Solid waste > Mixed feedstock >... | reverse complement strand
CTGATGAACTCCAACGAAACCTATCGCGAGATCGTCCTCTCGCAGCTGACCGAAGCGGAGGCGTCGCGATGACTCGTCCCGCGGCCGTACCGGCCCAGCCGGGCCCCACCGGAGCACCTGCCGGCGGATCCGCGGGAGGACCTGCCGGCGGCGCGCCGGCGCGGCCGCCCGCCCCGGCGCACGGACCCATGCGCTTCATGGGCGCTGCCCTGCCGGCGGAGAAGGCGCTGAACTTCAAGGCGTCCACGCGACGGCTGCTGGGCATGATGGCGCCGGAGCGGGCGTACGTGGGTCTGCTGCTGGCGTGTGGTGTCGCCAGCGTGGCGCTCTCCGTGCTGGCTCCGAAGATCCTGGGCTCGGCCACCGACATCATCTTCGCCGGCGTGGTGGGCAAGCAGTTCCCCGCCGGGGTGAGCAAGGAACAGGTCGTCGAGCAGCTGCGGGCGTCGGGCAACACCAGGGTCGCGGACATGGTCGCGGCCATGAGCGACCTCGTGCCGGGACAGGGCATCGACACCGGCGCGCTGGGCCGGGTGGCGTTGCTGGCGATCCTGGTCACGCTGGCCGCCGCGCTCTTCGGCGTGGTGCAGGGCCGGCTCACCGCGTTCGTGGTGCAGCGCCTGGCCTTCCGGCTGCGCGAGCAGGTGCAGGCCAAGCTGTCGCGGCTGCCACTGTCCTATTTCGACAAGCAGCAGCGCGGCGAGGTGCTCTCGCGCGCGACCAACGACACCGACAACATCGCCCAGACGCTGCAGCAGACGATGAGCCAGCTGGTGACGTCGATATTGATGATCGTCGGCGTGCTGGGCATGATGTTCTGGATCTCCCCGCTGCTCGCGGTGATCGCGCTGGTGACGGTGCCGCTGTCGTTCGTGATCACCATGCGGATCGGTAAGAGGTCGCAGCCGCAGTTCGTCAAGCAGTGGGCGACGACGGGCCGCCTCAACGGCCACATCGAGGAGATGTACACCGGCCACGCGCTGGTCAAGACGTTCGGTCGGCAGCGCGAGGCCATCGCGACGTTCCACGAGCACAACGACAAGCTGTACGAGGCGGGGTTCAAGGCCCAGTTCATCTCCGGCATCATCCAGCCGGCGATGTTCTTCATCGGCAACCTCAACTACGTGCTGGTGGCGGTCGTCGGGGGGATCCGGGTCGCCTCCGGCGCCATCTCACTCGGCGACGTGCAGGCGTTCATCCAGTACTCGCGCCAGTTCACCCAGCCGCTCACGACCGTGGCGAGCATGGCCAACCTGCTGCAGTCCGGGGTCGCCTCGGCGGAGCGGGTCTTCGCGTTGCTCGACGCCGAGGAGCAGGAATCCGACGCCGTACCGGCCCAGCGGCCCGAGCCGCTGCGGGGCGCGGTGCGCTTCGAGGACGTGTCGTTCCGGTACGACCCCGAACGGCCGCTCATCGAGCACCTCTCCCTGTCGGCGGAGCCGGGCCAGACGGTGGCGATCGTCGGTCCGACCGGCGCGGGCAAGACCACGCTGGTCAACCTGCTCATGCGCTTCTACGAGGTGACCGGCGGTCGCATCACCATCGACGGGGTCGACATCGCCGCGATGAGCCGCGACGAGCTGCGCCGCGGGATCGGCATGGTCTTGCAGGACACCTGGCTGTTCGGCGGCACGATCGCGGACAACATCGCCTACGGTGCCCCGCGTGAGGTCACCCGCGACGAGGTGGTGGCCGCGGCGCAGGCCGCGCATGCCGACCGGTTCATCCGCACCCTGCCGCAGGGCTACGACACGGTCATCGACGAGGAGGGTGCCAACCTCTCCGCGGGCGAGAAGCAGTTGCTCACCATCGCGCGCGCCTTCCTGGCCGAGCCGGTGATCCTCGTCCTGGACGAGGCGACCAGCTCGGTGGACACCCGCACCGAGGTCCTCATCCAGCGCGCCATGCACACGCTGCGCTCGGGGCGGACGTCGTTCGTCATCGCGCACCGACTCTCCACGATTCGCGACGCGGACGTGATCCTGGTGATGGAGGAGGGCCGCATCGTCGAGCAGGGCAACCACGAGACGCTGCTGAAGGCCGGCGGTGCCTACGCCCGGCTCTATCAGGCGCAGTTCGCCGCCGCGGCGGCCGAGGTCGCGTAGTCGTCCCGTACACTCAGCGATCTTGGAAGCGGTGGAGCGCGCCAAGGGGTCCGTCGCTTCCAAGATCTCTCCAGGGAAGGGATGTGTCCACTGTGGATGAGAAGCTGCGCGCGGCGGCGGAGTCGGCGGTGGGTTTCATGCCCCCCGACGAGGGGATGGCGCTCTACGAGGCGGCACTCGTGGGTGCCGCGGTGGGTCCGATCGTGGAGATCGGCACCTACTGCGGCAAGTCGACGCTCTACCTGGCCGCGGCGGCTCGGGAACGGGGCGCCGCGGTCATCACCGTGGACCACCACCGCGGCTCGGAGGAGCACCAGCCGGGCTGGGAGTACCACGACCCCACCCTGGTCGACCCCGCGGTGGGCCTGATCGACACGCTGCCCGTGCTGCGCCGCACGTTGTACGACGCCGGTGTGGAGGACGTGGTGGTCGCCGTGGTCGGGCGATCGGCCACCGTGGCCGGCTGGTGGACGACCCCGGCGGGGTTGGTCTTCATCGACGGCGGCCACACCGAGCAGGCCGCGCAGACCGACTACGACGGGTGGGCCAGGCACGTCGCGCCCGGCGGGCTGCTCGTCATTCACGACGTCTTTCCCGACCCGGCCGACGGAGGGCAGGCGCCGTACCACATCTACCAGCGAGCGCTCCACAGTGGACAGTTTGTCGACGAGTCCGTCACCGGCTCGCTGCGCGTGCTGCGGCGGGTGCCCTGACTTCCGGCTCGTCCGCCCGTACGGTCACCTGCTGCCGGCGCGCCGCCGCGCCCGGCCGGCTCACTCCTGGTCGGCCGCCGACGGTGCCAGGCCGACCGTCGCCGACAGGCCGACGTGGTCGGACAGGTAGGTGGTCGTGCCGTCCCGCTTAATCGGAGCATCGAGAAACGTGTGTGCCCTGAGGACCGGGTACCGCCGCTCGTCGCCCTCGACGAGCACGAAGTCGATGCGGTGCGCGGGCCGGCCCGGGGGCAGGAAGACCCGGTGGAACGTCGTGGGATCGGTGCCGGCGAAGGGATCCCGGCGTGTGCCGTGGCCGACGATCAGCGGGTAGAGGTCGCTGTCGGCGGCCACGTTGAAGTCGCCGGTGACGATGCGCAGGCGGTGATCCCGTGGGCGGTCCCGGGCCAGGAGGCGGTTGAGTCGCCGCAACTGGGCGCGCTGCACCCCGTAGTGCCGGTTGCCGGGCGACCAGTCGCCGTCGTGGTTCGCGCTGAGGTGGGTGTTGACGATCGTCACCGGCGCGTTGGCCAGCCGTACGGTCGAAACGCCGTGCAGGGCGCTGTACATCGTGTGGGTCAGGCGGAAGCGCGGCGAACCCCGCCACGGCACCACCCCGGCGAAGGACCGGTACGACGGTGGGCCCAACGGGAGCCGGGAGAAGGTGACCAGTCCGCCGGCGGGCCAGCGCCACCCGCGCCCGTACGCGACGTGGGGAAACGCCCCGTCCAGCTGGTCGCGCAGCAGCCGTACCGTGTCGTAGCTGAAGACCTCCTGCAGGTTGAGCACGTCGACCCGCAACTCGACCAACCGGGCACACAACGCCGCCGCGCGCTCGGCGACGGGGCGCAACGGTGGATGCGGCACCGGCAGCCCGTTGATGTTCAGCGTCGCGACGGCGATCGCCGCCGGGTCACCGGTCACGAACAGACTGTAATCGGTTCCACCTCGGGCGCGTGTGTCTGCCACTCCGTGTCGGTGAGTTCGCCCGCCAGCTGGCAGGCGAGTGGCACCGCGTTGCCCGCGATCCTGGGGACGTCGCCCAGCGTCGAGATGCTGAACTCTCTGCCGATGGTCGACGCCACGGCGATCCAGGCACCGTCTGGGCTGAGCACGCCGATGTGGGTCCGGTAGCCGAGCACGCGCAGCGTCGCGGCGAGCAGCGGCTTGCGGGGATCGCCGACGTCCACGAAGAGCAGGTTGCCGCCAGTGTCGACGACGATGAGCAGGTCACCGCCCGGGTACAGGAGCGTCGTCCGGGTGTCCTCAATGGGCAGCGGGAGTTGGGACAAGGGGTGAGGCTTGGTCGGGTCAGCGAAGTCGTAGACCCTGAGCGTGGTGGAGCCGATGTCGTAGACCAGCTGCCCGTCCGGTGAGAAGACGAGGTTGCCCGACGTCCTGATCTCCGGCAGCGCCACGGCGCGGCCGGCTTGACTGACGTCCCACCACCGGCCGGCGAGCCCCAGCAGCCTTCCGTCCGGGCTGAAGGCGTTGTGGACGACCGAGAAGACGCTGGTCGTGTCGCTCGCCTGGTGCTCGCCCACCAGGCGTGGGGTGGCCGGCTCGGACACGTCGAAGACCCCGGCCCAACCATCGCCGAAGGCGACGGCGGGGTTGGCGGCGAGCACGCTCAGCGTCGGATGGGTGGGATGGAACGCCAGGCTCTCGACGGGAAGTCGGACCGGCACGGCGGCGAGTTGCCGCGGCCGGGCGGGGTCGCGCACGTCCCAGAGCCGGACCGTGCCCGTGGTCGCGGTGGCGAGGCTCGCGCCTTCGTCATTGCCGGTGGCGAGGATCGTGCCGTCGGCGCTGAACGCGACGGCCCGTACCCATGCGCCGAGACCGGTGATCGTCCCGACCTGCTGGGGAGCCTGCGGGGACCGGACATCCCACAGCACGACCCGCCCATCCGTGCCGCTGGTGGCGAGCAGGGTCCCGGTGTGGTTCACCGCGATCGCGTGCACCTGCGTCGTCTGCGGTCGCGTGGCGATGACCTGCGGCTGGCCGTCACCCAGGCGCCAACGCACGACGGTGTCGTGATCGTCCACGGTGGTCACCATGGTGCCGTCGAGGCTGAACGCGGCGGCGGCGACCGCGTCCGCGTGGCCGAGGAAGTCCAGCAGGCGTACGGGCTTCGTGGGGTCACTGACGTCCCAGAGCAGGGCGCTCTTGTCGCCGCTCGCGGTGACCAGATGACGGCCGTCGGAGCTGAAGGTGAGGCCGCGAACGGTGCCGGAGTGGCCCTCCAACGTCGCCACCAGCCGCGGCTGGCCGGGGTCGCGCAGGTCCCACAGATCGACGACGAGATCGTGGGCATTGACCAGGATCGGCGCGATGGGGCTCCACGCCACGGCACCGCTCGTCACCCGGATCGGCGTGGGGTAGGCCGTCGGCTGGCCGGGGTCGGCGACATTCCACAACGCCAGCCTGGTGCCGTAGATGATCTGGCCGGTGCCCTCGTCGCCGAGGATGTTGTCTCTGGCGGTGACGACGAGCCGGCCGTCGGCGGAGAAGTCCAGCGTGGACGAGTGGTCCGGTTCGGAGCCGGTGGCGAGCTGGTGGGGTCGGGCGGGATCGGTGACATCCCACAACGTGAGCCAACCGGCCGGCGTGTCGTCCCCGACCCGGCCGACGGCGCCGAGGCGGCGACCGTCCCGGCTGAACGCCACGCCGTTGGTCGTTCCGCTCGGGCGGATCGTGGCCAACTGGCGTGGTGCGGCGAGGTCGCGCACGTCCCAGAGCAGGATCGTGGTCTGGTCGGCGGTGGCGAGCAGGCCGCCGTCCGGGCTGAACGCGGCGGAGGTGGCGAAGCGGGATGTGGCCTCGTGTCCACTCAGGACGGATCGGACGACGGGATGACGCGGGTCGGTGGTGTCCCAGAGCCTGAACTCGACCGGCTCTGGCCCGTTCACCGGAGAAATCGTCGGGAGTTGGCTCAGCGGCGGGCGTTTCTTGGGAACCTGCGTGAGCAGCACATCACCGTGGCGGCCGAACACCTTGGGCGTCAGGTAGGTCTCGTACTCGACCGTCTCATCGACTCCCGGCTCCGAGCCCGTCACGTAGTGGGTCTGCAGCAGGGTCTTGACGAGCTCCTGGCGCGCGGCCTCGCGGGCCTCGTCGTCCGGGACCAGGGCGTAGGCGGCCGTACTCAGCCGCAGCGACAGCTGCGGATTGGTCTCGCGGGTCAGCAACGCCTCCAGCGCCATCGACCGGGCGACCGTCTTGCGCTGCTCCTGCAGCAGTTGAGCGAGGGCCTGTTCCGCGACCGTCCGCTGATGGTTGGCGTAGACCGCCGACGAGCCCGCCACCAGGGTCAGCGTCGCCAGCAGCACGGCCGCCGACCACGCCGTGCGCCGGGTGCGGCGCCACTGCTTGATGTCGTCGCCGATGAGGTCGTCCTTGCTCCTGCCGCGCAACGGGGCGGCCAGCGACGCCACCGCGTCCCGGAAGCGCGGATCCCGCAGGGAGAGCTGCGAGGCGTCACGGGCCCAACGCAGGTCGAGCCAGAGCGGTTCGCCGGGGAAGGCGCCGCTGAGCGCCCGTGGCACGGCGGTCGTCCGGGTCCAGTCGAAGTCGCGCCGCGCCTCGTCCCAGTGGATCTCGCCGTCGGTGAGCACCAGCAGGATGGGCCGGTGCCGCAGCAGGTAGGACGAGCCCGGCTCCCGGTTGGCCGCGAGCCAGGCCGCGATCTCCTTGCCCACCCCGGGGGAGGCGGCCGAGGCCGGGGAGCAGAGCAGCACCAGCGCCCGGGAGCCGAGCAGCGCCTTCTGGATGGTGCCCCACAGGTCGGGGTTGGTCTCCAGGTTGGAGGCGTCCTGGAACACCCGCAGCGCCCGCCGCCGCCACCAGGGCTTGGCGAAGTTCTGCAGCGCCCGGCGCAGGGCCGGCGCGAGCCTGGGGTCCGACGAGTGGCTGTAGGAGATGAAGGCGTCGAACTTCAGGGGCTGCGCGGCCGGATACATCACCATCGGCCGAGGGGCGCCGGGGTACGACATGATTCGACAGGTTAGCGGCCGTTCGTCCCCTCCGGCGTCTCAGCGGACATACCGCTCCAACCGCAGGGAAGGGCCCGTATGCGCAGCTGTGTCGCCAACCGGGCGCCGTCCGAGTGTCGGTCTGGTCAGGCGGCGCTGAGGTCCTGGCAGGCGTCGCAGCCGCTCTGCAGCGCGTCGTGCGACAGCGGCAGGTCGGCGCCGCCGAAGACGGCGGTCGTGGCCGGGTCGCCGGCCAGCATCGCCGAGGCGAGCAGCACCACGCCCGCGGTCCAGGTCGTCCGCTCCTGCGGCCAGATGGCGTCGTCGGGGTAGACGAAGCCGGTCCAGTAGGAGCCGTCCTCGTGGCGCAGGTGCTGCATGTCGGCGAAGAGCGCGCCGGCTCGCTTCGTGTCGCCGATCGCGGCCAGCGCGAGCACCAGTTCGCAGGTCTCGGCGCCGGTGACCCACGGCCGGTCGCTGACACACCGGATCCCCAGCCCCGGCACGACGAACGTGTCCCACTGGGCGTCGATGCGGGCCTGCGCCTGCTCCCCGCGCAGCGCACCGCCGAGCACGGGGTAGTACCAGTCCATGGAGTAGCGCTCGCGCGGGGAGAAGCGCTCGGGGTGGGCCGCGACCGCGTGGCCGAGCGTCGTCGCGGCGAGTTCCCAGTCCGGTTGCGGCTCCTCCCGCACGGCGGCCAGGGCCAGGGCGCAACGCAGGCTGTGGAACATGCTGGCGCAGCCGGTGAGCAGCGCCTCGTCGGCGACGTGCCCGTCCGGGTCGCGGGCCCAGCGGATCTCGCCGCCGGGCTGCTGCAGGGCGAGCGTGAAGTCCAGGGCGGCGACCAGGGTGGGCCACATCTGGTCCACGAACCGGGCGTCGCCGGTGCTGTGCAGGTGGTGCAGCAGGCCGACGGCGAGGTAGGCGGTGAAGTTCGCCTCCCGGACAGGGTCGTCCACCGTCAACGCTGCCCGCCCGGACCCCGTCCCGCCGGACCCCCGATAGCCGCGGTACCACGATCCGTCCGGGTTCTGCGTCTCGCGCAGCCAGGCGTAGGCGGCGCGCGCCTGCTCGTGCCGGCCGGCCACGTCCAGCCCCATGGCCGCCTCGACGTGGTCCCAGGGGTCGGTCTGCCCGTTTGGGAACCAGGGAATGGCGCCGTCGGGCAGCTGAACCGCGGCGATGGTGTCCGCGGTCGCCGCGATCAGGTCGGTGGAGAGTCCCTTGTGGACGTTGTACACGCTCGTCATGCCGGCTTCTCCAGATAGAGCACCAGGCTCTTGCCCAGCACAGGATTGAGCAACCGTTCCGTACGGCGGGTCCACCAGGGCCCGCGCATGATGTCGTGCACGAGCATCTTGTGCCACAGCCGTACGGGCAGTGCCTGCTCGTTGTCGGTGCCGAAGGCGCACTTGAGCCACCAGTACGGCGAGTGGAGGGCGTGCGCGTGATGGCTGCCGCGCTCGATGGCTCCGGCGGAGCGCAACCGCGCCGACAGTTGTCGGCGGCGGTAGATGCGCACGTGCCCGCCCTCGACCTGGTGGTAGGCGTCGGAGAGCGCCCAGCAGACGCGCTCGGGCCAGTAGCGGGGCACGGTCACCACGAGCCGCCCGCCGGGCCGCAGCACCCGCATCGCCTCGGCCATCGCGGCCCGGTCGTCGGGGATGTGTTCGAGGATCTCCGAGGCGATGACGACGTCGAACGCGCCGTCGGGGAACGGCAGGTGGTAGGCGTCGCCCCGCACGGCCAGCGCCAGCGCCCCGGCCGGCGCACCGCCCTCGGCCGGTTCGGCGGCGGCCATCGCGGCGAACATCGCGCTGACGTCGGCCAGGTCCTTGGCGTTCAGGTCGAGGGCGACGACCACGGCGCCGCGCCGGAAGCACTCGAAGGCGTGTCGCCCCCCGCCGGCACCGAGATCCAGCACCCGTTCCCCGGGCCGGATCGGCAGCCGGGCGAAGTCCACGGTCAGCATCGGCTCACTCCTTGCCGCTCCGGTGCGCGCGGGCGCGGTGTTCTTCGATGGCCCGGTGGTAGACCTGCGCCGTGCCCTCGGCGGCGGCCCGCCAGGTGTAGCGGGCGACCACCCGTTCCCGGCCCGCGGCCCCGAGCCTGGCGCGCAGCGACTCGTCGTCGAGCAGCCGCCCGATCGCGTCGGCGAGCGCCTGCGGGTCGCCCGGCGTCACCAGCAGCGCCGCCTGGCCGTCGGGGCCCACCACCTCGGGCAGCGCTCCGCCGGTGGTGGCCACCAGGGGCGTGGCGCAGGCCATGGCCTCGACGGCGGGCAGGGAGAAGCCCTCGAACAGCGACGGCACCACCGCGACCTGCGCGCTGCGCAACTGGTGGACGAGCTCCTCGTCGGTGACCCGGCCGGTGAACCGTACGGCGTGGTGCAGGTCGTACCGGTCGATCAGGTCGAGGACCGGGCCGCCCCGCCGGGCGGTGCCGATCACCACCAGCTCGGCCGGGCGCTCGGTGCGGACCTTGGCGATGGCCTCCACCAGCGGCGCGAGCCCCTTGAGCGGCACGTCGGCGCTGGCCGTGGTGACGACCCGGCCCGGCACGCGCGCCACCGTGGGGTCGGGGGAGAAGTGGTCGATGTCGGTCCCGACCGGCACCACCGTCTGCCGGTGCGCCGGCACGCCCAGGTGTTCGGTGATCTCCTGCGCGGACGACTCCGAGACGGTGATGACATGGCGCAGTCGGCGGGCGACCCGACGTTGCATGGTGGTGAACCCGTACCAGCGGCGCAGGGACAGCCGCTTCCAACCGGTGGCGGCGGCCAGTTCGATGGCGCGGTCCACGTGCACCGGGTGGTGCACGGTGGTGACCAGCGGCTGGGGGATGCCGAGCATGCCGTAGCCCAGGCACTGGTTGTCGTGCACGACGTCGAACTGAGCCCGGGCGGCCCGCAGCAGCCGCCGGGCGCGCAGCGAGAACGTGAGGGGTTCGGGGAAGCCGGCGGTCATCATCACCGCGACCTCCAGCGCGTCGATCCAGTCCCGGTATTCGCCCAGGCGGGGCGTGCGGAAGGGATCGGGCTCGCGGTAGAGGTCCAGGCTCGGCACCGGCAGCAGCCGGACGCCGTCGTCGAGTGCCGGGTACGGCTGGCCGGCCAGGACGGTGACGTCGTGCCCGAGCCGGTGCAGTTCGCGGCTGAGGTGCCGCACGTAGATGCCCTGACCGCCGCTGAACGGGTTGCCCCGGTAGGTCAGCAACGCCACCCGTAGGCCCGTGCCCCGCGGCTCGCCTGCCCCGCGCTGCCCGTCCGCCACCCTGCCTCCGATCCTGCTGTCGCGCGCTGGGGTCCGCCGAACTTACTCCTCGGTAACGAGATCCTACGGACCTGGGTCCTGATCCCGGTCGGCCGCTCGGCCCGGTCTGCCTCCTTCCTCGGGTTCGCCGTTCGTGGCGTTGCTCACATCGTGGACATCGATAGATTGGAGCCGATCTCCGACCAAGGGGCAAATCGTTCCTCAGTGGACATCACGCGCCGTCGTCTCGGGGTTACTGATGGTGTCACATCGCCCATCCCGTCGGCACCCAAAGTGATCTTCGCCGGCAGTGGATCGGCGTCAGTTGATGTAGTTAATCCGCTGGTCACAGGGGTATGCGGGGGAATCCCTTGACCCTCCTCGTGACCGGGCTGAGCCGATATCGGCTTGATAACGGCACCTACCGGCCCCGTCCGGGGGGTGTAACAGTGTGAGGACCTCACACCCCGTGTGCCTTGAGGAGGCTACTTCATGCGTGGGAGAACCCCATTTAAGATGGCGGCTGGCGTCGCCGGTGTCGCCGCGCTCGCGCTGGTTGCAGCAGGCTGCACCAGCGAGGAGCCGTCGGCCCCGAGCACGTTTGTTTTGAAGTCCAACCTCGGCGAGCCGCAGACCCTGCTGTCGACGAACAGCGCCGAGTCCGAGGGCAACCAGGTCCTGGCGGCCCTCTTCGAGCCGCTGGTCGACTACGACGACAACGTCAAGCCCGTCCTGGCCGCGGCGGAGTCCGTGGAGTCCACGGACAAGATCACCTGGACCATCAAGATCAAGGGCGACCGCAAGTTCCACAACGGTGAGGACGTCACCTCCGACAGCTTCATCAACGCCTGGAACTACGCGGCGTACGGCGACAACGGCCAGAACAACAACTACTTCTTCGAGTTCATCGAGGGCTACGACGCGATGCAGGAGAAGGGCTCCACGGTCAAGGAGCTCTCCGGCCTGAAGAAGGTCGACGACAAGACCTTCACCGTCAAGCTCACCTACGCCTTCGCCGACTTCCCGCTGGTCATCGGCTACACGGCCTTCCTGCCGCTGCCGTCGGTCGCGTTCTCCGCGCCGGGCGTCATCGACGAGAAGTTCGAAGAGGCCCCCATCGGCAACGGCCCCTTCAAGATGAAGGGCGTGTGGGACCACGACGTCAAGATCAGCGTTGAGCGCTGGGACGACTTCAAGGGCACCAAGCCGAAGATCGCTGGCGTCGACTTCATCATCTACAACACGCTGACCGCGGCCTACGCCGACCTGACCCAGGACAACCTCGACGTTCTCGACTCGATCCCGACCGAGAACCTGTCGAGCGCCCTGACCGACCTCGGCGAGCGCTTCGCTCACTCGCCGTCGTCGACGTTCCAGTACCTCGCCTTCCCGGTGAAGAACCCGAAGTACTCGAACGCTGAGGTGCGTAAGGCGATCTCGATGGCGATCGACCGTGCGGAGATCGTCGAGAAGGTCTTCAAGAACCTGCAGGCCCCGGCCGACGCGTTCGTCTCCCCGGTGGTCGCCGGCTACCGCAAGGGCGCCTGTGGCGAGACCTGCACCTACGACGCCGCCAAGGCGAAGGCGCTCTACACCTCCGCCAACGGCCCGGCCGAGATCTCGATCGCGTACAACGCCGACGGTGGCCACAAGGAGTGGGTGGAGGCGACCTGCCTCCAGCTGGAGAAGAACCTCGGCGTCACCTGCGTCGGCAACCCGTTCCCGAAGTTCGCCGACCTGCTGAACAAGCTGAAGGCCGGCGAGGACATCGGGTTCTTCCGCCTCGGCTGGTCGATGGACTACCCGTCGATGCAGAACTACCTCGGCCCGCTGTACACCACCAACGGTTCCTCGAACTACTACGGTTACAGCAACCCCGAGTTCGACGACCTGGTGCTGAAGGGCAACTCGGCCGCCACGGGCGACGAGGCCATCAAGTTCTACCAGCAGGCTGAGGACATCCTGGTCAAGGACGTGCCGGTGCTCCCGATGCGCTTCGGCCAGAACAACTACGGCTACTCGAACCGGGTGAAGAACGTCAAGTTCGACTCCTTCAGCAAGCTGGACCTCATCAGCATCGAGGCCGCCTGATTCGAGTGCGACGGGTGAGCCGAGCATCCGGTGAGCCCCATGTGACCCTGCGGTCGTCGGTCACCCTCCTCGCGGGGGGTGGCCGGCGACCGCCGGTGTATGAGGGGTGAGTCCCTGCCGCTCCTCTAGTCAAACCCTGCCCGACAAGGTAAATCAGATGCCAGCCCTCGACGCCCTTCACCCCAAGGTGGCCTGATCGATGTTTCGATTCATCATCCGCCGCCTGCTCCAGATGGTCCTCACGTTCATCGGTGCGACGCTCATCATCCACTTGCTGATGTTCGCCAACCAGACGGACCCGGTGCAGGCGCTCTTCGGTGACCGGCCGGTGACCCCGGCGGCCCGAGCGTGGTTGACCGAGCGGTATCACCTCGACGATCCCTGGATCGTGCAGTACGGCTACTACATGAAGGGTTTGTTGTCCGGTGACTTCGGCCGGTCGCTGACGGGCCGCGAGATCACCGACATGCTCGCCCTGTCCTGGCCGGTCACCGCGAAGCTGGCGCTGATGTCCATCGTGCTGGTCATCATCTTCGGCATCTCGGGTGGTCTCATCGCGGGTCTGCGGCGCAACGGCGTCTTCGACAACGTCGTGCTCTTCCTGACCCTGGTGGTCATCTCGATCCCGATCATCGTGCTGGCGCCGCTGGCCCAGGGCTTCCTCGGCATCAAGTGGAAGATCTTCCCGGTGACGGCGGGCGCACATCCCACGTTCTATTCGTTGCTGCTGCCGGCGATCGTGTTGGCGTCGTTGTCGCTGGCCGCCAACCTGCGGTTGACCCGAACATCGGTGGCGGAGAACCTGCGGGCGGACTACGTCCGCACCGCCAAGGCCAAGGGCCTGTCACGGTCGCGGGTGGTCGGCATTCACGTGCTGCGCAACTCGCTCATCCCGGTCGTCACCTCGATCGGCGTCGACCTCGGTGGTCTCATGGGTGGCGCGATCGTGACCGAGGGCGTCTTCAACATCCCCGGCGTGGGCTACCAGCTCTTCCGGGGCATCCACAACGAGGACGCGCCTGTGGTGGTCGGCTTCACCAGCGTTCTCGTCATGATCTTCCTGCTGACCAGCCTGATCGTCGACCTGCTCTACGCCGTGCTCGACCCGAGGATCCGCTATGAGTGATGTCAAGATCGAATCGTCGACCTCCTCGACGGCGCCGGCGACCCCGGCCAAGCCGGAGAAGGCACGCAGCCTCTTCGACGACGCCATGCGCGAGCTCGTGCACCGGCCACTGTTCTGGATCTCGCTCGTGCTGGTCGTCCTCGTGCTGACGATGGCGGCGTTCCCGGGCCTGTTCACCTCGGTGTCGCCGCGCGCCTGCAGCCTGGCCAACCAGCACCTGCCACCGAGCAAGGACGCCTGGTTCGGCTACGACTTCCAGGGCTGCGACGTCTATTCCCGCACCATCTACGGCGCCCGCGCCTCGGTGATGGTCGGCTTCCTCGGCGTGGCCGTGACCACCGTGCTGGCGTTCGCGTTCGGCATGGTCTCCGGCTACTTCGGCGGCTGGGCCGACGCCATCCTGAGCCGGATCATCGACATCGTGCTCGGCATCCCGTTCGTGCTCGCGGCCGTGGTCTTCGCCAGCCGGTTCAACAGCGGCTCGGGCACGGACACCGGCATGACCGCGGTCGTGCTCGCCATCGGTCTGCTGGGCTGGACGACCGCGGCCCGGGTCGTGCGGGCCTCGGTCATCTCGGCCAAGAACCAGGACTACGTGGCCGCCGCCCGGATGATCGGCGCCAGCCACCTGCGCATCATGTGGCGGCACATCCTGCCCAACGCCCTCGCGCCGGTGGTCGTCATCCTCACGATCTCGCTGGGAGCGTTCATCTCGGCCGAGGCCACGCTGACCTTCCTGGGCGTCGGCCTGCGCGGGACGGCTGTGTCGTGGGGTCTGGACATCGACTCGGCCCAGCGGCACTTCCGCGAATCCATCTGGCCGCTGGTGTTCCCGGCCTCGTTCCTCGCTCTCACGGTGCTGGGCTTCATCATGCTCGGCGACGTGATCCGTGACGCCTTCGACCCCAAGCTGCGGTAGGAGCACTCGTGGCCAACACAACCATCCCCTCGCAGCCCGGTGTCGATCTGGTGCCGGGAGCGGATCCGACGGCCCAGTTGCTCGCCGTGCGCAACCTGCACGTGGAGTTCCGGACCACCGCCGGTGTCGCGCACGCGGTCAACGGCGTCGACCTCACCCTGGACGCGGGCGAGACGCTCGCCGTGCTGGGCGAGTCCGGTTGCGGGAAGTCGGTCACCGCTCAGGCGATCATGGGCATCCTCGACACCCCGCCCGGCTACATCACCCAGGGCGAGGTCCGCTACCGCGGGGTCGACCTGCTCAAGCTCAACGAGGACGACCGCCGCCGGGTGCGGGGCCGACAGATCGCGATGATCTTCCAGGACGCGCTCTCCGCGCTCAACCCGGTCTTCTCGGTCGGGTTCCAGCTCGCCGAGCAGTTCCGGGTGCACGCCGGGCTGTCGCGCGCCGAGGCCAAGAAGCGGGCGATCGAGCAGCTCGACCTGGTCAAGATCCCGGCGGCGAAGCAGCGCATCAACGACTACCCGCACCAGTTCTCGGGCGGCATGCGCCAGCGCGTGATGATCGCGATGGCGCTCTCGCTGAACCCGGACATCCTCATCGCGGACGAGCCGACCACCGCGCTGGACGTCACCGTGCAGGCCCAGATCATGCGGCTGCTCGCCGAACTGCAGGCCGAACGGAACATGGGCCTGATCCTCATCACCCACGACATGGGCGTGGTCGCCGACGTGGCCGACCGGATCTCGGTCATGTACGCGGGCCGGGTCGTCGAGGAGGCGCCGGTCCACGACATCTACGCCAGTCCCTCCCATCCGTACACGAAGGCGCTGCTCGAGTCGATCCCGCGGCTGGACCGCAAGGGTCAGGAGCTCTCCGTCATCCGCGGCCTGCCGCCGAGCCTGACCAACATCCCCGCCGGCTGTGCCTTCCACCCGCGTTGCCGGTACGTGCAGGACGTCTGCCGGACGGACCCGACGCCGCCGGAGTACCAGGTCGACCAGGGCCGTCACAGCCGTTGCCACTTCTGGAAGGAGGTCCTCGGCCGTGCCTGAGGTCGTCTTGGAGACCAGGAATCTGGTCAAGCACTTCCCGATCACCCGGGGCATCGTCTTCCAGAGCAAGGTCGGCGCGGTGCACGCGGTGGACGGGGTCAACCTGACGCTGCACAAGGGCGAGACGCTCGGCGTGGTGGGCGAGTCCGGCTGTGGCAAGTCGACCCTCGCCAAGCTCCTCGTGGGGCTGGAGCGGCCGACGTCCGGCCAGATCATCGTCAACGGCGTTGACACCTCGACCCTGACGGGCGAGCAGATGCGCCGGTCCCGCCGCGACATCCAGATGGTGCTGCAGGACCCGTACACGTCGCTGAACCCACGGATGACGGTCGGCGACATCATCGGCGAGCCGTTCGAGGTGCACCCCGACGTGGTGCCCAAGGCCGAGCGCAGGGCGCGGGTGCGCGAGATGCTGGACCTGGTGGGCCTGAACCCGGACCACATCAACCGCTACCCGCACCAGTTCTCCGGCGGTCAGCGCCAGCGCATCGGCATCGCCCGGGCGATCGCGCTCAAGCCGAAGATCATTGTCTGCGACGAGCCGGTCAGCGCACTGGACGTCTCGATCCAGGCGCAGGTGATCAACCTGCTGGAGCAGTTGCAGAGCGAATTCGGGCTCTCCTATATCTTCATCGCTCACGACCTCTCGGTGGTGCGGCACATCGCGGACCGGGTGGCCGTGATGTACCTGGGCAAGGTCGTCGAGTTCGGCGGGGACACGGAGATCTACGACCGGCCGACGCACCCGTACACGCAGGCGCTGCTCTCCGCCGTACCGGTGCCGGACCCGACGCTGCGGGGCCACCGCGACCAGATCGTGCTGGAGGGTGACGTGCCCTCGCCGGCCGATCCGCCCAGCGGCTGCCGGTTCCGCACCCGGTGCTGGAAGGCGCAGGAGATCTGCGCGACGGAGGAGCCGGCGCTGGTGGAGCGGCCGACCTCGGACCACCCGAGTGCCTGCCACTTCGCGGCGCTACGCGATGTCGTGCACTCCGTGGAGTAGGACTGCTGTGCACAGTGGGTGCCGCTGTGACGGTTTCCGTTGTACGGTGCGATGGTGGCTGTGCATGGGTCGGCCGATCAGCGTGGCGCCGGCGACGAGGAGCTGACCGAGGATCCTCGTCACACTCGGGCCGTACGGGCGCTGCGCGCGGCCTATGACGCCCTGCCCCCGGGGTCTCCGGTAAGACTGGCCAAGCGCACGTCGAACCTGTTCCGGTTCGGCGTGCGCGAGGGCCAGCGGGGGTTGCGCGTGGACGGCCTCGACCAGGTGCTGCGGGTCGACCCCGAGCGGCGCACGGCCCAGGTGCAGGGCATGACCACCTATGAGCGACTGGTCGACGCGACGCTGGCCTACGGCCTGATGCCGTTGGTGGTTCCGCAGCTGAAGACCATCACGCTCGGCGGGGCGGTGGCCGGGCTCGGCATCGAGTCCAGTTCCTTCCGCAACGGCCTGCCCCACGAGTCGGTGCGGGCGATCGAGGTGCTCACCGGCGACGGTCGGGTGGTGGTGGCGACGCCGGACAACGAGCACGCCGACCTGTTCCGCGCGTTTCCCAACTCGTACGGCACGCTGGGCTACACGCTGCGGCTGTCGATCGACCTGGAGCCGGTCAAGCCGTTCGTACGGTTGCGTCACCTGCGCTTCCGGGACGCGGACGAGTGTCTGGCCGAGATGGCGACGATCTGCCGGGAGCGGCGGTACGAGGGGGCGCCGGTCCACTTCGTCGACGGCACCGTCTTCGCGCCCGATGAGCAGTACATCTCCATAGGCACGTTCGTCAACGACGCCCCGGGCGTGAGCGACTACACCGGCATGGAGATCTTCTATCGCTCCATCCAGCAGCTGTCCGTGGACTACCTGACCGTGCGCGACTACCTGTGGCGGTGGGACACCGACTGGTTCTGGTGCTCGCGCGCCTTCGGCGTGCAGCATCCCGCCGTCCGCCGGTTGTGGCCGCGCCGCTACCGGCGTTCCGACGTCTACCGGCGACTGGTGGCGCTGGACCGCCGGCACGGCATCACCGCCACCGCCGCCAAGCTGCGCGGCCAGCGGCCGCCGGAGCCGGTCGTGCAGGATGTGGAGATCCCGATCGGGGCGACCGCCAAGTTCCTCGACTTCTTCCACCGCGACATCGGAATCTCGCCCATCTGGCTGTGTCCGCTGCAACTGCGCGCGGGGCGGAGCTGGCCGCTGTACCCCCTCGAGCCCGGCGAGCTCTACGTCAACGTGGGCTTCTGGTCGACCGTGCCGTTGGCCCCCGGCCAGCCGGAGGGGCATCACAACCGCCTGGTGGAGGACGCGGTCGGCGAGTTGGGCGGCCACAAGTCGCTCTACTCGACCGTCCACTACTCGGCGCAGGAGTTCTGGGAGCGCTACAACGGCTCGGCGTACGGCGCGGTGAAGGCGGCCTACGACCCGGACGGTCGCCTGCCGGACCTGTTCGCGAAGGTCTCCGCCTGACGCGAACCGTGCCAAGCCTGTCCACAGTGGAGGGGTCACCAGAAGGGAGAACGCCGGTGGGACGCGCGGATGCGATCGCGAAGGTCATCGCGCACAGTACCGACCAGGTCGCGGTGAAGGTGTTCGACGGCAGCCGGGCCGGCCCCCGCGACGCCCCGATCACGCTGGAGGTCCGCTCGCCGCGCGCGTTCTCGTTCCTTGCCACGTCGCCCAACCAGCTCGGTCTCGCCCGCGCCTACGTCAGCGGTGACATCGACGTGAAGGGCGACCTCTACACGGCGCTCTCCGCGCTGGGCAACGGTGAGCTGCACCTGCCGTTGTCGGAGCAGTTCCAGCTGTTGCGGGAGCTCGGCGGGGTCCGGCTGCTCAAGCCTCCGCCGAAGCCGGCTCAGGAGGTGCGGCTGCGGGGTCGGCTGCACTCCAAGGCGCGGGACAGCGCGGCCATCTCCCATCACTACGATGTATCTAACCGCTTCTATGAGTGGTTGCTCGGGCCGTCCATGGCGTACACCTGCGCGGTCTACCCGAGCTCCACGTCGAGCCTGGAAGAGGCGCAGTTCGCCAAGCACGACCTGATCGCGCGCAAGCTCGCGCTGCGCCCGGGCATGCGGCTGCTGGATGTCGGTTGCGGGTGGGGCGGCATGGTCATGCACGCGGCCCAGCACTACGGCGTCAAGGCGCTGGGGGTCACCCTGTCGCGCCGGCAGGCCGAGTGGGCGCAGAAGGCGATCGCGGACGCCGGCCTGAGCGACCTGGCCGAGGTGCGCCACCTCGACTACCGCGACGTCGAGGAGCGGCAGTTCGACGCGATCAGTTCGATCGGCCTGACCGAGCACATCGGCGTGAAGCAGATGCCGGCCTACTTCGCCTTCCTCTACCGCCGGCTGCGGCCCGGCGGGCGGCTGCTCAACCACTGCATCACCGAGCCGGACAACAAGACCGCCGTGGTGAACAACGGCTTCATCCGTCGCTACATCTTCCCCGACGGCGAGCTGACCGGCCCCGGCCGCATCATCTCGGACATGCACGACGCGGGGTTCGAGGTGCGCCACGAGGAGAACCTGCGCGAGCACTACGCGATGACCACCGCCGCCTGGGGTGCCAACCTCGAAGCCCACTGGAAGGAGTCGGTGGCCGAGGTGGGGTTGCCGAAGGCGCGCACGTGGCGGCTCTACCTGGCCGGCGTGCGGTTGGCCTTCGAGCGCAACGGCATCCAGTTGCACCAGGTGCTCGGCGTGAAGGTGCACGCCGACGGCCGCTCCGACATGCCGCTGCGCCCCGACTGGGACCACCCGGCCTAACCGCCCCGCCTCCCTCCCCCTCCCCCCATGATCGCGTTGATCTAGGCCTTCGCATGGTGAGTGGATCACCAACCACCATGCGAAGGCCTAGATCATCATGATCTTGGGAGGGTGGGGGGCGGGTTGACGCTGCGCCCTTGCACCTGTCATACTTTTCTGACAGGTGCAAGGGTTGCTCTAGTGGGGAGGTGGCGATGGACGTGGACACGCTCGTCGACCGCCTGCAGGCGGTGGCCAATCCCCATCGGCTGCGCATCCTCGCCGAACTGGCCGAGCAGTCCACGCACGTGAGTGAGCTGGCTCGGCGGCTCGGCATGTCCCGGGCATTGCTCTATATGCACATGCGTCGACTTGAGGAGGCCGGTTACGTCACCGGTCGCCTCGAACTCTCGGCGGACGGCAAAGCATTGAAGTATTTCGAGGTCGTTCCGTTCGAGATCACCATCGATCTCGACGTGGTGGTTGCCGCGGTGGCGGCCACACCGGCGCTGCCGGCCACCGACCTCGGCGACGACAAGGAGAACGGGTGAACGAGATGGCGATGGTGGACAACAGCTCTGGGAACCTCTTCATGTTCCTGTGGCTGTTGATCCCGCTCGCAGGCATCGTGGGGTGCGTTATCACCTCGACGGTCAAGATCCGGGCCAGGACGGCGGCCAACGACCAGATCGCCGCCGCGCTGGCCCAGTCCACGGAGACCAACCGGCAACTCGCCGAGCGCCTGGAGCAGCTCGACCGCCGGCTCGCCTCCGTGGAGAAGACCCTCAACGACGTGGGCTGAGGCGCGTCAGTCCTCGTTGCCGGGCGGGGACGCGTCGTTGGTCGCGTTCCCGCCGAGCCGGGGGAAGGGTTCGAGGGAGAAGATGACCTCGACCGGCACCCCGAAGTAACGGGCCAGGCTCAGCGCCAGGTGCAGGCTGGGCCGGAACTCGCCGCGTTCGAGGTAGCCCACCGTCTGGTAGTGCACGCCGAGCGCCTCGGCGAGCTGGCGCCGCGAGATGCCCCGCTCCACGCGCAGCATCGCGATCCGGTTGTAGATGACCTCGCTCATGGTCGGGATTGG
>Ga0164243_10005139_pt1 | contig 20068 bp, 20 predicted proteins | sample OricompcompostOP_FD_108781 | JGI IMG/M metagenome (GOLD analysis project Ga0164243, IMG submission 108781) | Organic Plus compost microbial communities from Emeryville, California, USA - Original compost - Organic plus compost (OP) | ecosystem: Engineered > Solid waste > Mixed feedstock >... | reverse complement strand
CGCATATTCAGCTTGGAAGGCTGCTGCTCTACCATTGAGCTATACCCGCATCCGCGCGCGTTTCAGGTTCAGGCCGATAGGTGGTGGAGGGGGCTGGATTCGAACCAGCGTAGGCATAGCCAACGGATTTACAGTCCGTCTCCTTTAACCACTCGGACACCCCTCCGTACCGCTGCCGGAACCGTGCAACGAGCAAGCCGGAAAGCGAGCCGCCTTGGCTTGTTTTCCGCGATGCGCCTTATGGCGAGGCGCCACCGCACTGTCAACAGGAGCCGGCGGGTTTTTCACGCTGCAGACATCCGAAGCGTATTCAAAGGCCGGCGGGACATATATAGAGCGGCCATGAGCGATCACAAGAAAACGGGCACAGCAAGGGACAGCCACTATGCGAGGCTGCGGCGAGCCCATCGCGATATCAAGGGCGCAGTTCCTCGCAAACGTGCTCCTCTGGAAGGAAAGCCGCCCCCAGAAGGGCTTGTGCGTCTTTACGGCCTACACACGGTGCGCGCCGCGCTCGACAATCCGAAGCGCGTCATCCACGACATGCTGGTTACCCGCAACGCCGCCCAGCGGCTCGGGATCGAAGACGTCACCGCCCTTCCCTTCCCCGCAAAACTCGTCGAGCCGAAAGAGATCGAGACGCTGACGGGATCGGAAGCCGTTCATCAGGGCGTCGTCATCGAAGCGAAACCTTTGAAGGCGAATCCGCTGGACAAGCTGCAGCATGCCTCGCTGGTGCTGGTGCTCGACCAGGTAACGGACCCTCACAATGTCGGCGCCATCATGCGTTCGGCGGTGGCCTTCGGCGCCGATGCGCTGATGACGACGGCGCGTCACAGCCCGGCAGAAACCGGGGTGCTGGCCAAGTCCGCGTCGGGTGCGCTAGAACACGTCAACCACATCGAAGTACGCAACCTCGCAGCAGCCATCGAGGATCTGCATAAGGCCGGCTTCCACACGGTCGGTCTCGATTCGGAAGGGCCGCAGGAACTGGAGGAATCGCTTGTCGGTAGCAGGATCGCACTGGTGCTCGGCGCGGAGGGCAAGGGTCTGCGCCAGAAGACGCGAGAGACGGTGAATGCCCTTGCCCGACTGGACCTGCCCGGCGAAATCCGTTCGCTCAATGTATCGAATGCGACGGCAGTCGCGCTCTACATTGCCCGCCGCTATCTATCGGCACGGTAGTCACTGATCGACCGGATATTTTCGTCAGATCGCGCCCGTGGCCCGAAGCTCTCCGATTTCCTGTTCAGATAATCCGAGCTCCGACAGAATGGCCTCCGTATGCTCACCGAGCGCCGGCACTGCTTCCATGCGCGGTTCAAATGGACCAGGTGTTCCCGGCGGCAGAAGAGCAGGAATCGATCCGACCGGCGAATCGACCTTCCTCCAGCGCCCGCGCGCCCGTAACTGCTCGTGGTCCCAAAGGTCTTGCATGGTGTTCAGCTTCGCATTGGCGATCTGTGCCGTGTCCAGGCGTTGCTGCACTTCCTCGACGGAAAGCATTGCGAATGCGGCGGCAATAATGCGTTGGAGAGCCTCACGATTGGCATTGCGCGCTCCGTTGCTTTCGAAACGGCTGTCCTCTGTGAGTTCCGGCTGCTCCAGGACCTTTGCGCAGAACGTCTTCCACTCCCGCTCATTCTGCAGGCCAAGAAGGATCGTCTCGCCACCCGCGACTGGAAACGGGCCATAGGGATAAATGGTGGCGTGAGAGGCGCCCAAGCGTGCCGGCGGCTCGGCGGCCTCATAGGCGTAGTAGAGCGGGAAGCCCATCCATTCCGCCATCGCCTCAAGCATGGATATCTCGATGCGGCTTCCCTGCCCGCTTCTGCCCCGCTGAAGGAGCGCGCCAAGGATGTTGGAATAGGCATACATGCCGGCGGCAATATCGGCGATAGAGCATCCGGCTTTTGCAGGGGCGTCCGCCGTTCCCGTCACCGACATGAAGCCAGACTCAGCCTGGATCAGGAGATCGTAGGCCTTCTTGTCGCGATATGGACCGGCGGCGCCATAACCTCATATGACGCAGACGATCAGCCGCGGATAGCGATCCTTCAGAGCCTCGTAGGAGAGACCTAGCCGATCGCTGGCTCCCGGCGCGAGATTCTGGACCAGCACATCGGCCTTGGCGATCAGCCTGTAGAGCAGATCGCGTGCGGCATCGTGTTTGACGTTGAGTGTCAGGCTTTCCTTGGAGCGGTTCGTCCAGACGAAATGAGACGAAAGCCCATTGACGCGCTGGTCGTAAGCGCGGGCGAAATCCCCTACTCCCGGCCGTTCCACCTTGATCACCCGGGCACCGAGATCGGCAAGTTGCCGCGTGCAGAAAGGCGCCGCGATCGCATGTTCCAGCGTGACGACCGTGATGCCTTCAAGCGGTCTCATGCAGAGCCTCAGAATGAGCGGGGCAAGCCGAGGATATGCTCGGCGACGTAGGAGAGGATGAGATTGGTCGAAATCGGCGCGACCTGATAGAGTCGCGTCTCTCGAAATTTGCGCTCCACATCGTATTCAGCCGCGAAGCCGAAGCCGCCATGGAACTGGAGACAGGCGTTGGCCGCCTCCCATGACGCATCGGCGGCAAGCAGCTTCGCCATGTTCGCCTGCGCGCCGCAGGGCAGTCCGGCATCGAAGCGGCGGCAAGCCTCCATGCGCATAAGGTTGGCGGCCTCCACATTTACATAAGCTCGCGCCACCGGAAACTGCACGCCCTGATTCTGACCTATTGGACGATCGAAGACGATGCGCTCCTTCGCGTAACCGGAGACCTTGTCGATGAACCAGTAGCCGTCACCGATGCACTCGGCTGCGATCAGGGTGCGCTCTGCGTTGAGACCATCGAGAATGTATTTGAAGCCTTCACCCTCGTTGCCGATCAGGTTTTCGGCCGGAATCTCCAGATTATCGAAGAAAAGCTCATTGGTCTCGTGATTCACCATATTGGCGATCGGCTTCACTTCGAGGCCGTTCCCGATCGCCTCGCGCAGATCAACGATGAAAATCGACAGCCCTTGCGACTTCTTCTTTACTTCGGCCAGCGGCGTGGTGCGGGCAAGCAGGATCATCAGATCGGAATGCAGCACGCGCGATATCCAGACTTTCTGCCCGTTGACGATATAGTGATCGCCCTTGCGGACGGCGGTAGTCTTCAGCTTGGTGGTGTCGGTGCCGGTCGTGGGTTCAGTCACCGCCATGGATTGCAGCCGCAATTCACCCGAAGCGATCCCCGGCAGATATTTTTTCTTCTGCTCCTCGGAACCGTGCCGGAGCAGCGTACCCATGTTGTACATCTGCCCATGACAGGCACCGGCATTGCCTCCCGAACGATTGATCTCCTCCATAATGATGGAGGCTTCCGTCAGGCCGAGGCCAGAGCCGCCGTATTCGGAGGGGATCATGGCTGCGAGCCATCCGGCCCGTGTCAGCGCCTTCACGAATTCGTCGGGATAGCCACGCCCGGCATCGACGCGGCGAAAATATTCCGGCGGAAATTCCTTGCAGAGATCGCGAAGCGCCTCGCGCATGTCCTGATACGGATCGATTTCGCCGCTCGTCATTCTTCCCGACGCTCCTGCTCTCATGTGAATTCCGCCCTGCCCTGCATCGCAAGCCCTTCCGGCTTTGCGATCCAAAGCTCGGCACCGTCCTTTCCGTCCGGCTTCCCCGCCACTTCGAAAGCCTCGCCTGCAAAGACAGGCGCCATGCCACGGAAGGAAAAATGCCTGAGCGTACGGCCGGGATTCTCCCGGCACGCCAGGTCCGCCATCAGCGTTGCAAGCAGCGGGCCATGCACGACCAGACCCGGATAGCCTTCGACGCCGGTCACATAGGGATGATCGTAGTGGATGCGGTGGCTGTTGAAAGTGAGCGCCGAGTAACGGAAAAGCATTACCGGATCGGGTGAAACCGTCCGGCGCCAGGCTGGATCGCTCGGGGCCTCCTGCATGCGGATGGCCGCCCCCGCGATCTTTGGAGCTTCCCGATAAACGATGTCCTGTTCCTCGGAGATGGCGAGGCCGTCGGCACCGGATATCTCGTGCAGGACGCTGACGAATACCAGCCTTCCAGAACGCCCCTCCTTTTCCTCGACATTCTCGATGCGCGAAACGCGCGTCGCCTGCTCACCAATTTTTAAGGGGCGATGGAATGTCAGTCGCCCTCCCGCCCACATGCGCCGCGGCAGTCCCGTATCCGGCAGGAACTCGCCCGTCCGAGCATGTCCATCCGGTCCGGCCTGCGAGAGCGGATCGAGCGGCAGGAAGTGAAGCCAGTGACGAAGCGGCGGGAGGGAATCGCCTTCCCGCGATGGCTCGATGCGATCCTCGAGCGTCAAGGCAAGCGCTTCGACCGGCCAGACACGGATGAGGTCGCGGGTCGTCCGCGTCCGGCCGATCGCCTCGGTAATTTTGCTCATATCCTCTCCCGTTTTGCCCACTGCGCCTGGAACGTCCTCAACGGTCCGGCTGATTTCATAGACGCTGTGATGCCGATCCTCAAACCGAATGCGCCAAGGCAACGCCGTGGTTAAGACAGGATGTTGCAGCAGCTATGACCGCATGGTCCAGGTGGATCGCGGAAACGGAATCACCACATTTACAGTCCTCTGAGCAGGATCATGCTCAAAATCGGCGAGAAGATCACTGCCGCCAACCGGCTTGGCCGGACAGGCAGCAGCGGCCGCTGCGCCGGTCCGCATCTTCACCGAGAGATCCGCCGAGATGACAAGACGGTCAACCCGCTTGCCTTCTTCAGGGCCGGCAGGCGGATCAGCCAACATCCCTGAGCCCAATATCCCTGAGCGTTGTCAGTCGAGGTCGGCGATCGCCAGGCTCGTGCCCTCTTCGATACGCTGGGACAGCGAAGCTTCCATGAACGCGTCGAGATCACCGTCAAGCACGGATTGCGGACTGGTGTTCTCGACACCGGTGCGCAGATCCTTGACCAGCTGATAGGGCTGGAGGACATAGGACCGGATCTGGTGTCCCCAGCCGATATCCGTCTTGGTGGCCTCCGTGGCGCTGGCAGCTTCCTCGCGCTTCTTCAGTTCTTCCTCGTAAAGGCGTGAACGCAGCATGTCCCAGGCCGTTGCCCGGTTCTTGTGCTGGGAACGCTCCTTCTGGCACTGGACAACAATACCCGTCGGGATATGCGTGATGCGGACGGCAGAATCGGTCGTATTGACGTGCTGGCCGCCGGCGCCGGAAGCACGATAGGTGTCGATGCGGACATCCGATTCCGGAATGTCGATCTCGATCGACTCGTCAATGACCGGATAGACCCAGACGCTGGCGAATGAAGTATGCCTCCGCGCATTGCTGTCAAAAGGTGAAATCCGCACCAGCCGGTGCACACCGGATTCCGTCTTGAGCCAGCCATAGGCATTGCGGCCCCTGACGAGCAGCGTGGCCGATTTGATGCCGGCCTCTTCGCCGTCATGGACCTCCAGCACCTCGACTTTCATGCCACGGCGTTCCGCCCAGCGGGTATACATGCGCAAAAGCATGGAAGCCCAATCCTGGCTTTCCGTGCCGCCCGCGCCGGCATGGACTTCAAGATAAGTGTCGTTACCGTCGGCCTCGCCGGAAAGAAGCGTCTCAACCTGCCGGGCGGCAATCTCTCCGCGCAGCGAGCGGATGGCCGCCTCAGCTTCCTGCACGACGCTCTCGTCGCCCTCCTCCTCTCCAAGCTCAATCAGACCGATATTGTCTTCAAGTGCCTGGGAAAGCGCCTTGATGGCAGCGATGTTTTCCTCGAGCGTCTGACGCTCGCGCATAAGTTTCTGAGCTTCCTGAGGATCGTTCCAAAGGGCCGCATCCTCGGCGCGCATGTTAAGATAGTCGAGGCGCTTTATTGCTTCATCCCAGTCAAAGATGCCTCCTCAGCAGGCTTATGGCCTGCTTGATTTCATCGACCAGGTTTTCGGTTTCCGCTCGCATTAACGTCTTCTTCTTTCTGGCGGCTCGGGCATTCGCAGCGGGATCGGGTCATCCTGCATCGCATAAATGCCGCTGGATCAAACAGATCGGGCATGATCCTGTCCGAAGATCGGGAGCACCATGCCCAGGATTCGGCGCGGAACATAGGGGCACGTCAGCCGGCTGTAAAGCACGGGCGCAAGACGGTCGTAAGCTTCCGTGGAAGCCGGCAGCCGGTCAGTAAAGACCGCCGGCGCCGGAGGTGATCGCGCGGTTGGCTTGCGGGGAGAGTTCCTGCGCGGGGATGGATTCCTCGTCCATGCCGATCACCCAATAGCTATCGGCCGGCCCGGTACCAGGCTTGAAGGCCTCGAGGATGACGCCGGGCTGACCCTCCTGAGCACGCATGCCGGTCTTGCGATCGATCGGGACGAGCTTCATGCCTTCGGGGACACGGAAATCTACCACGCGCGTGCCTTCAAGGGCCTTTGCCATGAAATCCTTGAAAATGGGCGCTGCCAGCCCGCCGCCCGTCGATCCCTTGCCCATCGGGCGAGGCTGATCGTAACCCATGAAAACACCAACCACGAGATCGGGCGTATAGCCGATGAACCAGGCATCCTTCTCGTCATTGGTAGTGCCGGTCTTGCCGGCGATCGGGCGGCCGAGCTCGGATACCGTCGTTGCGGTGCCACGGGTCACCACGCCTTCCATCATCGAGGTAATCTGGTAGGCCGTCATGGGGTCGAGCACCTGCTCGCGATTGTCGACCAGTTCGGGTTCGGGCTGACCGTTCCATTCTTCCGCACCGCAGCCCGTGCATTCACGTTGATCATGCTTGTAGACGGTCCGGCCATAGCGGTCCTGGATGCGGTCGATCAGTGACGGTTGGATGAACTTGCCGCCATTGGCCATCACCGAATAGGCCGAAACCATGCGCATGACCGTCGTCTCGCCGGAACCCAGCGACATTGCCAGGACCGGCAGCATCTTGTCGTACACACCGAAGCGTTCGGCATATTCGGCGACCAGATCCATGCCCATGTCCTTGGCAAGACGCACGGTCATCAGGTTACGCGAGCGCTCGATGCCGGCGCGAAGGGTCGACGGGCCGGCGAATTTGCCGCCGTAGTTCTTCGGCTCCCAAAGCTTGTCGCCAACCTGGATCGAGATCGGCGCATCCATGACCACGGACGCCGGCGTATAGCCATTGTCCAGTGCAGCGGCGTAGACAAAGGGCTTGAAGGCCGAGCCGGGCTGGCGATAAGCCTGTGTGGCCCGGTTGAACTCGGATTCGGCATAAGAGAAGCCGCCAACCATCGCCAGCACACGTCCGGTATGCGGGTCCATGGCAACCAGTGCGCCGCCGATCTCCGGCACCTGGCGCAAGACCCAGGCGTTCTCCGCACCGGTCTTCTTTTCCACATAGACGACGTCGCCGGGCTTGAGCACATCGTCTGCCGAGTCCGCCTTGAGCCGTTCCCCGTTAACGACATGGCGCAGCGCCCATTCCATGTCGTCAAGTGCGATCGTTCCAGTCTCACGCTCGTCGGAAAGTTCGCCGGAGACCTGACGTGAAGGTTGAAGCCCGATTGACACGGAAGCCTGGGATGCCTCCAGTACCACGGCCAGGCGCCATTCAGGCACGTCGCTCAGGCTCGGCACCTCGCTCAGGGCTACGCCCCAGTCAGCACCTGTTTCGATGTTTGCGACAGGACCACGGAAGCCGCGAAGCGTATCATAGCGTATGAGGCCGCGTTGGAGCGCCGCACGCGCGTGGAGCTGCAGTTCAGGGTTGAGCGTGGTGCGGACCGAAAGACCGCCCTCGTACAGCGCGGCCTCGCCATAGCGCGCAATGATCTCGCGGCGAACTTCCTCGGTGAAATAATCGGCCGCGAAGAGATAGCCACCACCGCGGCGCGGCTCGACGTTAAGCCCCGTTTCGCTCGCCTTGCGTCCCTCCTCCTCCGAGACATAGCCATTGGCGACCATCTGATCGATAACCCAGTTGCGGCGCTCGATGGCCCGTTCCGTGTGCCGGAAGGGATGATAGTTTGAAGGTCCCTTGGGCAGCGAGGCGAGATAGGCCACCTCTGCGACCGTCAGCTCGTTGACCGATTTGTTGTAATAGGTCAGAGCGGCACCAGCTATGCCGTAAGCGCCCATCCCGAAATAGATCTCGTTCAGGTAGAGCTCGAGAATGCGGTCCTTGGAGTAGGCCTGCTCTATCCGGAAGGCCAGGATCGCTTCCTTGATCTTCCGGTCCAGCGTGCGTTCGTTGCTGAGCAGGAAGTTCTTGGCGACCTGCTGGGTGATGGTTGAGCCGCCCTGAAGGGGGCCGCCTTGCAAATAAACCAGTGCGGCGCGCGCTATGCCTTGAATATCGACGCCCGGATGGTTGTAGAAATTCTTGTCCTCGGCCGAAAGAAAAGCCGCCTTGACCCGATCCGGAATTGCCTGGATGGGCAGGTAGAGCCGCTTTTCACGGGCGAACTCAGCCATGAGCGAACCGTCGCTCGCATGGACCCGCGTCGTCACAGGCGGCTCGTATTTCGCCAACACCTCGTAATCGGGCAAGTCCTTTGCCAGGTCCCCGACATAGATCGCGACGCCGGCGGCCGCGAGAAGCGCCAGCATGATGCCAATGCCGAAGAAATATCCAATAAGACGTACCATGCCCGCTCCAGTATCCGGACGACGTTTGATTTCCGCTCTATGTTCGCGCTCTAGTCGTCCAGGCCGATGAGGATTCCAGTGCTCCGTTGCCACTCTACTGTCGCGCCGTTGTGGGCAAATTGCGGCAACCGGGAAACGGCTCGATCAGGCGATCCTATTAAACCACGGACTGTTGTTTTGTTGCAACGTCGAAGAGAGTGCAGGAACAAGACGGCCACTCAACCGCCCGCTCCTTTTAAACCCGCAAAGCTTTCAATCGCTGCAACGATGCTGTCGGCCGCCTTTCCTCGCCATTCCGCGCTGCGCAGAAGCTTTTCGTCTTCGGCGTTGGAGAGATATCCCATTTCGAGCAGCACGGACGGGACGTCCGGTGCGCGCAGAACCCGGAAGCCCGCATAGCGGTGCGGATTGTTGATCATCTTGATCGTGTCGGAGAGTTCCCCCAGCAGCGTGTCGGCGAAGCGCATGGAGAAACTATGCGTTTCCCGGCGAATCAGATCGATGAGAATATCGGCAACATCGTCCTTCTGTTCCTCGACCTCGATACCCGCCAGCTTGTCGGAAAGGTTCTCCCGCGCCGCAGTCATGGCCGCCTCGGCATCCGAGGCCTTGTCGGAAACCGTATAGACCGTCGCACCCCGTACACTGCGGTAACGGATCGCATCGGCGTGGATCGAGATAAAAAGATCCGCCTCGTGCTCACGCGCGATGCGGACCCTCTCGTCAAGGCGGAGGAATTTGTCCGTATCGCGCGTCATGACCACATTGAACTTGCCGGTTTGCTCCAGCTTCTGCCTGAGTTCCAGGGCGAAAGCGAGGGTAATGGTCTTTTCGAGGGTGCCTGTGCTGCCCTCCGCGCCGACATCTATCCCGCCATGGCCTGCATCCAGCACGACAGTGAAGAGTTTCGACCGGGCAGCAGCCGGCACGATGCGACGGTCGGCCGTACCTGCCGTTGGGTCCGCGCCGGCAACGCGCTGGCTGAGGGCAGCATCGAAAGCGGTTGTCGACGTAGCCGTCAGATCAGCGATCATCCGGTATCCCGGAGAATTCTCGTTTTCGAGGATTTCCAGTTTATCGACCGCAAAGGGGCCGGCTGCCGTGAGAATGATTCGTGACCGGCCGGTGTCGATATTGCCATAGCGGACCTGTGCAACAAGGCCACGCGCCTTAAGATCCTCGGGCGAAACGTCAAAAGCCGTGCCGGCGAAATCAATGACGAGCCTGTACGGATCGCGCAGGAGAAACCATTTCGGCTCGGGCTTCTTGTCGAACCAGATGACGATGCGGGTATGCAGGCTGTCGCCCGCCATCTTGTAGCCATAGACTTGCAACGGCTGCGAATCGGTTTCCTGTGACAGTGCCGGCGAAAGCAATGCCTGGGCAACGAAGAGAACGATAAAAACGAAGCAGCCTAACGCCGTCCCTGGGCGTTTGAAAACCTTCGCTTGGAGGTTTGATCGTCCCACCTTCGGCTGCATTTGCTGCGCCAATCCCGTTTCGACAGTCGACACCAAGGACAGTAGCGCAATTGCTAACTATCCATGGTTAATCAATCCTTTCGGCCGGATGCCGTGATGCCCCCTCCCTTTGCCGGCATTGAAATCAGGGTTGCCATGATCATTGGCAAATCATAAAAGCGGCACTGGATCATCGCAATGTTCGTATCCGGCCAATGCGTTGAATACGCGCCAATTGCGGACATGGGCAACGCGTGTCAAGCCGACGCGACGTCCCATCGAAGGATGGTCCGGAAGGATTTCTTCAAGGTGTTTCCGGCAAGGCCGAAACCCTTAGCGTGAGGAAAATCGGCAGGGGCGGCGTTCCCGCGCCGGCTCTGTCAGAGCAAAAGAAGCGGTCCGGTTCGCCGGGCCTTGTTGAAACGGTTTCGCCAGGAAAGGCAATGGCTTCAGGCACAATTGCAAGGATCGGATCACTCCGCGCCGCCCAGGCAGCGGACGCATCCTCCATTGTGTCTCGGCGTCTGGCGAACCTCATACTGTCCGGCATCAGGCCTCCGGTCGGCGCGATGAGAAGCGTTTTCGCTCGCGCCCCGCGGTCGGCCGCTGCCGCGGAGAAAAATTATAATGCCCAACAAGATGCTGATAGATGCCTCCCATCCGGAGGAAACGAGAGTAGTCGTAACACGCGGTAATCGTATCGAAGAATTCGATTTCGAATCGCAGGACAAGAAACAACTCAGAGGCAATATCTACCTGGCGCGCGTCACGCGCGTCGAGCCTTCCCTTCAGGCCGCATTCGTCGAATATGGCGGCAACCGCCACGGTTTCCTGGCGTTCAGCGAAATACATCCGGACTATTACCAGATTCCCGTCGCCGACAGGCAGGCGATCCTGCAGGCGGAAGCCGAGCAGGTGCGCGCCGAAGACGAAAATGGTGAGGAGGAGGAAGAGCGTTCCAACCGCGGCAAGAGACGTCGCCGTTCGGGCAAGAACCGCCGTGACGCGGCCGGCGAGACACTTGCTGGCGAGGCAGAACAAATTGTCGGCGAATCCATCGAAATTGACGAGGCTTCGGCCGCCGAGAAGGATATCTTCCTCGAAGAAGGTGAAACTTCCATGGCGGCCGTGGCCGAAGCCGACTTGGTTTCAGAGGAAGTCAACCCTCCGGAGCAAGACGACCGGCAGGCTTCCGAGGATGATGCCGAGGTGGACACGGTCGGCGCAGAGGACGCCCTGGATGAAGTGCAAAACAGGCGCAAGCCCGTTCGCCGCACCTATAAGATTCAAGAGGTCATCAAGCGCCGCCAGATTCTACTGGTCCAGGTCGTGAAGGAAGAGCGCGGCAACAAAGGCGCGGCTCTGACCACTTATCTCTCTCTGGCAGGGCGTTATTCCGTCCTCATGCCGAACACGGCTCGCGGCGGCGGTATCTCGCGGAAGATCACCAATCCGCAGGACCGCAAGCGTCTCAAGGAGATCGTGCGCGAGCTGGAGGTCCCGGAGGGCATGGGTGTCATTTTGCGCACCGCCGGGGCCAATCGCACACGCGCCGAAATCAAGCGCGACTACGACTATCTGATGCGGCTGTGGGAAAGGGTGCGTAATCTGACGCTGGAATCGACAGCCCCTGCCTTGGTCTATGAGGAAGGCAGCCTCATCAAGCGCTCTGTCCGCGACCTCTACAACAAGGATATCGATGAAATCCTCGTCGCCGGCGAGGAAGGATATCGCGAGGCCAAGGACTTCATGCGCATGCTCATGCCGAGTCATGCCAAGGTCGTCCAGCCTTACCGCGACACCATCCCGATCTTCGCCCGCAACGGCATCGAAGCGCAGCTCGACAAGATGCTGCAGCCACAGGTTACGCTGAAGTCCGGCGGCTACATCATCATCAATCAGACGGAAGCCTTGGTCGCCATAGACGTCAATTCCGGCCGCTCGACCAAGGAGCATTCGATCGAGGACACGGCGCTGCAGACCAATCTGGAAGCAGCCGAGGAAGTGGCACGCCAATTGCGCCTGCGCGACCTTGCCGGCCTCATCGTGATCGACTTCATCGACATGGAGGAGAACCGAAACAACCGTGCTGTGGAGAAGCGTCTCAAGGATTGCCTGAAGAACGACCGGGCGCGCATCCAGGTCGGTCGCATCTCACATTTCGGCCTTCTGGAAATGTCGCGCCAACGCATACGCGCGAGCGTTCTTGAAAGCACTATGCAGCCCTGCCCGCATTGCGGCGGCACGGGTCATGTGCGATCGGAATCCTCGGTGGCATTGCTTGTCGTCCGTGCCGTCGAGGAGCACCTGCTCAAGGACAACCGCAACGACATAACGGTGCGCACGCCGGCTTCCACGGCGCTTTATATCCTCAACCACAAGCGATCCAACCTGGTCGCGCTCGAAGACCGTTTCGGGGTGACGATCACCGTTGAGGCCGACGATACGGTCGGTTCGCAATACTATACGATCATCAAAGGGCCGCCCTCCCAGCGCCCAGCGACGATCGAGACGCCGGCCTTTCCCGCCCCCATTCTGGACGAGGATCCGGATGAAGCGGATGCGGATGCCTTCGCCGAAGAGACCGAGGCCGAACGCGGCGCGGAAGCCGACGATGCCAGAGACCGTAAAAAGCGCAGGCGGCGGAGGCGGCGCGGTGGCCGTGATCGGGATCGCCCCGCAAGCGAAGAAACCTATGTCGAGACCGCCGTATCCGATCTCGAAGCCGAAGCGCCGCAGGAAGAGGTTGACAGTATCGAGGCATCGGACGGGGGCGAAGCAACCGAAGATGCCGCTGAGCGCGGCGAGCGTAAGAAACGTCGACGTGGAAAGCGTGGCGGTAAACGAAACCGCCGCGAAGACGCGGCTCAGACCCCTGAAGAGGCTGGCACGGCGGAGGAGGTGACGGAGGCTGCATCCGAGGAACCTGCAGAGGAGCTTGTTCCGGCCGAGGCCGCGGTTCCAGTAGAACCGGTCGAGGTACCCGAGCCGGCAAAGAAGCCTGCTCGGCGAACGAGAAAATCCAAGACGGAAAAGACAGCGGAAGCCGAGAGTTCCCCGGCAATCGCCACTGAGCCGGAAACTCCCGCCGATGCTTCGCAGGACGAACCCGAATCAGCGGAAAGTGAAGCGAAGAAGCGCCCTGCTCCGGCGCGGAGAAAAGCAGCCCAAATCGCATCCGAGCCAGTGGTGTCTTCTTCCGACGACAAGGAAGACAAACCTCGCAAGACCGGTTGGTGGCAACGGAAAGGCTTCTTCTGAAGCATCGACCCGTGACAGGAGACCGGCGTTTTCGCCGGTCTTTCATCTTCTGGCATGAAGATCGTATGGCATTCTTGGCCTTGACGGGCCAAAGAAATACTATCTCTGTTCGCAAACCATGCCGCACAACTGCCAGATTGCTATGGAAGTGACGTGCATGATTCCGCCGTTAGCGGCTTTCTTTGGGGTTCTCCTTTGTCTATCCGTGGGTTTGCCATGTCTTTGATCCAGCAAGCCACCCGAGCCATCGTTATGCGCATACTTGTCCTGCTGTTGATGAGCGCGCAGTTCATGGTCGTGCCGCTCGGGGTGGCCCACGCACAGCGCTCGGTGCCGATCGTGCGCGACGCGGAGATCGAGGCACTGGTTTCGGAATATGCCCGCCCGATACTGAAAGCGGCAGGGCTGTCGAGGTCCGGCATACAGATCGTTCTTGTCAACGATCCCGGCTTCAATGCTTTCGTGGCCGGACGCAGGATTTTCGTCAATACCGGCGCCCTGATGGCCTCGGAAACGCCCAACGAAATCATCGGCGTCATCGCCCACGAAGCGGGGCACATCGCCGGCGGACACCAGGAGAGATTGCGTCAGCAGCTAGAGCGCGCGCAGACGATGGCCGTGGTCGCCGCCCTGCTTGGCATCGGAGCCGGTATTGCAGGGGCGGCAGCCAATGCCGACGGAATGGCGCAGGCCGGCGCAGGCCTGGCGATCGGCGGTTCTGAAATGGCCCGCCGCGGCTTGCTCGGTTATCAGCGCGGCGAGGAAATGACCGCCGACCGTTCCGCGCTCACCTACCTGCAGGCGACAGGCCAGTCGGCCAAAGGCATGCTGACGACATTCGAGCGTTTCGCCAGTTCCATGGCGCTGGCCGGCGTCAATGTCGATCCTTACCAGATCAGCCATCCGATGCCGCGCGAGCGCATCGCCAATCTCGAGACGCTGGCACGTCAAAGCCCTTATTTTGACAGGAAGGATCCGGCCGAACTGCAGTTGCGGCACGACCTCATGCGGGCCAAGATCGCGGCCTATACCGACGGCCCCAGCGGCGCAGCACGGCTTTTTCGCAATGACCCGCGCGGCATGCCGGCTCTTTACGGTGACGCCTTATCCACCCTGCTCTATGGCAATCCGCGCACGGCCATCGAAAAGGCTGACAGGTTGATCGCCGCTATGCCTGGCAATGCCTATTTCCATGAATTGCGCGGCGACGCGCTCATCAAGGCAAATCGCGCCGTCGAGGCCGCCGATGCCTATGCAAAAGCCATACGGCTGGACAAGTCGCGTTCTGGGCTGCTGCAGGTAGGCTACGGCCAGGCACTGCTGGCGACCGGTAAGCCGGATCTCGTGAGGAAAGCAGCGGCCGAAATGCAGGCCGGCTTGTCGCGCGAACCGGAATTTGCCAACGGCTATCGCTATCTGGCCCAGGCCTACGGCCAGATAGGCGACATTGCCTCGGCGGAATTGGCGACGGCGGAAGGGCATTACCAGGCAGGCCAGTATCAAGACGCCAAGATATTCGCGGCACGCGCCCAGATGAAGTTCAAGCGCGGCTCGCCCGGATGGCTTCGGGCGCAGGATATCATCGAGCTCAAAACGCCGAAGAGAAGATGACGGCCGTGAACCTCTTGTTCACCATGGTGCCGCCAAATACGAAAAAACAGACGGCTTCCCTGCAAGCCTATCTCGAAAGCCGGACATGACAAAGAAAAACGCAATTCTCGTCGGTGCAGCCGGAGCGGTAATTTCGCTCGGCATGCTTGCTTTGGGTTACATGGCAGGCAATTCGCAAATGCCCGGCGAAGCGGTGGCAACACTGCCACAGCAAAGCGCGGACCGGTCGGAAATCGAGCTCATCGTCCGCGACTATCTTCTCGCCAATCCCGATCTGCTGATCGACATGCAGACAGCGCTCGAGGAACGTCAGCGCGAGGAACAGCGTGTCTCCCACCAACAGATCATCAGCGAGGCCGGCGACAGGATCTTCAACAGCAAGTTCGACGGCATTATAGGCAATCCCGATGGAACGGTCACGATCGTCGAGTTCTTCGACTACAATTGCGGCTTCTGCAAACGGGCCCTGGAGGACATGCAGAACCTTGTCGAGACCAACCCCGATTTGCGCTTTGTGCTCAAGGAATTCCCAATTCTCGGACCTGAGTCGCAACAGGCCAGCGTCGTTTCGCTGGCTTTCCATACGATTGCCCCTGAGAAGTATGGCGAATTCCATAACCGACTGCTCGGCGGCGACGGCCGCGCCGACGAGGAAACGGCAATCGGAATCGCCCTGTCTCTCGGCGTTGACGAAGCGGCACTTCGAGAGGCGATGGAAAATCCCGAAATCATGCACGCCTTCGCCGAGACATACCAGCTGGCCGAGCAACTTGCGATCACCGGCACCCCTTCCTATGTCATCGGAAATGAGGTCGTCTTCGGCGCACTGGGACGCGAAGTCCTGGCGCAGAAGATCGAGGCAGCGCGGGCATGTACGGACGGCGAATGCTGATCGTGCTTTCGGATCGTCCCCGCCTGTGGACAGCGTCAGAAGGTGCTTGCGCTCTTTCCGGCGCGACTTATGCCGACTATAGAAGGCGCATAGCGGGCCGGATCGCGGCGCTGCTCGGGGAAATTTGATGCCGAAAACCATTTATATACTTAACGGCCCCAATCTGAACATGCTTGGCAAGCGCGAACCCGGCATCTACGGAGGCAAGACGCTGGACGAGATCGGCACGGATTGTCGCGCGGCTGCGGCCAAACACGGTCTGGAGGTGGATTTCCGCCAGTCCAGCCATGAGGGCGATCTGGTGAACTGGATCCATGAAGCCGGCGAAAAGGCGGCCGGCGTCATCATCAATCCGGGCGCCTACGGGCACACGTCTATCGCGCTGCATGATGCGATCCGAGCCGTGAATCCGCTACCCGTCATTGAGGTCCACCTCTCCAACATTCACGCCCGCGAATCCTTTCGCCACGTCTCGATGATCGCGCCGGTCGCTATCGGCATGATCTGCGGATTTGGTCCGATCGGTTACAACCTCGCGCTCGAAGCCCTAGCCGCTCGCATCTGAGCGGCACCAAGGCAGGGACAGAAAATAGATGTCTACGAAAAACTACAATTTCGATCAGAAACTGATCCGCGATCTCGCGGGAATTCTCGACGAGACCAACCTTACCGAAATAGAGGTCGAGCATGGCGACATGCGCATCAGGGTCTGCCGTCAGGCAAGTCCCATCCAGGCCTATGCGACGCCGGCGCCCGCCATTGCGGCGGCAGCGCCGCAGGCAGCGGCCGAACAGGGACGCAGCCAGCCTGCTGAACCTGCGGTCGATCTTGCCAAGAACGCCGTCCCCTCGCCCATGGTGGGTACCGCCTACCGCGCTCCGGCACCGGGTGCCAAGGCCTTCATCGAAGTCGGCGAGACCGTGCGTGAGGGCCAGACGCTTCTCATCATCGAAGCCATGAAGACGATGAACCAGATTCCCTCGCCGCGCTCGGGCGTCGTGACGGCCATCCTCTTCGAAGACGCGCAGCCGGTGGAATTCGGCGAACCGCTCGTCGTTATCGAATAAAGTCGGGGCGCAGCGCAGCATGTTCCAGAAGATCCTGATCGCCAATCGCGGCGAGATCGCGCTGCGGATTCTGCGCGCGGCCAAGGAGCTCGGCATCAAGACGGTCGCCGTGCATTCGACCGCCGATGCCGATGCGATGCATGTCCGACTTGCCGATGAGAGCGTCTGCATTGGTCCGCCGCCTTCGCGCGAAAGTTACCTGAACGTCCATCAGATCGTCGCCGCCTGCGAGATCACCGGTGCGGACGCCATCCATCCCGGCTATGGCTTCCTGTCGGAGAATGCCAAATTCGCTGACATTCTGGATGCCCACAACATCACCTTCATCGGCCCCTCGGCCGAACACATCCGCGTCATGGGCGACAAGATCGAGGCCAAGAAGACTGTCAAGCGCCTCGGCATTCCCGTCGTCCCCGGTTCCGACGGTGCAGTGAACGACGAAAACGAGGCCAAGCGGATCGCCGCGGATATCGGTTATCCGGTACTGATCAAGGCTTCCGCAGGCGGCGGCGGCCGCGGCATGAAGGTCGCCCGCAATGAAGCCGGATTGGCCGAAGCGCTGTCGACCGCCCGCGCGGAAGCCGGCGCGGCTTTCGGCGACGATGCCGTCTATATCGAGAAATATCTCGAGAAGCCGCGCCATATCGAAGTGCAGGTCATGGGTGACGGCGCCGGTCGCGCCGTTCACCTGGGAGAGCGCGATTGTTCGCTCCAGAGGCGCCACCAGAAAGTCTGGGAAGAGGCGAATTCGCCCGCGCTCAATGCCGAGCAACGCAATCGTATCGGCGACACGGTTGCCAAGGCAATGGCCGATCTCGGCTATTCCGGCGCGGGAACGATCGAGTTCCTGTACGAAAATGGCGAATTCTACTTCATCGAGATGAACACCCGCCTGCAGGTGGAGCATCCGGTGACAGAAGCGATCACGGGCATCGATCTGGTCCATGAGCAGATCCGCGTCGCCTCCGGAGGCGGCCTCTCGGTGCGGCAGGAGGACATCCGTTTCTCCGGCCATGCCATTGAATGTCGCATCAATGCGGAAGATCCACGCACTTTCGTTCCGTCGCCTGGCACCATCACCCATTTCCACACGCCGGGAGGGCTCGGTATCCGCGTCGATTCAGCTGTTTATTCCGGCTATCGCATTCCACCCTATTACGACAGTCTGATCGGAAAGCTGATCGTCCACGGACGCAACCGCGTCGAATGCATGATGCGGCTGCGGCGGGCCCTTGACGAATTCGTAGTGGACGGCATCAATACCACCCTGCCGCTGTTTCGCGATCTCGTTGGCAATCTCGATATCGCAAATGGTGATTACGACATTCATTGGCTGGAAAATTATCTGTCAAAGGCCGATTGACGGTTTTCGCTTATGACGAGGCCCTTTGCGCCCGGCTATCGCATTCCGATCGATCTCCTGCTGCGCGCCTATACCATGGGAGTCTTTCCCATGGCCGAGAGTGCCGACGACCCGGAGGTCTTCTGGGTTCGGCCTGAAACACGCGGCGTCATTCCCCTCCATCAATTCCACGTGCCGAAGAGCCTCGCCAAGCTGATCCGGCAGCAGCATTTCGATATCGCATTCGATTCCGATTTCGTCGGCGTCATCGAGGGTTGTGCAGAATCCAGGCCCGGCCGCCAGAGCACCTGGATCAACACACCGATCCGCGAGGCTTATACAGAGCTTTTCGAACGCGGCCACTGCCACACCGTAGAGGCATGGCACAAAGGAGACCTTGCCGGCGGGCTTTACGGCGTCACCATAGGCCGCGCCTTTTTCGGCGAAAGCATGTTCTCACGCGAGCGCGACGCTTCGAAAGTCTGTCTCGCATATCTGGTGGAGCGCCTGCGGCAGCGAGGTTTCACCCTGCTCGACACGCAATTCACCACGCCGCATCTGAAGCGCTTTGGCGCCATAGACGTACCGCGCGCCAGATACGAGCGGCTCCTGGAAGAAGCTCTGGAAGGCGAAGCGATCTTCTATCCCTGACCGGTCACTGGCTCGCCTGAGGCGGAGGAACGTCCGACTGCTCCTTGCAAGTCTTCAGCCACACGTCATAGACGGCGTGCTCAACAGCGTTGAGACCCGGACTTTCGGCGAACATCCAGCCGGTGAATATACGCCTGATCTTCCGGTCGAGGGTTATTTCGTCGACTTCGACGAAAGCATCCGTTTTAGGCTCCTCATCCTCGGCGGAGGAATAGCAGACCCGCGGCGTGACCTGCAGGGCGCCAAACTGTACCGTTTCATCCATATAGGCATCGAAGGTTATGATTCGGCCTGTGACCTTATCGACGCCTGTAAATTCGGCTACCGGATCCTTGACCCGCGCGGCTTCAACCGAGGAAAGCGGGCCGAGCAATGCGGATAGTGCCACGATCCCGGTTGTCACGAACCGCGACGTCAAACCATGCCATCCCGCTGCCTTCATGGAAATCCGCACCACGCCTTGCTCTATCTGCCTGTAAGGCGGATAGCCTTCAAATGTGGCAACAAAACACCGATGAATCTCACCCTCCCGGTGTCCATGCATCATAGTCGCCGGTGACCCGCGGACGCTCCCTGTTTCCAAGCACCGAGCCCATGGGCCGGTAGGCTTCCGGCGTACCGGTCAGATTGGGCTGATGCGGCTTCTGCCATTCGCGCGGCATGTAATTCTCCGAAACCGGCGGCGTGTCGACCTTATGATGGATCCAGCCATGCCAGCCTGGAGGAATCAGAGAGGCCTCCGAAATGCCGTTATAGATCACCCAGCGACGGGTACGGCCCTCGGAATCCTTGCCTCCCTCGTAATAGACATTGCCGAACTCATCCTCGCCGACACGACGGCCCTTGCGCCAAGTATGGAAGCGCGTGCCGAGCGTTTGTCCATTCCACCAGGTAAAGAACTGAAGCAGGAATTTCTTCATCGGACTCCTCGTCGTCGCAAGGGCGACACGCTGCCTTATGGCTCCCCGAAGCAATGAAGGCAAGGCCTCTTGGCGGCCGCCCGTCCGGTCTCCAACAACATGCGCCTACATCCAGACTACAGGTCTTTCATAGATGGCAGCGGGAATTCCGGATTGCTTCGCGCCGAAGTCCTGCGTGGCTCCGGCGCGGGCAAAGCCTTGCGAAAGATAAAAGCGAACGGCCCGGCTGTTCTGTTCCTCGACCTCCAGCCGCACCTTATCGGCATCGGG